>ERZ827423.38-NODE-38-length-170411-cov-7.685470_pt1 | contig 170411 bp, 157 predicted proteins | sample MGYA00519775_ERZ827423 | MGnify/ENA primary metagenome ERZ827423 (study PRJEB31778, sample SAMEA3449296) | human gut metagenome | biome: human gut; feature: human-associated habitat; material: faeces | place: United Kingdom | collected 2010/2012 ... | reverse complement strand
ATTTTGATGGATCCCATATATCCCGCCAGCACGCCGCACAGGTCTTCTACCTTCTTCTGAGCTCTCTGGCTGGTGTACGGATACGAATGGAAATGAATGGCTTCAATCCGCATTCCTCTCTTTGCCATCATGAATGCCGCAACCGGGCTGTCAATTCCGCCGGACATGAGAATCAGGCCCTTTCCGTTGGTACCCAGCGGCAATCCGCCAAAGCCCTTAATCTTATCCCGATAAATGTATGCCCCTTCGGACCGAACATCCACATAAAGCAGGACTTCCGGTTCATGCACATCCACGTGCAGCACCTTGCAAGTCTTGAGAATCGTTGCGCCTACCTGACGGCCAATTTCCGGAGACTGCACCGGAAACGTCTTGTCCACGCGCTTTGCTTTTGCCTTGAAGGATTTAATTCCTTCCTTCTCGATCAATTCCATCATATATGCCGCCGCAGCTTTGCCGATGGCATCCATATCCGGTACGCAGCAAGTTGCCGGACTCACGGTGGCCACGCCGAAAACCTTCGATGCCACCCGAACCACTTCTTCCCGAGGCACATCTGCCGGTACTCGAACCAGCATCAGACCGCCAATCCAACGGGATTCCACATCGTTGAATACGGAAAGGGCACTGCGCACTCTTTCCAGAAGTACCCGTTCAAAGTACGGGCGGTTCATTCCCTTCAGTGCCACTTCTCCGCACCGAACAATGTACAAATTCTTTTCCATGTCTGTCTCCTATCTGTCTTCTACCGGAAGCTTCCCAGTCTCCGGAATCTCGTTACCGCATTTTTCAGGCGGTCGATGACGAAATCCATTTCTTCCATCGTGTTGAACTCCGAGAAGCTGAACCGAATCGCGCATTCAATTTCCTTATGCCCCAAGGACATGGCCTGCAGCACGTGGCTGTCTCCCGTGTGATGGGATGCGCATGCCGAACCGGTAGATACAAAGATGCCGTCCTGTTCTAATGTGTGAAGAAGCACTTCGCCGCGAGTTCCCAGGAAGGAAAAATTAATAACGGACGGGCAGCGGGTTCCGTAATGCTGGAGCTCCAATCCCTGTTCTTCGAAACCGTTCAGCTGCACATCCGCAAGATCTAGGTTTTCGACGGCCTGGATGATGTCACTGAGCTTGCCGACACCGGACGGCTCGATCAGGATGCGGTCCGGATGGAACTGCTCTACGACCTGTTCCAAAGCCTTGCCGAAATCACCGACCAGACTGCAGCAGATGCAGCCGGAGTTCATTTCATTAATCTCCACGCCGGAGTCCTTGAGGAAACCGCCGTCAATGCCGATCTCGCCGAACTCGTTCTCAATCAGCACCAGCTTCTGCCCCTTGTAGCTTTCAGCGATCATCTTTTTGATCAGGGTCGTCTTTCCCGCGCCGAGAAAGCCGGAGAAAATATCAATTTTTGTCATAAAAAACACCTTCTGTATAAAATTCTCTAAAGATTATTATATCACTTCCTGTCAACTGCTACAAGTAAATTTTCTTCCATATTTTCTCTTTTTGCATACGAAATCCGCCCCGGCGTTTGCCGGGGCGGGCACCTTGCTTATGATACGGGAATCAGCAGCATCTGCCCTGCTGCCGGTTCCTCCTGAAGGCCGTTTGCCTTGCGGATGGCGTCCACGGTGGAGCCGCTTTCCTTGGCGATGTCCCACAGCCGTCCGTTTCCCGCTCTGCGCAGAATCAGGGACGGCCGGTTTGCGTCCGGCTCCTTTTCCTCCCCCAGCTCCACGCCGGTAATCATGGAAAAGCCCCGGCTGCTTTCCGACGTCATTTCCAGAGGAACTTCTCCCTTCACGGTCACGCTGCCGTTTCCAAGGCTGGCCTGCATTTGCTCCGGCGGCATGGGGATCGCCGTGATCACGGTGTTTTCGTCCGCGTTCAGAACGCACTGCCCTTCCCAGCGGGTCGTGGCGGAATGGAGGATGCCGTCCTCGCCGTAGTACAGCACCAGAAACGAGCCGGGAATCTCCATTTCCACGCCCTTCTGAGTCCTGCGCTGCCGGGGGAAGTCCACGAGGAAGCTGACGTCAACCGTCAGGTTGGCCTCTGCGGGGATGCTCTGTTCGCCGTAGACGCTCTCCCGGCGGCTTTCCAGAATGGCGGGGACTTCCAGCTGCTCCATTTGCGTGGACAACTCCCGCCCCGGGCTGTAGGCGTCCTCCGCCAGGGTCAGCATTTCCCGGTCGGAAATCAGATACTGCCCCACAATGCCGCATTTCAGGCGCATATGTCCCTCGTCGTCCACCTCCAGCTCCAGGCTGGTGGGGCTTAGCAGAATGTCCGCCTGGGCGTCGCCGCTGTGTTCCCCCGACAGGTCTGCCAGCTGGGAAAAGGGCAGCTCAAAGTCCCATCCGTGGAGCTGTCCCTCCTCGGAGCGGTAAAGCACGTGCAGGTTCCCGTTTCCCCGGAATACCACCTTGTTGGAAAGCACCTTTTTCTCCGTCACCTTGGGGTGCAGGCAGTAGTAAACCAGCTTCTCGGGCAATGGGCTGGACTCGGGAAGCGTCAGCTCTTCGTCCAGGGCAAAGGCCTTTTCCCCGGCTTCTCTTGGCATTCTGACCGGGTAGCTGCTTGTCAGCAGCTCCACACCCCCAATCGGTTCCGCCGGGGCGGCAATTTCCGCGGTCTTCGGCACACAGGCCTCCGCTATGGCGGCGGCACCCACGCGCACCATCAGCTTCCGGGCAGATACCGACCGGGCATCCACGAACCGGGTCAGGCACTGGATGCGGATGCTCCCCTCCTCCGTCCGTTCCGGCAGATCCCACTTCATCTGGAAGGGAATCCAGCCGTCGATGCACCGCTCCTCGCTGCCATCCTCCGGCGCGTAGAGAATCCAGACCATCATCCCGCCGGAAAAGGAGACGCTGTCGCTGCGCCATTCCTTCCCCCGGAGGATGGTCTGCCCCCAGGCGGCAAGGACTCTGCCGATGTCCGGCATCCCGTCGGGCAGCTTGATCTCCTGGGTCTGCTCCACATTCTGAACCTCCCGCAGCACCGTTTCCAGGCAGGGGCAGGCGGATTTCTGAAACTCAAATTCCAAGTTGGATCACTCCTTATCCCACGTTGTCGATACAGTCTATTCAACGCGGGACAAGTTTATGACTATCTTCTTTTCATGATACAAAATCCCAGCGCCAGAAGCGCGATCCCGCCGCAGCAGCAGACGAACCAGCTGGAAACGCAATGCCCCAGAATCAGCCCCAGTCCGAAAAACAGGCAGCAGCACCCATGCAGGTGGTTTTTCCGGCACATAAAAACACCCCCTGCTTATCCTATGCAGGGGGTGCCAGAGAATTAACCGCCGAGGTAGGCCTTCTTCACCGCGTCGGAGCTGGCAAGCTCCGCGCCGGTGCCGCTTAGGGTAATGCTGCCGGTTTCCAGAACGTAGGCACGGTCGGCGATTTGCAGCGCCTTCCGGGCGTTCTGCTCCACGAGAAGAATCGTGGTGCCGGCCTTGTGCAGCTCCTTGATGATGTCAAAGATCTGATCGACCAGAATGGGCGCAAGACCCATGGACGGCTCGTCCAGCATCATGAGCTTGGGATGGCTCATCAGGGCGCGGGACATGGCCAGCATCTGCTGCTCGCCGCCGGAAAGGGTTCCCGCGATCTGCTTGCGCCGCTCCTTTAAGCGGGGGAAGTAGTTGAACACCGTCTCCAAGTCCTCCTGGGACACGTCCTTTTTGATGTAAGCGCCCATTTCCAGGTTCTCCTGAACCGTCATCTGCTGGAAAATCCGCCGTCCTTCCGGGACGTGGGCCAGGCCGGTGCGCAGAAGCTTATAGGCCTCCACATGGGTGATATCCTGGTCAAAGAAGCGGATGGAGCCGCTGCGGGGGTGCATCAGGCCGGACACCGTCTTCAGAATGGTGGACTTGCCTGCGCCGTTGGCGCCGATCAGCGCCACGATCTCGCCCTCGCCGACCTCAAAGGACACACCCTTCACCGCGTGGATCGCGCCGTAATACACGTGCATGTCTTCAATTTTCAGCATCTGCTTTCCCCTCCTCTTTGCCAAGGTAGGCCTCGATGACCGCGGGATTCGCCTGAATCTCCTCAGGGGTTCCCTTGGCAATGATCCGGCCGTAATTCACCACGGCGATGGCCTCGCACACGTTCATAACCAGGTTCATGTCATGCTCGATCAGGAAAATGGCAACGTGGAAGGTATCCCGGATCCGCCGTATCTGATGCATCAGCTCGGCAGTCTCGCTGGGGTTCATACCGGCAGCGGGTTCATCCAGCAGAATCACGGAAGGATTGGTCGCCAGCGCCCGGACGATCTCCAGCCGGCGCTGAACGCCATAGGGCAGGCTTCCCGCCTTCTCGTTGGCATGTTCCGCAAGCCCCATGAAATCCAGCAGCTCCATGGCCTTCTCATTGGCGCGCTTCTCGGCCTTGAAGTAGCCGGGCAGATGCAGAACGCTTGAGAAGAAGGAGCACCTCATGGAATTGTGCAGGCCGACCTTGACGTTGTCCAGAACGGTCATGTCCGTGAACAGGCGGATATTCTGGAAGGTTCGGGCAATGCCCAGCTTGTTGACCTTGTATACCGGCATTCCCTTGATGTCGATGCCGTTGACCAGCACGGAGCCGCGGGTGGGCTGATAGACGCCGGTGAGCAGATTGAAAATGGTGGTCTTGCCCGCGCCGTTGGGGCCGATCAGGCCGGAGATCTCGGTGGGTCCGATGGTAATGTTGAAGCTGTCCACAGCCGTCAGGCCGCCGAAGTCGATGCCCAGGTTCCGCACGTCCAGAACGGGCTGCTTGCCCTGATCCTGCTCACGGACGAAGGTCACGGTGGGAACTTTCAGGATTTTCTTGGAATAGTCATTCATTTGTCCCAGCCTCCTTCTTCTTGAATACACCGGCAAGCTTGTCGGTGACTACGGACATGGCTTCCTTCACCTTGGGAGACCAGGTAAAGAGCATCACGACGATCAGAACCACGGCGTAGAGAATCATCCGGTAATCCTGCAAGCCGCGCATGGCCTCCGGCAGGATGTACAGCACCGTGGCGGAGATAATGGAGCCAAGAATGTTGCCCATGCCGCCCAGAACCACGAAGACCAGAATGTTAATAGAGGTATTGAAATTAAACTTGCTGGCGGTGATGGAGCCATAATTCATGGCATAAAGCGCACCGGCCATGCCCGCCAGGAATGCGGAGACCACGAAGGCCTTCATCCGGAAGGCGGTGACATTGATGCCCACGGATTCCGCGGCAATCCGGTTATCCCGGACGGCCTTGATCGCCCGGCCTTCCCGGGAGTTGATCAGGTTCTGCACCACGAACAGGGTGAACAAAATCAGCGCAAAGCCCATGGCAAAGGTGGACAGCTTGGTAATGCCGGTGGCGCCTCTGGGGCCGGAGACAATCATCTGGCCGCCTGCGCCCAGGGTCAGTCCCGCGGAGCTCATGGTGGCGTGAAGTCCGGTCTCGTCAATGCCCAGATAGAGATTGCCGAAGATATTCTTCATAATCTCACCGAAGGCCAGGGTCACAATTGCCAGATAGTCGCCCCGGAGGCGAAGCACCGGGATGCCGATGAGGAAGCCGATGGCACCGGCCATCACACCGCCGACCACCATGGCAATCACCAGACGCATAATGCCGTTGGGAACCGCCGTAGAAAGCAGCGCCGTCACGATCACGCCGGTGAACGCGCCGATGCCCATAAAGCCCGCATGACCCAGGCTTAGCTCACCGCAGATACCCACCAGAAGGTTCAGGGAAATTGCCAGCACGATGTAGGCGCAGGCAGGTACCAGAAAGCCCTTCATGGTACTGCTCAGCTTGCCCTGGCTCATGAGCAGCTGGAGAATCACGAACGCCACCGTCACCAGGGTGTAGGTGGACATGTTCATAATCTTGTCCTTAGTCAGTCTTTTTTTCATATCTTCCACCTCATACCTTCTCCTGAACCTGCTTGCCCAGCAGGCCTGCGGGCTTCACCAGCAGAATCACAATCAGGACGGCAAACACGATCGCGTCGCTGAACTGGGGGCTGAGATAGGCCTTGCTGAAGGTCTCAATGACGCCCAGCAGAATGCCGCCCAGCATGGCGCCGGGAATGGAGCCGATGCCGCCGAAGACCGCCGCGGTAAAGGCGCGGATACCGGGCATGGAGCCGGTGGTGGGCTGCAAGGTCGGAACGGTGGAGCAAAGCAGCACACCGGCGACGGCCGCCAGAGCGGAGCCGATGGCAAAGGTCATGGAAATGGTCTGGTTCACGTTGATGCCCATGAGCTGGGCGGCATCCCGATCCTCGGAAACGGCGCGCATGGCCTTGCCGGTACGGGTACGGGTGGTAAACCAGGTCAGACCCAGCATAATGATGATGGAAGCGGCAATGGTATAGATCACCTCGCCGGTAACCACCAGCTGCCCCCCCGCCAGGCGCAGAGGCTGGAAGGTAACGATGCTGGTAAAGTTCTTCGGGCTGGAAGACCAGATCAGCTGCGCCGCATTTTGCAGGAAATAACTGACGCCGATAGCCGTGATCAGAACCGCCAGACTGGGCGTTCCCCGCAGGGGCTTGTAGGCAAGTCCCTCGATCAGCACACCAAGCAAAGTACACACCGCCATAGCCGCCAGGATGGATACCGCCACCGGCAGCCCCAAATAGTTGGTGACGCAGAAGGAAATGTATGCGCCCACCATGATCACATCGCCATGGGCAAAGTTCAGCATTTTGGCGATGCCGTAGACCATGGTATACCCCAGGGCAATGATGGCGTAGACAGAGCCAATGCTGATGCCGTTGATCAGGTACTGAATAATTTTCATGATTGTCCCTCTCTTTCTTCTTCCTTTACTCAACAGTCTATGAAAGCCCCGTCCGCCAGCGAGGTTTTCATAGACTGCTGATGGATGATACCTCGTTAGGGGATGGGGCGCAAACCGCCCCATCCCCTTTGAGGGAATCTTTTTCAGACCATTAGGCCATGGGAACGTAAACACCATTCTCGATCACCACGGCAGCGGGTGCCTTGGAGATCATGCCGTTCTCGTCCCAGTGCATGCCGGTGCCGGTCAGGCCGTCAACGGTCATGGTAGCGAACTGGCCTTCCAGGATGGTGCACAGCTCCTCGGCGGACTCATTGCCGGTGACACCGGCGGCGGTCATGGCGTTGTACAGAGCATAGATGACGTCGTAGCCGTCAGCGGCGAACTGGTTGGGAACCAGGCCGTTCATCTTCTCCTTGAACTTGGCAACGAAGGACTGGGTAGCCTCATCGGAAGCGTTGGCATCGAAGGGGGTCATCAGAACCAGACCCTCGGCCAGGGTGGTGTCAAAGCCTTCCACGGTCAGGATACCGTCCATGCCGTCGCAGCCGAAGAACTTGGGCGCGTAGCCGATCTTGTTGGCGTAGGACAGAATCTGAGCAGCCTCGGTGTAGTAGATGGGCAGGAACACCAGATCCGCACCGGCATCCTGGCACTGGGTCACCTGGGTGGACAGGTCAGCCTTGTTGTCGGCGGTAAAGGAAGTGGTGGCAACAATCTCCACACCCAGCTCGGCAGCCTTGTCGGAGAAGCCCTTGTACAGGCCGGAGGAGTAGTCGTCAGAGGAGTCGTAGATCACGCCGACCTTGGTGCCCAACGCCTTGGTGGAGACCAGCTCAGCGGCGGAAGCGCCCTGGTTGGGGTCGGTGAAGCACATCTGGAAGATGTTGGCACCGGACAGAGCCAGAGACTCAGCAGAGGCGGAGGGGGTCAGGTTGAACATGTTGTCGGCAGTGGACTCGGGAGCCACAGCCAGAGCGGAGCCGGTGGTAACCTGGCCGGCCATGACCTGCATACCCCAGTCCTTCAGGACGTTGTAAGCGGACACGGCCTTCTCGCCGTCGGCCTCGTCGTCCTGGGCGTTGAACTCGATCTGCAGACCGCCCTTGGCGTTGATCTCCTCAACCGCCACTTCCATGCCGGCCTTCACAGCCAGGCCGTAAGCGGAAGCGCCGCCGGTCAGAGGGCCGGACATGCCGATCTTAACAGTGCCGGCAGCAGCAGATGCATCGGCAGCAGCGGCGGTGGTCTCCGTCGCAGGCTTGCTGGAGGAGCATCCGGTGAACATTGCGGCTACCATCAGGGCAGCCATCAGCATAGCAAGTACTTTTTTCATGATAGTATTCTCCTTTTTCATTTCTTACTATAAAAAAGCGGTTCGCCCAGGGCGTAACCGCTTCTTCATACCATGTGAAGCCCCGGTCACGCCGCTGCTGCCAGCAGCAGTCGTACAACGTAAATGGACACCGCCAGAATCATGGCAGTGTCCAGGATGGGGCTAATTCGCGCAGAGGAACATGCCGCTGCCATAGTGCAGCGGGTAGAGCTGTAAGTGGTAGAAAACCGTGCCGTCATCGTCATGTACCTTCCGAAGAATTTTAGCATATTGTATCCCACAGAAAGACATTTGTCAACGAGGAAAAGATTACAGAATCTTTTGCGTTTTTTCGCCTTTTTTGTGTATAACGCACAAGGGAACCTCCGATGAAATCGCCGCCGGTCAGAGGTGATTTCATCAGAGGTTCCCAAGGACATTATTCCCCGTCCAGGACGGACTTGCAGGCGGCGAGAACCTTACTCAGAACCGGCACGCAGGTGGCGCTGCCGTAGCCGCCGTTTTCCACCACCACGATGAAGGCCAGGGGGTACTGCTCGTCCTCCACGAAGCCCGCGAACATGGCGTTGGATTTCTGTCCGCCCCCCAGCTGGCTGGTGCCGGACTTGGCGCAGACGTTCATGCCGTTAAAATTCCAGTCGCCGTAGACGCTCTGCACGTTGTTGCGCATGTAGGCCTTGACCTGGTCGGCCACGTCCTGAGACATAATGCGGCCTGTGGTTTTCGTTTTTGCCTCGTAGGTCAGCTCTTCGCCGCTGCGAACCTCCGACACCAGATAGGGTTCCGCGCCCACGCCGCCGCCCGCGATGGCGCCCATGAAGGTCATGTAGCGGGCGGGGTTAATCAGGTCGGTGTGCTGGCCGATGCAGCTCCAGGCAAAGGACACCGGAGCGGTGTTGGAAATGTCGTAGTTGCCCTCGGCGGTGGTGACGCCGTCAAAACTCAGGCTGTCCGTGACGCCGAACTGCTCCACGTACTTCACCATATTCTTCTTCCCCACCAGCTCCGCGATCTGGGCGAAGGCGCAGTTGCAGGAATTGGCGAGGGCGGTTTTCAGGGTCAGGGTGCCATGGGCTTTTTCGCAGGTCACCTTTTCCGTGCCGTACTCATAAGCGCCGTAGCAGGTGAAGGTCTTGTCCAGAATATCCGGGACGCAGTCCAGCGCCGCGGCGGTAGTGACCACCTTGAAAATGGAGCCGGGGACGTAGGTGGATTGCAGGAAGCGGTTTAAGTACACGCCGTCATACTGCCCGGAGGTGTCCGAAGCGATGTCCGGCACATTGTCCGGGTCGTAGGTGGGGGTGGTCAGGGCGCAGAGGATCTCTCCCGTTTTATAGTTGTACACGCCGACGGTGCCTTTTCTGCCATCCATGGCTTCCAGCGCCGCGTTCTGTACCCTGGCCGACAGGGTCAGATTCATCTCGCCCCCCTCGCCGCTGCTGTCGTATACGCCGCTCACCAGGTCGAAGCCCGCCATTTTTCCCGCGTAGTGGGAGACGGCGGAGGCGCTGATGTAGCCCTTCCGGTCGCCCAGCCAGTGGAGCGTAGATTTGCGGGTGGTTTCATCGGAGGAATAGGTGCGCTCCTCGGTAATGTCCAGCAGCACGTTCCCGGAACGGTCGGTCACCGTGCCGCAGCCGATGTTGGCGTTGTTATACACATGGGGGGAGCCGGGAAAGGTCACCCATTCCCCCGCCTGGGTCACGTATTCCCACAGGAAGAACATCATGCCCCCCAGAAGCACAGCCAGGAACAAGCCCATGATCCAGGTTCTTTTGGTTACGCGGTTCATCCGCTCACGCTCCCTTCTTGTTCAGGCGGACGGCAAAGCTGGCATTCTGCCGGGTGTCCGCCGCCTTGACGAAGGCCAGCAGTCCCCAGGCGCCAACCATGCTGGTGCCGCCGTTGCTCAGGAACGGGAAGGTCACGCCGGTGAAGGGCAGAATATCCAGCGTGCCAAGGCAGTTCAGAATGGTCTGAATGACCAGAATGCTGGCGGCGGTGCAGGAGCCGATGGAATAGAAGCTGCTCCGGGCGACCCGGGCGGTGCGGATGGCAAAGAAGCCGTAAGCCGCCACGCACAGCACCATCATCACCGCCACGATCAGCCCCCATTCCTCGGAAATGGTGGCGAAGGCGATGTCGGAGTCCGCCGCGAATACGTGCTTCAGGAAGCCCTGTCCCGGCCCCAGGCCGAACAGGCCGCCGGAGGCCACGCACATCAGCGCCTGAACCTGCTGATAACCGGCATTCAGGGGGTCGTTCCACACATGCCGCCACACGGAGAACCGCCGCAGGGCGTGAGGCGCGATTTTCAGCGCCAGCACGCCTGCAAAGATCAGCGCCGTAACGGCCAGCGCCACGGTACCCATACTGCCGGAACGGAGATAGGCGATCACAAGGAAGGCGCAGAAGAAAATCAGCGCCGTGCCGAAGTCGTTCATCAGGGCAAGCAGGCCGCAGATGAGAATGGAGTAGGCAATAAAAATGTAAATATTCCGCTTGCTCATGATTCTGTCCATGGTGGACGCGCCGGCATAGACGAAGCAGACCTTGCTCAGCTCCGACGGCTGCAAGGACAGGCCGCCGATGACCAGCCAGTTTTTCGCGCCGTAATACTCGGTGCCGAACACCAGCGTCACCATCAAAAAGCCCACGCCCGCAACCGTGGCCAGATACCGGACGACCTTCGCCCGCTCCAAGTCCCGCAGCGACCAGCCGATGACGAGAAATGTCACCACCCCCAGCGCCATGGCGGCAAGCTGCTTCATGGTCTCCCCCGGCTTCACCGTGGCGATGGCCGCCATGCCCATGGTGCACAGGAAGAAGGCCATGGTCTCCACCTCAAAGGATTTCCGGTGGATTATGCAGTAAAATAAGTACAGCAGCCACTGCCCCAGGAAAATGCCGCCGAAACCCATGAGAACGCTGGGAATCGTCTCCTGCTGACCGCCCAGCAGAAAGCCCAGCAGCATCAGGCACTGCAAAATGGACAGCATCATCAGGTTCGCCACGCTGTCCCAGCCGCTGGCGGCCTTGGTGCGAAGCTCCGCCTGGCGCGCCTCCTGATGCTCCGTAATGGGCTGGAGCTGCATTTCCACGCCGCCGATGGAGATACGGTCTTTGGGCTTTAACGCACAAATCTGAACCTTCCTGCCGTTGACCAGGGTTCCGTCCTTGGAACCGGCGTCGGTGATCGTCCAGCTGCCGTCGTCGTACCGAGTCAGAACCGCGTGGTTCCGGGACACGGTGGGAAAGTCGATGGTCACGTCGCTGGACTTGCTCCGGCCGATGACGTTTTCCCAATGGGTGATGGGAATCTGGCTGCCGTCGGTCATGTTCAGCCACGCCCAGATTTCCGGCTCCCGCCGGAAGGTCAGCAGGGGCAGGACGCACCGCAGAAGCAGTATGGCGCTGAGCACCGGCACGGCATAGCGCAGAACCCCCACATAGGAGCCTGCGTAATTTTCCTGTGCCAGCGTCAGGGATTCCAGAATATTCTGCATACCATCACCCTCCTTTCTTCGTTTTTGGGGGAAACTCTGAACAAATCGTCTGCGGCTGTGAGCGGATCTTTTCCGCCCACTCTTCGGTATCGAAAACGGGGAATACACAAAGTATTCCGCCGCTTTCGATACCTCGATTGGACGAAAAATCTCTCGCTCACAGTTCTTGCCGATTTATTCAGAGCTTCCCTGATCATATTATAATTATAAAATGACACATTTTCGTTCAGATGTCAAATGAACATTTTCTTAAGGCGAGACGCGGTGCTGCCTTAAGCTTCCATTTCCCGCAGAATCAGGATTTCTTCGGCGTAGCCGGGCAGCTCGTTGGGGGTTTCCAGTATCATGGGCTTGTCCTTGAGATGCGGGTGATTCACAATCCGCCGGAAGGTTTCCAGCCCCAGGCTGCCTTTTCCCAGGCATTCGTGGCGGTCTTTGTGGCTGGCGAAGGGGTTCTTGCTGTCGTTCAGGTGCAGGGCGTGCAGCCTGCCAAGGCCGATCACCCGGTCAAATTCCGCCAGCACGCCGTCCAGGTCATTCACGATGTCGTAGCCGCCGTCGTAGACGTGGCAGGTGTCCAGGCATACCCCCACATTTTCGCTTCCCACGGCGTCTAGGATGTCCCTTAATTCCTCAAACCGTCCGCCGATCTCGCTGCCCTTCCCCGCCATGGTTTCCAGCAGCACCGTCACCGGATAGTCGTGGCGCAGGGCGTTTTTCAGGGCGGCGGCAATGTAGTCGATTCCCGCCCGGGTTCCCTGTCCCACATGGCTGCCGGGGTGGAAATTGTAGAAATTTCCGGGAAACGCCGCCATGCGCCGCAGATCGTCCTCTAAAATTCCCGCGGCAAAGGCTCTGGCGTCCGCGTCGGCGGTGCAGAGATTCATGGTATACGCCCCATGGGCGACCAGTTTGCCAAAGTGGTTTTCTTCCAGCATGGCGGCGGCTTTTGCCGTGTCCGCCGGATCCTCCGGCTTGGCCTTGCTGCCCCGGGGATTCCGGGTAAAAAACGCGAAGGTATTCGCTCCGATGGACAGCGCGGTCTTCACCATCGCCGCGTTCCCGCCGGATGCGGAAAGATGACAGCCAAAATAACCCAAAACGGTCCCTCCTTTTTGGGGATTATAGCATATCCCAGAGGAAAAAGCAAATTTTCTCTTTCCCTGGGCAGCTCAGCTGTGCTATAATGTCAGAAATAACCGTCGGGAGGAATCCACATGCCCAAGTCGGACAATCAGAAGCTGAAAATCCTCTATATCCTCGACTACCTGCAAAAAAATTCTCACTGGGATCACCCGGTGAGATCGTCGGAGCTTCTTTCCATGCTGGAAGAGCACGATATTGTCTGCGACCGCAAAACCGTCTACTCGGACGTCGCGGCCTTGCAGGATTACGGCGTGGATATCGTCTCTCTGCCCGGGAAGAACGGCGGCTACTACATTGCCTCCCGGAATTTTGAGCTGCCGGAATTGAAGCTGCTCATCGACGCCGTCCGGTCCAGCCGGTTCCTCACGGAGAAAAAATCCCGGGAGCTGATCGAAAAGCTGTGCAGCCAGTGCAGCGTCCACGACGCAAGGCTCATGCGCCGGGACGTGCTGGTTTCCGGGCGGGTCAAAAGCATGAACGAGTCCATATACTTTAACGTGGACGCCGTTCAGGAGGCCATCGCCCAGAACAGGCAGATCACCTTCCGGTATTTTGACTGGGATTTGGGCGGCAAGCGGAAATACCGGGACAGAAGCTATCAGGCAAGCCCCTACGGTCTGTGTCAGGACAACGAAAACTGCTACCTGCTCGCCCACTCCCTGCGCCACGGCGTGACCTCCTACCGCGTTGACCGCATGAGCAATATCCGCCTGACGAAGGAAAGCCGCACCCCCTGCCCGGAGCTGACGGGCAGGGCATTGGCGCAGCACGCTTCCCGGCTGTTTCAGATGTTCTCCGGGGAGGAAACCGCCGTGAAGCTGCGCTTCGACCGGAGTCTCATCAACGTGGTGGTTGACCGCTTCGGCAAGGACATTATCTTAATTCCCGACGGGGACGACCATTTTGTCTTTACCGTCAACGTGGCGGTGTCTCCCATGTTCTTAAGCTGGGTCATCGGCTTTGGCAGCAAGGCGAAAATCCTGTATCCCCAGAGCGTGGCCGACGCCTGCGTGCAGATGTGCCGGGAAGCCATGGCGCAGTATTCAGATCAACTTGAATGAGTCAAACACGTCCCGCCACACGATCTGGGACTTTTCCGTGGTGTCCGCGTCCCGGAGGACGGACAGGCAGTAGTGGTAGTTCCCGTCGTCCAGAATGACCGCCCTGCCCAGCTGGTCGCCGTTCTCCCCCGCCGATGCCCAGACGAAATCATACCGCTTTGCCCCGTTCTGCGCCGTTTCCATCACCGTCAGATTGTCCGGGGTGTAGCCGGAGATCCGCTGAATGGTGGCGCTTAAATCCCCGCCGCCGACGGTCTCGACGATGATCTCATAGTCCTCGCTGAGGTAGACCTGCTCCGAGTCGCTTTCCAGCACCGGCGCTACGGCGTTGTCCGGAAGCCGAACGGAAATTTCCCCCGGCTGCGCCATCACGGGCTGAATGATATCGTCCGACACGGTTTCCAGCGTTTCCTCCGCAGCGCAGCCGCATAAAAGCAGCGTCAGCGCCAGTAAAATCCATAGCTTTTTCACAAAAATCCCTCCCGAAAGGAAATCAGTATGAAAGATCTTCTCCTTCTTTACCTCCTTATAATCAATGCGGCCGGTTTTGTGCTTATGCTTGCGGACAAGCGCAAAGCGAAGAAAAACCTCTGGCGCATTCCGGAAGCGACCCTGATGACCGTGGCGGCGCTGGGCGGAAGCGCGGGCAGTCTGCTGGGTATGTACACGGTGCGCCATAAGACGAGGCACCCCAAGTTCACCGTCGGCATCCCGCTGCTTCTGGCGCTTCAGATTGTTGCCGCCATTGTGGTGATGGCGAAATTTCCGGGAATATTTGCGTAAAATGATAGCGCTGCCCGTATCATGCGGACAGCGCTATTACCATGTTTATTACCATCAGAACCGTCAGGGCAATCACGCCTGCGCTCAGGAAGAAGCATTTCAGGCACCGGCGGTCGATCCATTCGCTTTGGATGTACGCCCGGACGCAGGCGCGGTTGGCGATCAGGATTGCCCCCGCCGCCGCAAAAAATCCGCCGAAAACCGTGAGATTCACTGCCGATACCGCCATTTCCGGCAAGCTTGCCGTCAGACGGCTCAGAAGGTCGGCCAGCACCAGATTGTTGAAAATATGGAGTGCCATGGACCAGCCGACGGAATACTCCGCCGCCGCATACCCCAGCACCAGTCCCGCCAGAAACGCATAGGGCGTTTGCAGCAGGTTCCCATGGAACAGCCCAAAGAGGAACGCGGAACCCAAAATGGCAAACTGCTTGCCGTAGGGTCGCAGCGACCGCAGAATGAAGCCCCGGAAGATCAGTTCCTCCGAAATGGGTGCCAGAAACGATGCGTACAGGAACATGCTGACGGTGTCCGAGCTGCCGGAAACGGCGTCCAGCGTCCCGGTGGCAGACCGGCCGAAGCAGTTCATCACCAGCTCAAGAAGATTGATCCAAACCGAATTGACCATCTGGGTCCCGGCGCACAGGCACATCATGCACAGGAAAATTCCCGGCTTCATGGGCTTTTCCCGTTTCAGCACCTCTCCGCCCCAGAACTGACTGCCCTTCCAGGCGTACAGAATCACCAGCGCGACGGCGGCAGAAACGATGTAACCCCAGGCGTTTCCGGCCAGAGCCGCCGTATCCGGGACATACTGATCGCTTCCGTTCATAAAGGCGTTCAGATATCCCGCGGCCACATCTTTCAGCGCCGCCACGGAGACCAGAATGTTCATCAGGACATAATATCCCACCAGCGTCCAGCCCATGGGGCTGAAGCGCTTACGGAGCCATTTGTTGATCTGTTTCTCGTTCATTGCTTTCCTCCATAATGATTGCTTCCGCCGTCATAATGCCGTCGATGGCTGCGGACATGATGCCCCCGGCATAGCCCGCGCCCTCTCCCGTGGGGTACAGCCCCCGAAGGGAGGACTGCCGGGTCGAATCCCGAATAATTCGCACCGGGGAAGAACTGCGGGTCTCCGGCGCGGTCATCACCGCGTCCGGGTCTGCAAAGCCTCTCAGCTTCCCGTCCAGCCGGGGCAGCGCCCGGGCAATGGCGTCGGCGATTTTCCCGGGAAGCACGCCGCGCAGGTCGCACCAGGTCACCCCCGGCCGGTAGGTCGGCGTTACCCGCCCCGCCCGGTCGCTGGGTCTTCCCGTGAGAAAATCTCCCACCTTCTGCGCCGGGGCGCGGTAGCTGCCGCTGACGCGGTAGGCGTTTTCCTCGATTTCCCGCTGCCAGCGCATCCCGCCGAGGACACCTTCGTAGGGAAAATCAGCGGGATTCACCGTCACCAGCAGCGCTGCGTTGGCGTTTTCCCCGTCCCGGTCGGCGTAGCTCATGCCGTTGGTGACCACCCGTCCTTCCTCGCTGGCCGCCGCCACCACGAATCCGCCAGGACACATGCAGAAGGTGTACACCGTCTCCCCGTCCAGATGCTCCACCAGCTTATAATCCGCCGGGGGCAGAGCGGGGTTTTCGCCGCCATACTGGGCAATGTCGATGTCCCGCTGCTTTTGCTCGATACGCACGCCCATGGCGAAGGGCTTCGGCTCCATGGGAACGCCGGAGGCGTCCAGCATTTCAAAGGTGTCCCGGGCGCTGTGTCCGATGGCCAACACCGCCCGGTCGCAGGAAATGACCGTCCCGTCGGCGATTTTCAGCCCGGTCAGGCGGCCGTTTTCCGTACACAGGCCGGTGACCTGGGTGTTGAACCGCACCTCACCCCCCAGAGAGATGATGCGTTTGCGCAGATTCTGCACCACGGTCAGCAGCACGTCGGTGCCGACGTGGGGCTTGGCGTCGTAGAGAATGTCCTCCCTCGCCCCCGCCGCCACGAATTGTTCCAGAATCCAGCCGATCCTGGGATTGTTGACCCCGGTGTTCAGCTTGCCGTCGGAGAAGGTTCCCGCGCCGCCCTCGCCGAACTGGACGTTGCTTTTCGTGTCCAACTCCCCCGTTTGGAAGAATTTTTCCACCTTGGCGTGGCGGGACGCGGCGTCCTCTCCCCGCTCCAGAACCAGCGGCTTCCAGCCCGCCAGCGCCAGAATCAGCGCGGCAAACATTCCCCCGGGGCCGAAGCCCACCACCACCGGCCGTTTTTCCGGCGAACCGGTGGACTTCGGCGGGCGGTAGCGGGTTGCCGGGGCAATGGACGCCCGCTTGCAGCCGCTTTGCTTCAGAATCTTCTTTTCACTGCCATCCACCGTCACGCCGATGGTGTAAATAATACGCACGTTGGGCTTTTTTCGGGCGTCCACGCTTCGCCGGACGATCCGCACGCCCCGGATTTTGGAGTTGGGGATCCGCAGCATCCGCGCCGCCTCAAAGGGCAGCTGGTGGGCGCTGTGTTCCGGCGGCAAAGAAATATCGCTCAAACGGATCATGTATCGTTCCTCCCGGCGCTCTGTCCGGCCAGACGGCCGGAGCTCCACGCCCACTGCAAATTATAGCCGCCGCAGTCCCCGTCGATGTCCAGAACCTCTCCGCAGGCATAAAGCCCAGGGACAAGGCGGCTTTCCATGGTCATTTCGTCAAATTCCGACGTGAGAATGCCCCCCGCCGTCACCTGTGCGCTGTCCATGCCCATGGGTTCGGTCAGATGGACAGCCAGCGCCTTCGCCGCCTGAGCGGCCTGCCGCAGTTCCTCGTCGGAAAGGTCGGCAACCGCCCCGCTCGGAGAAATTCCCGCCGTCTGGGTCAGCACCCGGCCAAGGCGGTTGTGGAGGATTCCCGTGAACAGCTCCGAGACGGGGAGATTGGTCGTTCTGCGCCGTTTTAGTTCGGATATCAAGGCGTCCTCTGCCATATCCGGCAAAAAATCCAGCCGGCAAAGCCATTCGCCGCCGCCCTGGCAGACATCCCGGGACACCTCGAAAATCACTGGCCCGCTGAGACCGTACTGGGTAAATTGCAGCTCCCCCGTGCTTTCGGAAAACCGTTTTCCGTCGTGGAGGATGATCGCATGGCAGTTTGCGCGGACGCCTTTCAGGCTCGCAGCCGCGTTCCAGCTGCTTTTCAGCTGCACCAGCGCCGGACGGAGCCGGGTGCAGCTGTGGCCGAAGCTTCGCAGAATTTGATAACCGGACATGCTGCCCCCCAGCTTTGTCCCCGCAAGGCCGCCGCAGGCGACGATGAGCCGGTCGCATTCCACCGTCTCGTCCCCGGAAACGATGCGGAAGCCGGAAGCCGTTTTCTTCACTTTTTTCGCTTCAAATCCCAGCTTTACCGTGATATTCGGCTTTTCCAGGGCAAACCGCAGCACATCCACCACGGAATTTGCCTGATTGGAATAGGGATACACCCGCCCGGAATCCTCCGCCACGGTGAGCAGTCCCAGACTCCGGAACCATTCCAGCGCCGCCGTGGGGGGAAGCTTCCCCAGCGCGTAGTCGACAAATCCCGGATTTTCCCCGTGGTAGCCGCCGGATGTCCCGTGGAGATTGGACAAATTGCAGCGCCCGTTGCCGGTGGCCTGGAGCTTGCGTCCGACCCTCGCCTGACGCTCCATGAGGACGACCTGCCCGCTTTCGTTTTCCGCCGCAGCCAGCGCCGCCGCCATTCCCGACGCTCCCGCGCCGATGATTCCTGTCACCATGTCCGATTCCTTTCCGCCCGAGGGCGTTCTTTTCCCCTATTATACTCTACCCGCCGCCGTCATACAAGAAAAACTTCTTTCCACATGGCAAAAGTTGTGGTATAGTACACTTGGTGATTGCATGGAACGAAGCAACATTGAAAAAATCGCCCAGTCCGCCGAGGATCGGCTGCTTCTGGCGAAGCTCTGGGACAAAATGAACGCGGGAATGCGGAAGAATATCCCCGCCGCCACCTGCTTTCTCTCCCCCCGGGAGCTGGAAATGGCAAAATATCTCTTCGGCGAGCAGGAGGGGCTGTACGCCTTTGGCGGCTACGGGGACGCGGAACGAAAAATGCTGATTTTTCTGCCGGACTATCTGGACGAAGCCAGTCTCTACGGCGAAGACAGCCCCTGTGTGTGTCTGCGCGCCGCGTTCTTTCAGGGGGACAGCCCCAGCCACCGGGACTTTCTGGGGGCGCTGATGGGCGCGGGCGTCGGCCGGGAGACTGTCGGCGATATCTGCGTGGACAAGGGCAGCTGCGACTTTTTCGTCACGGCGGAGATTGCCCCCTATTTATTGCAGACCTTCACCTCCGCCGGACGGACGAAGCTGCATTTGAGCCAAATTCCCCTTTCGGGCGTCCACATCCCCGAGCCGGAAATCAAGGAAATCCGGGACACGCTGGCGTCGCTGCGGCTGGACAGCGTCATTTCCTCCGGCTTTCGCATCGGGCGGAGTCTCGCCGCCCAGTACGTGACCGCCGGAAAAGCCGCCATTGACGGTCTTCCCTGCGAAAAACCGGACAAGCCCGTCCCGGAGGGCGCGAAAATCTCCGTCCGGGGTCTGGGAAAAATCAAGCTTGCGGCCATCAACGGCCGGACAAAAAAGGACAGAATCTCGGTGGTTATCCACCGGTATGTGTGAGGTTTTACAGTATATGAAAATGGACGAAGTAATCGCCAGAATCAACGTTCTGGCAAAGAAAGCAAAAGCAGAGGGCTTGACCCCCGAGGAACTGACGGAGCGGGACAAGCTGCGGCGAATCTACATCGATTCCGTCAAGGCCAATCTGGTAGGTCATCTGGAAAACACCTACATCATCGGCACCGACGGTGTCAAGCGGAAGGTAGAGAAGAAATCCTGAGCGGCGTGGCTTCGGCCACGCCATTTTTCAAAATTTTTTGAAAAATGCGTGAGGTTTTGCGTGCAAAATCGATCTATAGGGGTGAAGGACAAACTACAAGTGAGGTGACCAAACATGGATGACGGCAAAATCATAGATATGTTCTTCGCCAGAAATGAGGACGCCATCCGGCATACCGATGCCGCCTACGGGCGACGGCTGTATCATCTGGCAGACCGGATCGTGGAAAACGGTCAGGACGCGGAGGAAAGCGTCAGTGACACCTACCTGAAAGCATGGAACACGATCCCGCCAAAGCGTCCGGAGCATTTCTTCGCGTACATCGCCAAGATCTGCCGGAATTTTGCCCTGAAAAGGGTGGTCTGGAAGAACGCCCAGAAGCGGAAAGCAGAGGTCGTGACCCTGACCCAGGAAATGGAAAACTGCATTCCGGACACCTACCGGGACAGCGCCGCAGACGCCCGGGAGCTGGGACAGCTTCTGGACGCATTTCTCCGAACCCTGACCCCGGACAATCAGATGGTCTTTCTCCGCCGGTACTGGTACGTGGATACCATCGCGGAGATTGCCGCCCGGTACGGCATCAGCGAAAGCGCCGTACAAATGCGGCTGAACCGGACAAAGCAAAAGCTTTCGGCATATCTTGCAAAGGAGGGCATTCGCGTATGAACGGAAAGGATATTTTTCGGGGTCTACAGTATATCGGAGACGATCTCATTGAAAACGCGGAAACCGGACAGTTCCCCGCCCAGAATCAAGGGAGCGGGAAGACGCGACGTCCCATCCGCCGTCCCCTGCTAATTGCGGCGCTGATCGCCCTTCTGCTGCTTCTGGTGGGGTGCGCGGCGGTGTATGTGCTGAAAATGGAGCATGTAAAAATCAGCAGCGGCACCGACCAGCGGGATTACTCACTGGTAGATGGGGTGTACGTGAAAGACCCCCACACCGTCAGCACCACCACCCTGAGCATGGCCGGCCTGAAAGGCTCCAATGCCTATAAGGCGTGCGCGGATTTTTACGCCTACGAGACGGAACTCAGGACGAACGCATCCGCAAGCGGCGACTGGGCAGGCTACGACGATGCCATAAACGCCAAGGCGCAGGAGCTGGCGGAACAATACGGCTTAAAGCCGGAGGGGCAGCCGCTGACATTTCGCACCACCCGGAATCTGTGCGACGCCCTGGGCGTGGAACGGTTCGTCCGGGACAGTCAGGACGTCAGCATTGATATCAGTCAGGGCTTTTGCCGTGATAGCGGAAACTTCTTCGTTCTTCTGAGCTTCGCCTTCCCGGAAGATCAGGGCTATGAAGTGACCTACACCAGCGGCGCGCTCTACTGGAACCGACAGGACACCTTCAGCCGGGAATATTTCACGCTGGAAGACCGGGGCGACTGGGTGGAGCGGAACTACACCACCTCCGCTGGGAACACCGTACTGATTCTGACCTCCCCCAGTCAGGAGCGGGGCTATATCATCTGTGACCGGGGAGACGCGTTGATGACCGTATGGCTGGACGTGAACCCGGAACTTCTCAGCGAAGACGCCGGTGTGGTATCCGCCGAATATCAGCATATGACGGAGAAGCAGCTGAACATGGTTGCCGACGCTCTGGACTTTGCCATCCAGCCGAACGTCCCCACCCAGGCCGACGTGGACGCCCAGGCCGCGCCGCCTCAGGAAGCGACCCAGAACGGCTACACCCTGAAGCTGAAATCCGTGGAAACCGACGGCTATGTGGCTCAGATTCTTATTGGCATCACCGCCCCGGAGGATATCGTTCTTTCCACAGAGAAGCCTTTGCATTTTGCTAATTGGCGGGGTATGCTTGTTCCTGCCGACGGCTCTGAGGCAGCCTTCGGCCCGGTTAATACTCTCGACGATGGTGACGGAAAGGCTAACACCATAGACGTTCTTCTGACGCAATCCGTCACCGCAAAGAATACGGATGCCCCCTTTGCCGCCGGAAGCACATGGACTCTTTATCTGGTTGACCTGGTTTACAGCAGCACAGATGAAACTCTGACCGAGGGAGAATGGCAATTCCCCATTTCCTTCGGGGCGGATAACTGCGATGATCGGGAGCTTGAGCTGCTCACCAGTCCCATCCTCATGAAAGCCGGCACGGGCTGGCTGCCGGACGGAACGGATGTTGTCATGGAATTCCCGGTTTCCTCCTTCAAACTTCGCAAATTCAGCAGCAAGATCGTGCGGGATACCGCCGCCGAGACCGAGGAACAGTGCGCCGAGTCCTATACGGATTTTTATGGGTGGAATGGTCACTTCATTTGTGTCGTCATGAAAGACGGCACAAGAATTGAACTGTGGGATCAGGAAAATGACAGCGCCATTGACCTTACGCAGGTAGACTATGTTCTCCTCCCCGACGGCACAAAGCTGCCCGTTCCTGAGCAATAACCCAACATAAAAGCGGGGCGGTCTGCAATTCCGGCAGACCGCCCCGCGGCTGCGTTATTCCGGGACGGTTTTTCCACTTCCCTTTCTCCCAAAAGTCTGCTATACTGTAAGAAACGTACTTTCAGGAGGCAGTATATGGAATTTCTGCCCATTACCAGACGGGAAATGCTCGACCGTGGATGGGACGTCTGCGATTTTGTGTACATCATCGGCGACGCCTACGTCGATCACCCGTCCTTCGGCCATGCCATTATCAGCCGGGTTCTGGAAAGCCACGGCTACAATGTGGGCATCATCTCTCAGCCGGATTGGAAAAATCCCGAATCCATCGACGTTTTCGGCCGTCCCCGGCTGGGATTTCTGGTTTCCGGCGGCAATATGGACTCCATGGTCAACCACTATTCCGTCACCAAGCACCGCCGGAAAACCGATGCCTTCACCCCCGGCGGCGTCATGGGCAAGCGCCCCGACTACGCCACTACGGTCTACTGCAACCTTATCCGTCAGACCTACAAGGACGTTCCCATCCTCATCGGCGGTATTGAGGCAAGTCTGCGCCGGCTGGGGCATTACGACTACTGGTCGGACACCATGAAGCGCTCCATTTTACTGGACAGTCAGGCCGACCTGCTCATGTACGGCATGGGAGAAAAGACCATCGTGGAGGTGGCCGACGCCCTGAATTCCGGGCTGGACGTGAAGGACATCACCTACATCGACGGCACAGTGTTCAAAACCAAAGCACCGGACGACAGTCTCCCCACCGTCACCCTGCCCTCCTTCGCCGAGATCAAGGCCGACCGGCGCAGATACGCCGAGAGCTTCAAAATTCAGTACGCCAACTGCGATCCCTTCACCGCCAAGCGGCTGGCAGAGCCTTATGACAATTTCTTCGTGGTGCAGAACCCGCCCCAGAAGCCCCTGACCACAGCGGAAATGGACGCAGTGTATGACCTTCCCTACATGCGCACCTACCACCCCAGCTATGAAAAGGCGGGGGGTGTCCCCGCCATTGAGGAAGTCAAGTTCAGTCTGGTATCCAACCGGGGCTGCTTCGGCGCCTGCTCTTTCTGCGCCCTGACCTTCCATCAGGGGCGGATCGTCCAGACCCGAAGCCATGAATCCATCCTCCGGGAAGCGGAAATCATGGTGAAGGACAAGGATTTCAAGGGCTACATCCACGACGTCGGCGGCCCCACCGCCAATTTCCGTCACCCGGCCTGTGAAAAGCAGCTGAGTAAAGGCGCCTGCGGCGGGCGGCAGTGCCTGTACCCCACCCCCTGCAAGAACATGAACGCCGACCACTCGGACTATGTTGCCTTGCTTCGCAAGCTGCGAAAGCTCCCCGGGGTCAAAAAGGTGTTCGTCCGCAGCGGCATCCGCTTCGACTATCTGCTGGCGGACAAAAAGGACACCTTTTTCCGGGAGCTGGTACAGTATCACATTTCCGGTCAGCTGAAGGTCGCCCCGGAGCACGTATCCGACGCTGTTCTCGCCCGGATGGGCAAGCCCCGGAACGCGGTATATAACCGATTTGTGGAAAAATATTTTGCCCTGAACCGGCAATACGGCATGAATCAATACCTTGTCCCCTACCTCATGTCCAGCCACCCCGGCTCAACCCTCAAGGAAGCCGTGGAGCTGGCCGAGTACATCCGGGACATGGGCTACAATCCGGAGCAGGTGCAGGACTTTTATCCCACTCCCTCCACATTGTCCACCGTCATGTACTGCACCGGCCTCGACCCCCGCACCATGGAGCGGGTCTACGTCCCCACCGACCCCCACGAGAAGGCCATGCAGCGGGCGCTGATTCAGTACCGCGACCCGAAAAACTACGCTCTCGTGCGGGAAGCGCTGATGAAGGTACACCGGGAGGATTTGATCGGCTCCGGGGCAAAGTGCCTCATCCGTTCCGCGCCGCCCCGCCCCGTCAGGAAAAAGCCGGGACAGGCAAACGGAAAACGCAAGCCGTCCAAGTAAAGAAACACGCTGCCACTTTGGTTTGTCTCAAGTGGCAGCGTGTTTTTACTTTCTTCTATACAGGCACATTTCGTAAGCAATGCCGTTTTCCTCGCCGGATTGGAGCGTTTCCGCCAGATACCAGTCCTTATCCTCGTCCAGATTGGGGAAAAAGGTGTCGGATTCCGGCGTCACATGCACCTTCGTGACATAAGCGGCGTCGCAGAAGGGCAGCATCTGCCGGTAAACGCTCCCACCGCCGATGACGAAGCAGCGCTCAGCGGTGCCGGAAAGCACCGCCGCATCTTCGGCGCTGTCACAGACGGTAAAGCCGGGAAGCGCCGTCACGCTTCTGCTCAGCGCCACATTGACCCGACCCGGAAGGGGCTGTTTTCCCGGGAAATCCTCGATGGTGCGTCTGCCCGCGATTACCATTGCCCCCCGGGTGGTCGCCCGGAAAAATTTCCGGTCGGCGGACAGGGCAACGGGCTGCGTCCCGTCCCGGCCGATTCCCCAGTCGTCGTAAACCGCAACGATCAGATCCATCGTCCTACCTCAGATCGCCATGGGAATTTCAAAATTGAAGGGGTGGAACTGATAATTTTCCACGGAGAAGCTGTCCTTGGTAAAGGCGTAAAAGTCCGTGACGCTCTCATCCATCCGGAATTTGGGCGCAGGATATCCGTCCAGTTCCAGCATGGCCTTGACGGCGGGAATGTGGCGGTCGTAAATATGGCAGTCGGCGATGACATGAACCAGCTCGCCCACCTTTAACCCTGCCACCTGCGCCATCATGTGGGTCAGCACGGCGTACTGTACCACGTTCCAGTTGTTGGCCGTGAGCATATCCTGAGAGCGCTGGTTGAGAATGGCGTTCAGGGTGTCGCCGGTGACGTTGAAGGTCATGGAGTAGGCGCAGGGGTAAAGGTTCATCTCGTGCAGGTCTTCAAAATTGTAGATGTTCGTCAGAATCCGGCGGGAGGCGGGGTTGTGCTTCAGATCGTAGATCACCCGGTCGACCTGGTCGAACATGCCCTCCTTGTACTGATGCTTGATGCCCAGCTGGTAGCCGTAGGCCTTGCCGATGGTGCCGTCCTCTCCCACCCATTCGTCCCAGACATGGCTGCCCAGGTCTGCGACGCGATTAGACTTTTTCTGCCAGATCCACAGAAGCTCGTCCACGGCGCTTTTCCAGTAGGTGCGCCGCAGGGTCATGATGGGAAATTCCTCGGCCAGGTTGTAGCGGTTCACCACGCCGAATTTCTTGATGGTATGCGCCGGTGTTCCGTCCTCCCAGTGGGGGCGAACCTCCAGATTTTCGTCGGAAAAGCCGTTTTCCAGAATGTCCCGGCAAGTTTTCTTATACAGCTCGTCAGCATAGCTCATGTTGGATTCCTCCCGATTTCTGTTGGAAGTATCATATCATAATCCCGCCAAGCTGGCAAGAAAAATCTCCCCGCGGTTTCCCGCGGGGAGATGAAAGCGTTGTCTTACAGCAGATTGCCGGTGCTGACCCAGCCCAGATCGGTGCGGGCCATGTCGCCAACGTATTCGTAAATGTCGATGACGGACATTCTGGAATAGGTACCTGCGACGGAGGACGCGGCGTTATCCGTGTAGATGATGGTGTTGTCGGTGTACACCACCCGGGCGTCGATGGCGCTGCTGCCGCTGGCGGGAGTCAGATCAACGTAGTACAGGTAGACCCAGCCTGCGTCGCAGCGACCCCATGCCATATCCTCGGAGATCTTGGTCTCGTAGATCACCAGGTTGGCGCCCTTCTTCAACGTGGTAGCCTTCTTGGCGCCGGTGGAGGCGGTGACGCGGACATTCAGAGACTCGGTGTTGATGACCTTGCCGGTGTACTTATAGCCGCCAGCGTTGTTCACGAAGCCGCCGGTGCCGGTGTTGCCGGTGCTGCCGATGGTGGGCGTGGAAGGCGTCGTAGGTGTAGTGGCCTCTTCCTTCTTCTCATACAGAGCGCCTTCGGACATGTAGCTCAGGTCGCAGTAGCCCACGATGCCGTCACTGGTTTCCACACGACCCCAAACGGTGAGGGTTCTGGCGCCGGAATCCTTGACGATCTCCAGCTTGGTCACGGGAACCTGATCGCCCTTCTTCAGCTTGCCAAGGCTGTCATTGCCGGTTCCGGCAGCCTTGCGCACATTCAGCTCGGATGCGCCGGTCAGGGTGTGAACCTTCTCGTCAAGCGCGTTCAGGGTGATGTTCGCATCCGGATCCTTAATCCAGCCGTCGTTGATACGCGCCCAGTAGGAGGTCTGCTTCACAACGGTCTCGATATCGTTGTTCTCATTCTGCTTATCCGTCTTGTCACCCTCGTAAATTTCCAGGGTAACAGCCGTCAGCTCATGGATGGTGATGTTCTCGCCTGTGCCGATGGTACGAACCGTGTTGTTTTCCAGATTCGGATTGGGCGTCTTGTAAACGGTGGTATCAGCTTTGATGGAGCCAGTGTAAACGGCGGTGGTGGTAGTTCTCTCAGCCTCGTCGAAGGAGCTAACCCCGGTACCCTTGTTTCCGCCACTGTTATTACTGTTGTTTCCGGGAATATTGTCGTAGGAGATCATGGTGACGTAGTCCATGCAGATCCAGCCCTGCTTCACACGACCCCACTTGGCGGCGCCGACGAGCTTGACCTCCAGAATGGTCACTTCCGTGCCGTTGAGGATCTTTCCAACGATGGCGTTGGCGATGCCTGCGCCGCTGCGGACATTTACGCCGGCGTAGGTGTTGGCAATGATGCCCTTGCCGGTGCCGTCCGTCTTCTGGGTCGTACCGGTGCCGCCGGTGCTGCCGGTGCCGGGCTCCACGACGCCCATCTTGACCTCCAGATACTGGCTGTAAATCCAGCTGTCGGTCTCCTTGTTGTTATCCACGTCGTAGTCGATCATGTACCAGCCGTCCTTCTCACCCAAAACGGCCACCTTGGTGCCGCGGTTGATGCTGCCCAGAACCTGGCCGTACAGAGCGCCGGTGATACGGACACGGACGGAATCCGCGTTCACAACGGTGCCTGTGCCGATGGCCGCCTTGGTGCCGCCGTCAATGGCGATCTTGGAGGAACGCTTGACATAATTGGAGGCCAGGTTAATCCAGCCGTCGTAGTTCTCAATGCCGCTGCCGGTCGTCGGAGTATAGCCCACGATCTTGCCCCAGATTTCCTCGCCGACAAGCTTGATCTCGTGGACTTCCACTTCCACGCCCTTGGTGAGCTTGAATACGAACTCGTTGTCGCTGCCAGCAGCCTCTCTGATGTTCAGGCTGTCGCTGACGACCGTGAACTTGGTCGGGACAAGGTTAAAGTTGCTGTAGGTCGCCCAGCCGGACTTGGCAATCACTTTGGTCTTACCGTCCTTGTCGGTCTCCTTGACCGTCCAGTGCGCCTTCACCCAAATCAGGCCGTCAGCAACCGCCGCATTGGTGATCTTGAGTCCCGTGGTACCTGCCTTGATGGTATCGCTGTTGTTGGAATTGGTAGTGGGCTGCGCATAGGTGGGGAGATCGGAGCCGGCGTTCACGAGAGTGACCTCGAAAGCGTAGTCCAGAACGCCCGTGTCGGAAACGTTCTTGTCGGTGAGCATCTTAACATTGGTGTAGGTCAGGCAGATCCAGCCGGTGGAGGTACGACCCCAGCGGTGGCCGTTGACCGTGCGAATCTCGAAAACATTGACCGTGGTATCCTTTGCAAAGCCGCCGACGATCTTGTTGTCCACACCGGGATCGCTGCGGGCGTTCAGGTAGCCGTTATAGGTAACGGTCGCCGTGGCAATGGGGGTGGTGTTGTTGGCGTCGCTGGGAGCGGAGCCGTCATAGACGGTGCTCCAGTCGGTGTACATCAGGGCGACCCAGCCAACCGCCACGCCGTTTTCTTCCACCTGACCCCAGGTCTTGGCTGCGTTGGTGGCGACGATCTTCAGCTTTGTGCCGGCCTTGTAGGAACCGGTCAGGGCGCTGGAAGCGCTGTCGTTGGCACGTCTGTTGACATAGGCGTTGGTGACCGTGACGGTCACATCGATTTTGCCGCCGGTGTATTCGGTATTGCCGCTGCTCTGTCCGGAGGTCTTGAGCAGAACCCATCCGTCTCCTGCGGCGGACAGCTTGCACCATCTGTTGCCATCGTCATCGATAAAGTCCTTGATCGCGGTAACGGTGGCAGTGTCCTTATTGATGGTGCGGAAGGGCTTCACGTTCTTCTTGGTAGGAACGGGGTAGACATCCAAAGAAACCAGCTGGGACACCTTCAATGTCTCATTGATGCTATGCACATAGCTCGCACTGTCAACGCTGTTGGCTGTCAGAGAGGTATCCTGCCAGGCAGCCCACAGCTCTTTGCCGTTGCAGCTTGCCGTCAGAGCGGGAACCCGTTCGCCACCCTCTTTTGCGGTATACCAGCCTATGAACTTGAAGCCGGTGCGGGTGGGGGAAGGAATATGAGCAGAGGTTTTCGTCGTGTCAAAGAGTACGCTGTAGGCGCCCGTTCCGTTCTGCGGAAGGGTGCCGACATTGGGATTGTATGTAACGGTGCCGAAGCTGCTGGGCGTTACATCGGAATAAACCCCGTTCTTGTACATATTGACTTCAATTTTTCTGCGGCGGAAATCATCCTGATCGCTCGCCCAGTCGCTCATGGCCTTCAGCAGGTCATTGGTGCCGGCCTTGCTGACGATGGCGCTCTTGACAACGCCGCTACCGCTCATCCAGGAATCGCCCACGTCGAAGGTGAACAGAACCAGAGCGTCATGCTGGCACTGGGACAGCGTCAGGCTGTTGGCGGAAGCAAAGGAGTTGACCTTCGCGTCCAGATCCAGAATCAGCTTGCGCAGAGCCTGGTCAGCCTGCGCCTGGGTGATGGAGTGCTTGCCTGCATCAGTGCTGTCCTGAACCATTCCGTTCTTATACGTCGTCTTATGCTTCTCAGAGCAGATCGTACCGTAACCAATGCGGAACTCATTGGTACCGGGTACCTGATAGCAGTCCTTCTTAAAAATAGCAAGCTTCTTCATGATCGTAATCGCGGCCTCGCTGGTCTTCAGCGAAGCAGCAGACGCGGTCAGAGCGGTGGCAGGCACCAGGCTGACCAGCATGATCAGAGTTAATAATACACACACAATTCTCTTTTTCATAGCTACTTACTCCTTTGCTCTTATGTAAGTAGCCATATTATAACAGAGGTGTTTACAAATTGCAACCCCTTTTTTGAAAAAAATTACATTTTTGTTACAGTTTGTTTTACCAAAAAGCTTCCCCTTCTCTTTTCTTCCCGTATTGTATACCGTTTCTGTCATAAATCCTGAAAAAGCGCCGCTTTTTGCCGCAGAAAATGTCATTCTTTTTTCCTGCCTGTCAGGTTTTCTCCGTTGACATTCTTCTTTTCCGCTGATATACTCAAAAAAACGTTACCGGGAGGGATTTTATGGACGGCAAGAAGGCGCTGATCGGCATGTCCGGGGGCGTGGACAGCTCCGTGGCGGCGCTGCTGATGCTCCGCGCGGGCTACGAATGTGTCGGCGCGACCATGCGGCTGTACGACAATGATATGATCGGTCTGGAAAAGGGTCACACCTGCTGTAGTCTGGACGACGTGGAGGATGCCCGCAGCGTAGCCAGACGTTTGGGAATTCCTCACTACGTGTTCAACTTCAAGGACGATTTTGAGCGGCAGGTCATCCAAAAATTTGTCAGCTGCTACGAATGCGGCGGCACCCCCAACCCCTGCATCGACTGCAACCGGTATCTGAAATTCGACCGGCTTCTCCGCCGGGCTCTGGAACTGGGGTGCGACTGTGTGGTGTCCGGGCATTACGCGCAAGTAAGGAAATCCGGCGACCGATACCTATTATATAAGGCGGCGGACAAGGCCAAGGATCAGACCTATTTTCTCGCCTGTCTGAATCAGGAGCAGCTTTCCCGGATTCAGTTCCCCCTGGGCGGCCTGACCAAGCAGGAGGTACGCGCCATCGCGGAGGAAAACGGCTTCGTCAACGCCCGGAAGCACGACTCTCAGGACATCTGCTTCGTCCCGGACGGCGACTACACAGCCTTTCTGGAGCGCTACACCGGCAGACGCTACCCCGCCGGGGATTTTCTGGACGAAACCGGCCGCGTGGTGGGGAAACACCGGGGCGCGGTGTGCTACACCCTGGGACAGCGCAAGGGGCTGGGTCTGGCCATGGGCGCGCCGGTATACGTCTGCGGAAAGGATATGGAGAAGAATACCGTCACCGTGGGGCCGAATGAGGCGCTGTTTTCCTCCGCCCTGCGGGGGAACAACTGGGTCTGGTATCCCTTCCCAGAGCTGACGGAGCCGGTCAGGGTGACGGTCAAGACCCGTCACAGCCAGACGGAGCAGCCCGGCACCGTCTACCCGGAAGCGGATGGCTTTGCCCGGGTGGAATTCGATGTTCCTCAGCGCGCTGTTACCCCCGGTCAGGCAGTGGCGGTATACCAAGGCGACCTGGTGGTCGGCGGAGGCACCATCACGGAAGCAATCAGATAAATAGCAAATACGCTGCCATCCCCGATTGGGAGATGGCAGCGTATTTGTTATTTTTTGTACTTTTTGTCCGGTCTGTAGACGCTCCACGACAGCGCCCCGAAAACGGCGGCACAGGCAAGGCTGATTTTCCAGCCCAGACTGAACGCGGCATTGCGGTAGGTCAACCGAACGGTGTGGACGCCCTCCGTCAGATTCACGGCCACCATGCAGTCCCCCACCAGCCTGATCCCGGCTGGCTTTCCGTCCACCTTGACGCTCCAATTTCCGTTCTGGGGAACGGAAGTGTACAGCAGACCGTCCCGGTCGCAGTCAACGGTTCCCTCCACCAGCGTGGAGCGGAATTTGGTCAGATTCAGCCGGGACGCCGACAGAATTTCATAGCCCCGGGCGAACCGCTCCCCGTTGAGTACGGCGGCGCTGAGGGTCATGGTGCTGCTTTCGTCCTTGTCGCACTCGACGCGGATGTCGATGGTATCTCCGGTCTTCACATCCCCCACCGCGATCATCTGGGGCAGGCTGATGGTCTCCTTGTACAGCTCCACCCCGTTGACGCTGACGTAGAAATCGTTCCGCTTGGGCAGATTCAGATGGACGCACACGAAGCCGTCCCGGTCGGCGGTGTAGGTATAGGTCACATTCGCACCGGAAACGCAGCCTGAATACTTGCAGTAACCGGTGGAATTGCTCTCCGTGATGTCCGCGCCGTTGCCGGTGATGGTCAGATTCTCGCCCTGAAGCTTGTGCCAGACCTCCTCGTCAATCCCCGTGGCCGCGGTGAACAGATCGTTCTGGAACTGGAAGGTTCCGTTGCTGGCAGAGAAATCCAGGTCTGCCAGTTCCGGCTCCGTCAGGAAGCCAAGAGGCAGATACGCGGTATTGACCAGCAAGGACGCCACACCGAAGCGGTTCACCTCGTCAAAATAGGTGCTGGACTTGTCCTTCCCGTCCCGCTCGATCATGTATTTGATGCCCAGAAACAGGTTCGCCACCGGAGAGCTTTCCTCGAAGCAGTAGCGGTTATAGGTGTTCTTCGCACCGTAGCCCAGCGCCCGCATGAATTCCGTGACCCTGACATTGGCGGAGCTGGTGAAGGCGGAAATGCCGTTGTAGCCGTTGAGGGCGCCGTCGTTCAGAGTCTGGGAATGGGTGGTCTCCGCCCGGAAGAACAGGTTGTCGTCCTCCCGCTCGTACATATAGCGGATGACGGAGGCGGTGTAGGTGGTTCCCTTGGGATAGTTGGACACGCCGGTACCCGCAAAATACAGCCCGAAGCACACCAGCGTGGAGACCAGCTCCACGCCCATGACGGACAGCGCCAGAATCCGGGTTCGGGCGCGCTGGCGATTCCGTTTGGCGCGGGCGCGGATTTTCTGCCGCTCCGTAATTCCCTCCGGCACCTCCAGTTGGCCGTAGAGCATGACGGTGAGATACAGCACCAGAAATATCAGATTATATATAAAGTAGAGGGGAATTTGCAGCGTCAGGCTGCCCAGCTCCAGCGGCACCGTCTCGAACAGCGCATTGGAGCAGGCCAGCACCCCAGCCGTCAGCATCCCCGCAATCACGATCTGCGCTGGGCGGAATCTCCTGCGCATCAGCCAGGCGCGGTAGGCCATGTACAGCACCACGAAGCTGTACAGGAAGCTGAAGCGGTAGGGAATCATATTGGTAAAGTGGAAGCCGTGCCAGATGAAATCCAGCTGCCGGATGATGAAGCTGACGTTGAAAAACAGCAGCAGCCCCACGGCGCAGCATTTGTCCCTGCGCCTGATGTTCTTCGCCATCAGGTACAGGAACATCAGCAGAATGCTGAAAATGCCGCAGTACACATTGGGCAGGCCTTCCTTGAAGGTCGGCTCGATGCTGCCGCCCATGTTCCCCGCCACCTGCCGCATGGCGTCCAGAAGCCCCTTGAGGGTATTCTCCTTGGCGATGTTCAGCCGGAAGCCGGTGGGGAAATTGTTCACGCTGGACTGGGTGGTCTGCAAGGCCGACAGCGCCGGGAAGGTCAGAATGGCGGTCATTCCCAGCGCCAGCACGGAAAACAGGGCGATTCTTCCGAAATCCGCAAACAGCTTCTTCCACCCGCCCCAGCGGCAAATTTCATACACGAAAAACAGCAGGAAAACGAAAATACAGGTAAAGAACCCGATATAATAATTGGAATAGACGGACAGAAACAGCGTCACCGTGTAGAGGAAGAACTTTTTCTCCTTCAGCAGGCACACCGTCCCCAGCGCCACCAGGGGCAGCAGGGCGAAGGTGTCCAGCCACATCACGTTCCACTGGTACCCCAGCGCCCAGGCGCACAGCCCGTAAAAGCCCCCGAATACCGCAATGGACGCATCGTTTTTGCCGAACAGTTTTTTAAGGAAAATGGCGAAGAACATCCCCGCAAATCCCAGCTTCACCGGTACCAGCAGGGAAAAGAATTCCAGCAGCCATCCCTCCGGCACCAGCACGCTGAGCAGATTCAGCGGCGACGCCAGATAGTAGGAGATCAGCCCCAGATAATCCATCCCCATGCCGATGCTCCAGGTGTACAGCAGCCCGCTTCCGCTGCGCAAAGCGCGGCGGAACGCCACGAAGAAGGGATAATACTGGTGGTACATATCCGAATACAGCATGGAATATTTGCCAAACGGCTCGTATTTGCTGATAAGCATGACAAACAGCATTCCCACGCAGGGAATGGCAAAGGCCAGCGCCGTATAATTCCACCGGAATTTCTTGCCGGTTCGCTTCACAGGGACTCCCCCTTATACGAGTTTTTAATAAAACGCTTAAAAGCGTTTTATTAGGCCGCAGGATTGCGGCCAGCGGCCACTGCCGCTAAAAAACGAAGTCAATACATTTCTTACCGCCGCCCAGGCGGTCTGCCGTGTAACGGCAGAATAAAATGATGAAATCATTTTATTAAGAAATAGTATTAACAGTTGAATCGTAAAGCATATTGTAACACGAATTTCCCAAAGGGTAAACATTTATTTTACCGGGCAAAGAAATTCTTAAGGAAGCCAACGCACAAAACTGCCCCGCCGCTTTGCAGCGGCGGGGCAAAAGCCTTATCGATCGTCCAGATCGTCATCGTCGTCATGGTCGCAGGTGGTTGCGATCTCGCCGTAGCGAACCCGGCGCTTCAGCTTCATTTCCTCCACCTGCTTGTGGATCAGCTCCTTGACAAAGAGCGGGTTCTTCACATTTTTCAGCACCAGCGTGGGCGTGGTTCTGTCGGAGGACAGCACCGTGATGGTTCCCACCCCGAACAGGCGCTGGAACAAGTTGCGTCTGGTGTCGATATCCCGCACCCGGTAAAGAAGGACTTCATCATCCTTGATGTTCAGAAATCCCTGGGACAGGAACAGCCGATCCTCGGACATCTGGTAGCGGGTAAAGGACAGGGGCATCCCCAGATGACGCTTGCGGTCTTTCCAAAGGTATTCAATGGTAATGGACACTGTGCATTCCTCCCTTTTTTCTTTAGTTTACCTCTGCAACCGGGGAATGTCAAGAAAGGAATGCCGGAATGCCCACATTTTCGCCTACAGAATCAAACAGATCAGCCCCGTCGCGCCCTCGTTGACGATTCTCGTCAGTGTCCCCCGAAACTTGCCTCTGACCTCCTCCGGCATTCCCAGCAGCTTCGTGGTCAGCCCCTCCTGAATCAGATCGTACACGGATTTCCCGAAAATGTTGCTCTGCCACAGCTTTTCCGGGTCTTCGCCCATGAGGGAATTGACCAGATCCTGGGATTGCTTTTCGTCCCCCACCATGGGGTTAATCTCCGTGTCGATGTCCACCCGCACCATGTGAATGGAGGGCGCCCCCGCCTTCAGCTTCACGCCGTAAGCGCCGCCCTTGCGGATGATCTCCGGCGTTTCCAGCTTCATTTCCTCCGCCGCGGGCATCACCACGCCGTAGCCCGTCGCCCGGACGGCGGAAAGGGCGTCGGAAATCTTGTCGTATTCCTGCTTGACCTGAGAAAGCTCGGTGAGCAGCTGCAACAGCTGGGCGTCGCTGCGGATGGGCATTCCCGCCCGGGCGCTGAGAATTTCATAGAACAGCGCCTCCGGGAAAACGATGGCGCAGATCACGCTGCCGCTGCCCAAATCCACACTGCGCAGGCTGTAGTCCTGCACCTGGGGCAGCTCCCGCAGTCCGGCCAGCACCCCTTCCGCCTGACCCAGGGTGTGTATCTCCTCCGCCATTTCCAGCAGCGCCTGATACAGCGCCGCCTTCACGGGATGCTCCGGCTCCAGCGCGTCCATCCACCGGGGGAGATGTACCCGCAGCTCGCTCATGGGGAAGGTGTACAGCAGCGCCTTCATAAGCTTCCCGATGCCCTCGGCGTCCAGCGCCTGACAGTCCGCCACGATGGGCTCCAGACCGAAGGTGCTTTGCAGATACGCCTTCACTTCCCCCGCCGCCTCCCCCGCCGGGTTGCGGGAGTTGACGATCACCAGGAAGGGCTTTCCCGTTTTCTGCATGTCGGTGATGGCGCGCTTTTCCGCCTGTACGTAATCCTCCCGGGGAATTTCCGTAATGGTTCCGTCGGTAGTCACCACAATGCCGATGGAGCAATGCCCCTCCATGACCTTTTTCGTCCCCAGCTCCGCCGCTTCCGTCATGGGAATTTCATGGTCGTACCAGGGGGTGGTCACCATCCGGGGTACGCCGTCCTCCTCCGCGCCCACCGCGCCGTCCACCATGTAGCCCACGGAGTCGATCAGCCGCACCCGCAGCTTTGTAACCCCGTCCGGGGAAATCTCCACCGCCTCCTCGGGGACGAACTTCGGCTCCGAGGTCATGATGGTCTTCCCGGAGCCGCTCTGGGGCAGCTCATCTCTGGCGCGCTCCTTGCGATAGGGGTCGGAGATGCCGGGAATCACCAGCTCCTCCATAATCCGTTTGATGAGGGTCGATTTTCCGGTACGCACCGGTCCGACCACGCCCACATAAATATTGCCGCCGGTTCTGGCAGCAATGTCCGCATAAATTTGATCCATAGCCAGCCTCCTTCTCGGCAGGAGAAAGGCTCCTGCCATGGGTTTGGAACAGAGTATGTCCCGGGAGGAACAAAAATGCTTCGGCGGCCGGAATTTCCAATTGTGATTTTATGTTGTTATGTAAACTTATGGCGTCAAAAAAATGCCGCTTTGTGTGTAAGCGGCTTCTGCCTGTCCCGGTTCAAAGGCATTGGTCGTCCGGCGAGGGAACATATTCCAATATCTCGTCCACCTTGCAGCCGAGAATCCGGCAGAGGTCGTTCAGGGTCGTAGTGGTGATCGGCTTGTTTTTGCGCAGCTTGTCGATGGTGGAGCTGGATATATGGTGATCTTTTATGAGCGTATACGTGGTTCTTGACGATTTTTTCAGGGTTTTCCAGAAGGGGTCGTAAACAATCACACTATCGAGTCTCCTTTTTTGGCTATGCTTTCCGGTTGTAACTTTTTTATTCTAGAGGATAAGTTTTATCTTGACTATAGTCGTTAAAAAGACTATAATAATTGCGGATAGGTGAAAAAATTACCACTCATCCCAAATTTACTCCAATGGAGGTTGAAAGCAATGAAGAAACTGTTCGCACTGCTGCTGGTTCTGGTCATGGTAATTGCCCTCGTACCCACAGCAGTCGCTGCTGCCGAAGCGGACGGCGCTCCCGCCGCTCCAGCAGCAGAGGGAAACTCCGAGAATTCCGAAAACCCCGTGAACCCTGGAAACCCTGAGAACCCCGAAACACCCAAGAACCCCGAAACACCCGAGAATTCTCATGAAGGTCACATGGCTACTTGGAAAATTGACACAACTACGCATGTGTGGTATTGCTTTTTCTGCGGCGGACCCGTTGGCGACCCTGAACCCCACAGCTTTAACCCTGCCACTCACAGATGCACCGTATGCGGTACACCGGATTCAAGTTATTGTGACCATAAAGATACGGCGTATTTATCTCTTGGGAGCGAAGGCCACTTCAAATACTGTACCTTCTGTAGCGTTGAACTGACCAAGGTAGAATCTCACTCCTTTGACTCTGTCTCTCATAAATGCACCGTATGTGGTGAGAGTGAGCCGAATCCGGAATGCGCGCATAAAAACATAGCCTACTCCCCTGCCGGAAGTGAAGGCCATGTCAAATACTGCTCTGACTGTTTTGCCGATCTCAGTGACATAGAACCCCATCACAGAGTTGGGAACGTATGCGATCTCTGCGGCTTTGACAAATTTGATTGCAGCCATGAACATACAGTCTGGAGTTATAATGACAACTATCACCATCTTCTCTGCAAAGATTGTAATACCATTATTGACGACGGTGAGCATGTTGGTATGAACGACGGCATCTGCGACAAGTGCGGATTCAAAACAAACGCTGAACATCATTTCCTGTCCGGCTCTCACGATTGCACAGACCCCGGCTGCAATTATCGATCCTTCTGTTCTGATCCGAACGGTGACGGCAAATGCGATACCTGCGGCGCCCCCGGCCATTTTGGAGATGTCATCTGGAAAGACCTTGACGACAACTCCCATGAGGCCATCTGTTCGGAGTGCAAGGAATCCATGTGGACAGCATCCCATTATGACGACGACAACGACGGTAAGTGTGACGCCTGCGGTCACAAGATGTCCGGCACTACCGGCGGCGGTACCACCGGCGGTAAAGAGAACACCGGCCTTGACAAAGTCCCCAAGACCGGCGACGTGATGGCTCCCGTGGCCATTCTTTCCGGCCTGATGAGCGTTGCGGCTGTTTTCACCAAGAAGCGCTTCTTCTAAAGAATCTCTAACCCCAACCACGGCGGTGACGGTACTCCCGTCACCGCCTTTTTCAGAGGATGATTTACCATGACCAACCAAAACAATGGGAAATACCTCCCCCGCCGCCCCAAAAATCAAAAGGGACGGAAAAATTCTCCCGTTTCCCGGCTTCTTGTCGTTGTCGCGCTGGTGTCGGCGCTGATCTTCGCCGGGACGATGTTCATTGCCCTCCGCAACCAGATTGCCCTGAAGCGGATGGCCGCGGAGACCGCCCGAGAAACCACGCCAGTCTCCACCTCCGCCCCGGCGGAGACGACCGTTCCCACCCAAGCCACCGTGCCGCTCACCACCGCCGCCACCGTGCCGCCCACGGAACCGAGAGAAATCCTTCCCCGCCTTCAGGAGCAGTACGAGAAAAATCCCGACCTCGCGGGCTGGCTAACTGTTCCGGGAACCAGAATCGACTACCCCGTCATGTACTCCCCCGATGAGCCGGAGCGGTATCTCCACGCCAATTTTGAGGTTAGCTACAGCTTCGCCGGCCTTCCCTTCCTCGACGCCGCCTGCGACCCGGAAAGCGGCAACCGCATCATCTATGCCCACAACATGCTGGACGGCAGCATGTTCCGCACGCTGCTGAAATACCAGCAGAAGGATTTCTGGCAGCGCAACCCGGTGATTTCCTTCAGCACCCTTTACGAGGAACAGGAATACGAAGTCGTGGCCGCCTTTTATGACAAGGTCTATAAGAAAACCGACACCAATTTCAAATTCTATCAATTTTACGACACCTCCGACCAGAGCCGCTTCGACGAGGCCATGGCCTATTATCGGGAACATGCGCTCTACGATACCGACGTCACCGCCCAATGCGGCGACGAATTGATCACTTTGGTCACCTGTGCCTACCAGACGGAGAACGGCCGGTTTGTGGTCGTCGCCCGAAAGAAGTGATTCCTCCCCCGCGCCACGGCCGCCCGGAGAAAATCCCCGCGAAACCGCCCGGATTTTATGAAAAAACCATTTGACAAATGACGCAAAAGCCTATATAATATCTAGGCACGACTGTGAGAAGGGGGAAAAGTATGCTGCTGGGGCTTTCTAAAATCATTGATTGTCCGGGCGCGTCGGTTTCCTTTTCCACAAGCGTTGACCTGAGTGATCTTTGTTACGGTGTCAGCTACCCTGTGTCCGAGCCGGTTGCGGCGGAAGGCACGGTGCGGAACACCGCGGGCGTTCTCGTGATGACCGGTGCAATTTCCACCTGCATCCACGGCACCTGCGACCGCTGCGCCAGAGACTTTGACCGGGAAGTCCGCTTCCCCATCGATGTGGTTCTGGTGACGGAATTGGCCGACGAAGAGAACGAAGACGAGTGGGTATTCCCTCTGGAGGGAGACAGCGCCGATCTGGACGACATTGTGCGGACGGTTTTCGTCCTGAGTCTGGATTCCAAGCTGCTGTGCAGGGAGGACTGCAAGGGCATTTGCCAGCGCTGCGGCAAAAACCTGAACGACGGCCCCTGCAATTGCCAGAAGGAGCTGGATCCCCGATTTGCTGCTTTGAAGCAGCTTCTTGAGAAGTAAGTCCAAAATGAATGCTGTAAAAAGCAGTTTGACCAAGGAGGTGTCACCATGGCTGTTCCTAAGTGTAAAGTGTCCAAGGCCCGCCGCGATAAGCGCCGTGGCTCCAACTGGAAGCTGTCCGCTCCCAGCGTAGCGGTTTGCCCCAAGTGCGGCGAGCCCGTCATGCCCCACAGAGCCTGCAAGGCTTGCGGTACCTACAATGGCCGTCAGGTCGTGGCTGTCGAGGCTGAGTAAGCCAACAAGCGGAAAGCAGAGGAAGGTGCGTCGCGCCTTCCTCTTTTTCCATGCTATTTTGCGTGTTCCAAAAGCAATATTCACCAAAAGTGCTCTGTTAAATTTGTATGAATCCCCTTTTTTGCATTGCTTTTGCTGGGCAGATGTGTCATAATAAGTAAGTTAATCGGTCACATGGAAAGGAAGTGTTACCATGGCAAAACCTCTGGTCGCCATCGTCGGGCGACCCAATGTGGGCAAATCCATGCTTTTCAATAAACTCACAGGGCAGCGCACCTCCATCGTAGAGGACACCCCCGGCGTCACCCGGGACCGGATTTACGGCAGCTGCGAATGGTGCGGGCGCACCTTCTCCCTGGTGGACACCGGCGGCATCGAGCCGGGTACGGACAGCGAAATGCTGAAATTCATGCGCCGTCAGGCGGAAATCGGCATTGAGCTGGCCGACGCCATTATCATGGTGGTGGACGTGCATTCCGGCGTCACCGCCGCCGATCAGGACGTGGCCACCATGCTGCGCAAGTCCGGCAAGCCCATCGCCCTGGCGGTGAACAAGTGCGACTCCGTCGGCCCCGTGAATCCCGATGTGTACGAATTTTATAGTCTCGGCATCGGCGACCTGTTTGAGACCTCCGCCATCCACGGCCACGGCACCGGCGATCTGCTGGACTGGGTTCTGGAAAACATCCCGGAGGATTCCGGCGAGGAGGAAGACAGCGACGTCATTAAGGTCGCCATCGTGGGCAAGCCCAACGTGGGCAAGTCCAGTCTGTTAAACCGGATTCTCGGCGAGGAGCGGGTCATCGTCTCCGACGTGGCCGGCACCACCCGGGACGCCATCGACTCCTATTTTGAAAACGAAACCGGGAAATACTGCTTCATCGACACCGCCGGTATGCGCCGGAAAAGCAAGGTGGACGACGCCATCGAAAAATATTCCAACATGCGCTCCATCAGCGCCATCGACCGGGCGGATGTGTGCCTGATCCTCATTGACGCCAACGACGGCGTCACCGAGCAGGACACCAAGATCGCCGGACTTGTCCACGAAGCGGGCAAAGCCGCCGTCATCGTGGTCAACAAGTGGGACGCGGTGGAGAACAAGGAAACCAACACCATGCGGGACATGGAGGCAAAGGTTCGTCAGGGCTTAAGCTACATGCTCTACGCCCCGGTGCTGTTCCTCTCTGCCCTCACCGGGCAGCGGGTGGACAGGCTCTTCCAGGTCATTCAGGACGTCCACGCCCAGAATACCAGCCGCATCACCACCGGCGCGCTGAACAGCGTCCTGGCCGACGCCACCGCCCGGGTGCAGCCGCCTACGGATAAGGGCCGCCGCCTGAAGATTTTCTACATGACCCAGGCCAGCACCAAGCCGCCCCATTTCGTCATTTTCTGCAACGACGCCCGGCTGTTCCACTTCTCCTATCAGCGCTATCTGGAAAACCAGATCCGGGAGGTCTTCGGCCTGAACGGCACCCCCATCCGCATCACCATCCGGCAGCGGGGGGACAAGGAGGACGAATGATGCTCTCAAGAATCCTCATTACCGCCCTTGTCTCCTATTTTCTCGGCAACCATAATGGTGCCATCTGCGTCAGCGCCATGCTTCACGACGACGTGCGCAGCCATGGCAGCGGCAACGCGGGGCTGACCAATTTCATCCGCAGCTACGGCGCGGGGCGCTCCGCGATGGTCATTGCCATTGACGTCGGCAAAGCCGTCCTCGCCTGTCTGCTGGGCGCCCTTGTGTTTGAGCCTTACGGTCTGCGTCTGGAAGGCATGACCCTTGCAGGTGCCTGCGTGATGCTGGGACATGATTTTCCCGCCTTGCAGGGCTTCCGGGGCGGCAAGGGCATTTTAAGCGGCTGGTTCATTGCGTGGACGATCGACTGGCGCATCGGGCTGCTCATCGGTGTCGTTTTCTTCGTGACCTATCTCATCACGAAGTACGTCTCTCTGGGCAGCGTGCTGGCCTCCATCACCTTCGCCGTGGGCTTTGTCGTCTTTCAGCATGACCACGTGTACGTTATGGCCGGGGGCATTTTCATGGGCGCGCTGTGCGTCTTCATGCACCGGGCAAACATCCTCCGCCTGATTCGGGGCGAGGAACGGAAAACCAATCTCTTTGGGAAAGGAAACAAATCATGAAAGCAGCAGTAGTTGGCAGCGGCGCCTGGGGTACCGCTCTGGCCGTCCGTCTGTGCAAAAACGGTCACGACGTGACCATGTGGACGTACGAAAAGGACAAGATTCCGGACATGCTGGAAACCCATCACAATCCCCGCCTTCCCGCGGCGGTATTGCCGGAAACCTTAAAAATCAGCGGCGATTACGATTGCGTCAGGGGCTGCAAGCTGGTGGTCATGGCAAGCCCCTCCTTCCCTCTGCGCGCCGTCAGCCGGGGCGTGGCGCCTTACATTGACGGTGACGCCGTGGTGGTCTCCGTCACCAAAGGCTTGGAGCAGAACACCCACATGCGCATGAGCCAGGTGGTCGCCCAGGAGACCGGCAAGAACGTTGTCGCTCTCACCGGCCCCAGCCACGCCGAGGAGGTCTGCATCAACCTTCCTACCGGTCTGCTGGCTGCCAGCACCGATCAGGCGCTTGCGGAATTCGTGCAGGACGCTTTCATGGCGGACACCCTGCGGGTGTACACCAGCCCCGATCCCGTGGGCGCGGAGCTGGGTGCGGCGCTGAAAAACGTCATTGCCCTGTGCGCCGGTATCACCGACGGTCTGGGCTTTGGGGACAACGCCAAGGCCATGCTGATGACCCGTGGCCTGACGGAGACCGCCCGTCTGGGCGTGGCGCTGGGTGCGAAAAAGGAGACCTTTGCCGGGCTTGCCGGTGTGGGCGACCTGATCGTCACCTGCACCTCCATGCACTCCCGCAACCGTCGGGCTGGCATCCTCATCGGTCAGGGTAAGAATCCCCAGACCGCCATGAAGGAGGTCGGTGCGGTGGTGGAGGGCTATTACGCCGCCAAATCCGCCTATGAGCTGGGCAAGGCAAAGGGCATCGACATGCCCATCACCGACGCCGCCTACAAGGTGCTCTACGAGGGCGCAGACGTAAAAGACGCCGTTCAGGCGCTTCTCTCCCGCCAGCGCAAATCCGAATCCGAGGACGCGGGCTGGCAATAACTGCATACGGAAAATGGCATCCCTCTGGGATGCCATTTTGCCTGTCGAAAAGGGTATGCGCCCTTGCTATCGGGTTTCGTGTGTGCTATACTGAATGTCATACTGAACTCCAATTAAAATCTTTAGAAAAGATTTTAATTGCCCGAAGGGCAAGGAGTTCATATGAGACTTGTTTTGTGATTTCTTTCCTTATAAATCACAAAACTGGCAGCGCCATTAGGCGATGCCTTCCTGATTAAAATCAAAGATTTTAATCAGGAAATAGTATCAGTTCAATAAATCGGAATTTGTAAGGAACAGTAAATTTAAATTTATTCTCTTGGCGTCTGTTTTTAGAGAAATTAAAATATGTTACAGGTTTTTCCCACAGGGTAAAGATATGTGTAACATGTTGCTTTTGTTAAAAAAGCGGAGATTCGTACAAAAGGTGGAAATGGTATGATGGATAAATATAAAATACTTAATCGGGATGCTATTAAGTATATTGCTATGTTTTTAATGTTGTTGAATCATATATCAACGATTTTTATGAAGTCAGGAAAATTATGGTCAGAGCTTTTTATAGATTTGGGATATTTTACAGCAATTGTAATGTGTTACTTTCTTGTTGAAGGATATCAATATACGCATTCAAAAAAGAACTATGCAATCAGATTGTTAATTTTTGCTTTGATCTCTGAATTTCCATATTGTTTTGCTTTTACGGAAAGTGGAATATTGGAATTTCAAGGACTTAATATGCTATTTACCCTATTAATTTGTTTTTGTATTCTGACTGTAGTTGAAAAAGTGTCAAATATAGTTTTAAAAATCATCTGTGTGTTAGGGTTGATTCTGCTCTCTCTGATTTCGGACTGGGCATTATTAGCACCTATATTTACATTGTTATTTATTTGGAGTCGTAATTCAGAAATTAAAATCAAATATGCATTTGCTGTTTCAATGTTGTTATTTGGAACTTTCAATTTCTTAGGCGGTATTGGAAGATTTTCTATAAAAACAAATATAATTTATGCAATAGGAAGTATGTTGGGTATTGCACTTGCCGGAATTGCAATCATATATTTTTATAATGGCAAACGAATGAATAAAGGAAAGAAATTCTCTAAGTGGTTCTTTTATTTCTTCTATCCTGTACACCTATTTATATTAGGATTGATCAGAGTTTGTTTTTTCTGATATTTTCAAAAGCTGACCGTTTTTCCCTTACACCTTTCCTCCGCAAGCCCTTTGAAATACGCCAAATGGCATCCCATCCGGGATGCCATTTTCATATTTTCACATCGGGAAAATACTGCTCCGCGAAATCCACCTTTTCCACCTGAAAAGATTTGCCATTCAGATAGGCCAGCGCCCCGGCGTCCGTGGTGAAGGTGAAGGTCAGCTTGTAGGAATACAGCGCCTGATAGTTCCGGTCGAAGCGCTTGTCCAGCTTGCCGTACTTGCCGTCCCCCAGCAGGGGGTATCCCGCGTGGGCGAACTGGGCGCGGATCTGATGCGTGCGGCCGGTGATCAGCTCGCACTCCACAAGCGAAAGCCCCTCCGCAGTTGCGAGGGTTTTGTAATTGGTCTGGCAGGTTTTGCTGCCGGGATGGGGCGTGTCCGTGACGTACACCCGGTTTTTCTGGGCGTCCTTGAAAAGATACCCTTTCAGGCTCCCCTCTTTGGGCTTGGGACTCCCCTCCACAATGGCAAGGTACCGCTTGTCGATCTCCCGATCCTTGATCTTCTGATTCATCACCCGCAGGGCTTCCGCCGTCTTGGCGGCGATCACGATGCCCCCGGTGTTCCGGTCAATCCGGTTGCACAGCGCCGGGGTGAAGGCGTTTTCCTCCCGGGGACGCCACTCCCGCTTCTGGTACAGGTAAGATTGAATGTGGTCGATCAGGGTGCGGCCGTACTCCGCGCCGTCGTGGGGATGCACCGCAAGGCCGGGGCGCTTGTCCACAAGCAGAATGTTTTCGTCCTCATAGACGATGTTCAGATTGGGATTCGCCACGGTGAGGTAGGCGTTGTCCTCCCGGGGCTTGTCAAAAAACTCGTCGTTGATATACAGCTGCAAGACATCGCCCTCTTGCAGCCGGGTGTCCCGGTCGATGCGCTTGCCGTTGCACTTGATGCGCTTGATGCGGATATATTTCTGTGCCAGAGACGCCGGAAGCAGCGGGACTGCCTTCGCAAGAAAACGGTCTAAGCGCTGCCCCGCGTCGTTCCGGCCGATGGTAAACTCTTTCATGTGTTTCTTCCCATGTTTTCGTCGAAATGTTGGTTGACCTGCTCCGTGAATTCCAGCGCGGCGTTGTAGCCGAGCTTTTTCTGACGATTGTTCATGGCGGCAACCTCCAGAATCATGGCAAGGTTCCGCCCCGGGGTGATGGGGATGGTGTTCATGGGGACTTTGACCCCCAGCAGCTCCATGTACTGCTCCTCCAGACCCAGCCGGTCATAGACCTCCTGGGTGTTCCATGGAACGATGTTCACGATCAGATTGATCTCGTTTTTCGTGCGGACGGCGCCCATGCCGAACAGCTTCGCCACGTTGACGATGCCGATGCCCCGCAGCTCGATGTAATTGCGGATCAGCTCGGGAGCGGTACCCACCAGCGAGTTTGTGGAGACCTTGCGGATTTCCACGGCGTCGTCGGCGATCAGCCGGTGGCCGCGCTTAAGCAGCTCCACGGCGGCCTCACTTTTGCCGATGCCGCTGTCGCCGATCAGGAGAATGCCCTCGCCGTAGACCTCCACCAGCACGCCGTGGCGGGTAATCCGGGGCGCCAGCGCAGCTTTCAGGTAGGTGATAATGGTGGAAACGATGGTGCTGGTGGCTTCCTTGGTGCGCAGAACGGTAACATTGTGCTTCTGCGCCATCTGGAGGCACTCGGCGTGGGGCGGGATGTCCCGGGCGATGAGCAGCGCCGGGAATTTGTAGGAAAACAGCCGGTCGAAGATCGCGCCCCGCTCCTTGGGCTGCAATTTGTCCACATAGCTCATTTCCACATTGCCCATGACCTGCAGACGCATAGGCTCGTAATGGTCAAAATAGCCCGCCAGCTGAAGGCCGGGTCTTGCCACGTCCTCAACGGTGATGCGGATGGCGTCAAAATCCGTGGACGCATAGGTGACTTCCAGATTAAATTCCTTTACCAGCGTTTTCAGCGGCACACTGTATGTATCCGTCATGGTTTTCACCCCGAAAGCAAGCTTTTCCCCACCATTATACCCGTACGGGGCGGGAATATCAATACATTTCAAAAAAACAAATTATTTTGAAAAAAACACTTGCATTTTTCTTCTTTTTGGATTACAATATAACAGTAATATTTTGCATTTTTTGCAATTTGAATTTAAGGAGAAAGCAAAATGAATTATGTGAATTGTAACAAAGAAGACCTCGAAAAAGAATATGCGGCACTTGTTGCTGAATATGAAGAGGTAAAAGGTAAGGGCTTAAAACTTAATATGGCAAGAGGTAAGCCGTGTGAAGATCAGCTTAACCTTTCAAGACCGTTGCTTGATGTAATCAACAGCAGCACTGACTGTATTACAGCACACGGTGCAGATTGCCGTAACTACGGTGAGCTTGCAGGCATTGACGAGTGCAAAAACTTTTTTGCGGAGATTTTTGATGTAGATCCGTTAGATGTAATGGTTGGCGGTAACTCAAGCCTTAATATGATGTTTGATACAATTGCAGGCTTTATGACAAAGCCTGTTGTTGAGGGCTGCAAGCCTTGGTATGAGGTAAAGAACAGAAAATTCCTTTGCCCGTCACCGGGTTATGACCGTCACTTTGCTATTACCGAATATTTTGATTTTGATCTGATTCCTGTTCCGATGACAGAGAATGGCCCTGATATGGATGTTGTTGAAAAACTTGTTGAGAATGACGATTCAATCAAGGGTATTTGGTGTGTTCCTAAGTATTCAAATCCGCTCGGCATTACTTTCAGCGATGAAACAGTTAAGCGTTTTGCCGCTTTAAAGCCTGCCGCAAAGGATTTCAGAATTATGTGGGATAACGCTTACTGTGTTCACGATGTAACAGATACTCCCGATGAACTTTTGAGTCTTATGGCTGAATGCAGAAAAACAGGTAATGTTGATCTTCCTATCATGTTTACATCAACATCAAAGATTACTTTCCCGGGTTCAGGTGTAGCTGCAATGGCTGCTTCCGATAACAATATGAAAGTAATTAAGAACAGATACCAGTATCAGGTTATCAGTTATGATAAGATGAATATGCTCCGTCACGCTCGTTTCTTTGGTGACCTTAACGGTGTTAAAGAGCATATGAAACTGCATAAAGCTGTTCTTAAGCCAAAATTTGAAATTGTTTTGAATGCTCTTGAGTCACAGCTTAAGGAAACAGGTACAGCTGATTGGACAAATCCAAACGGCGGTTATTTTGTAAGCGTAGATGTACTTGAGGGTACAGCAAAAGAGGTTGTTCGTCTTTGTAAAGAAGCAGGCGTTGTACTTACAGGTGCAGGCGCTACTTATCCTTACGGCAACGACCCTAAGGACAGCAACATCAGAATTGCCCCTTCGTTCCCGCCAAACGATGAACTTAAGGAAGCAATGGATGTATTCTGCATTTGCGCTAAACTTGCAGCTTGTGCAAAAATTCTTAATAAATAAGCAATATATTAAATATTAATTTGCTTATTTATCTAAATGCAATGTAAAATTTCCAACTAAAAAGAATTTTTTTATCAAAAATTCCCTTATCCGTTGACTTTTTATCAAAAAAATTATATAATAACTCTGTTATGTCTGTATGTGTGTCTTTCGTAACAGAGTTATTTTTATGAAAGCAACTACAGTCAATTAAAAAATGGAGGTTCCTAAGGCATGAAAAGAATACCAAAGCCTGTATTCTTCATTGTAGCCTTGCTGGTGCTTGCTTTTACATTTACAGCAGTTTTCGGAGTATCCTACTATACAGGTGACAACAAAAACACTGTCGTTAAAGGCATTAGCGATATACGATGGGGAATAGACATCAGGGGCGGTGTTGAAGCAACATTTAAGCCTGCCGGCGATGTTGACGCTACTGATGAGCAGTTAGAATCTGCTAAAGCAATCATTGAGCTTCGTATGGTATCTGACGGTATTACCGACTATGAACTTTACGCTGACTCTTCAAACGACAGAATTATTGTTCGTTTCCCGTGGAAATCTGACGAAAAAGATTTCGACCCTGCAACTGCTATTGAAGAAATATCATCAACAGCAGAGCTTACTTTCAGACCGGGTAAAAGCTATGAAACTACCGAAGTAGGTTCAGACGGCAACCCTGTTTACAAAACTCCTAAAGACGATACAACTGAAATTCTTATGAACGGCTCTTACATAAAGTCGGCGCAGGCAGTTGTAAATCAGGAAGATAACTCATACGCTGTAAGCATTGAGTTTAACGATGAAGGTAAACAGCTTTTTGGCGATATTACAACTAAGTATCTTAATAAGACAATCTCAATTTGGATGGATGATGTTATGATTTCCGCACCTACTGTAAATGCGGCAATCACAGACGGCAAAGCACAGATTACAGGTGACTTTGACGCTGAATCTGCAACTGCTCTTGCAAACAAGATTAACGCAGGTGCTCTTCCGTTTAAACTTGAAACTGTAAGTTCAAGCAACATCAGCCCGACACTCGGTGAGAATTCACTTACAGCTATGGCTTATGCAGGTGTTATTGCATTTGTGGTTATTGCTGTTATTATGATTGCAATGTACAGACTTACAGGTGTTATCGCAGTTATTTCTCTTGCAGGTCAGATGGGTCTTGCAATTGCGGCTGTATCAGGTTACTTTACAACTATTTCGTCATTCACAATGACACTTCCTGGTATTGCGGGTCTTATTCTTTCAATCGGTATGGGCGTTGACTGTAACGTAATTACAGCAGAGCGTATTAAGGAAGAATTAAAGCAGGGCAGAACTCTTGACGGTGCTCTCGAGCGTGGTACAAAGAATTCACTTTCTGCTATTATCGACGGTAATATGACAGTTATTATTGTATCTGTTATTCTTATGCTTGTATTCGGTCCTTCAAATATTCTCTCAATCATCTTTGGTGAATCAACAACCGGTACAATCTACTCATTCGGTTACACACTCCTTGTTGGTGTAATTGCTAACTTTATTATGGGCGTATTCCTTACCCGTGTAATGCTCAGAAGTATTTCAGGCTTTAAGGTATTCCGCAAAAAAGGCTTGTACGGAGGTGTTAAGAATGGCTAATGAAAGCACAAAATCCGCTAAGGTTAATGGTCAGCTTTCTGTTGAAGAAGTAAGTGAAAAATTCAACGGCGGCAGAAAGATTATTGACTTTACAGGTCACTGCAAAATTTTCTTTGGCATTTCCATTGCAATTATTGTAATCGGTATCATTTGTAACTTCATTTTCGGTACTACACTTGACATACAGTTTTCGGGCGGTGCGTCAGTAAAATACAGTTATTCCACAGATATTTCCGAATCCGAACTTACTGATTTTATTCAGTCACATACAGAGGCAAGAATTACTACTTCTTATTCAACAGATATGGTTGGTAATTCCGGTCATAATGTTGCTGTTCAGTTCTCCGGAAACAAGGCTATTGATACTAACATTCAGTCGACACTTCTTGAAGATCTCAATAAACAGTATCCTGATGCAGGCTTTAAAATTCTTGAGTCGGGTTCTATTGACGCTTCAATGGGCTTTAACTTCCTCTTAAAGTGTCTTACAGCTGTTGCAATCGCAAGTATACTTATGGTTATTTATGTAACACTCAGATTTAAGAAAATCGGCGGTCTTTCAGCCGGTGTTACAGCTCTTATAGCACTTTTCCACGATGTTATTATGATTTACTTTATGTATGTAATCTTCCGTATGCCGATTGATTCCAACTTCATTGCCGTAGTTCTTATGATTCTCGGTTACTCACTTAACGATACAATCGTTATTTACGACCGTGTTCGTGAAGAACGAAAAGCACTTGGCAGAAAAACAGATGCAGGTATGGTATTTAATCTCAGTGCTACAAAGTCGCTTAAGAGAACAATTATTACTTCTGTAACAACTCTTTCAGCAATCTTGATTGTATATATTGTTGCCTTAGTATATAATATCTCTTCGGTACAGGCTTTCGCACTTCCGATGATTATCGGTATCATTTCAGGTTGTTATTCTTCTATCTGTATTGCAGGTCCTCTTTGGGTACTCTGGCAGAGAAAGAAAAAGAACAGCAAAAAGAAATAATGCGTTTGCTTTAAATTTTATTTAATAATTATGGGCTGCGATATTAATAAATTTCGCAGCCCTGAATTTATATGTGAAAGCATATTATTGTATATTTTATGGTAAAACTATTATGGGGTAATCTTTACTGTAATCAGGGGTGTTATATGAAAAAAATCTTTTCGTTTTTATTGGTAATCATATCAATATGTTCTTTATTACTTTACGGTTGTTCAAGCAATGAGCAAAACAGCAGACAATCCGAAAAATTAAGTATAGTAACTTCTATTTTTCCGTATTACGATTTTGCAAGAAATATTGTCGGCAATAAAGCAGATGTAAAGTTATTGCTTTCACCCGGTAACGAACCGCATCATTACGAACCGTCACCGTCCGACATTGTTGCCATAGAAGAATGTGATATATTTATCTATAACGGTGGAGAAAGTGACGAGTGGGTTGAAAATGTGCTCGACTCGCTTGAAAATAAAAATATTACTGTTTTGAAGATGACCGATTATGTGTCACTTCTTAATGAAAAAAATCCTGACCATACTGACGGTGATGAGGCAGATGAACATATATGGACTTCTGTCAGAAATGCCGAGCAGCTTGTAAAGAAAATATCGGATGTTGTTACGGAAAAGGATAATAAAAATAAATCTGAATATGAAAACAATACAAATCAGTATCTTTTAAGTCTTGACGAACTTGACAAAGAATTTACCGATGTTGTTAATAATAAAAAGCGTGACACTGTTGTATTCGGCGACAGATTTCCGTTTTTGTATTTTATGACCGATTACGGACTTAACTACGAATGTGCGTTTCCGGGCTGCAGCAGTGAAACCGAACCGAGTCTTGAAGTAGTGACAAGACTTATTGATTATGTAAGAGATAATAATATTCCTGTTGTGTTTCACCTTGAAATGTCAAACGGCAAAATTGCACAGTTGATCGGTGATGATACCGGAGCTGAAATTTTGCAGTTTTCGTCGTGCCATAATATTACAAAAGATGAATTTAATAACGGAGAAGATTATATTTCTGTTATGAAACAAAATTGCAGTGCATTAAAGGAGGCTTTATCTTAATGTCATTAATTGATTTTAATAAGGTAACTATTGGCTATGACGGCAAAAGTGTAATTTCGGATCTTACTTTTCAGATAAAGCCGAATGAATATGTTTGCATAGTTGGCGAAAACGGTTCAGGTAAGACAACACTTATGAAATGCTTACTTGGACTTATTCCGCCTTTATCGGGTAAGATTACATTCGGTGACGGATTAACTCAAAATGAAATTGGTTATCTTCCGCAAAAGACTGTTTTGCAAAAGGATTTTCCTGCTTCGGTTGAAGAAGTTGTGTTATCCGGCTGTCTGAATAAAAAACATACCTTGTTTTATTCAAAAGAACAGAAAAAAACCGCTGAAAAAAATATGGAACTTACAGGAATTACCGATATTCGTAAAAACTGTTTTCGTGAACTTTCGGGTGGTCAGCAACAAAGGGCATTGCTTGCAAGAGCATTGTGTGCAACAACAAAACTTTTGATTCTTGATGAACCTGTTACGGGACTTGACCCTGTTGCAAGTGCGGATATGTATAACCTTGTAAAGAATCTGTATAAAGAGGGAATAACGGTAATTATGGTATCACACGATATTACCGCCGCAGTAAATAACGCAACAAAAATTCTTCATCTTTCTAAAGACAATTACTTTTTCGGCAGTACGCATCAGTATCTTCATTCCGATGTAGGCAAGAAGTTTTTGATTACCGATTGCCCTTGCGATGATTGCAGGCATCACCATATTCATAATTTAGCGTAAAGGAGGCGGTAAGATGTTTGAAACTATTGCTGAAATGTTTTCGTACGGTTTTATTGTAAGAGCTTTTATTGTCGGTACTCTTGTTTCGCTTTGCGCCGCTTTGCTTGGCGTAACTCTTGTGCTGAAACGATATTCTATGATCGGTGACGGCCTTTCCCATGTAGGCTTTGGTGCGCTCGCAATTGCCGCATCGTTAAATCTTGCACCGTTACAGGTTGCGGTTCCGGTTATAATCATTGCCGCATTTTTACTTTTAAGACTTTCGGAAAAAAGTAAAATCCGTGGAGATGCGGCTATCGCCATTATTTCAAGTACAGCGCTTGCAATCGGTGTTGTCTGTGTAAGTATTTCGGGAGTAAATACCGACCTTAATTCTTATTTGTTCGGCAGTATTCTTGCCACAACAAACGCTGATGCTGTAATGTGTGCCGTTCTTGCTTTGATAGTAATTGTGATTTTTGTTTTGTTTTACAATAAGATTTTTGCGGTTACATTCGATGAAACATTTTCAAAGGCTACAGGACTTAAAACAGGTGTTTATAATACTGTAATTGCCTTGCTCACAGCACTTACAATCGTAATCGGTATGAGAATTATGGGTACACTTTTAATTTCGGCTCTTATCATTTTCCCTGCACTTTCTTCAATGAGAGTGTGCAAAAAATTTAAAGCGGTAATTATTTGTTCGGGTGTACTTTCGCTTATTTGTTTCTTCGTTGGAATGTATGCATCTTACACAATGGATACTCCGACGGGAGCAAGTGTAGTAATTGTAAATGCCTTTGTATTTGTAATTTTCTGGCTTATTGAAGTTATTAATACAAGAGTAAGAAAACACAATTAATTATAAAATATTTTCAATTTTAACAAGCTCACTGTCCTTTACGGAGGTGAGCTGTTTTTTTATGCCCGCACTTTCGGCAAGGTAATTGTCGTTGCTCTGTGTAGCGACATATGACCGCATTGCAGATAGGTTTACACTGATTTCATCAACATAATCGTGAATAAGAAGAATATCAAAAATGCTTAGATTCTTTTGCCATTTTGATTCTGCAGCTGCAAGCACATCTTTTGCACCGTCATAATTCTCACTTTTAACAAGGTTGTCGGCAGATACAATTTCTTCGTTAAGTTCGTCAATTCTATTTGTTACATAGAACATTTCAAAAATGCCTGTTGCTATTGATAAAATAAAAAAAGCCAATGATATATATATTCTTTTCATATTAAATTTCCTTTGTAATTATTTTATAATTTCCTGCTCCGTCAAGCGTCATAATAAATATATCGTCTATGGCGACATTTTCTTTGTAAAGAATTTTATCTACGGTTTCTTTGCTGTTTTTGCAAAGCCTGAGTGAATTTTGTAAAAGCTGTCCGTCGCTGATTACCACGGTTTCAAGTTTTGTGTCGGGAACTTTAATATCGAGGTTTTCAAGTGTTACCGTGCGCTTTTCGGGCTTTTGCAAAACGCTTATTTTTCCGTTGGTTTCTACGATACAATATTGTACCTCGTCGAGTGAAAAAATATCCTGTTGTCTTAGCTGAATACATAAATCTTCGGTTGACATTCTAAGCCGTTTCATTTCGTTTTGCATCAGTTTTCCGTCCTCTATTACGGTTATGGGCGAGCCGCAGATAAGACCTCGGAATTTTCTGTTTTTCAGCATTATTATACTTGCTATTATTTCACAGGCAATAAGAACGAGTACGGGAATTATGCCCGAAAGCAACGGTTGTGAAGTATTTGACATAGGAATTGCCGCAATATCGGATACAATCAGAGTTACTACAAGTTCGCTCGGCTGCATATCGCTTATTTGCCTTTTGCCCATAAGCCGAATTGCAAGAATAACAAATGCATACAAAAGCAGAGTTCTTATAATTGAAATAATCATTTTATCACCATTACTAATGTTTGCAATAAATGTAATTATATACAAATTTCGGAATAATTGAGATAACTTTGTAAAGCCTAATATTGGTGATAGAATGTATAATTCATTAAAAGAAAATTTATCTTCCCTTAAATCTGCTTTCGCAAATTCTGCCGATTTTACGGTGAGAGATATGATATTAAATTCAGATAATAAAACCACATCCGCAGTAATTACAATAGAGGGAATGTGCAGTAAAGAAGTAATCGCACTTTCTATAATTAATCCGATTTTTGATTTTGATTTTAAAAATGCAGACGGCACACAAATTCTTGATGAAATTCGACTTTCGGTTCTCTCTGCAAGTGAAATTGTGGAATTTGAGAGCTTTGATGAGGCAATAATGTTTTTAACTTCAGGTTTTGCTGTAATTGCTGTTGACGGATGCAGTAAAATGCTTGCAATCGGTGTGCAGGGCTTTTCTTTCAGAGGAGTTACCGAACCCGAGAGCGAAGTGGTACAGCGTGGTTCAAAGGAAGGCTTTACCGAACCTTTGAGAATTAATATGACGCTTATCAGACGAAGAGTAAAAAGTCCTGACCTTGTATTTGAAACCGCAACAGTCGGTACAACTTCAAAAACTCAACTCTGTATTTGCTATCTGCAAAATTCGGTGTCTAAAATTATCCTTGATAAAATAAGAAAAAGACTGCAGTCAAGTGACCTTGAAATGGTGCTTGCATCGGGTTATTTATCTGAATATCTTGAGGATAAGGGCACAAAGTCTATATTTTCGGGAGTAGGCATTTCCGAACGCCCCGACACTGTATGCGGAAAACTTATGGAGGGAAGAGTAGCGATTTTGGTTGACGGTACTCCGACCGCAATTATTATTCCGCATATTTTTGTGGAGGAATTTCAGAGTGTGGACGATTATTCAAACCGACCGTATTATGCAACCTTTATCAGAATATTAAAGTATATTTCATTTTTCACGGCAATATTTGTACCGGGTATTTATACTGCATTTGCTCAATTTCATCCCGAGTATTTTCCGAAAGGCTTGCTTTTAAAAGCGTCAACGGCACTTGCGGATACTCCTTTGCCTGTTGCGCTTGAAGTGCTGATAATTATGTTTGTTTATGAAATTATGAGAGAGGCGGGATTGAGGATTCCAAAACCGCTCGGTCACGCCGTCAGCATTGTGGGTGCGCTTGTAATTGGTGAAAGTGCGGTAAATGCAGGGTTTATTGCCTCATCTACCCTTATGATAGTTGCAGTTGCGGCAATCAGCAGTTATGTTACTTCGTCGCTTTATGCACCTATTACAGTGCTTAGATTTGCTTTTGTGGCAGTCGGAGGAATTTTCGGAATGTGGGGGATTGTTCTTATGAGTTGCTTTGTGCTTGCAAATATATGTGCAAAAACTTCTGTCGGTGTTCCGTATATGTCTTCGCTTGCTCCTTTTTCTGTAAGAAGAATGAGAGATGTTTTTGTGCGTGCGGATTGGAAAAGATTATCCCGACATACAATAAGAGTTCAAAAGTTTGCACAAACAAAGGAGAGTGACTCTGATGAAGGGTAAGATAACCCAAGTATATGCAGGGCTGTTTGCCGTTTTTGTTTTTATATTTTTGGGAGTAAAATATAATTATCTTGGCACACTTCCTTTGTGGGCGGTTGTTCTTGAAATTTTATTTATGGCGGTTGTACTCGCAGTGCTTATGCTGCCGTCTTACATTCTCCATAAGTCAACAGGCTGTGATGTGTTTAATGTGTTTTTAAATAAAAGCTCATTGACAAAAATTACATTTTCTTCTCTTTATTGCATATTGTTTGTATTTGCAAGCGTGCGATTTCTTTCACTGTATGTTGATATTCTTATTACTGCGCTGAACTCGAATGCAAACAGGTTTGTACTTGCTGTCGGAATACTTTTTGTATGCGCATACAGTGCGTACAAAGGTGTGTTTACCGAATCAAGATGTGCTCTTATCAGTTCGGTTGTTACGGCAATTTTTATAATAATATTTCTACTTGGCAATATTTCTGATGTAGAATTAAGCAATCTTTATCGCAGTAACAGTACAGATGATTTTTTTGCCGCTCTTTTTTCTTTGCTGCCTGTTTGTGTGTTGCCTGTAATTTTTTCTGTAATATCGGGAAGTTTCAGTCAAAGTAAATCCGCTTTTGTATGGTTTCTTGTAATTGCCTTTGTAAGCAGTGCTGTGCTTGTGTTTTTTATGAATACAGTTCTTGCTGATTATGCAGACGGCAGGGAGTTTCCGTATTTCATACTTGCCCAAAATGCCTCCTTCGGACAAATGACGAGTTTTGATTTTCTTTATATGATTTGTATTTCTTTTTGCTCTTTTATAATTGTTTCACTGCTTTTATGCTGTATAAATGAGAGTACAGGTGTAAAGAAAAGAGGAAAAAATACATTTATATTTACATCGTTGATTTTTGTAATGTATATATGTACCGAGGTTTTTCCGAAAGCAAAGGAGCTTGTGCAGAATGATATTATTTTTGCAGTTATGTGTGCCATATACGCAGTTGTATTACCGATTTATGCTTTGCTCAGATTGAAAGGAGGCAAACAGGGTGATTAAAAAAGTTTTGGCATTAATGCTTGTTTTAAGCAGTGTATTTTTGTGCGGTTGCGACAACAGTAAAAGGATAGATAAAGCGGTTATTATTGAGTGCATTATAGTTGATAAAAGCGATTACAAATTTATTTATATTTCTGATGAAGAAAAAAGTGAAACTGTCAAAATCGAAGAAGAAAGCCTTGAAAAAGCGCTTAAAACTTTAAAAACCGAGCATAAACCCGAAATTGTACTTTCTAAGCTTGAGCTTATAGCATTTGCGGAAAATGTTGACAGCGAAAAATATTACTCTGCATTACAGTATATAAAGAATAATTATGCGGTATCGCCGTCGGTATATACAGCGGTATGCAGCAACGACATTTTAAAATTGCTTGATGAACCGAAAACTCTTGAAAAATGTACTGAACAAATAATGATTTTGGAAAAAAAAGATACCGACATTTCATCAACTCTATTAAAAATGAACAACAACCTTAGTAAATCTAAGAAATCATTGCTATATTTACCTCATATTAGTAAAAATAACGGGGTTACAGGCGAAAAAGTTGAAATTATGATAAAAAAATGAAAAATAATTCATAAAAAGACTTTATACTATAAGCGTTTTGTTGTATAATAATTGATGTATAGAATGGAAAGGCTATATACTTTGGGCAAAACTTTTGAATATATTTACCAAAGTAATTTGTGATAATGTAATTAAATTGAGAATAAAATACTTTAATATAACTTTGTAAACATAAGCCTGTGCAATGAGTAAACATAAGTTGCTGACAGCATAGTCAAAAAAAGTATTTTTAAAGCGGATTTTTTAAAATCTCGGTTCAATATCATTATTACTGATACAAAGCCTTTCACGAGCATATATTTTAATTATTGAACGGCGGTGGATTTATGGCTAGTGATTTTTCGGTTGCATTATCAAAAATGACTGAAGATTTAGATTTGCAAAAGGTTTATATTGCTGAAAATTTTGAAGAAATCAAAGTTTCAACATTTGAAGTAAATCGTCCGGGACTTGAGCTTACAGGATATTTTGACTTTTTCGACAGCAGCCGACTGCTTCTTTTTGGTACAACAGAGTTTTCGTATCTCTCTCGTTTCGGCTCGGAGGCTCAAAAAATGGTTATTGACTCAATATTGAGCTTTGGTCCGCCTGCGATTATCATTTCAAGAAATATCGAACCACCTATAGCTATGATGGAAAGTGCAAAAACACATAAGGTGTCAATTTTGCGCTCGGCAGAAACAACATCACAGGTTACAGCGGCACTTTTCCAATATCTCAACAAAGAACTTGCGCCTCGAATTACAAGACACGGTGTTCTTGTGGAAGTTTACGGTGAGGGTTGCCTGCTGCTCGGTGACAGCGGTGTAGGTAAGAGCGAAACCGCTATCGAACTTATTAAGCGTGGACACCGTCTTGTTGCCGATGACGCAGTGGAAATCCGAAAAACCTCTACTCACACGCTTATGGGACAGTCACCTGAAAATATCCGACATTTTATTGAACTTAGAGGTATCGGTATTATTAATGCAAGACAGCTTTTCGGTATGGGTTCGGTAAAGATTACGGAAAAAATAGATATTGTTATCAATCTTGAAATTTGGGACAACACCAAGGTTTACGACAGAATGGGACTTGATAATCAGTATATGGATATTTTGGGCGTTGAAGTGCCGACCTTGACCATACCTGTAAAGCCGGGCAGAAACCTTGCCGTTATTATTGAGGTTGCGGCCATGAACAACCGTCAGAAAAAGCTCGGTTATAATGCCGCACAGGAGCTTTTGAGCGCACTCGGTATGGATTTTGATATGTCGCAGACAGAGAAAGTCATCGTTGACAAATGGGAGTAATAACGGGGTGAGCAAGTGAAATTAGTTGCCGATATGCATACACATTCAATAGCGTCTACACACGCTTATGCCACTATAACGGAAATGGCACAGGAGGCGCACGATCTCGGACTTTTTGCCATTGCAATCACTGACCATGCAAGAACTATGCCTGGAGCACCGGGTCCGTTCTATTTTGAATCCCTTGCTATTTTACCAGCATACATAAAGGGAGTAAGAGTGCTGCACGGAATAGAGGCTAATATATGCGATTACAACGGTAATCTTGATGTTGAGCCGCAGCTGCAGGATAATCTTGAATGGGTGGTAGCTTCACTTCACACTTTAACTATTGAGGGCGAGGCAACTGTTGAAAAATGTACACAGGCTTACCTCGGTCTTGCAAAAAATCCTAATGTAAATGTCATTGGTCACAGTGGCAGTGAATACTTTAAATATGACTACGAAAGAGTTATCCCTCAGCTTGCAAAAGAGGGCAAACTTATTGAAATTAACGATTCCGCATTCAGATATAAAAAGAGTTGCGCCTCAAATTGTACGCAGATTGCAAAACTTTGTAAAAAATACAAAGCAAGAATTTGCGTGAATACCGATTCGCACTATACCCATACCCTTGGCAGAGGCACCGAAACTCTGAAAATGCTTGAAGATATAGATTTTCCGCAGGAGCTTATTGTTAATGCGAACGAAGAAACCCTGAAAGCATACTTTAAGGAGAAAAATATTTATTATTAACTGGAGTAATTCGATGAATAATATTGAAAATATATATAAATTTGCAGACAGTCTTGCTTGTGAAACAAAGCTTAACGAGCCGATGAAAAAACACACAAGTTTTAAAATCGGCGGCAATGCGGCAGTTTACATAAAGGTTGACAGTCTAAGTAAGCTTTGCAAATTTGTAAGAGAATGTAAACTTACAGATACAAAATATTTCTTGCTCGGTAACGGCAGTAATATACTTGTAGACGATAATGGTATGGATTGCGCTGTTATTAAACTTGACGGCGATTTCAAAGAGATAAGAATGATAGACAGCGAAACCGTTTATTGCGGCGCAGGCGCTACACTTGCTGCTCTTTGTAAATTTGCGCTTAACAACAGTCTTTCCGGACTTGAGTTTGCGTGGGGAATTCCGGGCTCTGTAGGCGGTGCGGCTTTTATGAATGCGGGCGCTTACGGCGGAGAAATGAAAGATGTTGTCGTGTCGGTAAATCATATTACAGATGACGGCTCTATCGGCAGAATTGATAAAGAAAATCTTGAATTCGGCTATCGCACAAGTGCTTACCGTAAAAATAACTGTATAATCACAGGCATTACACTCAAACTTAAGAGTGATAATCCCGATGATATTCGTCACAGAATGGACGATTTTATGAGCAGACGAATTGATAAACAGCCGCTTGAATTTCCGAGTGCGGGCAGTGTTTTCAAGCGACCCGAGGGAAATTACGCAGGTGCTTTGATAGAACAGTGCGGATTTAAAGGCAAGGGTGTCGGCGGTGCCGAAGTATCGGAAAAACACGCAGGCTTTATTATTAATAAAAGCAATGCCACTGCTAAAGATGTAAAAGAGCTTATTTCTCAAATTCAGACAACTGTTAAAAAAGAAACAGGTTATGATCTTGAATGTGAATTGATAATGCTTTGAAAATAATTATTTATGCAATAATTAAGGCGTAATAGAGGAAGTTGATATTATGGAATTTGTAATTATTTCGGGTATGTCGGGCGCAGGCAAAACAAGTGCGCTGCACATTATGGAGGATATAGGATACTACTGCGTTGACAATATCCCCACCTCACTTTTGCAGACATTATACAAACTTTGCAAAGATTCTTCGGACAAAGCAATGAAAAGAGTTGCGGTTGTGGTTGATGTCAGAGGCAACGGTGATTATGAGGTTATGTACGACGACCTTGAAAACTTCAAGAAAAATAACGAGGGCGTAAGTATTCTTTATATTGACGCAAAAGTCGACAGCCTTATTGTGCGCTATAAAGAAACAAGAAGAAGACATCCGCTTACCGAAAGACTTAAGGACGGCTCTGTTGCCGCCGCCGTAAAGGAAGAGCAAAGATTGCTTGTTCCCGTAAAAACACTTGCCGATTACAGTATTGATACGACATTTATGTCAATTAAACAGCTTAGAGAACGCATTATTTCGATGTTTCTTGAGAACAGCTCCAACAGTATTATGATTACTTTTATGTCTTTTGGATTTAAGTACGGTATTCCGCTTGAATCTGATTTGATTATAGATGTTCGTTGTTTGCCGAATCCGTTTTATATTGCGGAACTTAAGGAACATACGGGACTTGAAAAATGTATTCAGGACTATGTGCTTGACAGTGAAGAAACACAGGAATTTGTAAAAAGACTTATTGACTGGCTTGACTATTCATTGCCTTTGTATCTTAAAGAAGGCAAAAGCGAGCTTGTAGTCGGCATAGGCTGTACAGGCGGCAAACACCGCAGTGTTACAATTGCGGAATTGCTTGATAACTATTTTATGGAAAAAGGTTACAAGTGCATTGTACAGCACAGAGATGTAAAAAAATAACGAGGTGTAAATAGTGTCGTTTTCCTCCGAAGTTAAAAAGGAGCTTTGCTCTGTTAATGCTGTAGATACCGAACAAAAAAAGGCAGAGCTTTACGGCCTACTTATTTTCTCTAAGGTATTTAAAAAAGATAAAATTGTTCTTACAACCGAAAACAGTGATGTTTCTAAAAAAGTGACGGATTTGCTTGAAGAACTTTATATGCCGATTATCGAAAAAGAAACCACTTTGCGTGTCAGAACCACAGAGCATCACCTTTCTAAAATTTCACTTATAAATGCCGATGACTGTTTAAGAATTTTTGATGATTACGGTCATCACGACAATGATATATCGCTAAGAGTAAACAGAGCCAATATAAGCAGTGACGAACTTGTGGCGGCTTTTTTACGAGGAGCTTTTGAGGGCTGCGGTTCGGTGTCTGACCCGATGAAAAGTTACCACGCCGAGTTTTGTGTGCCGCATAAAAATCTGTCGGTCGATTTGTGTAAAATTCTTTCAGAAATACCCGAATGTGATTTTACGCCGAAAACAGTTGTGCGCAACGGCAGTTATGTTGTCTATTTTAAAGGCAGTGAGCAAATTTGTGATTTGCTTACATACATAGGCGCAACAAATTGTGCTATGGAAATTATGGGTACAAAGGCTGTAAAACAGGTGCGCAATAACATTAACAGGCGCATAAACAGTGAGGTTGCCAATATAACCAAAATTGCGTCAGCTTCGGCAAAGCAGCTTGCGGCGATACAAAAAATCAAAGACAAAAAGGGAATAGAGTCTTTGCCCGACGATTTAAGAGAAATAGCCGTGTTAAGACTTGAAAATCCCGAAATGTCGCTGAGAGATTTGGGACAAAACCTTTCTGTGCCGATAAGCCGCAGCGGCGCAAACCACAGAATGAACAGATTACTTGAATATGCAGAGGATCTTGAATAATGAATAAAAAATTAACTTTTGAACAAGCTGACGCTAAACTTGACGAGGTTGTGGCTAAACTTGAAAATTCACAACTTCCGCTCAAAGAAAGTGTTGATTGCTACACAGAGGCTTGCGAATTACTTGCTTTTTGTATGCAGGAACTTTCGGAAAGCAAAGGCAAAATTGAAGATATTAATACAAAGTTAAATAATATTTGTACTACAGACGGTGATGAATAATGACTGATTATATAAAACAAACCGAACAGGCTCTTTATGATTATTTGCCTGACTTAAATTGCAGAGAAAAAGAACTTATCGAGTCTATGAAATACAGCCTTGAGGCAGGCGGAAAAAGAGTAAGACCTAATCTTGTATTCAGTTTTAACGAACTTTGCAATGGCAAGACCGAGGCTGCGGTACCTTTTGCTTGTGCGGTTGAGATGATACACACATATTCGCTTATTCACGATGATCTGCCTTGTATGGATAATGACGATATGCGCAGAGGCAAACCGTCAAATCATAAGGTGTACGGTGAAGATATTGCTTTGCTTGCGGGAGATGCATTGCAGTCGCTCGCTTTTGAAATTATGACAAGCGACAAGGCAATCAGCCAAAGCTCGGCTGCTGCGTGTTGTAAAGCTGTAAATACCCTTGCGGCTTATTGCGGTGCAAGAGGTATGGTCGGCGGTCAGGTTATTGACCTTATTAATGAAAATAAATCAGCACCGATTGAAGTGTTGAGAGAAATGGATTATAAAAAAACAGCTTGTCTTATAAAGGCGGCTTGTGAGCTTGGATGTATTTCTGCGAATGCTGATGATAAACTTATAAAATCAGCATCTAAATACGGCGAGTGTATAGGTATTGCTTTCCAGATCCAGGACGATATTCTTGATGTTACTTCCACTGACGAAGAACTCGGAAAACCTGTAGGCAGTGACAACGAAAACGCTAAGTCAACATATGTGTCGCTTCTCGGTATAGAAAAGTGCAGAGAACTTGTTGCTGAACTTACAGATAAGGCAAAAACGGCTCTTAATGCTTTTGACGGTGATACAACGGCTTTGTGCGATTTTGCGGATTACCTTGCAAGCCGTAAAAAATAATTTATTATGAATATGAAAAAGGATAAGGAGGGAGAAAATGGGTGACTATGAGTTACTGTCAAAAATAAAATCGCCTGCCGATGTAAAAAGGCTTGATGAAAAAGATTTGGCGAAATTATGCAGTGAAATACGAGAAAAATTGATTGAAACCGTATCGCTCAACGGCGGTCACCTTTCTCCGAATTTAGGCGTTGTGGAACTTACCGTGGCACTCCACAGAACTTTTAATTTGCCCAAAGACAGCATTGTATGGGATGTGGGACATCAGAGTTATACTCATAAATTGCTTACGGGAAGATTTGACGATTTTTATACATTGCGCCAAAAAGGCGGCATTTCGGGTTTCCCTAAACGCAGTGAAAGCAAGTATGATGATTTTAATACAGGCCACAGCAGTACATCTATTTCTGCGGCATACGGTATTGCAAGAGCAAAGATGTTAAGCGGAGATCAGAGCCATACGGTTGCCGTAATCGGTGACGGCTCATTTACGGGCGGACTTGCTTTTGAGGCAATGAACAATGCCGGACGATTCAAAAAGAATTTTATTGTTATTCTTAATGACAATAAAATGTCAATTTCTAAAAATGTCGGTGCTTTTCCGAGATATCTTACCACGGTAAGAATACAACCGTGGTATATAAGAGTAAAGAAAAATACGGAAAAGGTGCTTTCTAAAATTCCTCTGTTCGGCAGACCGATAAGCGCATTTTTAAGAAGAAGTAAGTCAAAAATTAAAAATCTTGTGTACAAAAATACTTTGTTTGATTGCTTTGGCTTTACATATATCGGCCCTATTGACGGTCACGATATACCGGAACTTGAAAATGCACTTTCAGCCGCAAAGAAAATCAATTCACCCGTACTTTTGCATGTTGTTACTAAGAAAGGCAAGGGATATTTACCTGCAGAAGAAAATCCGGGCACTTTCCACGGAATCGGCAAATTCGATATTGATTCGGGCGAACCTATATCTTCTCATAAAGGATTTTCTGCTGAATTTGGTAACACACTTTGTGAACTTGCGGAAAAAGATAAAAAAATCTGTGCTATTACCGCCGCAATGGCAAAGGGCACAGGACTTGAGAAATTTTCTATCTATCATAAAGAGAGATTTTTTGATGTCGGAATTGCGGAAGAACACGCCGTGACTTTTGCGTGCGGACTTGCCTCAAAGGGTATGCGTCCTGTATTTGCGGTTTATTCGACATTTTTACAGAGGTCATATGACCAGATTATACATGATGCGGCAATGAGCGGACTGCACATTGTGCTTGCTATTGACAGAGCGGGAATTGTCGGTGATGACGGCGAAACACATCAGGGCGTATTTGATGTATCTATGCTTAATTCAATTCCGAATGTCACAATTTTTTCTCCGACATATTTTGACGGACTGAAATGTGCGCTTAATTCCGCAATTTATGTTTGCAACAATGTTGCCGCCGTAAGATACCCTCGTGGCGGTGAACTTTATAAGCCCGATGATTTTGGCGAAGAAAGCATTACTTATGATGTTTACGGCAACAAAGATTGCGGCAAGCTGATTATCACTTACGGCAAATTATTCTCTTATGCCTGCAAAGCAAAAGAAATGCTTGCGGAAAAAGGCATAGAAGTTTGTATTTTAAAACTTTGTAAAATCAAACCGATTGACCCGTCGGCATTTGATTTTGCAACCGAATTTAATACGGTGTGGTTTTTTGAAGAGGGAATAAAAACAGGCAGTGTTGCCAGAAATTTCGGTGATGCTTTGCTTGCAAGACAGTTTAACGGCTGTTATCATATAAAAACCATTGGCGATAAATTTGTAAAACAGATGTCGGTATCCGAGGCTTTGCATATGCTCAAACTCGATGCAGAGGGTATGGCTGATGTAGTCTTGGAAGACCTTGACAGGATTGGAAACAGATAATGAAAAAAAGACTTGATATACTCGTATATGAAAACGGATTTACTGACAGCCGTGAAAAAGCAAAAGCTGTAATTATGGCAGGTCAGGTATATGTGGATAACCAGAAAGCCGACAAATGCGGTCAGAGCTATGACGAAAACTGCAAAATTGAAGTGCGTGGCTCAACTCAAAAATATGTAAGCCGTGGCGGACTGAAACTTGAAAAAGCTATAAATAATTTTGATTTTGACTTAAACGGAAAAATCACTATGGATATAGGTGCTTCGACAGGCGGATTTACCGACTGTATGCTGCAAAACGGCGCAAAGAAAGTTTATTCCATTGATGTAGGTTACGGTCAGCTTGCTTGGAAACTCAGAAACGATGAAAGGGTTGTAAACCTTGAACGCACAAATATGAGAAAGGTTACAAGGGAGCAAGTGCCTGATGAAATTGACTTTTTCTCGGTTGATGTTTCTTTTATTTCTCTCAAACTTATTTTACCTGTGGCAAGGCAACTTATGGCTGAAAACGCACAGGCTGTTTGCCTTATTAAGCCACAGTTTGAGGCAGGCAGAGAAAAGGTAGGCAAAAAGGGCGTTGTGCGTGATCCTGCCGTGCATATTGAAGTTGTACGGAATATTTTTAATTTCTGCCTTGAAAACGGCTTTGATGTTTTAAATCTTGATTATTCACCGATCAAAGGTCCGGAGGGCAATATAGAGTATCTCATTCACTTGAGAAAGAGTGATGACCCCAAGTCATATACAGAGATTACTCCTGAAGAACTTGTCAAAAATTCTCATAGTCAGCTTGATAAATAAGCAATAAGATATTATTGCCTGTACAAGAAAGGAAGGGCAGTTATGAAAATAGCTGTAGTGGTTAATCTCAGCAAGGAAAAAGCAATTTCCTGTGCAAAAGAGATAGCAATACTTTTTCTTGGAGAAAACGCTGATGTAGTTATGCTCAGCGAATGTAAACCTTTTTATAAAGGAATAAATATAAGTTATGTCGATACCATTGACGAGCTTTTCGGCTGTTGCGATGCGGCGGTTACGGCGGGTGGTGACGGTACTATTATTCATGCCGCAAAATATGCTGCGGTAAATAATGTTCCGCTTATAGGCGTAAATGTAGGCAGGCTCGGTTTTGCCGCAGACCTTGAACCCGATGATATCGGCAGATTAAAAAAACTTGTAAATAAAGAATATACAACAGAAAAAAGAATACTTCTTGATGTCGAGGTAAACAAAGACGGTGAAACAAAGCATTATCTTGCGGTAAATGACGCTGTAATTGCAAGAGGTCAGTTTTCAAAAATAATTGATATTAATTTGTATCTGGATGATGAATGGATTGCAAAATACAGAGCCGACGGTTTGCTTTTTGCTACCCCTACAGGTTCAACGGCTTATTCTCTTTCGGCAGGCGGTCCTATAGTTGCACCGCAGACGGACTGCATTATTGCCACTCCTGTCTGTCCTCATTCATTACATTCACGCTCGGTCTTGTTTGACGGCAGTGCAAGTCTTGCGGTTACGGTTCAAATTCCTGCCGATTGCTGCTGCTTACTTACTGTTGACGGCGAAAAAAATGTTGATATTCTTTCGGAAGACACAGTCAAAATCAAAAAATCAGAGCTTTGTCTTGAGCTTATTTCGTTGAGAAAGCGTAATTTCTTTAAGCTGCTTAACGAAAAGCTGAAAGAGAGGGAAATGTAATGAAATCAGGACGACACGCAAGAATACTTGAGCTTATTTCAGAACAGTCTATAGAAACTCAAGATGATCTTCTTAATTGCCTTAAGCGTGACGGTTACAAGGCTACGCAGGCGACAATTTCAAGAGATATAAAAGACCTTCGCCTTGTAAAGGCACTTGATTCAGACGGAAAATACCGTTATATGTCACCCGCAAAAAATCAAAATGAAAAAAAATCAAGTCTTAAGTCAATGTTTTCCACAGCCGTAAATTCCATAGACGCGGCTCAAAACATTGTTGTTATAAGAACTATGGTAGGTATGGCACAGGCGGTTTGTACTTCGCTTGATTCACTTGACCACTCGGAAATTGTAGGAACTATTGCAGGCGACGATACTATTTTTGTTGCTTGCCGTACCGTAAATGACGCAGTTAATCTTACCGAGGAGCTTAAAAAGCTGCTCTGAACAGGGATGATGTTATATGCTTACAACTTTATATATAGAAAATATAGCGGTTATCGAAAAGACTTCAATTGACTTTTCGCAGGGACTTAATGTACTTACAGGTGAAACCGGTGCAGGTAAAAGTATTATTATAGATTCAATCAACGCTATTATGGGACAGCGTACTTCAAAGGAGCTTGTGCGTACCGGCGCAAAAACAGCGCTTGTAACCGCACAATTTGATGATGTAAACGATACCGTAAAAGCAAAGCTTGCGGAACTTGGATACAACAATGAAGATGACGATACTTTAATATTGCAGCGTACGATTTCCGCAACGGGAAAAAGCAGTTGTAAAATCAACGCAAGACCTGCGAGTGTTACTGTATTAAAAGAGGTTGCGAAAAATCTTATTAATATTCACGGTCAGCACGAAAGTTACGAACTTTTTTCGCCTGATACACATATAGATTATATCGACAGCTTTGGCGAATTAAAAAACGAGCTTGAAGATTACCGAGAAAAATATAAAAAGTATAAGACACTGAAAAAGCAGCTTAACGAGGCTAATTCAGATGAGTCTGCAAGATTGCACGAAATTGATTTGCTTACCTATCAGACAACAGAGCTTTTCAATGCCGATGTTCAGCCCGATGAGATAGAACAGCTTGAAAACGAACGCATTATTCTGATGAATTCCGAAAAGATTTTTACTCTGCTTAATGATTCGAGAGAGCTTCTTGACGGAGATGAAAGAACCGCAGGCGGTATTGAGGCTGTTGAAAGTGCGATGAATTATATTCAGAGAGCGGCGTCACTCAATGCGGATTATGAAAGTATTTCCGAGAGCATCACGGATGTTTATTATAACCTGAGAGATTGTATAGAGTCGATTTCCGATGCCGCCGATTCGGTTGAAAGCGATCCGCAAAGGCTTGAAGAAATTGATGAAAGACTTGATTTGTTAAATCGTCTTACAAGAAAGTACGGCTGCGAATGTAATGAATTACCTGCACTTGCCGAAAAAATGCAGACAAGACTTGAAGAACTTTTAAGCTATGATAAGAACAGAGATCAGCTTGAGGCGGACTATAAAGAGGCTGAGAACAACGCACTTGTTGCGGCACAAAAGCTTAGTGAAATCCGTAAAAAGACGGCAAAAGTGTTTTCTGAACGAGTGCGTGAAGAAATGAGCTTTTTAAATATGCCGAATGTTCAGATAGTAACTCAATTTGAAAATACAGACTTTTACGAAAAAGGAACAGACAAGGTAGAATTTCTTATTTCCGCAAACCCCGGCGAACCGCCAAGACCGGTTGCAAAGATTGCCTCGGGCGGTGAGCTTTCAAGAATGATGCTTGCAATAAAGACAGTGCTTGCAAGCACAGAAGATATAGATACTTTGATTTTTGATGAGGTCGATACAGGTATTTCGGGTTCAGCCGCTCAAAAGGTCGGATTAAAACTCAAAGAAGTTTCAAAAAGCAGTCAGGTGCTCTGCGTAACACATCAGGCACAGCTTGCGGCGCTTGCCGACGCTCATTATCTTATAAGCAAACAGGTCGAGGACGGCAGAACATTTACGCAGGTAAAGCTGCTTGACTTTGACGGTAGAAAGCATGAACTTGCAAGAATAATAGGTGGCGTAAATATTACAGACGCAGCGCTTGCACATGCCGAATCAATGCTTAAAGAGAGTGAAATTTTGTAAGCGGCAGTTAAAAGGTAATTAAGGAGAATGGCATTTTGAAGAATTGGATAGTATCCGAAATCAACAAGGATGAAGCAAAAAGAATACAAACAGAATACGGATTACCTCCAATACTTGCAATGTTGTTGCAGATCAGAGGCATTACAAAAAGAGAGGAAATCGAGGATTTTTTGCAGAACGACAGCGTTATTGCATCACCTTTTGAAATTAAAGATATGAAAAAAGGTGCTGACAGAATTTTATCTGCAATTGACAATGATGAGCTTATATGCGTTTACGGAGATTACGATGCGGACGGCGTCACTTCTACGGCACTTTTGTACTCTTATCTTGAAACGGTCGGTGCAAACGCTATGTACTATATTCCGTCAAGAGAAACAGAAGGTTACGGAATGAATAAAGGCGCAATTGATATTCTCGCTGAAAAGGGAGTAAAGTTGATTGTTACCGTCGATAACGGAATAGCCGCTGTGGAAGAAATTGATTATGCAAATTCTCTCGGTATTGACACTGTAATTACTGATCACCACCAACCGACGGGAAAAATACCCAATGCTGTTGCGGTAATCGATATGCATCAATCCGACTGCCCGAGTAAGTACAAAATGCTTTCGGGTGTCGGTGTAGCCTTTAAATTGGTTATGGCGCTTGAGGGCGAAAACTGCGATGTATCGTCCCTGCTTGACAATTACTCTGACCTGCTCTGTATAGGAACAGTCGGAGATATTGTGGAATTAAAAAGCGAAAACAGAGTGTTTGTCAAGCGTGGACTTGTTAGTATTCAGGAAAGCGACAGAGCAGGTATTAATGCTCTTATTGAAACCGCAGGAATTGCCGGCAAAAAGATTACTTCGGGCAATGTATCGTTTACACTTGTTCCGAGAATAAATGCGGTCGGCAGGCTCGGCTTTTCGGGAAAATCGGTTTCACTGCTGCTGACCGATGATGAAAACGAGGCAATGAGTATTGCAAAACAGCTTAATGAAGATAACAACGAGCGTAAGGAAATCGAAAAAAATATATTAATGAAGATTGACGAAATGGTCAAAGCAAATCCTCATATTACAAATGACCGTGTGCTTGTTATCGACGGCGAGGGTTGGCATCAGGGTGTTATCGGAATCGTGGCGGCAAAGGTCAAAGAATTTTTCGGTAAGCCTACTGTTATTATTTCCCGTGACGGAGAAGAGGCAAAGGGCTCGGGCAGAAGTGTTGAGGGATTTTCTCTTTGTGACGCGGTTTTTGCCTGCTCGGATTTACTTACACATTGCGGTGGTCACCCTATGGCGGCAGGACTTTCACTAAAAAGCAAAAATATTGAATTGTTCCGCCAAAGAATTAACGAATATGCCCTTAAGCAGGAAAATATGCCATTTAATGCGTGTAATATTGACTGCAGGTTAAATCCTGCTTTAATAAGCGTTCAGCTTGTTGAACCGCTTGCGTATCTTGCTCCTTACGGTGCGGGTAATCCTACACCGCTTGTCGGGTTGTATAAAATGACTCTTTCACAGATTACTCCGCTGTCACAAAATAAGCATTTAAGGCTGCAGTTTAAACGCAATAATTCGACAGTATCGGTTATGAATTTCTTTACCACGCAACAGGAATTTCCTTATAAAGTAGGAGATGTACTTGACCTTGCGGTTACGCTCGATATAAACGAATTTAACGGTCAACGCAATGTTTCCATAATATTAAAGGAAATAAAACCGTCAGTGCTTGATACCAAAGACTTCTTGCAAAGTCAGAGGAACTACGAAGATTTTAAACTCGGTTTAAATCTTACAAATGCTCAAATAACCGATCTTTTGCCTACTCGTGAAGATTTTGCAATACTATATGTATTCTTAAGAAAATCGGGAGGCTATGCCTATCCTATCGAAACGCTTGTACATAAACTTGATTATAAATTGTCTATCGGAAAAATCAGGATTATTCTTGACGCAATGAGCGAACTGTCGCTTATTGAGGTGATTGAAGGAATAAACAGCGCACAAATCAGAGTTTCCGAAGTGTCGCAAAAGGTTGATCTTAATTCAGCCGATACGGTTATAAAATTGAGGGGGATGCAGTAATGAGTAAATATTCAGGAATAGCACATTATCAGGATTTCAACGAGCTTGTAAAGTTGCTTGGCCAGTCAAACAGTACATATGATATTGACAAAATTACAAAAGCATACAAGTTTGCCGAAAAGGCTCATGGCGACCAAAGAAGAGTGTCGGGCATTCCTTATATTCTGCACCCGACTTCCGTTGCCTGTATTCTTGCCGAACTCGGTATGGATACAGACGCAATCTGCGCCGCACTTCTTCACGATGTTGTTGAGGATACTCCTACAACGCTTGAGGAAGTTGAAAAACTTTTCGGTGCGGATGTTGCAAGGCTGATTGACGGTGTTACCAAGATTTCAAAAATCGCTTTTTCTTCAAGAGAGCAAAGACAGGCAGAAAACATCAGAAAAATGCTTATTGCAATGGCAAACGACATCAGAGTAATTATTATTAAACTTGCCGACCGTTTGCATAATATGCGTACAATAAGCTGTATGCCTGAGCAGAGCAGAAGAGATAAGGCTCACGAAAATATGCAGGTATATGCTCCTATTGCTCACCGCCTCGGTATCAAAACCATAAAAGACGAGCTTGAGGATTTGTCTTTGCAGTACCTTGACCCGATTGGTTACAAGGAGATTGAAGATGCTATCAGCCTTTCGGAAAACGACCGTGACAAGTTTATTGAATCTATAAAAAATCAAATTCTTGAAAAAACAAATAATATAATAAAAAATGTTTACATAAGCGGCAGAGTAAAGAGTGTTTACAGTATTTACCGCAAAACATTTATGCAGGGCAAAACTATTGACCAAATTTTTGATGTCTTTGCAGTGCGTGTAATTGTAGATACCGTATCGGATTGTTATAATGTACTCGGCGTAGTTCACGATATTTTTAAACCTATTCCGAACCGTTTTAAAGATTATATTTCTATGCCTAAGCCGAATATGTATCAGTCATTGCACACAACCGTACTTGACAAAAGAGCCATTCCTTTTGAAGTTCAGATAAGAACATGGGAAATGCACTACACCGCCGAATACGGTATCGCAGCGCACTGGAAGTATAAACTCGGTATGGGTGCGGGCGGAAAAGGCGAAAGTACCCGCCTTGCCGAAAACATCGAGAAAGTCAAAAATATGATTCTCGATCAGCTTGAAGCCGAAGATGTAACGGATATTGCAAAGAATATCAGAAATGACTTTGAAGAAAACGATGTTTATGTATTTACACCAAAGGGCGATGTAATGGTTATACCGAACGGTTCAACCCCTATTGACCTCGCCTATATTATTCACACACAGGTAGGACACCGAATGGTCGGCGCTAAAGTAAACGGAAAAATCGTGCCGATTGACTATAAATTAAAAACGGGTGAAATCTGCGAGATTATTACTCAAAAAGAAGAGCATCCTAATAAAGCATGGATAGATATTTGTAAGACTGCTTCTGCAAAGTCAAAAATTCGTCAGTGGTATAAGCACGAAAAGCGTGACGAAAACATTGCCGAAGGTAAGCAGATGCTTGAAAAAGAATTTAAGCGCAACGGCATTAATCTTTCCGATGAAGAGTTTGTTGAGTTTATTGAAAAAATGCTTATGAAAAAGCAGTATGTAACTCTCGATGATGTTTATGCCGCAATTGGTTACGGTGGTATTCAGCTTTGGAAAGTTATGCCGAGAATTAAGGAAGAATACCAGAAAACCTATGCCGCAGATATAGAAAAAATCGAAGTTCCGCAAGCTCCCCGTAAAAAGCCAAAGGCATCTTCGGGTGTTGTAATTGAGGGTACAGACGATGTTCTGGTTAAGTTCTCAAATTGTTGTAATCCTTTGCCGGGCGATGAGATTATAGGTTATATTACGAGAGGTTACGGAGTATCAATCCATAAGAGGGAATGTACAAATGTTCCTAAGGATCTTAATAACTGCGAAGAACCTGAAAGATGGGTAAGCTGTTATTGGGAAGACAAGGCAGGAGAGGCATTCCGCAGTACATTGCAGATTATTGCTACCGACAGAACAGGACTTCTTGCAGATGTAACAATCAAACTTTCAAATATGCACATCTTTATTCATTCTCTTAATTCAAGAGAAGTCGGTGACGGCAAAGCTATGGTAACCGCTACTATTGATGTTACAGGTAAAAATCACCTTAAAGGTGTAATTTCAAAACTTTCTGACATCAGCGGAATTATTGAGATTAAGAGGTTATAATATGAAAGCAATATTACAAAGAGTTACTTTTGCGGAAGTAAAGGTTGACGGCAATACAGTCGGTAAGATTGACAACGGATTTTTAATTTTGCTCGGTGTTGCGGAGGGTGATACCGAAAAAGAGGCAGACGCACTTTCGTCAAAGATTGCAACTTTGCGGGTATTTACCGACGAAAACGATAAAATGAATCTGTCGCTTGCGGATATTGACGGTGAAGTGCTTGTTATTTCAAATTTTACGCTTTATGCAGATTGTTCGCACGGCAGACGACCAAATTTTATGAAAGCCGCCAAGCCCGATATTGCAGAGCCTTTATATGAATATTTTTGTAAAAAGATGCTCGAAAACGGTGTTCGTAAGGCAGAAAAGGGAATATTCGGTGCCGATATGAAAGTATCTTTGCTTAATGACGGCCCTGTTACCATTGATATTGACACCCGTGATTTAAAATATTAACAATACAAGCAGGTAATGAAAATGATAGATTATAAAATTTTTAATGTTACCGATTTGGCTACAAATTGCGTATATCTTATTGACAAGGAAACAGGCTGTAACGCAGTTGTGGACCCCGGTGCAAAGTCAGATAAACTTATTGAACAGATAAACGCAGATGGCGGAAAACTCACCTACGTTTTGCTTACTCACGGTCATTATGACCACATAACATTCGCAAAACAGCTTGCGGATATGTTTGGTGCAATGATTATAACGGGTAAAGCAAATGCAGAGTTTCTTTCCGATTCAACACTTAATCTTACCGCTTTTCATAATATAAACCTTGAGCCGTTTAAAGCAGACGTTTATCTTGAGGACGGCGATACCTTTATGATTGGCGAAACTAAGGTGAAGTATATCAGCACACCCGGGCATACAAAGGGCTGCGGATGCTATATAACAGATAAACTTTTGATTTGCGGTGATACATTGTTTTGCGAATCATACGGCAGAACCGATTTACCGACAGGCAATAACAATGATATGGTAAACTCTATTAAAAAGCTAAAGCAGCTTGAGGGTGATTATCTCGTAATCCCGGGTCACGGCCCGACATCTACTCTCGACCACGAGAAAAAATATAATCCTTTAATGAGCAGGGTTTGATATGAATTTATATGTAATTAATCATGGCTTTCACTATGAACTTGAAAATGTGGCAAGATTGTTTTTTCCTAATGAAAAAATAACGGTTGTGCGTGAATGCGAGCGTAAGGAAGAGCCGTATATATATACCGAAATGTCGGATAAACTGACAGTTGAGGTAAAGGCAGGAGATTTCAATAAATCTCTGAATACTGAAAATACAGGCGAAGATAATGAAAAGGAACTTTCGCTTGCACAGATGCTTTATAAACTTTTGTGTGAATTTACAGGAATAAATCAACCTTGGGGTTTGCTTACGGGTGTTCGTCCTATAAAACTTTTTAGGAATGTTTCAAATGAGCAGGGCTTTGAAAAGGCTAAAGAAATATTTGCAAACGACTACTATGTAAGTCCCGAAAAACTCGACCTTGCCGTAATGACAGAGGAAAATGAAAGAAAAATCATTGAGCTTTCCAAGCCCGATTCTTTCAGTTTATATGTGGGTGTTCCTTTTTGCCCGTCAAGATGCAGTTATTGTTCGTTTGTAATGTCATCTATAGAAAGAGCAAAAAAACTTGTAGACCCATATGCCGATTTACTTTGCGAGGAGATTAAACTTACAGCCGAAATCGCCAATAAACTCGGACTAAGACTTGAAACCGTGTATTTTGGCGGCGGCACACCGACTACTCTTTCGGCAGAACAGCTTTCAAAGGTAATCGGTACTGTAAACGGTAATTTCAATATGTCAGCTTGCAGAGAATTTACGGTTGAGGCAGGCAGACCCGATACAATTACTGCCGAAAAGTTAAAGGCTTTAAAAGAAAATAATGTTGACAGAATAAGCATAAATCCACAGACATTAAATGACGATGTTTTGCGTGAGATAGGCAGAAAACATACTGTACAGCAGTTTTTTGACGCTTTTGCTCTTGCAAGAAAATGCGGTTTTACAAATATAAATACCGACCTTATCGCAGGTTTGCCGACAGATACATACGAAAGTTTTAAAAATTCGGTTGACGGTATTCTTGCACTTGACGCCGAATGTATTACAGTGCACACTCTCAGTATGAAACGAAGTTCCACACTTACCGAAAAAGGTGTTACGATTGACAGAGAAGGCGCAGAAACCACAAGGAAAATGCTCGAATATAATCAAAATGAACTTTTGAAAAAGAATTACATTCCGTATTATCTGTACAGACAGAGCAGAATGGCAGGCAACCTTGAAAATGTCGGTTGGTCTAAAAAAGGCTATGAAAGTCTTTACAATGTTTATGTTATGGACGAAACCCATACAATTCTTGGCTGCGGTTCGGGTGCTGTTACCAAACTCAAGAGAAATAATCCCGACTATCTCGAACGCATATTTAACTTTAAGTATCCGTATGAATATATTGACAGATTCGAGGAAATGATAAAAAGAAAAAATGCAATTTCGGCATTTTATACACAATAAATTTGTTGCTAATCCCGTGCAATAATGCTATAATAGCACAGATATATTATATAGAAAGGTATGACTGATATGGGAAAATTCGACGGTATTTTAGACGATGTTATTGTAAATGCAAAGGCAGCGGCGTCTGTTGTTTCTAAAAAAGCGTCTGATGTTTATGACAATTCAAAGCAAAAAATTGTTGCGGCTGAAATCAGAGCGGAAATTAACACCAAACTTAAAGAACTTGGTGCGCTCACTTACAAAAGTGTGGTACACGGTACTGATTTGTCAGACAAAATCAAAGAAAAATCCGCTGAAATTACAGAACTTAAAGAAAATCTTGATCTTATCAACGATAGCATTTCAGCAACAAAAAGTGTTACTTATTGCCCTGAATGCGGAAGTGATATTCCTGAAAATTCAAAGTTCTGCAACAGCTGCGGCGCAAAGCTTGATGAAGATAAAGCACAGCTTTAATATTTGATTTTATTTTGATAATTTGGTAATGGGTGATTTAATTTGTCTAAAAAATACAATGCGATAAGTAATGCGGAGGAAAATATTTCTCATTCCTTTTTAAAAGGTGCGGCAATACTTACGCTGAGTATGGTTGTTGTAAAAATCATCGGACTTCTTGACCAGGTACTTCTTACAAACATTTACTCTATGTTTGGCGAAGAATACGCTACAATGGGTTCGGGTCTTTTCAGCAACGCATACGAAATTTTTGTTGTTATATTTACGGTTGCTACAGGAGGACTTCCTATTGCAATTTCCAGACTTGTATCAGAGAGTATAGCTCAAAAAAGATACAAGGATGTCAAGCTGATACATAAGGTATCAATTCCGTTTTTTTCAATAGTCGGCATTGTGTCATTTATGATAATGATTGCAGGCAGTTTTATTTATGTAAGAATAATTGATTCTCCGTATTCGATTTATGCAATGCTTTGCCTTGCTCCGACTATTCTTTTCGGCTGTCTTGTTTCTATTTACAGAGGCTATTTTGAGGGACAGAGAAATATGTTCCCGACTGCAATCTCTGAAATAATCGAGTCAGGCGTAAAACTTATTCTTGGTCTTACTTTTGCATACCTCGTTATGAAATTCGGTATGGACCAATATAATGCTACAGGAGCGTTCCTTTGGTTTACTTTTGAATCGCAGTATGACGCAATGAATACAATTCTTGCGTTTTCCGTAGCAGGTGCTATCTGCGGTATTTCTTCGGGCAGCTTTATGGCTTTTGTATTCTTATTGCTCCGCTTTAAAATCGGCGGTGACGGAATACCCGAAGAATATTACGAAAATTCTCTTGATGCACGCACAAAGAGAGAAACATTTATACTTATGGTAAAAACTGCCGTGCCCACAGCAATGGGTGCTTTCATAATGAGTATGGGTTCGCTTATTGACCAGATTATTATTCAGCGTGTACTCAAAGAACTTGCGGTAACTAATCCACAGGCACTTATTGACCAGTATGGCAAATACGGTTTTACCGAATCAATTGTAAACGACCCTATTACAATTCACACTAAACTTTGGGGTTGTTATGCGGCAGCACTTAAACTTATGCAGCTTGTAACTGCGGTTACACAGGTATTCGGTTCAAGTGCCATGCCTAATGTTACAAGTGCATGGACAAAGGGCGACAAGAAAGTCCTTAAAACTTCAATGGAAACTGTATTCGGTATGACAATGATATTTACTCTTCCGATGGGTATAGGTCTTTGTGTACTTGCACATCCGATTATGTCATTTATTTATACAAGTGAGTCTATTGCCGCTATCGGCGGTAATGTACTTATGCTTATGGGACTTACAACTATTTTTGCGGCTATTGAAACACCTATTTGCAGTATGCTGCAGGGCATAGGCAGAACAGATCTTCCTATGAAGTTGTATGCGTTCGGTATGGTTGTAAAAATCGGTATTACATGGATGTTTGTAAGTATTCCTTCCATCAATATTCAGGGCGCAACGGCTGGCTCGCTTATCGGTTACTTCTTGTCTTGTGTTGTAGGCATTTATCTGCTTATTAAACATTCAAAAATAAGAATAAACTTCTATACTACTACAATCAAGCCTTTAATCGGCGCAGTAGCAAGCGGATTGACTGCTTATCTTGTAAATGCAGGCGTACTTATGGTTGCTCCGCACAGAGTTGCGACAATCTGCGCAATTATTGCTGCAATCATCGTTTACATCTTTGTTTTGTTAATATTGCGTACTTTTACTGCCACAGTAATAGAATTTTTGCCAAAAGGGGAAAAAATTGCAAAACTACTTGCAAAATTCCATCTTATTGGGTAAAATATTAAGTATGATTGCGAATTTTTACTACTTGCGACATATTGCATAGTAAAGCTTTTGCCTGAGAGGAAGATTGAAATGGATTTTAAAGAAAAGTCGGAATACAAATTTGAAGATTTAGTTAAAATTGTAAAAATTCTCCGTGCTCCGGGCGGTTGTCCGTGGGACAGAGAACAGACTCACAAATCTATCCGTTCAAACTTCATTGAAGAAACCTATGAGGCTGTTGAGGCTATTGATACAGAGGATAATGACCTTTTAAAGGAAGAACTCGGAGATGTGCTCTTACAGGTCGCTCTTCATTCTGAAATTGAAAGCGAAAAAGGTACATTTAATATTGACGATGTATGTGACGGCGTTTGCAAAAAACTTATTATCCGTCATCCGCATGTATTTGGCAATGTAAATGCCGATACTACCGAACAGGTGCTCAAAAATTGGGACGCTATAAAGATGCAGACCAAAGAGCAGAAAACTCAAACACAGGCAATGGAAAGCGTTTCCAAGGCTTTGCCTTCACTTATGAGAAGTTCAAAGGTTCAGCAGAAAGCCGCAAAGGTCGGTTTTGACTGGAACAATGCGGAAGATGCACTCGCTAAACTTTATGAAGAATGCGATGAACTTAAAGAGGCTGTCTCAAAGGGTGATACCGATAATCAGTATGAAGAGCTCGGAGATGTTCTTTTCTCTGCGGTAAATGTTGCAAGACTGTTAAAGATTGACAGTGAACACGCTCTTTACGATGCGTGCGACAAGTTTATAGGTCGTTTTTCAAAAGTTGAAGCGCTTGCAAAAGAGCGTGGAATTGATATGAAAAGCGCAACTTTGTCAGAGCTTGATTCCCTTTGGGATGAAGTAAAAATAAAAGAATAATTTGGAGGTCCATTGATATGAACAAAACAGAACTTATTTCAGCTGTTGCTGAGCAGAGCGGTCTTACTAAGAAAGATGCGGAAAAGGCAGTTACAGCAGTTATTGATACAATTATCGACTCTGTTGCCAAAGACGAGAAGGTACAGATTGCAGGCTTTGGTACATTTGAGCAGCGCCAGAGAAAGGCAAGAACAGGCAGCGACCCAAGAACAGGTAATCCAATCGAAATCGCAGCATCTAAGGTTCCGGCTTTCAAGGCAGGCAAGGTATTTAAGGATACTGTAAATCAGTAATTGATTTTTCGGAGTCGGCGTTTGTCGGCTCCTTTTTTTGTCGGAGGTGAAACAATGCGACTTGATAAATATTTAAAAGTTTCAAGACTTATTAAACGCAGAACTATTGCTAACGAGGCTTGCGACGCAGGTAAAGTAAGCGTGAACGGTAAAGAAGCGAGAGCGTCATACGATGTAAAAGTCGGAGATGTAATCGAAATTACTCTCGGTTCAAGAAGTGTAAAAGTAAAGGTTACAGCCGTAAAGGAAGTTGTCCGTAAAGAGGAAGCCGATACAATGTATGAGGCTGTAGTTTAATTGAAAATGTAATATTTTTGTTTTAATCTCCGTATAAATTAAGTAGCATTTATACGGAGGTATTTTTATGAGTGAAATTCCAAAAGGAAAAAATCATACTCTTATGCTTGATGCACGAGGTAAACTTATGCTTACGGGTGCGGAAGATGTAAGTGGCTTTAACGAAGAAACGGTGTCTGTACTTACCTCGTGCGGCAGATTGATTATTAAGGGAGAACGACTGCATATTGACAAATTGAATCTTGAATCGGGTGAAGTGTCAATTGACGGAAAAATAAATGCTATGCAGTATATAGGCAATGATAATTCCCGCTCAAGACTTTCTAAACTTTTTAAATAGGTGAGCTATGGAAATTGATTTTTATATTCAATCTCAAGCTTTTTTATATTCGCTTTTATTCGGCGTAGGGCTTGGAATGTTGTACGGCATATTTAAGTTTATAAGAGTAGCGTTTTTAAGTACCAAAACCGCAGTTATTATTGCCGATATAATTTTTATGCTTATTGCAAGTATTGCGCTGTTTTTATATTCACTTGCAATGCTGTACGGATATGTCAGAATTTATATTGTATTCGGTGCTTTGTGCGGCTTTTTGGCGTACAGGTTTTCACTCGGAAAACTCATTTCAAGGATATATTGCCCAATAATAAATGCGATTAATGTTATAATCCAAAAAATTAAAACAAAATTTAAAAAAATTACAAAAAAACTATTGAAAAGCAGCAACAATATATTGTATAATATGAGTAAGAAAATAGATACATTTAGAAATAAACGAATAGGTTTATCGGTAAGAAAAAAGGTTAAGGCGAGTAATGAAAAAGGAAAAGAAAAAACCGCAGATTAATCCTGAAAGTAAAGCCGAAAATACAACTATAAAGGAAATTGAACCTAAAAAGAAAAAACGAGGAAGATATGTACTTTTATATCTCGCAATTATCGGATTTGCTTTTTACGCAGTTATCACTATAGTTAATCAAAATATTCAGATAGCCGACAAAAGAGCTGAACTTGATGAGATTAATAAGCAGATTAATGTGGTTGAAATCCAGACCAGATATTTGGATAAAGTTAAAGGCTACACAGGCGACCAGCTTAAAGAATACATTGAGAAAATAGCCAAAAACGAAATGGGTTATGTTAGCGAAGGCGAAAGAATTTTCTATAATGTTTCGGGCGAATAGCTCTTGTAAAGTCAAAGGGTAGAATATAAATTAAGGGGTAAATAATTTTTATGGCAATTGAAGTCGGTATGATTTTAGAAGGTAAGGTTTCGGGTATAACAAAGTTTGGTGCATTTGTCGATTTACCCGATTCACAGACAGGTATGGTACATATTTCAGAGGTAGCACATACCTATATTAATGAAATTGGTGATTATGTTAAGGTAGGACAGACTGTAAAGGTAAAGGTTCTTGCCCTAAATAACGGCAAAATCAGCCTTTCTATGAAACAGGCAGTTCCGCAGGAGCGTAAGCCAAGAAATAACGACAGAGGTGACAGACCTGAAAGAGGCGACAGAAACAACCGCCGCCAGGGTACACCAAGACAGCCGTACAAACCTGCACCACCCGTTAAGTCACCGGGAAATTATGAGTGGCAGGCTTCAAAAAAGAATACCCCCACAAGCTTTGAGGATATGATGTCTAAGTTTAAACAGACAAGCGAAGACAAAATTTCTGACCTCAAGCGTGGTGGTGAAAGCCGCAGCTACAGCCGCAGAGGCAACGGCAACGGCAGAAAATAAATTACCTGAAAAGGGAGGCACAATTATGAAATATACTTACACAGCAAGAAAGGTAACACTCAGAGATAACTTTAAAGAAAGAGCAGAAAAAAAGCTTGATAAATTCGGAAAACTTTTTTCTGAGAATGCCACAGTAAACATAGTTGTCACCCTCGAAAAGAACCGTCAGACTGTTGAAGTTACAATCAGAGATAACGGTCTTGTTCTTCGTGCTGAGAGCACAATGCCTGAAATGAATGACGCACTTGATAAAGTTGTTGACATTCTCGGCCGTCAGATTCGTAAAAACAAGACTAAGCTCGAAAAGAAGATTAAGAGCGGTAGCATTGATGATTTCGTAAGTCTAAGTCCGGAAATTAGCGAGGCTGAAGACGATGACTACAAGATCATGCGTAAAAAGCATATTATTATTAAACCTATTACCGTTGACGAGGCTATTCTTGAGATGAATATGGTAAACCATAACTTCTTTATGTTCAAGAATGCCGACACTGATGAAATCAATGTGGTTTATAAGCGTGAAAACGGTGATTACGGTCTTTTGGAGCCAACTGTCTAAGGTCTGTAATTAAGCGTGCAGGATTTTAATTAATTTTGTATGCTAATATAAATTAAAAATACTGATAAGGGTATCGGTTATTCCGATACCCTTTTTTAAGGAATAAGGAGTGAATTCGGTGCTTAAGTTTTCCGCACCTTGTATTTTCGGTCTTGAGGGACTGTGTGCAAATGAATTTAAATTTTTAGGTTTAAAAAATGTTGAGGCTCATAACGGAAAGGTAACCTTTGAGGGCGATTTTTCAGATATGGCAAAGGCAAATATCAATTCAAGATATGCCGAAAGAATTCAGATTTTGCTTGCAGAGTTTGAGGCGGTAAGTTTTGAAGAACTGTTTGAAGGTGTCAAATCAGTCGCTTGGGAAGATTTTATAGGTGTTAACGACGCTTTTCCTGTAAAAGGAAGATGCCTTAGCTCAAAACTGATGAGTGTTCCTGATTGTCAGAAAATTATCAAAAAGGCTGTTGTAACAAGACTTTCCGAAAAATATATGCTGCCTTGGCTTGAGGAAAGCGGCCCGTTGCACCAAATTCAGTTCCTTATTATGAATGATAAGGTCAGCGTTATGCTTGATACTTCGGGCGCAGGACTTCACAAGCGTGGATACCGTGCCGAATCAAACGAAGCACCGATAAAAGAAACTCTTGCCGCTGCTATGGCTGATTTGTCAAGGGTAAGAGGTAATCATTTTGTTGTTGACCCTATGTGTGGCAGCGGTACAATTCTTATAGAGGCGGCTTTAAAAGCAATGAAAATAGCACCGGGAATCAATCGTTATTTTGCAGCCGAAAAATGGAATTGCGTTCCGTCAGATGTATGGAAAGAGCAAAGAGAAATTGCAAAAGCAAATGAAAAGCGTGATTGCGATTTCCGTGCCGAGGGATATGACATTGACGAACTTGCACTTGAAGTAGCAAAAAAGAACGCAAAACTTGCTGGTGTTGCTGACAGAATTACATTTGCTAAGCGTGATATAAAGGATTTTGAGCTCAACGAAGGTTTTATGACAGTGATAACTAATCCGCCTTACGGAGAAAGATTGCTTGATGTAAAATCAGCAGAAGAACTTTACAAGGTAATGGGTGAAAAATTTAAAAGAACACAAGGTAAAAGTTACACAATAATTACTCCTGACGATGACTTTGAAAAAATCTTTGGAAGAAAAGCCGATAAGCGCAGAAAATTGTATAACGGCACTTTAAAATGCCAACTTTATATGTATTTTAAGTGAAACCTAAGTGAAGTTGTTGATTTATTTTTAAAAATGTAGTATGATAATTTAGATATATTATTTTAGGAGGCATTCTTTTGGAAGAAAATAAAGATTTTTTTGCCGAAACAGAGAACACTCAGACTTCGGCAGAAACAAATAATGATGCTGCAGAAACCCCTGCTAAAGTTAAAGGCACAATAAATGTAATTGCCGGAGAGGACGGTCCTACAGCGGTATTTACAGCCGATTCAACTCCTGCGAAAAAGAAAACAATTCAGACCCCGATTATTATTGCGGGCGTAATAGTTTTAGCTTTTATTGCTGCATTTTTCGTATTTACTTCATTCTTCAATTCAAGTATTGTTGGTACATGGGTACTTGTAGAGGACAGTAACGGCGCTACTTATGATGAGGCTGGCGACGGTATTACATATTACACACTTGATAAAGATGGCAACATTACAGTTTCTGTCGGTACGATTACTCAAAAATCAACTTATACAACAACAAGCGAAAACGGTACTGATTATGTAAACTCAACTAATGTTTTCTCGGGTTCATACACAATTTCAGGTAATATCTTCACAGGAAGAACATTTAAGCTTACAGTAGACGGTGTTGAAAAACCTTATATTTTCAAGAGCGCAACTGTTAAAAAACCTGAACTTAAAGTTCCTGACACATTCAAAAAGAGCGATAAATTAACAGGTAATTGGAACATTCCTTCTTATGATATTACTTATACATTTAATGCTGACGGTACTTTTATCGCCGATATGTACGGTTCAATCACATATGAGGGTGTTTATACCTACGATAATGAAAAAATAACAGTAACATACTATGCAGATTCAGAAGCAACAATTGATATTCCGTATGCGTTTGACGGAAACAATACACTTGTTATGAACGGTATGGGATATTACAGAATGAACGATGACGGCTCGCTTGTAGCTACACCGGATCAGGCTTAAAATTAAATAACAAACATAATAGGCAACACTGCTTTTTGCGGTGTTGCCTATCGTTATTTTAGGGATAAGTTATTTTATTTCACAAGGAGGGAAAGGGTATTAAAAAGTTTATTTATGCTGTTTTGACTATTGTTATAATGCTTTTTGTCGCAAATATGTCTGCAATTGCGGTTGAAAAATACAATTTTAATACCTTTTCAAATTGTGAAGAAGTTTATTTTGATGCCGATGATAACGGTGCGTTTGCTTTTGCGTACAACGGAAAAACTGTTTATACTCAAAGTTTTGTACCTACAATAAAGTCATACAGCTTTACCGTTGATGGTGGATTTGTAGGAGTACCTTTCATTGATAAAGATACTGTTTGTGCAGTATATATGACAAATGATTTTAAGTACCGTATAGTGCGTATTAATTGTTTTGACGGCAGAGTAAGTTATGTAAATTCCGATGTTTTAGATGACTTTAATTATACCGATATTTCAATTTGCAATAACAGGCTTTATGTTATGAAAACGGACGAAGTGTATTGTTATGTTTCTGCATATGATTTTAACGGAAAACATTTGTCTGATTACAGATTCAGCGAAAAGAATGTGAATGCCATTACAACTAATAACGGCAGTGCATATGTTTTTCTTTATGACGGTTCCGTTTACAAACTTGATGAAAACAAAGCCGAATATTGCACGAGAGTGCGTGATTGCTCGGATTTTTATAACAGCGGTGCGGGATTTTTGTCTGACAGCAGAGGATATATTTATTCGTTAAACGAAAATAAAGAATATACAAATATGTATAATTGTACAAATCCGTTTTCTGTAAGTAATGAGAGTATTTATTACTACAGATCGGGTTCTGTATATCGCACTTCTCTTAATAACAGCAGCATTACAAAGTATGAAATAAACCGAAATACCGGAAAAATTCTATATGCGTGCGGAAAAGTCGTTGCAATTACAGATGATTATTCTACTGCAACGATTATCGGTAATTCCGATTTTAAAAATATTGATTTTAATACAAATTCAGATACCAAACCGCAATCAAATAATTTCACAGATAAAAATGACGGTAATTCAAATGCGAATTTCTCCGATTATATTTTTACTGATGACGGCTTTATTTGCAATATAAAAAGCGGAACAACAGTAGCACAGCTTAAAAAGAATTGTCCGCCGATAACTTCTGTAACCGATAAAAACGGAAATAATTTGAGCGGTAAATTGAGAACAGGTGCAGTTGTAGCCACAAAAGAAACAAGCTACACTGTTGTTGTACTCGGTGATGTAACAGGTACGGGAACAGTTAGCTCAAATGATTATAAATTGCTTATGAAAACATTGACAGGTGAGAAAGAGATTTTTGGAGCATACAAAAAAGCCGCCGATTATAACCTCGACGGCTCTGTTGATAATAAGGATTTAGTTTTGATAGCACAGGGAAGATAAATCAGTCTTCCATTTCCCAGTTGTGCCAAACATTCTGGATGTCATCGTTGTCCTCAAACATATCGAGCATTTTCTGCATCTTTGTTATAGATTCCTCATCCTCAAGCTTTGTGTATGTGCTCGGTACCATTTCGAGTTCGGCAGAAACGAATGTATAACCTGCTTTTTCAAGGTCATCTCTTACTGCGCTGAAATCTTCAGGCTCGGTGTAAATTGTAAATACATCTTCGTCAGCCTCAAAATCAGATGCGCCGTACTCAAGTGCGTCGCTCATAACAGTGTCTTCGTCCTTATCAAGGTCTTCACGCTCAATTACAAGTACGCCTTTCTTTGTAAACATAAAGCTTACGCAACCCTGAGTACCCATATTACCGCCGAACTTATCAAAGTAATGTCTTACTTCACCTGCTGTTCTGTTACGGTTGTCTGTAAGAGCCTCAACGATTACCGCAACACCGTTAGGACCGTATCCTTCGTATGTAACTGCCTCATAGTTTGCACCGTCGCCGCCGCTGGCAGCCTTTTTGATAATACGCTCAATGTTGTCGTTAGGAACATTGTTAGCCTTTGCTTTAGCAATACAATCCTTAAGCTTTGAGTTTACGCTCGGATCAGCACTGCCGCCCTCACGGATAGCAACGATAAGCTCTCTGCCTATCTTGGTAAAAACCTTAGCTCTTGCAGCATCGTTTTTACCTTTTTTCTGTTTAATGGTACTCCATTTGTTATGTCCTGACATAAAATCATTCCTTTTTAATAAAATACTACATCCTTATTAGTATATCATATACTTATATCTGATGTAAACTAAAAAAGTTATTACAGTTTTGTAATAATCTCTTTGCTATATGAATTATAGTGTGGTATAATGTATTTAAATAAAAACAGATTTTATAAATTAAGTTTTGAAATATAAGAATTTATAATATGAAAGGAAGTTTACCAATGATAAAATCAATGACAGGCTTTGGCAGATGTCGCACTGTTTTGCACGGCAGAGAAATCAGTGTTGAGATAAAAAGCGTAAATCATCGTTTTTTTGAATTTTCCTGCAGAACTCCAAAGGGCTACGGTTTTCTTGACGATAAACTCAAGGCTCTTGTAAATTCAAGAGTATCCCGCGGTAAGATTGATATGTTTGTTACAGTAGGCGTTGCAGAAGACACACCTGCCGAGGTAAAAATTAATCATTCTCTTGTTTCGGGTTATATTAATGCAATGAAAGAGATTTCGGAAACTTACGGAATCGAAAATGATGTTACGGTTACGGCTATCTCTCGTTTTCCCGATGTATATACGGTTTCAAAAGCACCTGAAAATGAAGAAGAAATCACAGCGGATGTACTTGAGGCAGCAAATTCGGCTATTGACGGATTTATTGCAATGCGTGAGGCTGAGGGCGAAAAAATGAAAGCCGATATTCTTGGCAGAGCGGAAGTTATACTTGCTACCGTTGATGAGATTGACGAGCGTTCACCGCAAACGGTAAAAGAATACGAAGAGCGTTTGCTTGACAGAATTAACCGTACTTTGCAGGATTACAATATCAATATTGACGAGCAGAGAGTGCTTACCGAAGTAGCTGTTTTTGCCGATAAAGTAGCTGTTGCCGAAGAAACCGTAAGACTTAGAAGTCACTTTGCACAGCTTTCAAAGATAATGGAATCACAGACTCCGATCGGCAGAGAAATAGACTTTATTATTCAGGAAATGAACCGAGAGGCGAACACAATCGGTTCAAAGGTTCAGGACGCCGAAATTGCCCATAAGGTTGTAAAAATCAAGAGCGAAATTGAAAAAATGCGTGAGCAGATTCAGAATATTGAGTAAGGAGAAATTATGAAACTTATCAATATCGGATTTGGCAATCTTGTAAATTCTGATAAACTTATTGCCGTTGTTGCACCCGATGCGGCACCCGTAAAGAGAATTGTGCAGGATGCAAAATCAAAAGGAATGCTTGTTGACGCCACTTGCGGAAGAAAGTGCAAGGCGGTACTTGTAACGGAAGACGACCACATTGTGTTGTCCGCCATCTCCGCAGAGGCTATTCATAACAGAACAGTTGAAAGCGAGGAACAAAAGGATGAACAGTAAGTCTAAGGGTAAGCTCGTGCTTTACACAGGTTCTTCCGGTGTAGGCAAGGGCACAATTATGGCAGAGCTTTTAAAGCGCAATCCTAATATTCGCCTTTCGGTATCAAATACCACAAGAAAACCTCGAAAAGGTGAAATTGACGGAGTGCATTATAATTTTGTTACTAAGGAACAGTTTGAAAAACTTATAGAAGAAAACGGTTTTCTTGAGTATGCAAAGTATTGTGACAATTACTACGGCACACCTAAAAAACAGGTAGAAGATTTACTCAATCAGGGCTATGATGTATTCCTTGAAATTGAGGTTCAGGGAGGACTTCAAATTCTTGAAAAATATCCTGATGTGTTAAGTATTTTTATTCTTCCTACTTCTATAGATTCGCTTTCACGCAGACTTCACCGCAGAGGAACCGAAGATGAAAAAACCATCGCTAAGCGACTTGCAGAGGCGGAGCATGAGATGTCATTTAAGAACAGATATAAGTACAATGTTGTGAACGATGACCTCGACACAGCGGTAAACGAAGTTCTTGATATTTTAGAAAAAGAGAGTAAATAACCGATTTTTTCGGAAAATATATTATGATAATGATAGGAGATTAATTATGCATAAGGTTAATGTTGACGAATTATTCGCAGGTAAGCAAAGTAAGTATGCACTCGTTGTAGGTGTTGCAAAGAGAGCAAGAGAGATTACAGCAGAGCAGGAAGAAAGCGGTGAGGTTACAGACGACAAGCCTGTTCTCATTGCTATTGATGAAATCAAAAATCATGAAATAGGCATTTTAGAGCCTGACGATGATGAACTCCAGAATAGCTGAAATTGCTGTTGAAAAAGCAGCGTATTCCTTTGACAAGGCATTTGACTATGTGATTCCCGATTCTATGCTTGACAAGGCGGTAGCGGGAACACGGGTTCTTGTGCCTTTCGGCAGAGGAAATCGTAAAAGGCAGGGGATAATAACCGCTGTTCATCAGGGTGAAAGCAAAGGCTTGAAGTCTGTTATTTCCGTACTTGATGATGAGCCTGTTTTAAACGATGAAATGCTTAAAACAGCCGCTTTTATGAAATCTCATTACTTTTGCACCTTTTATGAGGCTGTAAAAACAATGTTGCCGGCAGGTATTAACTACAAAGTTACTACTATGTACGGTGCAAAAGATGAAAGCGAGTTTTCCTTTGATGAACTTACGGACGAGGAAAAACGAGTTTATAATTACCTTTTTTCTAAGCGAAAAGCAGTAAAAAGCGAAGTATTACTTGATGCTTTCGGTTACAGTACAACAGAACCTTTTGAACTCCTTGTTCAAAAAGGGGTGTTGTATAAGTCGGACGAGATTTTTCGCAAGGTTAATGACGCCGTAATGAAAATGGCGGCGGTTACTCCCGAAGTTGATATATCGGGAGTAAAACTTACCGAAAAGCAGAAAAATGTGTTTGAACTTATTGAAATGGCAGGTGCAATTTCGGTAAAAGAGGTTTGCTATTTTACAGGAGTTACCGCCGCCGTTGTGGATGCGCTTTGTAAAAAAGGACTGATATACTTTTTTGATGAAGAAGTATTCAGAATTGAAAATCGACAAAAAGACAGCTCTTTGAAAGAAATTGTGCTTTCCGAAGAACAGCAGTCTGCTTGCGATTCTCTTTACAATGAATATGATTCGCCTTTTCCGAGCGTAAGTTTGCTTTACGGAGTTACGGGTTCGGGAAAGACAAGTGTATTTATCAAACTGATTGAAAAAGTAATTGATGACGGTAAGGGCATTATTGTTATGGTACCTGAAATCTCGCTTACTCCGCAGTTTGTATCGCAGTTTGCCAAAAGGTTTGGCGATAAGATTGCGGTTTTTCACAGTGCACTTTCACTCGGCGAAAGACTTGATGAGTACAAAAGAGTAAAACAAGGTCTTGCACAAATTGTAATAGGTACACGCAGTGCTGTGTTTGCGCCTTTTGATAAGGTCGGACTGATTATTATGGACGAAGAGCAGGAATACAGCTACAAGTCCGAAAGCTCTCCACGCTACCATGCAAGAGAGATTGCTAAGTTCCGTTGCTCGTACAACAATGCTTTGCTTGTACTTAGCTCGGCTACACCGAGTATAGAAACCTATTACTATGCACAGACAGGCAGATATTCGCTTAATACGCTTTCTGCACGATACGGTAAAGCTGTGCTGCCGGAGGTTGTTGTTGCGGATATGGGGGAAGAATTGAAAAACGGAAATACAAGCGGTTTTTCTGATGTTCTCCTGCAAAATATAGCGTATAATATTGAGCATAAAAAGCAGTCGATACTTTTGCTTAACCGCCGTGGTTACAATACTTTTGTTACTTGCAGAGCGTGCGGAGAGGCTGTGACTTGCCCGAATTGCTCAATTTCTCTTACTTACCACAGTGCAAATAACCGATTAATGTGCCATTATTGCGGCTATTCTGTGCCTTATACGGATGAATGTCCCGTATGTCACAGTCACAGACTTACTTTTGGCGGAACGGGCACACAGAGAGCGGAAAAAGATATTTCCGATATTTTTCCCGAGGCAAGGATTTTAAGAATGGATACCGATGCCACTTCGTCGAAATCTTCGTATGAAAAAATGATTTCAGCTTTTGCTGACGGTGAATATGATATTCTTGTGGGTACACAGATGGTTGCAAAGGGACTTGATTTTCCAAATGTGACTTTGGTTGGTGTGCTTAATGCCGACCATATGCTTTATGCCGATGATTACCGCAGTTATGAGCGTTCTTTTTCACTGCTCACACAGGTAGTCGGAAGAAGCGGCAGAGGCAATGATAAGGGTATGGCTGTTATTCAGACATTCACACCCGAAAATCTGATAATTTCAATGGCATCAAGACAGGATTACAATACCTTTTATTCGAACGAAATAAAGGTACGCAAGGCAATGCTGTATCCGCCGTTTGCCGATATATGCCTTGTAGGTTTTGTATCGCAGAACAGAGAAGCTGCCTTTAAAGGTGCGGTAAAGTTCCTTGAACTCTTTACAGAAGAGGCAAAGAAAAATTATCCGAATATGCCGTTGCGAATATTAGGGCCTACACCTGCATTGGTGGTAAAAATAAGTAATAAATACAGGTTTAAAATTATTATAAAATGTAAAAACAATTCCGAGTTTCGTGCCCTGCTTTCAAAGATTCTTTGTGAGTTTGGCAAGAGTAAGGAATTTTCGGGCGTTACGGCTTATGCCGATATGAACGCTCTTGTATGTTAAGGAAGTGTGAATATGGCTATTAGGCAAATTGTAAAAGAGGGCGACAGCGTTCTCACAAAGCACTGCCGTGAGGTTGTTAAATTTGATGACAGACTCGCACAGCTTATAGATGATATGACAGAAACCTTGCACGACTCGGGCGGCGTAGGTCTTGCCGCACCGCAGGTTGGCGTTATCCGCAGAGTTGTTGTTATTGATGTAAGTAAAGAACAAAATCAGGTTATCGAACTTGTAAACCCTGTTATAATTGAATCAAGCGGCGAGCAGGAGGGTCTTGAGGGCTGTCTTTCTTGTCCGGGCGAATGGGGGATTACAAAGCGTCCTAACTATGTTAAAGTGAAGGCTTTTGACAGACACGGCAATGAATTTACGATTGACGGTGAAGAATTGCTTGCAAGAGCTTTTTGTCATGAGCTTGACCATCTTGAAGGTATTCTTTTTAAACAGAAAGCAAGCAAGATGCTTACTCCTGAAGAATACGAAGAAATGTTTGGCTGATTTGAGGGTTAATTATGAATATAATTTATATGGGCACTCCTGATTTTGCGGTGCCTGCACTCAAAAAATTATACGAAAGCAAGCATACGGTGCAGGCTGTGTTTACACAACCTGACAAGCCAAAGGGCAGAAAAATGGTGCTTACTCCTCCTGATGTAAAGGTATGTGCGCAGGAACTTAACATTCCCGTATATCAGCCGACAACCTTTAAATCGGAAGAACCTCTTGAAATAATAAAAAAATATAATCCCGATGTAATCGTTGTTGCGGCCTACGGTAAACTTTTACCGAAGGCAGTGCTTGAAAGCGCAAAGTACGGCTGTATCAATATCCACGGCTCACTTTTGCCGAAATACAGAGGCGCGGCACCTATTCAGCAGTCGGTTCTTAACGGCGACAAAGTAACAGGTGTGACAGCTATGCAAATGGCAGAGGGACTTGACACAGGCGATATATTGACAGTAATTGAAACAAAAATCGGCGAAAACGAAACATCCGGAGAGCTTTTTGACAGACTTAGTATACTCGGCGGAGAGTTAATTATTAAAACTCTTGAAATGCTTGAGAACGGAGAAATTAAGCCTGTAAAGCAGGATGAAAGCAAGGCTACGCATACATCAAAGATTGATAAGTCGTTTTGCCCGATTGATTTTACAAAATCAGCCGAAGAAGTGCACAATAAAGTCCGTGGACTTAATCCCTGGCCGATTGCGACTGCCGAACTTAACGGAAAAAGACTGAAAATTTATTCTACAAAAGTATGCGAAAAAAGCGGAAAAGCGGGCACGATAATCAGCATAAAGCCGTTGATTGTTGCTTGCGGCAGCGGTTCGGTCGAAATTATAGAGTTGCAGCCTGAGGGCAAAAAGCGTATGCCGTCAGCGGCTTTTCTTGCAGGTCATAAATTAAATATCGGTGACAGCTTTAACTGATATAGGTATATAAAGGAGAATTTTTATGTTTTATGGTTTTGACTGGACATATGTTGTGTTTATTCTTCCTTGCGTAATTATTTCACTTATATGTCAAATTAATGTTTCATCAACTTTTTCAAAATATTCTCAAATGAGAAATTCAAGAAATATGACAGGCGCACAAGCTGCCGAATTTGTTTTAAGACAAAACGGCGTCTACGGAGTGCGTATTGAAAGGGTAGCGGGAAATCTTACTGACCACTTTGACCCGAGAACTAATGTAATCAGACTTTCAGACAGTGTTTATAATGCAAATACCGTAGCAGCCGTAGGCGTTGCTTGTCATGAGGCAGGTCACGCTGTTCAGCACGCACAGAATTATTTACCGAATAAAATTCGTTCGGCAATTCTTCCGATGGCGAATATCGGTTCAAAATTAAGTTGGTTTTTGATTATATTGGGACTTTGTTTTTCCGCAAAAATCGGTTTTGTTATGTTGTATATCGGTATAGCTTTATTCGGATTTTCAGTACTTTTTACAATTGCAACTCTTCCCGTTGAGTTTAATGCTTCTAAAAGAGCGCTTGAAACTATCAAAAACGGAAATTTGCTTTACGGTGAAGAATACACGGGTGCGAAACGCACTTTGCAGGCAGCCGCTATGACCTATGTTGCATCTGCTCTTACGGCAATTTTACAGCTTTTAAGATTGCTTATAATAGCGAATAACAGAAGAAGATAAGAAAAGAGATTTTTAAATGGCTAATTCACGCAAAACTGCATTTAAAGTATTATTAAAAATTGAACAGGACGGAGCATATTCCAATATAGCACTCAATAACGCAGTGAAGGAAAGTGAGCTTTCGCCGCTTGATGCGGCTTTTACATCTGCGCTTGTTTACGGTGTGCTTGAGCGTAAAATCACTCTTGATTACATCATTAAACAATACTCTAAAATTCCGCTAAGGAAAATTGAGTTAAAGACAAAAATTATTCTCCGTCTCGGACTTTTGCAAATGTCTTTTATGGATAAAATTCCCGAAAGTGCCGCTGTTAACGAAAGTGTAAAACTTGCCAAACAGCAAAAACTGCAAAAATCCTCCGGTTTTATAAATGCAATTCTGCGCAGTTTTGCGAGAGATAATTGTAAAATAAAATATCCCGATTCAAACAATAAGGCAGAGTATTACTCGGTAAAATATTCCTGCCCGCAAATGCTTGTTAAATTATGGATAAATTCCTACGGCGAGGATAACGCAAGGGGGATTTTAGAAAATCTTAGCGGCAGACCGAATATTTACGCAAGAGTTAATACGCTGAAAACAAATACAGACGAACTTATAAGTGTGCTTGCCGATGATAAGGTAAAGGCTGAAAAAGTTGATTTTCCGAGTAATGCGGTAAAAATAGCAGATACGGGTTCAATCGAAAGATTGAAAGCCTACAAAGGCGGTTTACTGCATATTCAAGATTTGTCGTCCCAGCTTTGCGCATACTTTCTTTCTGCCGAAAAAGGACAGACCGTGCTTGATATTTGTTCGGCACCGGGCGGCAAAACTTTTACAATCGCCGAGTATATGCAAAACAGCGGAAAAATAACGGCTTGCGATATGTACAAGCATAAGCTGAAACTTATAGAAAAAGGCGCAAAAAGGCTGGGTATCAATATTATTGAAACCTGCCTGCGTGACGGTGCGTCTGCCGATAAGGAATTGCCGTCGGCAGACAGAATACTTTGCGATGTGCCGTGCAGCGGACTCGGAGTGCTTTCAAGAAAGCCCGAAATTCGCTATAAAGATGACCTTATAGATACAGACCTTGCTGATATTCAGTATAAAATACTTTGCGAAAGCGCAAAATATCTAAAAAAAGGCGGAAAACTTGTATATTCGACCTGTACGCTGAATCCGCAGGAAAACAATAAAAATACAGCAAAATTTCTTGCCGAGCACAATGATTTTGAGGGAGTTGAACTTGAACTGCCTCCTGAACTTAAAAGAGCATTTGACGAAAAACCGTATGAAATAACACTTATGCCGCACACTTTTGACGGCGACGGTTTTTACATAGCCGTACTTACAAGGAGGTAATCTTTTGAGCTTAATTGATATTAAATCTCTTGACCTAAATGAGCTTACCGATTTTGTAACCGAGAACGGTTTTGAAAAGTTCAGAGCAAAACAAATATACCAATGGCTTAACAAAAATGTCACTTCTTTTGATGAAATGCTGAATATTCCTTTGAAAATCAAGGACTTTTTAAAAAGAAGTTGTTACATTTCTGTTGCAAATATTGAAAAAAAACTAATTTCAAGGTATGATAAGACAGTAAAGTATCTTTTTTCGTTCAATGACGGTGAATGTGTAGAGTCCGTTGTTATGAATTATAAACACGGATACTCAATTTGCATTTCCACACAAGTTGGCTGCAAAATGGGCTGTACTTTTTGTGCAACCGGCAAAAGCGGTTTTTCAAGGAGTTTGACTCCGTCCGAAATGCTCAATCAGATTGAATCCGCACAAAAAGATTTGAATATCAGAATATCGAATATTGTCCTTATGGGAATGGGCGAACCGCTCGACAATTTTGAAAATGTGGTAAAGTTCTTAAGACTTGTATCCGATGACAACGGTCTTAATATCGGTATGCGCCACATCACAATTTCCACTTGCGGTATTGTACCTAAAATTTATGAGCTTGCAAAGCTGCACTTCGGCATTACGCTTTCCGTGTCATTACACGCACCTAACGATACCGTAAGGCAAAAGACTATGCCTATCGCTAAGCGATATTCTATGGATGAACTCTTAAAGGCTTGTAAAGATTATTTTGATATTACAGGCAGACGGGTTACTTTTGAATACTCTATGATAAGCGGTGTAAATGATTTTGACAGGGACGCTTACGAGCTTGCGGACAGACTTGCCGATATGAACTGTCATGTAAATCTCATTCCGGTAAACACCGTTGACGGAACAGGATACAAAAAGAGCAGTATTGAAAGGCAACAGGCCTTTGTAAATATACTTGGTCGAAAACATATTGCGGCGACAGTCAGGAGAACCCTTGGAAGTGACATTAACGCTTCCTGCGGTCAGCTCAGACGAAATCATACTAACGAAGGAGGAAAATAACTTGGAAGTCTTTAGCAAAAGTGACATTGGCTTAGTTCGTTCACAAAATCAGGACGACTGCCGCTTCGGAGTTATTTCTCCCAGCTGTGCTTGGGCAGTAGTCTGTGACGGAATGGGAGGTGCCAATGGCGGCAACATAGCGAGTGCAACAGCTGTGGAATACATAAGCTCCAAAATAACCGATTTATACAAGGACGATATGACCAAAGAACAAATCGGCGAGCTTATAGCAGAAATTGTTGTAAACGCAAATATGAAAATATATGAACTTTCTTTGAAAGATCCCGAACTTACGGGAATGGGTACAACCTGCGAGTTTGTTTTTGTAAAGGATACCACGGTTCATATTGTCCATGTTGGCGACAGCCGTACCTATGCAATAAGGGGCGGCAAAATCAAACAGCTTACTGAGGATCACTCTGTTGTACAGGAAATGGTGCGCAGAGGTGAGCTTACCTATGAACAGGCACAGAATCATCCCAATAAGAATTTTATAACAAGAGCACTCGGAATAAAACCGTCCGTAAGGCTTGACTATATAGAGGCAAACTTTATTTACGGTGATGTTCTTTTAATATGCACAGACGGACTTTCCAATTGCATTACAACAGGCGATATGGTTAAAATTTGCCACGAAAACAGGGGCGAGGATCTTATTAATAAGCTTGTTGACAAGGCAAAGGAAGGCGGCGGAACCGATAATATTACCGCCACGGTTATTTATTGAGAAACGGAGAGTGAAATAAATTGGATAAATATATCGGCAAAAGACTTGATGGCCGTTATGAAATTCATGAGCTTATCGGCGTTGGCGGTATGGCTAATGTATATCGCTGTAACGATACTCTTGATGACCGTGAAGTTGCCATTAAGATTTTAAAAGATGAATACCTCAATAACGAGGAATTTATCCGTCGTTTTAAAAATGAATCAAAGGCTATTGCAACACTTTCACACCCTAATATTGTTAAGGTGTATGATGTCAGCTTCGGTGATATGATTCAGTATATTGTAATGGAATACATTGACGGCATTACACTAAAAGAATACTTTGATCAGCAGGGTATCATTGAGTGGAAAGAGGCTTTGTATCTCACAAGTCAGGTTCTTAAGGCTTTACAGCATGCGCACGAGCACGGCATTGTCCACCGTGACATAAAGCCGCAGAATATTATGCTTTTACAGGATGGCACAATCAAGGTTACAGACTTTGGTATTGCCCGTTTTTCCGACAAAGCTACACGCACAATGACAGAACACGCAATTGGTTCGGTTCATTACATTTCACCGGAGCAGGCGAGAGGTGAGGCAACAGACGGCAAGTCTGACATCTACTCGGTCGGTGTTATGCTTTATGAAATGCTCACAGGTAAACTTCCTTTTGACGCAGACAGTGCAGTTTCAGTAGCTCTTATGCAGTTACAGTCAACTCCTAAGCGCCCGAGAGAGCTTAATCCCACTATTCCTATCGGACTTGAGCAGATTACAATGAAGGCTATGGAAAAGAATCCTGCCGACAGATATAATTCTGCCGCTGAAATGCTCAACGATATGGAGCGTTTCAGACTTAATCCGTCTATTGTATTTGATTATTCAAAATTTGTTGATAATCAGCCTACAAAGTTTGTTACTTCACTTAAAGATACAAAAACAAACAGTACAAAGTTTGATAAGGCTGTTTCAAAACCGGAGGAAACTCCCGAACCTGAAATCGAAACCGCAGATGAGGAAAAGAAGGTTGAACACAAGCCGTCTTATTACGCAATCAAGGGTATTATAATTTCTGCCGTAGTTGTGGTTGCCGTATTTTTAGGTCTTGCAGTTTTCAGAGGATGTTCGACTTCACAGGCTAAAGATGTTGAAATACCGAATTTTGTCGGTAAAACTTTGGCAGAGGCCAATGCCGACAACAAAGACAATTTTAACTTTGTTGTGGAGAGCAAGTATGACGCTTCAAAAGAGCTTGGTGTAATTCTTGAACAGGAGCCTGCCGCTGATTCAAAACTTGTAAAATCAGGCTCACAGATTACTCTTAAAGTAAACGGAACAGATACAAATGCTTCGGTTCCTTATGTTCTTAATTATTCCGAAAAAGATGCATCTGCAATTATTGAGGAAAAGAGCCTTGTTCCAAAGATAATCTATGTTGAAAACACTAAAACTCCTAAGGGATATGTTGCAGAAGTATTCCCTAAGGCAGGTGTTCATACAAATATCGGTTCTACCGTTTATATTTACATTGCAAACGGCGAGAGAGATGAAAAGGTAACTATTCCGTCTGTATCCGGACTTTTACTTTCAGAGGCTAAAACAAAACTTGTTGATGCAGGTCTTACTGTAGAAACAGTTTACGATGACGAAAGTAAAGAGGCAAAAGACACAGTTCTTTCACAGTCACCGTTGCAGTACGGTAAGGTAGATAAAGGTACTGTTGTAACCCTTACTGTAAGTTCGGGCAAGGGTGATGTGGCTACAGTAAATGTATATGTAGATTTACCTACAAATGCTACTGAATCGGTTGAGATGACTGTAATTGTAGACGGTGTTGTTGATACTAAGTATTCAAAAACACTTGTGCCGCAGTACAATAAGACCTGTACTCTTGAATTTACGGGTTCCGGTACTTCAAACATTGTGGTACAGCTTGACGGTCAGGTTTACCGTGAATATTCAATTAATTATTCAACACTTGTTGTAACACAAACAGCTACTCACGAGTATGCTGTACCTACAACCGCACCTGTTGAAACACAGCCTGCATATACAGAGCCGCCTGTTACAGAGCCGCCATACACACCGGTTCAGCCAACAGATGCAACCGAACCTTCCGAGGCATTGCATTAATTGATATGAGCAGTAACGAAGGATTATTGATGAAAGTGCTCGGCGGTTTTTACTATGTCGAGTGCGACAATCAAATATATGAATGTAAAGCAAGAGGAAGTTTCCGCAAGAGCGGAAATTCTCCTCTTGTTGGCGACAGGGTGAAAATTTCTGTTCAGAAAGAGGGCTTTGCCTCTCTTGACGAAATCCTGCCGAGAAAAAATAAATTAAAGCGACCGCCGCTTGCTAATATTGATATTCTCGTAATCGTTTGTTCGACAGTTTCGCCAAGTCCGAATTATGCGGTTATAGATAAAATGACCGCCGCTGCGATTAACAGCAATATGCAGCCTGTAATTGTCATTTCAAAAGATGATATTGAAAGCGGTGAAAAGGTTGCCGATATTTATAAAAATGCGGGATTTGAAGTTTTTTGTACTTCTCCGCTAAAATCAGATGAAGCAGAGAGATTAAAGGCCTTACTTATGGGCAAAACTTCTGCTTTTACAGGCAACAGCGGTGTGGGTAAGTCAACCTTGTTAAATATGCTTTTTCCTAACCTAAGCCTTGCAACAGGTGAAATAAGCGATAAACTCGGACGAGGCAGACATACTACAAGAGCAGTTGAACTGTTTAATCTTGACGGCTGTTATATCGCAGACACACCCGGATTTTCAACCGTTGATTTGCAGAGATACGAAATTATTGATAAAGACGAACTTCAATATTGCTTTCCCGAATTTAAAGAGTATCTCGGAGAATGTATGTTTACTTCATGTTCTCATACTTGCGAAAAAGGCTGCAGAGTTTTGCAGGCACTTGCTGACGGAGATATTGAGAAAACCCGTCACAACAGTTATGTTGCTATGTACAATGAGGTAAAAGATATTAAAAAGTGGCAGTTAAAAAAGTAAAGGGGAATTAAAATGCGTTGTACGATAATTGCGGGCTCGCCTGAAGCGGATATAGATTTTATATCGAAACAGGTTAAGGACTGCAATTATCTTATTTGTGCCGACAAGGGCTATGAATATGCAAAAAAAGCAGGTGCAAAGCCTAACCTTATAGTCGGCGATTTTGATTCGTACAGCGGTAATTTACCCGATGATTGCGAAGTAATCAAACTCAATTCACATAAAGATGATACAGACCTTTTGCATTGCATAGAGGTTGCACTGTCCCGTGGATATGATGATTTTGTTATCCTTGCCGCAACAGGCGGAAGATTTGATCATACCTTTGCAAATATTTCTGTTCTTATGTATCTTGATAAAAAAGGTGCAAGCGGAATAATCGTTTCCGACAAAGAGATTATTCGCTTTTTGAAAATGGGCGAATATAATTTTGACGGAAATAAAGGAAAAACTTTTTCAGTCTTTCCTTTTGCCTGTGACAGTGTGAATGTATCTTACATAGGTGCCGAGTATTCGGCGGAGAATCTTATTTTAACTGCGGAAGAAGCAATGGGCATTTCAAATATTTTTATTTCTGACAGAGCAAATGTAAAAATAAATTACGGAAATGCAATAATTATTATTAATCAGTTCATAAATTAAATTTAATTTACAAAAACATTATATAGTATGCGGTAATTTTTAAACACCAATATGGGGGTATAGCTCAGTTGGGAGAGTGTCTGACCGGCAGTCAGAAGGTCATGGGTTCAAGCCCCATTATCTCCACCACTTAGTTTTATAAAGAGATGTCATTGTTATATAAACGGTTGTAATAACAAAATTGTAACTATAATGACACTCATTAGTCTTGAAAAGAATTATAACCTTATGATATAATATATTAGTATCATTTCGTTTTGTGTTATTCTATTTGGAGTTGAATTTTTATGTCATTATGTATGGGTTGTATGCAGGAACTTAACGGTAGTGTAATCTGCCCGAACTGCCATTTTGATAATTCAGAAGTTCAGTCGGCACCTTTTCTGCCTTTCGGCACAGAGCTTGCAGGCAGATATGTAACAGGTACCGGACTTGAAACTAACGGTGAATCAACACGCTATATTGCTTTTGACAAACAGACGGGCGATGTTGTAATTGTATCTGAATTTTTACCGATCGGTCTTTTTTCAAGAGATGAAGGACAGACTGAATTAAAAGTTAATTACGATGACAGACTTGCTTTTAATAAACTTAAAGATGAGTTTATTTCATATTTTCGCATTATTTCAGAATTAAAGGATCTTTCGGCACTTACAAATATTGTTGATGTTTTTGAAGAAAACAATACAGCATATGCTATTGAAGAAAAAGAGGACCTTATTCCTTTTGAAGAATATATTGAGCGTAGCAACGGTCATCTTGACTGGGATATTGCAAGACCGCTCTTTATGCCCGTAATTTCGGCACTTGAGGCTCTTCATAAGCGTGGTGTCGGTCATTATGCGGTAGCACCTAAAAATCTGTTTATTACTGCTTCGGGTAAAATCAGAATGTCAGGCTATGCTACGGAAAATGAGCGTAAGCGTGGTACAGCGCTTAAATCTCAATTGTTTTCAGGCGCAGCAGCACCCGAACAGTATGAAGATAATTTTCCGCTTGATGATATTACGGATATTTACGGACTTTGTTCTACACTTTTCTATGCACTTACAGGTCATCTTCCAAAGAGTGCGGTTGAGCGTTTAAAAGACAGCAGACTTCTTATGAGCACATCTACTGTAAAGAGTTTGCCTCCTCATGTTGTATCTGCACTTGCAAACGGTTTACAGGTTCAGCGTGAGAACAGAATTACAGATTTTGACGAGCTTCGTTCTCAACTTTCCGTTGCACATACCGCAAAGGCTATTCAGGACGAAATTTCGAGAACAGCAAGTATGAATATTACAAAGGAGCAGTCACGCCGTAATAACGGTATGTCGCATACTTCCATTGTTACTATTTCTGTTGCAATTACAGTTCTTGTACTTGGTATTGCCGGTGTATTTTGGCTTATGCAGAATCCGCTTGCAGGATTATTCTCGGGTAATACTGATGCCACTGCAGCGTCTACATCAAGCACGGAATGGACAGGTCCTGTTGTTCCTAACTATGTCGGAATGAAGTACGAAGATGTTGTAAAGGCTGCGGCTTCCGATGACAGCGTTGTGGTTTACAGAGATTACAATGATGCTTACAGCGATAAATATGCCGACGGTGTTGTAATGGAACAGTATCCTCCGGCAGGTTCTAAAGTAGAGCAGGAAGACGGTATTACAGTTTCTGTAACAGTCAGTCTTGGTGCTCAGATGCGTGAACTTCCTGCAATTCAGGGTAATAAAATTGATGAGGCTGCGCAGTCGCTTGCAGATGCGGGACTTCTTGCTACAGCTGAATATCAGTACAGTGATACAGTAGCGGAAAACAGAGTTATCGGCTACAAAAATCATGTTGCAGGCGATACTCTTGAAAGCGGTTCTAACATTATAATTATTGTAAGTAAGGGCAGACAGCAGACTACAACTCAAGCAACTTCCTGATATTAAAGCTAAAAATAATGGCTGAATCAATTGTATATTGACTCAGCCATTTTGATTTAAGAATTTAAAATTTATATTACAAATTAATTTGCTAAACCATAATTATCCGACTTTTTACTAAGAACCGTTTATTTAAACTTGCTTTTTACGCTTTTTTCCGCATTCCTTACCAATGTAAAAAGTGAAGCAGTACCTTTTTCAAAATATCTTGAAAGCAAATCGGGTGAAAGAGCAATTGATGTATTTTCGGTCTTACTTTCGATTATAGCGTCAATCATAGCAAGGTCGAGCGTCATAGCTGCGCTGCAAAGACTTCTGTACTTGCTTTTGTTCAGCGTAAATAAATCCTGCGGGTTGCTTTCTTCACACGAATATACCGAACGAAATGCCTGATACTGGGCATTCATAAGATAGTTGCTTACAGCGTTTGTCAGCTTTTTGTTTCCGAGTTTATCGAGTATATCGAAAATAACGGCGCTTGTATTCATTACAACTTTTTTGTTAATCATAGCGACCATATTGCTGCCCGGCTCAACTGTCGGAATCTCCGCATCGGGTATATTGACAGGCTGTGCCTGCTGACCGTTTCTGTTCGGTGTTCTGCCAAGCAAATAATCACAAGACACATCGTAATATTCGGCAGTTTTTACGAGAAAATCAAGTCCGCATTCTCTTATTCCTTTTTCGTAATGAGAGAGTAGCGCCTGGGAAATACCCAAGTCCGCCGCTACCTGCTTTTGGCTTAATCTGCGTTCTCTTCGTAGCATTGAAATTATCATAGGAAAATCACTGTTCATTGAAAGCACCTCTTTTATACGAACAGTATAATATATTAATTACAATTTGTAAATACCATAGGAGTTACAATTATGAAATCTTATATTATTCACTTTCTTCGCCACGGAAGTATAGACGAAACTTTATCGGGCAAGTACATAGGCACTACTGATGTTCCGCTTTCGGATAAAGGGAAAACAGAACTTAGAAAACTTGATTACGAATATCGTTATCCGGGTGCACAGGCAGTGTTTACAAGTCCGTTAAAGCGTTGTACACAGACTTGCAAAATTCTTTATCCGGAGCAAAATCCGCTTGTCATCGCCAATCTTTCAGAGTGCAATTTTGGCGAATGGGAGGGAAAAACCGCAAATGATTTAAACGAAGATGAAGATTTCCAAAAATGGCTTGCGGGTGACCCCTCGGTAAAACCTCCGAGAGGTGAGAGCAATGCCGATTTCACACGCAGAATCTGCAAAATGTTTGAAAGCATTGTTGAGGGACTTATCAAAACAGGCACAACAGAAAGCGTTATTGTCACACACGGCGGCGTTATAATGACCTTGCTTGCAGTGTACGGAATGCCACAGGCAAAGCCTTTTGAATGGGTTATGGACAACGGTTTCGGCTACTCCGTAAGAATTACACCGCAGCTTTGGCAGAGAGATAAGATTATGGAGGTATTCTCGGTAATTCCCGAAAAAAAGGATATTGAAGATTAATTTTTAAAATAGTACGAATTGTAGCGCAGTTTACAATCTTTTGCGAAAGATTGTGCAATAATGTAATATAAAGGTGTAATAAAATCATTTATTTATGCCTATACTGACAAATATATTAACTCAAAGGAGATTTTTAATATGGCAGATTACAAAATCGTTTTGTTAAAAGGTGACGGTATCGGTCCTGAAATCGTAAACCAGGCTGTTAAGGTACTCGACAAAGCAAGCGAAAAGTTTAATTTTACAGTAGAATATGACGAGGCACTCCTCGGCGGTTGTGCTATTGACGCAACAGGAGTTCCGCTCCCTGATGAAACAGTTGCTAAATGTAAGGCGGCAGACAGTGTGCTTTTAGGCGCAGTAGGCGGTCCTAAGTGGGATAATCAGCCGGGTAATAATCGTCCCGAAGCAGGTCTTCTCGGAATCAGAGGAGCACTCGGACTTTTTGCAAACCTTCGTCCTGCTGTTATTTTTGAACCTCTTAAGAAAGCATCACCGATTAAAGATGAAATTATCGGCGGTTCGCTCGATATTATGATTGTTCGTGAACTAACCGGCGGTATTTACTTTGGTAAGAGAGGCAGAACAGAAGTTGACGGTCAGCCTGCCGCATGGGATACAGAACAGTATTCTGTACCGGAAGTAGAGAGAATTGCAAGAGTAGCTTTTGACCTTGCTATGAAGAGAAATAAAAAGCTCACAAGTGTAGACAAGGCAAATGTACTTGAGTCATCAAGACTTTGGAGAGAAACAGTAACAAGAATTTCTAAGGAATATCCCGAAGTTGAGCTTAACTATATGTATGTTGACAACTGTGCTATGCAGCTTGTAAGAAACCCGGGTCAGTTTGATGTTATTGTTACTTCAAATATCTTTGGCGATATTCTTTCTGATGAGGCATCAATGATCAGCGGTTCAATCGGTATGCTCGCATCTGCAAGCCTTTCAGAGAGCAAGAGCGGTCTTTACGAGCCAATCCACGGTTCGGCTCCTGACATTGCAGGTCTTGGTATCGCAAACCCTCTTGCAACAATTCTTTCTGTTGCAATGATGCTCCGTTATTCACTTGATCAGCCAAAGGCAGCAGACGCTATTGAGGCAGCAGTTACCAAAGTTCTTGAGAATAACCGTACACCGGATATTTACGAAGAGGGTACAAACAAGGTTACTTGTGAGCAGATGGGCGACCTCGTATGTGAGGCTCTTTAATATCTAACAGAATGGAGGAGTAAAATGCAGTTGTACGATATGCACTCGCATATACTTCCTGGAATTGATGACGGAGCGCCAAGCGTAGAAAAAAGCCTTGTTATATTAAATGAACTAAAAAAACAAGGCGTAACAAATGTTTGTCTTACTCCTCATTTTTATACAAATGAAATCAGTGCAGAGGATTTTGCCGCACAAAGACAGGATGCAATTGATAAACTTATGCCGCATATTCCTGACGGTATGAAAGTTGTTGTTGGTGCGGAAGTTTATGTCACTCGATATATGTTTAACGGAGATGACTTTTCCTGCGCTTGTTACGGCAACTCCAATTACATACTTACCGAGTTTGCTTACACATCGCAGTTTTCAAGTCACACTATGGAGTATTTTGTAAAACTTACAGAGAATTACAATATGATTCCTGTTCTTACTCATGTTGAAAGATACCCTGCTTTAATCAACGATCCGTCTATTATCGGTGAGCTTAAGGATATGGGTGTAATTATCCAGACCAACACAAATTCTTATACCAAAAAAGCGTCGTTTTTCTCAAAACTTAAGCTTATAAAGCTTATAAAAGGCGGATATATTGATGTTATCGGCAGTGATGCACATTCATTGACCCATAATGACCCACGCACATTTACAGAGGCTTTGGACTTTATTTCTGCAAAATGCGGACAAAGCACAGTAAGAAAAATGATGAGCAACGCGGAAGAAATCTTCAACAGCGCACTTTGATAACAATAAAGGATGTACTTTTTCGGTACATCCTTTTAATTTTATACTAAAATCTTTCAGGTACGGATATACTATTAAGAGCAGTAAAAACCTTGCCTTATGAAATGGGGAATAGCCGTGCTTGAGATTTTAGTTGGAATATTGTTGTTTGTTGTACTTCTCGTGTTTTGCAGTGTGCTTGTGTCTGAATATCTGTTTAAAATGATTATTTACAGGCAAAAAAAGAGCAGTTGTCAAAAGGACATTGATGCCGTAGCAAGCTGGTACAGGCATTATCCGATTGCAAAAACAGGCAGATTATGGCTTGAAAATATGCCATATATTAATGTTTATATAAAGTCTTTTGACGGACTGCGATTATACGGCGCTTTGCTTGAAAGCAAAAAATTTTCCGATAAAATTATTATTTGTGTTCACGGCTTTACAGGCAGCGGTAAAAAGGATTTCGCAAGCCTTGCCCGTACTTATTATTTAAACGGGTATAATGTACTTCTTGTGGATAACAGGGCACACGGGCAAAGTGAGGGCAAATATGTAGGCTTTGGAGTGCTTGACAGATTAGATCTGCGCAATTGGGTGAAATATACTGTAAATCGTTTCGGCAGTAATATAAAAATATTTTTGCACGGTATATCAATGGGTGGTGCAACTGTACTTATGGCAAGCAGTATTATGCCAAAAAATGTGCGTGGCATTATTGCAGACTGCGGATTTACAAGCGTGGACGAAATTTTTGAGTATGTACTGAAAAGAGATTATCATCTTCCGAGATTCCCTATCATTTATCTTACAAATATTATGTCAAAAATTCGTGCAGGCTATGGATATAAAGATGTGAATACAACGGCTGAAATTGCGAGGTCTGATATTCCGATTTTGTTTATTCATGGAGAGAATGATGAGTTTGTTCCGCTATGGATGACAATGAAAAATTATTCTTACTGCAAAGCATATAAAGAGCTTTATATAGTGAAAGATTCCGAACATGCCGAGTCGCATTACATTGATAAAAAAGCCTATGAAAGCCGTATGCTTGCATTTGTTGATAAGTTAAGTAAATAAGCCGATAAGCAGGATAAAACCGTTTATCGGCATAGGAGAATATTATGCACTACATAAATCATTACAATTCACCGCTTGGAAAAATTACTTTTGCAAGCAACGGAAAAGAACTTACGGGATTATGGTTTAACGGGCAAAAATATTTTGCCTCTACGCTTACTAAAGAATATGAGCAAAAAAATCTGCCTGTTTTTGAACAGACAGCAAAATGGCTTGATATTTATTTTAGCGGCAAAAATCCCGATTTTACGCCGCCTTTGTTTTTATCGTCAACTTCGTTTCGTAATGAAGTTTGGAAAATACTTTTGACTATACCGTACGGTAAAATAATGACATACGGTGAAATAGCTAAACTTATGGCTGAAAACAGGGGAGTAGAGAAGATGTCTGCACAGTCTGTGGGTGGTGCAGTGGGACATAATCCTATTTCAATCATCGTTCCGTGCCACAGGGTAGTAGGTACGGACGGAAGTTTGACAGGCTATGCAGGCGGAGTGGATATTAAAGAAAAACTTTTAAAAATTGAAAATGCTTTGTAAATGTCAGAAATACGGTTTAGTGAATTATCGGTCGGGCAACAAAGTAAAGCAACAGTCAAACTTTTCGTTCTGAAATTAAAAGTTTGACCTTTATTAAGATAAACTTTGTGTGCTAATCCATAATTTGACAAATAATCGACTAAAAAAATCTGCCATACCAAATCAGGTATGGCAGATGAATTTTTAAGGAATTTTATAAGGAGTTTTAAATTAGTACATACCGCCCATATCAGGAGCAGCAGGAGCAGCAGGAGCTACAGGCTCTTTAATATCTGCAACGAGTGACTCTGTTGTGAGTACCATTGCAGCAACAGAAGATGCGTTCTGAAGAGCAGAACGAGTAACCTTTGTCGGGTCAACGATACCTGCCTCAATCATATCTGTGTATTCCTCTGTAAGAGCGTTAAAGCCGTAACCAACCTTGTTAGCTTTCTTGATGTTTTCGCAGATTACGCTGCCCTCAAGACCTGCATTTGCGGCAATCTGACGGAGCGGCTCTTCAAGAGCTTTAAGAACAATTTTAGCGCCTGTCTTAGCATCACCCTCAAGTGTATCAACAAAAGCGGAAACAGCAGGAATAGCGTTCATACAAGCGATACCGCCGCCTGCTACGATACCCTCTTCAACAGCAGCCTTAGTAGCGGCAAGAGCATCTTCGATTCTGAGTTTCTTTTCTTTCATTTCAACTTCGGTAGCAGCACCGACTTTGATTACTGCAACGCCGCCTGCGAGTTTAGCAAGACGCTCCTGAAGTTTTTCACGGTCAAAATCAGATGTTGTTGTTTCAATCTGCTGACGAATCTGTGCAACTCTGCCCTTAATAGCGTCCTTGTCGCCTGCACCGTCAACAATGATTGTGTTCTCTTTCTCAACCTTTACCTGACGAGCAGTACCAAGCTGATCCATTGTTGTATCTTTAAGCTCAAGACCTAAGTCTGATGTAATTACTGTACCGCCTGTAAGTGTTGCGATATCCTGTAACATTTCTTTTCTTCTGTCGCCAAAGCCCGGTGCCTTAACAGCAACACAAGTAAATGTACCTCTTAACTTGTTGAGTACGAGAGTTGTAAGAGCTTCGCCCTCTACATCTTCGGCAATGATAAGGAGTTTTCTGCCTGACTGAACAATCTGCTCAAGAATCGGGAGAATTTCCTGTGTATTTGAAATCTTCTTATCTGTAATAAGAATGTATGGGTTGTCAAGTTCTGCAACCATCTTGTCTGTATCTGTTACCATATAAGGAGCAATGTAACCACGGTCGAACATCATACCTTCTACAACTTCGCTGTAAGTTTCGGCTGTCTTTGACTCTTCAACTGTGATAACACCGTCTGTTGTAACCTTTTCCATAGCCTCGGCAATGAGCTTACCGATGAACTCATCCTGTGAAGAAACTGTAGCAACTCTTGCAATATCGTCAGAACCCGAAACCTGCTTGCTGTTGTCAGAAACAGCCTTTACTGCAACATTAATAGCGTCTGCAATACCTTTCTTAAGAACCATTGGGTTTGCACCTGCTGTTACATTCTTCATACCCTCTCTGATAAGAGCCTGAGCAAGAAGTGTAGCTGTTGTTGTACCGTCACCTGCAACATCGTTTGTTTTGATTGAAACTTCCTTAACAAGCTGTGCGCCCATATTCTCGAATGGGTCGTCAAGCTCAATTTCCTTAGCAATTGTTACACCGTCGTTTGTGATGAGCGGAGCGCCGTACTTTTTGTCAAGTACAACATTTCTGCCCTTAGGACCGAGTGTGATTTTAACTGTATCAGCAAGCTGGTCAATACCTCTCATAAGAGATTTTCTTGCTTCTTCACCATAAGCAATTTGTTTAGCCATAATTAATTACCTCCAAAATATATCAAATAAAAATAATTATTCTACTGTTGCAAGAATATCTGACTGACGAACGATTGTGTACTCTTCACCGTCAATCTTAACTTCTGTGCCTGCATACTTGCTTGCGATTACTTTGTCGCCGACATTTACATACATCTTAACTTCGTTGCCGTCAACAACTCCGCCGGGGCCTACTGCAACTACTCTTGCAAACTGTGGCTTTTCCTGTGCGGCAGATGAAAGAATGATACCGCTCTTTGTTTTTTCTTCGGCTTCTTCAACCTGTAATACTACTCTGTCAAGTAATGGTTTAATACTCATAATATAAATCCTCCTAAAAAGTTTATGTGTTATTTCGGTTAGCACTCTGTATCCTTGAGTGCTAATTATATTTTATACCATTTTTTAGAAATGTCAAGAGAAATTTGACTAAATTTGACCTTTAATTTATAAACAATTAAATTTATTTGTACAGCACTGCATTATAATTCGTATATAGAACTAAAATAACTTAAACAAGCCCTTTTTTCTTTAGTTTACCTTTAGGTTCAGGTTTATTTATTTCATAGCCGTTTTTAATGGAAAGTTTTGCAAGCAATACAATTCCGTCCGTAAGAGCCTTTTTAGATTCATTGTCTATCTTATTAAATGCTTTAATCATAGTCGGTATATTTTTTATGCCTGCCTTTCGTATGTCGTCAAAGGTGATTTTACCGCCTTCTGCCATAATTTGAAATACAGAGTCTATGATTTGTTTTTTCTGTTCGGTTGTAAGTCCGTCAATAAGCTCTTTCATATTTTTTTCGGCAAATTTAATGCTCTTGGTATCTTCATCAAGGTGTACAAAGTGTGTGCCTACTACATTCCAGCTGAAAGCATCGTGCTGCCAGAAAGAATGACTTGCGCTTTTTACTATTATATAATCTTCATCATGCTCAAGTAACATACCCACAAATGATGACTGCGGAACAAAGGTAGTGATTCTGTCGGCAATTTCTTTGTGCTGCTCACTTTCTATGAATTCCTTTGAAAAACCCGGACCGTCGTTGTTATATACAGCTATTATTCTGTCTTTGATTTCAGGAAAAGTATTTACAGCGGAATAGATTGCGAGATTTCCGCCTTTGGAGTGACCTCCGAGGTATATTTCGCTGTTTGGATATTTGTTTGCAACCATACTCAGATATGCCGCTGCGTTAAGCTGTGAGGGAATATTGTCGGTTATGGCAATCATACAATCTTCTTTCCAACCGTTGAGCGTATTGTCTGTGCCACGGTAAGCGATAAATAATTTATCTGTATCAAAATGAAAAGTGCAAGCGCCGAATTGCATTGGATTATCTTCGCAGTCATATGCCGCAAAATCCGATACATATATATTTTTTAACCTGTTGCTTTTAGCTGATTCGGATAATAACTTGGTTATTTCCTTGCCGACTGTGTTGTAAAAATCTTTAATTACATAGTAATCTTTAAAAACAACATCACGCTTTTCTTTAAAATAAAGTTTATTTATGTCGGAAAGCGGAAGCTGTGATTTTTCTGTATATCCCGAAAAATCAAGATAAACAAGCTCTGAAAATATAAGAGCGTCAACTTCGTTTAAAGGTGAAATGTCAAAACCTAAATCGCCACGCCATTTTAAATAGTTTATAAGATTATTCATAACCCACCTCGCAATATATTAATAATTAAATTTTATAAAATTTGCACTTAAAAAGCAATATAATTCACATAAAATTCAGAAAGCCCACTGCAAAATATGCAATATTTTCACCGAATTTTTTTGTTTTTAAAACCGTAACGGATATATTGTTTTGAATTTCGCAATTGTTTACAACTTTCTTTTATAATCTAAATAATTATAAAAGTTTGGTCAACCTTTTATAATTTTTTGACTTAAGGATAGAACCGACAAATTATAAAAACCGCTCTCCTAAGAATTTTTTAGAAGAGCGGTTTGTGTATTTGTTTTAATAATTATTCGTTAATAGCTTTAACGAGAGCCTGTGCTTTATCTGTCTTTTCCCAAGCAACGCCGAGTTCTTCTCTGCCCATATGACCGTAAGCGGCAAGCGGACGATACTTTGTTTCTTTAAGCTTTAACTGCTCAATAATAGAATTCGGACGGCAGTCAAATACCTTTTCCACAGCGTCTGAAAGCTGTTCGTTTGTGTAGCTTGATGAACCGAAAGCATCTACCATTATTGATACAGGTTTAGCAACACCGATTGCATATGCAAGCTGAACCTCGCACTTATCGGCAAGACCTGCGGCAACAATATTCTTTGCGATGTATCTTGCGTAGTAAGCGGCACTTCTGTCAACCTTTGTCGGGTCTTTACCGCTGAATGCACCGCCGCCGTGACGAGAAAATCCGCCGTAGGTATCAACTATAATCTTTCTGCCTGTAAGACCTGAATCGCCTACAGGGCCGCCGATTACAAATCTGCCTGTCGGGTTGATGAAATATTTTGTGTTTTCGTCTAAAAGCTCGGCAGGAATGATTGGCTTTACTACATATTCAACCATATCTTTTCTGATCTGCTCCAGTGTAACCTTTTCATCGTGCTGTGTAGACACAACAACGGTGTCTACCCTTACAGGTGTGTCACCCTCATACTCAACGGTTACCTGTGTTTTACCGTCAGGACGAAGGTAGGAGAGAGTACCGTCTTTTCTTACCGCTGTAAGCTGTTTTGCAAGCTTGTGAGCAAGTGAGATAGCAAGCGGCATAAGCTCTTTGGTTTCGTTGCAAGCGTAGCCGAACATCATACCCTGGTCGCCGGCACCAATCTGATTGTTGGCGTCATTTTCGCCGTCTTTAAGCTCGTAGCTTTCGTTTACGCCCATTGCAATATCAGGGCTCTGCTGGTCAATAGAAGTGAGTACAGCGCAAGTATTGCCGTTAAAACCGCACGCCTGGTTGTCATAGCCGATGTCATTTACAACTTTTCTTGCGATACCTGCAATGTCAACATAGCAGTCTGTAGAAATTTCGCCCATAACATGAACTACACCTGTTGTAGCGGTTACCTCGCAGGCAACATGAGCGTTTTTATCCTGTTCGAGAATAGCGTCAAGAACAGCATCGGAAATCTGGTCGCAAACTTTGTCGGGATGTCCCTCTGTTACTGACTCAGAAGTGAAAAAATGTTTTGCCATTATAATTCTCCTTTGCAAAAAATAAGCACCTTTCAGCCGAAAGGTGCTATTAAGACTCATCTTTCGGTAAATACCGCAGGATTTGGCACCTTGCAAATGTAGGTTGCCGGACTTCACAGGGCCTGTTCCCTCAGTCGCTCTTGATAAGATAAATATTAACTTATTGTTTTAATTATATACCGTTATATCGACAAAAGTCAACAAGAAATAACAGGTATATTATAAAATCGGATAATCAAACAAAAAAATTATGCGATTTCATCAACGGAACAACATTCTGTACAAGGTACGCTGTGTTTTACTCTGTCCTCAACCTCGGCACGCTTTGCATTGTTAAAGCGGTCTATCGTACCTACAAGATAGCCTGTGATTCTGCGGATTCTTTCAAACGGAACAGAATCGTAATCGTATTTAACATCAACATAGTCACCGTCAACTGTGAGTTCAACATTCTTGATATATTTATCCGGATTAGCCTCTCGAAGCTGTGTTGTGTATGCCTCAATTTCCTTTTTGCTGAGCTTTCCGCCCTTTACATTTACTGTCATAATAAATCCTTCCCTTTCGTAATTTCATAATCCTCTTTAATGTATAATGTAACTTTTAATTCTTTAAAAGCATATATCTTGTAGAGTAAATCTATTATAGCACAACATCTTGTTGTATGCAATATCAAAATAGGAATTATTCGCACAAATAAAAGTAAGTATTTTTGTTTATTTTTACAGTTGACAAATATATAAAAGCAAAGAGGACAAAAGTTTTGCCCTCAAATAACAATTTTTATTATTTTAATTTCCCGATTTGTAATTGTATATGAATATTTTAGCACAAAATTTTTTATTTCAAGCAAATAAGGCGATGCTTCCACCGCCTTATATATTTATTCGAGCACCAATAAAACTCTGTCTATGTTGTTACCGAAAAGTCCTGCGTAGCCGTCCTGACCGTTTGAAGTTTGGTCGTCGTGCTGCCAGTCAAAATATTCTTTGCTTATTGCCGAAACTTTATATTTTGCGACAAGATATTTGTTAAGACTTTCGGCAATACTCTGCGGTGTGGTGTAATACACTCTGATTGCGTCAATTTTACTGCCGTTGCCCGCATAACCGTTTTCTAAATCGTCAATGTCATATCCGCTGACTTTCGGCAGCCACCCGCTTTTAGTGTGAACCTGATACCACACCTTGCCTTCACTTACTTTTATTGCAATATCCGTAATTGCTTTGCCTTTTAAACCTGCGTAATCTTCAAGATTTTTTACTTCGGGCAGCCAAACACCGTCACAGCGCACTCTGTAGAAAATATCCGGTTTGGTTATTTTTCCTTTGTCTTTATCGTCTTCTTTTTTGCTGTTGAAAACGCTTTCGTTAAATATGATGTTCGTATCAATATTTTTGCCGTAACCGCTTACTCTGCCTGTTGAACTATTCTGCCATATATCACAGTTTAATTCATTTACGGAGTTATATTGTGCAAGCCAGATACTGTACTTTTTCTTTAATTTATCGTAATCGAGATAATTATTAAACCAATTCAGATTGGCATACACACCTGCTCTGTAGTTACTTTTCTTGATCGTTTCGCAAAAGCGTTCCGAAATTTCTGTAAGTTTTGCTTTGCCGAGTTTAGTTTGTGAATTATCTTCCAAATCATAATAAATCGGCATATCAAGAGATTTGTTATTAATGCATTCAAGGCAAGCCCTTGCCTCTTTTTCTGCATCGCCGACGCTGTCTGCGTAACTGTACCAGTACACACCAATCATCATATTTTCGCTTTTTGCGTTTTTGTAATGACTTTCAAACATACTGTCTTTCTGACTTGATTCTCTGCCGTAGCCTGCTCTTATAATGACAGCTTTTATACCGTCGTTTTTCATTTTGTTAAAATTAATGCCTTGCTGAAATTCTGAAATATCAACACAGCTTACTTTTGCCATAAAATCATCCTTTCAAATTGATAAAGTTTACTTTAGTATAATATTAAAAATAATACCAAAAGTTAAACTTTTCATTTACAGTGCTTAAAGTGCAAAAATTGCAGAAATTAGGCTAATTTTATTGTAAAAAATTTTATTTTGTGCTAATATTACCTTATAGAATAAAATGAAATCGGAGGTATTATGATGGAATTATCAAAAGTAACGGAAACTCGCAGAAGCGTAAGAGAATACATAAATAAACCTGTTGAAACAGAAAAGTTAAGAGAGATGATTGCGGCGGCTCAACTTGCACCGTCATGGAAAAACTCGCAGGTATCACGCTACTATGTGGTAACAGGCGAAAAACTTGCAGATGTTAAGAATGCATTGTCGCCTTACAATCAGAAAAATGTTGCAGACGCTCCCGCACTTATTGTTACCGCAATTGTGCTTAATCGTTCCGGATACGAAAAGGACGGTACACCGACAAACGAACTCGGCAACGGTTGGGGATTTTACGACTGCGGTTTGCAGAGTATGAATCTTTTGCTTAAGGCAACAGAACTTGGACTTGCAACTCTTGTAATGGGTATAAGAGATAACGAAAAAATCAAGGAGGTTTTGGATATTCCGGAAACCGAGGCGGTAGTAAGCGTAATCGGAGTAGGCTATAGCAATGCAGAGCCTGCAATGCCAAAGCGTAAGGCTATTGAGGATATTGCAAAGTTCTTTTAATTTAATATAGCAAAGCGTAAAGTAAAAACCTGTACAGCAGTTGCCGTACAGGTTTTTTGTTATGGTTTTACAGTTTTAAATAAATTTAACTGCTGTGCCGTAAGCAAGCACTTCGGCAGCCTGCTGCATAACAGAAGCTGATGTGTAACGAACGCATACAATAGCGTCCGCACCCATTCTTGCAGCCATATCAATCATACGTTGAGTGGCAATATCTCTTGCCTTGTTCATCATTTCAGTGTATGATTTAAGCTCGCCGCCAACCATAGTCTTAAAGCTCTGTCCCATATCGCTGAACATATGCTTCGACTGAATTGTGTTGCCTTGCACAAGACCGAGTGTGGCAAGGTTTCTGCCTGAAATTGTTTCTGTAGTAGTAAGTATCATAATTTTTCCCCTCAATTAAATATCTATTTCCTCAAGGTCGCTTTCGCTAACCTTGCGAAGTTCTTTTTTGCTTAAAATATCGTAAATTACAGGAACAATATAAAGAGTCATAATTGTTGCGTACAGCAAACCGCCGATACATACAATAGCGATAGGCTGCATAATCTCTGAACCTGTGCCTATACCGAGTGCCATTGTTGAAAGTCCGAGAACGGTTGTGATTGCCGTAATAAGGATAGGCCTCATTCTTGTTTTGCCTGCCTCTACAATTGCCTCTCGTCTTTCTTTGCCCTCAAGTCTTAGGTTGTTGATGTAGTCAACAAGTACGATACCGTTGTTTACGATAATACCGCAGAGCATTACAAAACCGAGCAATGCCACAACGCTGACATCAAAACCTGTAATAAGCAATCCGAGAAATCCTCCCGTAAATGCAAGAGGAATTGTAAACATAATGATAAACGGTGACTTAAGGCTCTGGAATTGAGCAACCATAATAAGGTAAATAAGAATTACGCCTAAAAGCATCATAAGCAGCATTTGATTTACAGCTTCCATTGTGCTCTCGTTTGAACCCGAGTATTCAATACTGCAACCGTCAGGAAGTTTATAATCATCAAATACAGCTTTTGCCTTGTTTGAAACATCGGTGTTTGTATAACCGTCTTTTAAAGTACCGCTGACTTTAATATAACGCTTTTGGTCACTTCTTGTGATTGAATTCATTGATTCGGAATCTGAAATCTCGGCAACTTCGGAGAGTTTTGTGGTCTTTTCGTTGCCTTCCTTGTCTGTATAAGTGAGTTTAATATCCTTGATATTGTTCTTTGTAACATCACTGTTTTCGTCTTTGATTACAACCACATCAAGGTCTTTGCCGCTGTTTGTAAGGGTAGAAGATGTGGTTTCCGAGGTGATTGCGGCGGCAATCTGCTGATATACCTGTGCAACCGTAAGTGACTTTTTGGCAGCCTTTGTTTTATCGACAGTTACCTTGATTTCGCCCGAAGTAGCGCCGATGCCGTTATCGGTTTCGTCAATACCGTCAACCGCAGCAAGTTTTTCTGCCATATCTTTTGCGGTATTCTGCAAAGTTTTGAGGTCGTCACCGTAAAGTTTGATTGACACACCGTCATCACCGAGCATAGCTGACATTGAGCTTGAAGAAGAGCTGCCGCTTACAACCACATCTCCGTCAATACTTTGAAGTTTTGCTTCAATTTCTTTGCTGATACTTTCGCTGTTCTTTACTTTGTCGTCTTTGAATACTGCATATGCCATAACAGAACCTTTGTCTGCATCGGAAGAAGATACAGAGCCTGTAAGACCCATAAGGCTTGTTGTTGAACCTGTCATAACACCAACAGTTTCAAATTCGTCATACGTTGAAAGAGTGTCGAGTAGGTTTTGTGCGGCATCAATGGTATCATCCATAGTAGCCGAGTCGTCAAGGCTGACTGTTACGGAAAGCTCCGTGCTTGCCATATTCGGCATAAAACTGAAGCCTCTTGCCACAGCACCGAACATACTGCCAAAGAGAAGTACAACTGCAGCGATAAGTGCGATTGCTCTGTGCTTTAATACAAAACGAATAGATTTTTCGTAGCCGCCGAGCATTTTATCAAACATTCCGTGCTTAACAGGTTTAACCTTTCTTAGCATACGCTGACCCATAGCAGGCACAAGCGTAAGGGCGACAATAAGGCTTGCAAGCAGGGAATAGGTGATAGTAAGCGCCATATCCATAAATATCTGACGGGTAAGACCCTCTATGAATACGATAGGGAAGAATACGCAAATTGTTGTAAGTGTAGACGATGCAATTGCGCCCGCAACCTGTTTAGCACCGTTTAAAGCGGCTTTTACAGGCGGCACACCCAAATTGCGCAGTCGGTAGATATTTTCGATTACTACAACCGAGTTGTCAACAAGCATACCTACGCCGATTGCAAGTCCCGACAGTGAAATCATATTGAGCGTAACACCGCTGAAATACATTAGCACAAGCGCAAAAACAACGCTGATAGGAATTGAAAGCGCAACAATGAGGGTTGGTTTAATATCTCTTAAGAAAAGATACAGAATTATAATTGCAAGTACAGCACCCATAAGAAGATTCTGTAGAACGCTGTTTATAATAATATCTATGTAGTCGCCCTGGTCCATAAGAGTTGTAAAGTGCAGACCTTCGTTTTCCTGTGTAAGAGAGTTGAGCTTTTTGGCTATATTTTCGGAAACAGTAGCGGTTGCGGCATCACTCTGCTTTGAAAAACTGAATACAACGCCGGAGTTTCCGTTAATCTTTGTGAATACCTCGTCCGAATCGTCAGCTATAAATACATCTGCAACATCGCTTAGTTTTACAACGCCGATACCGTCAATTCCCGTGTCAAAAAGAGCAAGCGACTGCATTTCTTTATCGCCGTCTATTTTGTCGCCGACACGCACAAGATATTTAATATTTTCGTCATCACTTACATATCCTGCAGGCATTGAGAAATTTTGTGCCGTAAGAATATTTGAAACATTGCTTATTGTAACAGTGTTTGTCATATCGGCGGCTTTTTTGGCTTTATCTTTTTGTTCGGAGAGTTCATCACTTGCGGATTTTAATTCTTCTTGAGCGGAATTAAGCTGGGTTAATGCACTGTTTACTTCACTTTGCTTTGTGTTTAGAGCAGAAAGTCCGCCCGAAAGCTGATATGCCGCAAGAGATTGCTGTTTTTCTATCTCTGAAAGTGCCTGATTTACAGATACGGTATTGTTGTCAAGACCTTTTACAGCGGCTGCAATTTGTGTAATACCGCCGTCTACTTGAGATATTTTATCTGCAATTTCCGCTATTGTATCATCAAGTTTTTCCTCTGTGGTGTCAAGTCCTTTTAATGCCTCAACTGTTTGAGTTATTGCTTTATCTACATTTGTAAGAGCATTTTTTGCATTATTAAGTCTTTCTTCAAGCTCTTCTTTCGGAAAACCGTATTTATCAAGTTCTTCATCTATTTTAGCAAGGATTGCTCTTACCTGTGCAAGCTGCTCGTCTGTAAGATCGTGGTTTGCAAGTTTGCTAAGCGCATCTTTGTAGTCGTTGTATATTTTTTCAAAAGCTTCTATCTGTTGTGTAAGCTGTGCTTTTTCGTCCTGCAAACTGTCAAGTTTTTCTTTTATCTGTATTAATGTTTGGTAGGCGATTGTCAAAGTTTGCTTGGTTGCAGTGAGCGACTGCTGTTGGTCAAGCAACTGCATTTTTGCATTCAAAATTTCAGTGTAACCGCTTTGTGCCTTACCTTGGGCGTCAGCAAGCTGTTTTGCAACTTCTTCCTGTTGAGAATTTAAGTCGTTTATTGACTGCTCAATGGTATCACTGCCTTGCTCCGCTTTAGAAATATTGTCCTGCAATTCTTTCTTTGCATCGGAAATTTTCTTTTCCGCATCGCCGAATTTGTCATTGAGAGCGTCATTGATTTTTGCGTTGAGAGCGTCAATCTTGGTTTGCGAAATAATAACATTTTCCTTTTGAGTTACAATACCTTTTGTAGATACAGAGGCTACACCGTCAATTCCCTCAAGCTGATTTTTCAGTTCGTTGTTTACATAGTCAGAAATTTGCACTGTATCGTAACCGTCGTAATCAACCGCAACCATAGCTACAGGCATCATATTAGGGTTAATTTTCATAAGGTACGGACTGCCTACACCGTCAGGCCATGCATCTTTGATAGTGTCAAGATTGCCTCTCATATCAACGGTAGCGGTGTCCATATTTGTACCGTCCTCAAACTCAAGTGTCAATATTGAATAGTTGTCAGATGAGGTGGAGGTGATGGTTTTTACGCCGTCAATGGTTGAGAGTGACTGTTCAAGCGGTTTTGTTACCACCGATTCAACTGTTTCCGGAGTTTGTCCCGGATAGGTTGTAAGGATTATTGCATACGGAAAATCCATATTAGGCAGTAAGTCAGGCGTCATTTTAAATACCGACACTATACCCAATACAATTACCACAATAACCGCCACAAAAATTGTCATCGGCTTTTTTACACTTAGTTTTGGCAGCATATCATTCCTCTTTCATTGATTATTTCGATTATTCCATAAAATTACTGTTTAATAAATTATTTATTACCTAATATCACTTGACTGCACCTTGTTTGATTATGTCGATTTTTTTGATAAGGCGTTCACGCACTTCTTCACGGTCACTGCCTGCGACAAAAACATCGAAAATTGCATTTTTAAGCACTTGTGTAAGAATTTCTATGAGGCATTTAACGCTTTCGTTATCCTGAAATTTCAGATTTTGTCTGTCAACCATAAGATATATTTCGTTGTTTGAAAGCGCAATGTTAAAACGGTTTTTAAGATATTCGCTTACAAGGTCATCGTTTGCTTTAAAGCTGTCAACAATATTTCTCATAATTTTCATTGTTTGCTTTTGACTGCTGTAATCGTCGAAATAATCAAACATTTTAATGTACATAACAAAAAGGTCGCCGCATGAAAGTTTTAAAATTTCTTTGGCTTTGTTGCTTGATTCGTCAAACATAGTTTTAGTGATAATTTCTATCAAATCTACCTTGTCGTCAAAATACTGATAAAAACTGCCTCGGGAAATTTCAGCGGTTTTTATAATTCTGTTTATAGAAACCTTTTCGTTAGGCCGTTCCATAAATTCTTTTATGACAGCGTCGGTAATACGCTTTCTTTTTTCGTACGGAAGATTGTAAAATGTTTTTTTAATCATACCTATTACCTCCTGATATGACAGGTTATCATATTTGCTATAATTTTAGCATTATATAAATCCTTAGTCAATAAAGGTAACACAAATGTTATGTGAAGTTTTTGTGTACAAACTACTTAATAATGTCAGCACATTTTCCTTTTGTGAATTCAATTAAAGTTTGAGGGTCAAGGTCAATCTGATAACCGATTTTTCCCGCACTTACAATAATGTTCGGATTGTTAAGGCAGCTTTCGTGGAAAACGGTAGGGTACTGCTTTTTCATTCCGATAGGTGAGCAGCCTCCTCGAATGTAGCCTGTTACTTTTAAAATATCTTTTACATGAATCATCTCAACGGATTTTTCACCAACTGATTTTGCGGCTTTTTTAAGGTCGAGTTCCGCCGCAACAGGAACAACAAATACAAAGTAGCTGCCGCTTACGCCTTTTGTGACAAGCGTTTTGAATACACATTCGGGATTTTGCCCCAAAAGTTTGGCAACGCTTATGCCGTCAACAGCGTCTTTTCCGTGCGGATATTCGTGTGCTGCATAATCTATTTTTGCTTTTTCGAGAATACGCATTACATTAGTTTTAAATTCTGACATAACAGCCTCCAAATTACAAATATATAATAATGATTTTAATGTTTAATAATATACACATATAATTTTATTGTGGAAATTTGTGTATGTCAAGTATTGTTATAAATTATACATAAAACTGTGTTTTTGCTCAAAATTTTAAAAATATTGATAGATATATATTGACTTAATTACTGCAATAAAGTACAATAGATTAAAAATAAATTGTATATTTTTCGTTTTTTCGCATTTATTGGGTATGTTTAATTGATAATTGCCACAGCACAAGGCTTTGGCTTAAAGAATTTTGCGGTATATATAAAGAAAATTACGGAAGGATGATTGGCAATGCTGACTAAAAGCGAAGAAGAGATTATGAATTTATTATGGGAGGTGGGCGAGCCTCTGGCAAGTTCTGAGATTGTAAGCAAATCTGTAAACAGAACATGGCGCAAAAGTTACATTAACCTTTTAATCAATTCATTGCTTAACAAGCAAATGATTGAGGTTGTGGGTGTAAAACAGATGACAAAGAATTATGCCCGCACTTTTCAGCCTACAATGTCAAAGTACGCTTATTCCGTAAAGCGGATTTTTTCTCAAAAAGGTTTTAAAGAAGAGAATATTCCCGACCTTTTTGCCGAGATAATCGCAAATACGGAAAATCCTCAAATTCTTGAAAAAATGCAAAGTCAGCTTGACGAAAGAAAGCGAGAACTTGCATCGGATAAGAATAACCGTGACAGTTACAGCGCATAATTAAAAAGTAAAAATTATTATTACAAAAGCCGCTTCAGAGCGGCTTTTGTATTATAGATTTATAGATTATCGGGTACAAAAATTACAGCCATCAAACTTATTTTAGTCTGATGGCTGTTTGCTCTTTGATGTTAAAGTCTTACAGGAATATTTTTTTCGTTAAGATATTTTTTTAATGTGGGAATCGGAATTTCGCCGAAATGGAAGAGAGATGCTGCGAGGACTGCGTCTGCTTTGCCCTCTGTGAATGCGTCATAGAAATGCTCAAGAGCGCCTGCGCCGCCGCTGGCGATTACGGGAATTGAAACTTTTTCCGAGATTGCTCTTGTAAGTGCGATGTCATAGCCTTTTTTCTGTCCGTCCTCGTCCATACTTGTAAGCAGAATTTCGCCTGCGCCGAGCTGTTCACATTTTACAGCCCATTCAACCGCATCAAGGCCTACAGGAGTTCTTCCGCCATTCACATAAACTTCCCAACCGTTTTCTTTTCGCTTTGCGTCAATGGCGGCAACTACGCACTGACTGCCGAATTTATAAGCCGCCTCGCTGATAAGTTCAGGTCGATGAACGGCAGCGGAATTAACGGAAACTTTGTCTGCGCCTGCTCTTAAAAGTAAATTGAAATCGTCAACACTTCTTATACCGCCGCCTACGGTGAACGGAATGAAAATTGAATTTGCTACTTTTTCAACCATATCAATTGTAATATTTCTCGAATCGCTTGAAGCTGTAATGTCGAGAAATACAAGCTCGTCTGCGCCTTCTTTATCGTATTGCTTTGCACATTCCACGGGGTCGCCCGCGTCTACAAGATTAACAAAGCTCATACCTTTTACAACTCTGCCTTTTTTTACATCAAGGCAGGGGATAATTCTTTTTGCATACATATCTTTTCTCCTTACTTTCCGTTTACCATATCGGCAAAGTTTTTAAGAATTTTTAATCCGGCTTCACCGCTTTTTTCGGGGTGGAATTGCGTTGCGGAAACATTTTCCCATTCGATTGCCGCATCAATTTGAACTCCGTAGTTTGTCCTTGCGGCAACAATTTCAGGGTTCTTTGCCGTTAAAAAGTATGAGTGAACAAAATATACATAGGCATTGTCTTCTATACCTTTAAAAATGCCGTCCTTTTTTACAATATCAAGACTGTTCCAACCTATATGCGGTATCTTTAAGCCTGTATCGGCAGGAATTTTTGTTATGCTGCCGTCAAAAACAGATAAACCTTTTTTATTAGGGCTTTCTTCGCTTTCGGGAAAAAGCAACTGCAATCCAAGGCAAATACCTAAGAAATGCTTTTTTGTCTTTATAAAATCAAGTACGGTGTCTTTAATGCCGTAGCTTTCCATGGTGTCCATTGTATCTCCGAATGAGCCTACGCCCGGCAAAACGGCACCGTCTGCCTTTAAAATCATATCTTTATCTCTTGTGACAACACAGTCACAGCCGATATATTTCAAAGCCTTGTTTACGCTCTGAATATTTCCTGCGCCGTAGTCAATTATAGCAATCATAATCTGTCCTCCCGATTACATTTCAGCATAGTAGTATATTAGCATATTTGCTCGTTTTTTGCAAGAAAAACAGTGCGATAATTCATTATTTCAAAAAATAAAAAATTAACCCGTTTTTCGGTTGAATTAAAATAACTTGTGTGTTACAATTAAATATGTATGTAAAATTAAGAAAAATCCTGCGTTTGCAGGTTGCTCATAATTACAGAATTTTTAAAAGAAGGTTATTTGATGATCACTCATTTATTGACAAGAATAGATTTGAGTATGCACTCGCTTTCAAAAGGTCAAAAGCGAATTGCACTTTATATAGAGGAGCATTATGACAAAGCGGCTTTTATGACTGCCTCAAAGCTCGGCGAAACCGTCGGCGTTTCGGAAAGTACGGTTGTAAGATTTGCCACAGAGCTTGGCTATGACGGCTACCCAAAGCTGCAGAAAGCCATGCAGGAAATGATAAGGGATAAGCTCACTTCTGTTCAGCGAATTGAGGTTACTTCAAGCAGAATCGGCAATGACGATGTTTTAAACAGTGTGCTGAATCAGGATATTGATAAAATCCGCAGAACCATTGAAGAAACCTCGCACGAGGATTTTGAAAGGGCTGTAGACAAAATCTGCAATGCCGACAGAATCTATATTTTCGGTGTTCGTTCAACTGCCGCAATCGCAAGTTTTCTCGGCTACTATTTTGAACTTATTTTCGATAATGTAAGAGTAATCGACTCTACAAGCCATACAACAACATATGAGAGAATTTTCAGAATGACCGACAAAGATGTTATGATAGGAATTTCATTCCCGCGATACAGCACAATGGCTGTTGACGCTATGAACTATGCCCGTTCGCAGGGTGCGCACGCTATAGCAATTACCGACAGTATGGTGTCGCCGCTTGTTAAATCGGCAGACTCCGTACTTATTGCAAGAAGTGATATGGCGTCAATAGTCGATTCGCTTGTAGCCCCGTTAAGCCTTATAAATGCGCTTATTGTTGCGACTGTTCTTAAAAAGAAAGATGAAGTATCCGAAAACTTCCGCAGACTTGAAACCGTATGGAACAGAGAGGGAGTTTACGCAAGCGGAGAGAAGAACGAGGAAGAAACGACGGAAGCGGGAAAGAAGAATGGAAAGTAAAAAGGTAGTTGTGGTCGGCGCAGGTGCGGCGGGTCTTATGGCTGCATCGGCAGCGGCAATGTACGGCGCAAGCGTAACATTAATAGAAAAAAACAAGCGTGTCGGCAGAAAAATTATGATTACGGGCAAAGGAAGATGTAATGTTTGCAATAACTGCGATGTCGAAACTTTTATAAGAAATGTTCCTACAAACGGAAAATTTCTTTATTCGGCAATCAACAAATTAACTCCCGAAGATACTGTTGCGTTCTTTGAGGGACTTGGACTTTCTCTTAAAACAGAGCGTGGCAACAGGGTTTTTCCGCAGTCCGACAAAGCTGTTGATGTGGTTGATACATTGTATAACTATGTAAAAAACTGTGGCTGTAAAATTGTGGAAGACACTGCCGAAGAACTTTTGCTTGAAAATGGCGAGGCAGTCGGAGTTAAGTGTAAGAACAAAACATATTATGCGGACAGTGTGATTATATGTTGCGGCGGTAAAAGCTATCCTCTCACAGGTTCTACAGGTGACGGATACACTCTCGCAAAGCAGGCGGGACATACAATAGTACCGCTAAAACCGTCGCTTGTTCCGCTCGAAAGCAAAAATCTCGACTGTAAATCAATGCAGGGCCTTGCACTTAAAAATGTTGGTCTTAAGATTGTTGATACACAGAGCGGTAAAACGGTTTACGATGATTTCGGAGAAATGCTGTTTACTCATTTCGGTATGAGCGGCCCTATGGTACTCTCCGCAAGCTCACATATCCGTGATATTTCGGACGGCAGATACAATGCCGTAATTGACATAAAACCTGCACTTTCCTATGAGCAGCTTGAAAAACGCTTACAGCGTGATTTTGACGAAAATCATAATAAAGATGTTTCTAATTCATTTACTAAGCTGCTGCCTAAAAAACTTGTTGTACCTGTTTTAAAGCGTTGGGGTATACCTTTTGATAAAAAATGCAATTCTGTTACTAAGGAAGAACGCAGAACTCTTTGCGAACTTTTAAAGGCTTTTACCGTAGAAATCAGCGGTTTTCGTCCTATTGAAGAGGCGATTATTACTTCGGGCGGCGTAAAAACCACTGAAATTAATCCGAAAACTATGGAAAGCCGACTTGTAAAAGGACTTTACTTTGCAGGCGAAGTAATAGATTGCGATGCCTATACGGGCGGCTTTAACTTACAGATAGCATGGAGTACAGGTAATCTTGCAGGCGAAAGCGCCGCTTATTAAGAAAGGAAGAATAAAATGTCTGTTGCAATAGCACTTGACGGCCCTGCCGGCGCAGGAAAATCCACTATAGCAAAAAGAGTTGCAAAGGCTCTTGACTATATATATGTTGATACAGGCGCACTTTACCGCACAATCGGACTTAGCGCCATGAGAAGAAATATTGAGCCTGTCGAATCAAAAGAAGTAAGTGATATGCTTTCAAAAATTAAGGTTGAAATTGCCTTTAACGATAAAATGGAGCAGATAGTTTTGCTTGACGGCGAAGATGTTTCTTCACTTATCAGAACTCCCGAAGTATCTATGACAGCGTCAAAAATTTCCGCAATTCCCGAAGTAAGAGCATATTTGCTTGATTTGCAGAGAGATATGGCAAAAAAAAATAATGTGATTATGGACGGCAGAGATATCGGTACAGTTGTTCTTCCCGATGCAAAAGTAAAAATCTTTCTTACCGCATCTCCCGAGGCAAGAGCCGAAAGACGATACAAAGAACTTTTGGAAAAGGGAATGAATGTCAGCTATGACGATGTTCTTAAAGATGTAAACGAGCGTGATTACAATGACTCTCACCGCAAAACCGCTCCGCTCAAACCTGCCGAGGGCTGTGTGATTGTAGATACTACAGAACTTGATTTTGAACAGTCGGTAGATAAAATAATTTCCGTTATAAAGGAGAATGTTTAATGGGACAGTCTAAGGTGCTTTACAGAGTCGGTCAGGCGGTTTGCCGTCCGATTATGAAAGTGTTTTACAGATATAAATTTATAAATAACAACTCTATTCCGCATGAGGGAGCATATATAATTGCAAGCAATCATATGTCATTTTCCGACCCTGTGCTTTTAGGTCTCGGTCAAAGGCGCAGACTTTTCTTTATGGCAAAGCAGGAACTTTTTAAAAACAAGTTTTTTGCAGGATTAATCCGTGCACTCGGTGCGTTTCCCGTTGAGCGTGGCGCAGGTGACGGCAAAGCTATAAAAACAGGCGAAGACCTCATAAAAGAGGGCAATGTAATGACTATCTTTATTGAGGGAGGCAGAACAAAGACAGGCGAATTTATGCGTCCGAGAAGCGGCTGCGCACTTGTTGCTCAACAAATGCAGGTGCCGGTTATTCCTGCATGCATCACAATTACGGGTAACCCGAAGCACCGCTTTGCAAAGAGAGTAATTCATTTCGGCGATCCGCTTACTCCGCAGCAGCTCGGACTTACACCCGACGGTGACAGACGACAGCTTAAAAATGCCACAAATATGATTATGGACGAAATCAAGAAGATGAGGGAGCAGGACAGAAAATGAGCATAACCGTTGCAAAGTCTGCCGGCTTTTGCTTTGGCGTAAACAGAGCAATAAATATTGTGAACAGTTTGCTTGACAAGAATGTAAAAGTATCTACTCTCGGACCTATCATTCATAATATGGAAGTCGTAAATGAACTTGAAAGCCGTGGCTGTAAAGCGGTTGATAATATTGACGAGGTAGAAAAAGACGCTACTCTTGTTATCCGTTCTCACGGTGTTCCAAAATATGTTATTGACAAATTAGATGAAAATGGTGTAAAATATGAAGATGCAACATGTCCTTTTGTTAAGAAGATACACAATATAGTGGCAAATCCCGACAACAAGGACGGCATAGTTTTAATCGCAGGCAACAGCGTTCACCCCGAGGTTGAGGGCATTATAGGTCATTGCAGCACCGAATGTCACACCTTTAAAAACAGTGAAGAAATTGACGAGATTTACAATAATATTCTAAAAAAGAATAATAAACAGGTTTTTGTTGTCGCACAGACCACATTTGACACAAAAGAATGGAAAAAGTGTGTAAAAAAGATTAAAAAACTATGTACAAATGCAAAAATATTTGATACAATATGTAATGCAACGTCAGTTAGACAGACCGAAGCTGACTTACTTGCGGCTCAATCCGATTTTATGGTAGTAATAGGCGACAGGCACAGCTCAAACACGGGCAAGCTTTTTGATATATGCAAAAGGCAGTGCGATAACACAGTTCTTATTGAAACAGCGGATGAGCTTGATGCTTTACAAGTCAGCGTTGCTGAAAAAATTGGCGTTACTGCCGGTGCATCTACTCCGGCAAGGATAATAAAGGAGGTACTGGATACAATGAGTGAAATTAAATCCGGTGTAACAAATGGTGAAGAATCTTTTGAGGCATTGCTTGAGGAATCCCTCAAAAACTTAAATACAAATGAGAGGGTAATGGGTACAGTGCTCAGCATTGCGCCTAACGAGGTTCAGGTTGATGTCGGCAGAAAGCAGACAGGCTTTATTCCTGCCAGTGAGCTTTCTAACGATCCTAACGCTAAGCCGGAGGATATCGTAAAGGTTGGCGACAAGATCGAGCTTCTTATTATGAAGACAAATGATCAGGAAGGCACAATTATGCTTTCTAAGCGCAGAGTAGACGCAGCTAAGGGCTGGGAAATTCTTGAGTCTAAGGTTGACTCACAGGAAGTTCTTACAGGTAAGGTTACAGAGGCTGTTAAGGGCGGTGTAATCGTTATCTACAACGATGTAAGAGTATTTATTCCTGCTTCACAGGCAACTGCTACTCGTGACGAGAGCCTTGAGGATCTCGTAGGTAAAGAAGTACAGTTCAGACTTATTGAGGTTTCACAGCGTGGCAGAAGAAAGAGAGCTATCGGCTCAATCAGAAGCGTACTTAAGGAGCAGAGAGCTGCTCAGCGTGAGGAGTTCTGGAAGAACTGCGAAATCGGTAAGAAGTACACAGGTGTTGTTAAGTCACTTACAAGCTACGGTGCATTTGTTGACCTTGGCGGTGTATTTGGTATGATTCACATTTCAGAGCTTTCTTGGACACACATTAAGCACCCAAGTGAGGTTGTAAATGTTGGCGATACTGTAGAAGTATATGTAAAGGACATCAACGAGGAAACAAAGAAGATTTCTCTCGGCTTTAAGAACGCTGACGAGAATCCATGGGAGATCCTCAAGAACCAGTATCCGGTGGGCACAGTTGTTAAGGCTACAATCGTTGGTCTTACATCATTCGGTGCTTTTGCAAACATCATCCCGGGTATTGACGGTCTTATCCACATTTCTCAGATTGCTAACAAGAGAATTGAAAAGCCCGCTGATGTACTTTCAGTTGGCGAAACAGTAGAAGCTAAGATTACTGCTATTGACTTTGACAAGAAGCGTGTAAGCCTTTCAATGCGTGCACTTCTTCCGGAGGACGAGCAGGCTCCTGCTGAGGCTACTGAAGAGGTTGCTGAATAATTTGTTATTAAACAGGGCATTCCATTATAGGGATGCCCTTTTGTTCTATTTTATATAATAAACCGCAAAAGGAGCGATAAAAAATGACTCCAAAAGAAGAATTTATTGAGATTTATACAAAGTACATAACACGCAACGGTGCAGATGAACTGCTTGAATGGCTCAAGCGCACAGACTTTTTTACTGCTCCTGCAAGTACGAAATATCATTGTGCCTGCGAGGGCGGACTTGTAATGCACTCGGTAAGCGTGTTTAATACAATGATGGAAAAGCATTATGACGAGGAAACCGACAATATCGAGAGCTTTGCCATTTGCGGACTTTTGCACGATTTGTGCAAGGCTCAGTTTTACAAGGTATCCTCAAGAAATGTTAAGAACGAGCAGACAGGTGCGTGGGAAAAAGTACCTTATTATGCAATAGACGATCAGTTCCCGTACGGTCATGGCGAAAAGTCAGTATTTTTGATTGAACGCAAAATGCACTTAAAGATTGATGAGGCAATGGCAATCCGTTGGCATATGGGAGAGTTTGGTGATAAAAACAGCAATTCAATTTCTCTTGCATACGAGCGTTATCCGCTTGCCGTAAAGCTCCACCTTGCAGACCTTGAATCAACATATTTGAAAGAAAAGGGCACTTCGGCAGTAAACAAGTAATTTTCATTTTTGCTTTATTTTTGGCATATAACACCGCTTGTTTTATGGAATGTTAAATAAGGATGATTTTATGGATATAATTTTGGCAGAACAAAGAATAAAAGAGCTTACAAAGACGATTGAGTATCACAATAATCGTTATTATAATCTCGATAATCCCGAAATTTCCGATTACGATTATGATATGCTTTTGCGTGAGCTTGAAAACCTTGAAAACGATTTTCCTACACTCAAGTCACCGCTTTCGCCGACAAATAAAGTAGGCGGCGAGCGTGGAGAAAAATTCTCTCCCGTAACTCACACAGTGCCGATGGAAAGTTTGCACGACAGCTTTTCTCATTCGGAATTGTTTGATTTTGACAGAAGAGTGCGTGAGGTTGCTCCGAATGTAAAATATGTTGTTGAGCCAAAATTTGACGGTCTTTCCGTATCTTGCGAGTATCGCAACGGTGTATTTGTTCGAGGTTCGACAAGAGGTGACGGAACAGTCGGTGAAGATGTTACGGATAATCTTATGACAATACGCTCACTTCCGAAAAAGATTGAAAATGCGCCTGCATTTTTAGAGGTGCGTGGCGAAGTTTATATGTCTTTTGACAGCTTTAACGAACTTGTCAAGGAACAGGAAGATAACGAAGAAAAGCCGTTTAAAAATCCGAGAAATGCCGCCGCAGGTTCATTAAGGCAAAAAAATTCTAAGATTACCGCAAAGCGCAAACTTGATATTTTTGTATTTAATATCCAACAAATTGAGGGCGTTGAAATTACAAGTCATCATCAGGGTTTGGATTACCTTACCGAGCTTGGATTTCCGACTGCGTTTTATAATATTTTCGAGGATATGCAAGAGGCTGTTGAAGAAATTGAGCGTATAGGAAATATGCGAGGTACATTTGATTATGCGATTGACGGTGCGGTTGTAAAGGTTGATGATTTTGCAACAAGAGAATTATTGGGCAGTACCGCAAAATATCCGAAATGGGCGGAGGCATATAAATATCCGCCCGAAGAAAAGGCGACAAAATTGCTTGAAGTTGAAATAAATGTCGGCAGAACAGGCGTGCTTACTCCTGTCGGAATTTTTGAACCTGTATTTCTTGCAGGTACGACAGTAAGCCGTGCAACGCTCCACAACAAAGATTTTATAGATGAAAAAGGTATTTGCGTAGGTGATACGGTAATTATCCGTAAAGCCGGAGAGATTATTCCGGAGGTTCTTTCTGTAAAAGAACACGGAGAAAATGCGGTGCCTTTTGAGTTTCCGAAACTTTGTCCGTCCTGTCACACTCCTGTTGTGCGTGACGAAAACGAGGCTGCTATTCGCTGTACAAACACCGATTGCCCTGCCCAGCTTATGCGCCATCTTATCCATTTTGTAGGCAGAGATGCTATGGATATTGACGGCCTCGGACCTGCTGTGCTTGAACAGCTTGTGAATGAGGGACTGATAAAATCTCCTGCCGACCTTTACAGATTAACGGTTGACAGCATAACCGCCCTTGACAGAAAAGCCGAAAAATCTGCGCAAAATCTTATTAATTCAATTGAAAAATCAAAACACAATGAATTATATCGCCTTGTTTTTGCACTCGGCATCAGAAATATAGGTCTTAAAGCCGCAAAACTTTTATGCGAAAATTTTGCGAATATTGATGACCTTATGAATGCAAAAACAGAGGATATTTCCTCAATAGAGGGCTTTGGCCTGATTATGGCGGAAAGCGTAGTGAATTATTTTTCTGCTGAAAGCACAAAAAATCTGATTGACGAGCTTAAAGAACTCGGACTTGAAATGAAACCGTCCGAACAGAAGAAAAAGGGCGGAATTTTTGAGGGCAAAACCTTTGTTCTTACAGGCACTCTGCCGACTATGAAAAGAAGTGAGGCAGGCAAACTGATTGAGCAGAACGGCGGAAAAACAAGCTCTTCCGTATCTAAAAAAACCGACTATGTGCTTGCGGGCGAAGACGCCGGAAGTAAACTGACAAAAGCACAGCAACTCGGTATTACGATTATTTCTGAAGAAGAATTATTAAATATGCTTGCTGAATGAATTTAATAAGAAATGCGCTAACCTAAAAATAAATTAACTATAGCTATTATCACGGGGACTGCACTGTCCGCAAAATATATGACTATAACACAAAGGACTATCTTACATAAGTAGGATAGTTTTTTTGTTTTTACTTACAATCTATCATTCAAAAAAATATTTAAACCTTGTTCTTTTTATGTGCTTGTCTGCATACATATTAACAAAGCCAAGGAAAGGACGATAAAAATGACAAGTCTTAATAATGAGGGCAGGTTTGTGCTTGCTATTCGCTCACTCAGTCAGAATATTTATCAGAGAATTTTACCGCTTATGCCAAAATTTTGCGACACAGCTCAGGAGATACGATTGCGAGTAAACCGACCTGTCGCTATTGTTTGTCCCGACACTACATATTTTCTTACCGAAAAGGGCGGACTTACAAATGCCATACTTGACGGCTCAATGCTCACAGTCAGCCGTGGCGACCTTACGGATACTTTTCACAACATTTGCAATTACTCGGTATATTCAAAACAAAGTGAAATTATAAACGGCTTTGTTTCAATGCACGGCGGTCACAGAGCGGGTATCTGCGGTACGGCAATTTGTGAGGGTGACAAGGTAATAAATATCCGTGATATTTCGTCAATTAACATCAGAATTGCAAGAGAGCATAAAGAGTGTTCAAGAGCTGTTATTGACACTCTTAATCCCGACTTTGGCGGCGTGCTTATTTGCGGTGCGCCATGCACGGGCAAAACCACGCTCTTAAGGGATATGGCAAGAATACTCTCGACCGAATACGGCAAGAGAATTTCTTTGATTGACGAAAGGGGAGAGCTTGCGGGCACTTCCTCGGGTATCCTGCAAAATGACATCGGACTTTGTGATGTGTTTGACCTTTACGATAAGCCGAGCGGAATTATTCAGGCTATACGCAGTATGTCGCCCGATATTATTGTTTGCGACGAAATCGGTACGCAGAGAGATATTGACGCTGTGGAATATTCCGTAAATTCGGGTGTATCTTTTATTTCTACCTTGCATTGTTCAAGCGTTGACGAACTTAGAAGAAAAGATAATATCCGTAAACTCGTTTCCTGCGGCGGCTTTAAAACCCTTGTTTTCCTTGATAACAGAGCGTCTGCCGGCAGAGTGAGCAAGATTATGAGAGTCGGTGATGTATTTGGTAATTAAAATTATCGGCTGTATCTTGCTTGTCAGCGCAACAACTCTTATGGGATTTAAAAAAGCCCAACGGCTGTACAAACGCAGAGATTTTATAAATGACTTTTTGGTTTTCCTTGATACTCTTGCGACAAATATTCGCTACAGTACAGATGAACTTTCGATTATTCTTTCCAAAAGCGAAGACAGATTCGGAAAAGCAATATACGGTGCGTTCGAAAAATACGACGGTACATTTTTTAAGAAATGGAAAAATGCGGTAGCGGATATTTCCGACGGTTACGCTTTAAAGCACGAGGATAAACAGCTTTTATGCTCATTCGGAGAAAAACTCGGCATAACCGATGTAGAGGGACAGCTCAAACATATTGAGCTTTACAAAGGGCTTGCGAACGCTCATCTTGATGACAGTAAAAATGAAATAAAACAAAAATCACGGCTTTACAAAACTATGGGATTTTTTGTCGGCTCGGCAGCCGCACTTGTTATAATCTGAAAGGATAGCTATGGATGTTGAACTGATTTTTAAAATAGCTGCAATCGGTATAATTGTAGCCGTGTTGTGTCAGGTGCTCATACGCAGCGGCAGAGAAGAACAGGCAATGCTTACGACGCTTGCGGGTCTTATAGTTGTGCTTACTCTGATTGTCACGCAGATAAGCGCCTTGTTTAACACGATAAAGCAGTTATTCGGCTTTTAGGAATAAAGTATGAATATTATTACTATAGCCGCTGTCGCAATTGTATCTGCAATTTCTGCCGTAGCAATAAAAAAGCATAACGGTGAAATCTCGCTTATGCTTTCAATTGCCTGCGGTGTAATATTGCTTACAGCCGTAATTTCGTTTGCGGCTATGATTTTGCAGACGGTAAATAAAATTGCGGCAGCGTCTGATATGAATATTGAGTATATAAAAATATTGCTCAAGGTAATAGGAATATGCATTGTAACAGAGCTTGCCGTCAGTGTATGTAAGGAGTCGGGACAGCAGGCAATAGCAACAAATGTTACGCTTGCAGGTAAAATATTGATTATGGTAACATCACTTCCGCTTTATACGGAAATTTTAAATACAGTGGTGTCACTTGTAGAAAACTCCTGAAGGAGTGTTGATGTTGAAAAAAACAGCGGTGTTTTTAGTTGTGATTGCGGTTGTTTTTCTGTCGCAGATTACTGTATTTGCAGCCGATACAACAACCAAAACCGAAAGTACAACAAATGATATTAACAGCATTTACGATACCTCTGCTTTATATGACAGCCTGTCTGACGATGTAAAGCAGAGCCTTGAAAATATAGGGATAAACGGCATAGACAGCAATGAGCTTTCGCAGATTTCGTTCGGAGAAGTTGTGAATGAAATTGTAAAACTTGCGGGCGAAAACAGCGCAGGGCCGTTAAAAGCGGTAATCTCGCTTACCGCACTCTTGCTTATATGCTCGCTTTTATCTTCGTACAAAAATTCGCTTTCAAGTGAACTTTCCTCCTCACTTGGCATAGCAGCCGTACTGTGTGCTACCTGTACGGCTGCACTCCCCGTAATTGAAGTAATTTCAGATATGTCAACGGTAGTAAAAACGGCATCAAGTTTTATGCTTGCATTTGTGCCTGTAATGGTTATGATTATGTCGAGCACGGGACACGCCGTAAGCGGTGCGTCATATTACGCAATGATGATCGGTGCAGGAGAGGGAGTGGGACAACTAAGCTCAAAGGTAATAGTTCCTTTTCTTAATATGTTTCTCGGTGTATCAGTAACGGCAAGCGTATGCTCGGAATCAAAACTTACGGGTATAACTTCAATAATTTCAAAAGCCGTAAAATGGGTACTCGGGTTTGTTATGACTGTATTTACAGCCGTACTTTCTTTTAAGCAGATGATAACAACCTCGGTTGACGATGTTTCTACACGAGCCGTGCGATTTACTTTAAATTCATTTATTCCGATAGTAGGCTCAGCGCTTTCAGATGCATACAAAACCGTACAGGGCAGTGTAAACTTGCTTAAATCGGGACTTGGAATTTTTGTTATAGTATCTATTGCTTTTGTGTTTCTGCCTATAATACTTAACAGCCTTTTGTGGATATTTACTTTATCGGCAGGAAAGTTACTTGCGGAGATACTCGGCATAAATCAGGTAAAAGATTTGCTTGAGGGTGTCGGTACCGTGCTTTCAACCTTGCTTGCAATTGTATTGTGCATTATGTCGGTTTACATAATTTCAACTGCACTTGTGCTTTTGATGGGAGGCGTCGGAATATGAGCGGTATGATTTCTGCGGTTATAACAGTTTGTGCCGGTGCTCTTATTTGCAGTCTGCTGTCGGCATTTGTACCCGAGGGTACTACCAAAAAAACCGTTGCCCTTGTAATTGGTGCGTTTATGGTATGCTGTCTTATTTCGCCGATAACCTCGGCAATTTCTTCTATAGATTTTGATGCCGAACCTGTTGATTACAGCGAAGATCAAGTTTCCACTTCCGACGAAGCATACGCAAATGTTGTGATTAAACAGGCACAACAAAATCTTGAACAAAGCCTTACCGACCTGCTTGCTCAAAACAACATAAAAATATCCAAATGTAAAATCGTACTTGCAAAATCGCAGTCAAACAGCATAATTATCGGTGACATCAGCATATATATGAGTAATGAATATAAAAGCCGGAAAGATAAAATCGGCTCAATTGTTTTTGAAAGCTTCGGAGCATATCCGAGAATAACTTTTATTTAAGGGTGCAAAGCTATGGAAGAAAAAACAAACGGAATAAAAAAGCTGTTTGAAAGTGACAAAGCAAGAAAAATTATAGTAATTATCGGTATTATCGGAATAGCACTTATTTTTATTTCTTCAATTTCGGGAATTAATACCGATAAAAAAACGGAAACCGAGGGCTTTTCGGTTACTACCTACAGCACGGAGATTGAAAGCGATTTGCAAAAAATCCTTTCAAGTATCAGCGGCTGCGGAGAAACAAAGGTGCTTCTTACCATAGAAAACTCGGTCGAATATGTATATCTTGAGGACAGTACCACCAAGACAAAGGAAATTCAGCCTGTTATCCGTGGTGTGCTTGTTGTGTGCGAGGGCGGAGATGATCCCGTCGTAACACAAACGGTCACACAAGCGGTAACAAGGGCACTGGATATTTCATCGGCAAAGGTATGTGTTACAAAATTAACAGAACGAAGGTAGAGGTATTATGAAAATTCAGAAGAAACATATTGTAATGACATCACTTGTACTTGCTCTGGCAACGGCGGTTTACATAAACTATCAGATTTCGCAGGCTCGTACAACTTCACCTGCAAAGGAGCTGGGGGCAGCGTCATATGTAAATGCAACGGTCGGGGAAACAGCAACCTCCGACGAGGCGGCAGCTGCAATGGCACTATCGAAAGAGCAGCAGGATTTCTTTGCATCCGAACGCACTAAAAGGCAGAACACGCAAGACAAGGTAATTGACGATGCGGAGGAGATACTCGATTCCGACTCGAGTTCAGACACGGAGCTTACCGAGGCGCAAGAAAATGTAGAGCGAATCATCAGCTTTTTTACAACGCAGGATACCATAGAAACCATTGTGAAAGCGAAAGGCTTTTCCGATTGCCTTTGCTGTATAACCGATATGGGTGTAACCGTTATAGTTCCGAAAAACGAGCTTAACGAAAACACCGTTTTGTCAATATACGATGCCGTAACAACGCACTATGAAATTGCAAGTGACGCAATATCTGTTGTAGGTGCGTGAATATAGTTTACAATCAAAATTTTATGTGATATAATTATCCTGATAATTTATTGTAAAGTTGGGATAATATGTCTGAAGAGATAAATGTAACTTCTCAGGAAGTAACAGAAGAAAATGAAAACGAAGCAGTACAGATTAAACTTACACGCTCCGAACAGCGTGAGCAGGTATTTATGCTTTTATTTTCAAAGTCATTTACAAACACATCTGTCGACAATATGGTGCAGGACAGCTCGGAACTCTTTATGGGCGGAGTAAGCGCACTTGCACAGGCAGAAGTTGAGGGTATTGTATCGGCTAAAGAAGAACTTGACGAGATTATTTCACGCTATCTAAAAAAAGGATGGACTCTTTCAAGAATTTCAAAGCCGTCGCTTGCAATCCTTGAACTTGCAGTGTATGAAATCAAGTATCTTGACAATGTTCCCGCAAGCGTAGCAATCAACGAGGCGGTAGAACTTGCAAAGAAGTACACTATTGACGAGAGCGGATTTGTCAACGGAATATTAGGCTCATTTGTAAGAGATAACGGAGAAAAGTAATGAGCCTTTTTCTTGGTATAGATACCTCTAACTACACAACTTCGGTTGCGGTATATAACAGCGAAAACGGCGAAATGCTGCAGCGAAAGCAGCTTTTGCCCGTAAAACAGGGACAGCTCGGCTTAAGACAGAGCGATGCGGTTTTTCATCACACACAACAGCTTCACACTCTTATTGAGGACATTGCAAAGGAAGTTGACTTGTCGGGTGTGTCTGCATTAGGCGTATCAACACGCCCCCGTCCGGTTGACGGCTCATATATGCCGTGCTTTACGGTTGGAGAAAACACAGCAAGAATTATATCGGCAGTAATAAAAAAGCCTCTCCTGACATTTTCACATCAGGAGGGGCATATTGCCGCAGCACTGTTTTCAGCCGCAAGAGAAGATTTGTTTGAAAAAGAATTTTTAGCATTTCATATAAGCGGAGGCACAACGGAGGCGGTGCTCGCAAAGGGCAGTACAAGCTCGTTTGCCGTTAAAGAGGCTGCAAAAACACTTGACTTAAATGCCGGACAGGCAGTTGACAGAGTGGGGCTTATGCTCGGTTTAAAATTTCCGTGCGGTCCGCAGCTTGAACAGCTTGCGCTTAATAATACAGAAAAATTCAAAGTTCGTCCTACTCTCAAGGGCGCCGATTGCTGTTTGAGCGGACTTGAAAATCAGTGTAAAAAAATGCTTGATAACGGCGAAAGCAAAGAAAAAATCGCTGCTTTTTGCCTTGCTTTTATTCAGGCTACGCTTGAAAAAATGACTGAAAAATTGCTCGAGCAATACGGCAATTTGCCTGTGATTTTTGCGGGCGGAGTAATGTCAAATTCCATTATAAGAAATGCTCTGACCGAGAAATTCGGCGCTACATTTGCAAAACCCGAATATTCCGCCGATAACGCAGCGGGTATTGCGTATTTGGCATATAAGAAATATACGGAAATCTAAGACGATTATAAGTGTAAAAATATTAAAATACTTCATCAGCGGGAGGTAAAGAGATGTATTCACCGCAGATTCAAAAGCCGAGAGTGCTTTCTGTTTCACAAATAAATTTTTATATAAAGTCAATTATCGAGAATGACGGCAGTTTGCAGTTTGTGCTTGTAACGGGTGAAATCTCTAATCTTACCGTGCACCAACGCAGCGGTCATATTTACCTTTCACTTAAAGACAGCAATTCAGTTATAAGTGCCGTTATGTTTGCAGGCAACGCAAGACGACTTAAGTTCCGCCTTGAAAACGGAATGAAAGTAATTTGTCGAGGCAGAATTTCTGTATATGAGCCGAGCGGCAGGTATCAGCTTTATATTGAAGATATGCAGCCAGACGGTGTGGGTGCGCTTACGCTTGCTTTTGAACAGCTTAAAAAGAGCCTTGCTCAAAAAGGACTGTTTGACAACGCGCATAAAAAGCCGCTGCCGAAATTTCCTAAAACAATCGGCGTCATAACTTCTCCCACGGGTGCGGCGGTTCAGGATATAACGAATATTATCAGACGAAGATTTCCGAGTGCGGATATAGTGCTCGCACCTGTGCTTGTTCAGGGAGAGAGTGCGCCCGAGCAGCTTGTGCGTGCCGTAAATAAATTCAGTGCAAGCAAGATTGCCGATGTGGTTATCATAGGCAGAGGCGGCGGTTCTGCCGAAGACTTATGGGCGTTTAATGACGAACAACTTGCATATGCGGTCTATAATTGCGAAACTCCCATAATTTCGGGTGTGGGACACGAAACAGATTTTACTGTCTGTGACTTTGTCGCCGATGTTCGTGCCTCTACTCCGTCTGCCGCGGCAGAACTTGCCGTACCCGACAGGCAGGAGCTTATGTCTTACTATTTTAAGCAAAAGCAATATATATCAGCTATGCTTGACAGAAAGATAAAAACGGCGCAGTTAAGACTTGAAAATCAGCAGAGAAGAATATCTGCATCATCGCCGAAGCTCAAAGCGGAACAGCTTGAAAAACAGCTTTCGGCAAAGAGCGAAAAGCTGACACGGTTTATGAATATTTATATTTCTAATAAAGAAAATAAACTTATTGCCGCAAAGGGCAAACTTGACGGTTTGAATCCGCTTAATGTATTGAATCGTGGTTATGCAATAGCCGAAAAGGACGAAAAAATCATTACCTCATCAAAACAGCTTAAAGACGGCGACGATTTCACTGTTATTTTGAGTGACGGTAAAATAAACGCAAAGGTATGTGGTGAATAACTATGGCTTTTACACATCTTCATAATCATACCGAATACAGCTTGCTTGACGGAGCAAGCAGAATAAACAAACTTGTGGAATCGGCAAAGGAAAAGGGACAAACCGCTCTTGCCATTACCGACCACGGTGTAATGTACGGCGTCATTGACTTTTACCGAGCCTGTAAAAAGCAGGGGATAAAGCCTGTTATCGGCTGTGAAGTTTATGTTGCGCCGCACTCTCGTTTTGACAAAACTTCGGCGTATGAAAAATATTATCATATGGTGCTGCTTTGCGAAAATAACGAGGGCTATCAAAATTTAATTAAACTTGTTTCAAAAGGCTTTACCGAGGGCTTTTATTCAAAGCCGAGAATTGACGATGAGCTTTTGAAAGAATATCACAAGGGTCTAATCTGCCTTTCTGCCTGTCTTGCCGGTGAAATTCCGCAAAATTTGCTTGACGGAAACTATGACGGAGCAAAGCAGAAGGCTCTTTTTTATCAATCGCTTTTCGGTAAGGATAACTTTTTTATAGAACTTCAGGACCATGGCATAGAGGAGCAAAAACGAATTAATCCGCTGCTTATTCGCATTGCCGAAGAAATCGGCGCCGAACTTGTGGTTACAAACGACAGCCATTATATAGATAAAAAGGACAGCTTTACGCACAGTATTTTGCTTTGTATCCAGACCAATAAGACGGTAAATGATGTGGACAGAATGGAGTTTAAAACGAGCGAGTTTTACCTTAAAACAGAGGAAGAAATGCGCTCACTCTTTCCAAATCTGCCGCAGGCATATGATAATACACAGAAAATTGCCGACCGCTGTAATGTTGAGTTTGAGTTCGGCGTGCGTAAACTGCCACGATTTGATGTGCCGAATAACGAAGATCATTACGAGTATTTTCGCCGAAAATGCTATGAGGGTCTTTACAGACATTACGGAGAAAATCCCGATAAGTCTTTGATTGACCGACTTGAATACGAACTTGCAACTGTTTCAAAAATGGGTTTTGTCGATTATTACCTTATCGTAAATGATTTTGTACAGTATGCAAAGAGTGAAAAAATCCCTGTCGGACCCGGCAGAGGTTCGGGTGCAGGTTCGCTTTGCGCCTATTGCATAGGAATTACAGCGATAGATCCGATCAAGTATAATCTTCTTTTTGAAAGATTTTTAAACCCTGAGCGTGTAAGTATGCCCGACTTTGATGTCGATTTCTGTACCGAGCGCCGAGGAGAAGTAATTGACTATGTAGTGCGTAAATACGGCACGGACAGAGTTGCGCAGATTATATCATTCGGTACTATGGCGGCAAGAGGCGCTATAAGAGATGTCGGCAGAGTGCTTGCAATTCCGTATGCCACGGTTGACTCGGTTGCCAAACTTGTACCTATGGAATTAAAGGTTACTATAGATTCCGCACTCAAGGCAAGTCCCGAATTAAGACATCGCTATGAAGAGGACGAACAGACAAAGAAATTGCTTGACATTGCAAAGAGCATTGAGGGAATGCCAAGACACGCTACAATGCACGCCGCAGGTGTAGTAATTACCGACCGTCCCGTATCTGATTATGTTCCGCTTTCAAAAAATGATGACAATGTGGTAACACAGTTTACCATGACCACACTTGAGGAGCTCGGTTTGCTCAAAATGGACTTTCTCGGACTTCGCAATCTTACGGTAATTGACTATGCGGATAAACAGATACGAAAAAATCATCCCGAGTACAATCCCGATAATATAAACGATAAAGACGAAAAAGTTTTTGCTATGATTTCTCAAGGCAATACGGAGGGTGTGTTTCAGTTTGAAAGCCAGGGTATGAAAAATGTTCTTATGCGACTAAAGCCCGATTCGATCGAGGATTTAATCGCCGTGGTTTCGCTTTATCGACCCGGACCTATGGACAGTATTCCCCGTTACATCGACTGCCGCCACAATCCATCGCACATTACCTATAAGCACCCGTTATTAAAGCCTATACTTGAGGTTACCTACGGCTGTATTGTCTATCAGGAACAGGTAATGCAGATTTTAAGAGTGCTTGCAGGTTTCAGTCTTGGCAGAGCGGATATTGTTCGCCGTGCCATGAGTAAAAAGAAAGCCGCAGAAATGGCAAAGCAAAGAGAGATTTTTCTTCACGGCATTACAGATGAAAACGGCAAAGTAATTGTTGACGGTTGTATTCGCAGAGGTATTGACGAGAAAATCGCCAATTCAATTTATGATGAGATCGAAAGTTTTGCTTCTTACGCTTTCAATAAGTCACACGCAGCGGCATATTCTATGATTTCATACAAAACCGCATATTTAAAATGTCATTATCCGCAGGAGTATATGGCGGCATTGCTCACAAGTGTGCTTGATAACCAAAACAAACTTGCAGCATATATAGGCGAATGTCAGCGGCTCGGAATAAAAGTTTTGCCTCCGAGTGTAAACGAAAGCGATCTCGGATTTACTGTCAGCGGTAACAATATACGCTATGGATTGCGTGCAATCAAAAATCTCGGCAGAGCTTTTATTGATCAGATAATTAAAGAGCGCAGATTAAAGCCTTATACAAGCCTTTACGATTTTTGTAAAAGACTTTGCGGCAAAAATATGAACAGCCGTGCTATAGAAAGTCTTATAAAGTGCGGTGCGCTTGACGGACTTGGCGCTAACCGCAGACAACTGCTTGCAATAAGCAAAACCGTGCTTGACGATGTTGAATATGAGGCTAAAAAGAATCAAGGCGGACAACTTTCGTTTTTTGATATGGGTGACGACAGTACAAAGGCTACATCAGAACCCCAACTGCCTGATTTGAAAGAATTTTCGACTGATGAGCTTTTGAGAATGGAAAAGGAAATAGCAGGCATATATCTAAGCGGCCACCCTGCCGATAATTACAGCCTTTATTCCGAGAGAATGAAAGCCGACAGAATAGGCAAAATTATAAATGACGAAACAGGACGCTATCCCGACGGCAAGAAAGTGCTGATTGTAGGTATTATTTCCAAAGTGAAAACTCAACTTACCAAAAGCAACAAACTTATGGCTTTTATAAATGTAGAAGATAAGTACGGCATAATGGAAGCGGTTGTTTTTCCGAATGTGTATGAAAAAAGCACTATTCTTTTAAATGAAAACATACCCGTTATTATAAAAGGCACATTGAATTTTAAAGAAAACGAAGAACCGAAAATAATTTGCGATAGCATTGCAAAAGCCTTTAATAATGAGGAATGTAAAAATATGTCTGCCGCAAATTACGAACAAAACAGGGCAGCGACAGAACATAAAAGCGCATATCAAAAGCCTTATGTACCGCAGGCACTTTATTTGAGAATTGATGACCTTAATACGGATATGTACCGTCGAGCAAAGAGAGTTACGGATATTTTCGACGGCAGAACACCTATTATTTTTTATCTTACCGATTCAAAACGCAAGGTAAAAGCCCCTGCAAATATGTGGGTGAGCCTTAATGATGTTATGATAAAAGAGCTTAAACATCAGCTTGGTGATGAAAATGTAGCGGTAAAATAAACAAATTCTTTATAAAATCACTATCGAAAACATATAAATTCACCTTTTAGCTATTGCAAAATTCGTTTAATAGGTATATAATACTATATATGATATTCACTTTAACGCATAAAAACTTTAAAGCATATGTTTGTTTAAGTACTAAAGTGAAAACGGGAGGACGAATTTTTATGAAAATGACAAAAAGAATTTTGGCAACCGCAACAGCAGCGCTTACAGTAACAGCTGCACTCGCAGGCTGTACAGGCGGTACTTCATCAACAACTTCAACAGCTGCTCCTTCACAGGCAGATGCAAACAAAGTATATAATATCGGTATTTGTCAGCTTGTTCAGCATGAGGCTCTTGACGCCGCAACTAAGGGCTTTAAAGACACTCTTACTGAAAAACTCGGCGCAGACAAGGTTAAGTTTGACGAGCAGAACGCACAGGGCGATTCGGCTACTTGCGCTACAATCTGTAACCAGTTTGTTTCTTCAAATTATGACCTTATTCTCGGTAACGGTACTGCGGCTCTTCAGGCTGCATACACGGCAACACCGTCTATTCCTATTCTCGGTACTTCGATTACAGACTACGGCACAGCTCTTGATATGGCAGAGTGGACAGGCGTTTCAGGTATGAATGTATCCGGTACAACAGACCTTGCTCCGCTTGACAAGCAGGCTGATATGCTCAAGGAACTTTTCCCTGACGCTAAAACAATCGGTATTCTCTATTGCTCGGCAGAGGCTAACTCAAAATATCAGAGCGATACAATCACACCTTTCTTTGAGAGTGCGGGCTACACTGTAAAGACATATTCATTTGCAGATTCAAACGATGTTGCGGCTGTAGCAAAGACAGCTTGTGACGAGAGCGATGTTCTCTATCTTCCGACAGATAACACAGCAGCATCCAACACAGGTATTATAGACAACACAGCATCAGCGTCCAAAACACCTATCATTGCAGGTGAAGAGGGTATTTGTAAGGGCTGCGGTGTTGCAACACTTTCAATCAGCTACTATGAGCTTGGTCAGAAAACAGGCGAAATGGCTTACGACATTCTTGTAAACGGCGCAGACATTACTTCATTAAAGGTTGAGTCAGCTCCAAGTGTAACAAAGAAGTATGTAAAGAGCCGTTGCGATGCTTACGGAATCACAGTTCCGTCAGATTACGAGGCTATTGAGGAATAATTATCCTTATATAATTACCTTAATTTTAAATTAAAAAACGGTGGGGTGCCGATAAAACGACACCCCAATCTTTTATGTATTGGTGGTTCTTATGGAATTTTTAGCAGAATACTTTGGTTCTCTTAATCCTGCCAATTTTGTTGCGGCTTTGCCGGGGAACATTGCACAGGGCATCATTTGGGGACTTATGGGACTTGGTGTATTTATCACCTACAAACTTTTAAACTTTGCCGACCTTAGCGTAGACGGTTCGTTTGCCACAGGCGGCGCTGTTACGGCAATATTGCTTATCAATGGCTGTTCTGTATGGGTGGCGCTCATTGTAGCTATTCTCGCAGGCATTGCGGCAGGACTTATCACAGGACTATTGCATACCTTGCTCGGTATTCCTGACATACTCGCAGGTATTCTCACACAGATAGCACTGTATTCAATCAATTTGAATATAATGGGTAAATCAAACTTACCTGTAAGTTATAGAAACTATGCGCTTGTTATTTCCGCAAGCGACATCAATCTTTCAATTATTATCGGACTTGCCATTGCGGCCATTGTTATTGCGGCTATGTATTGGTACTTCGGTACTGAGCAGGGCTCTACAATCCGCTCAACAGGTTCAAACCCTGCAATGAGTAAGGCTCAGGGCATTAATATTAATGTTGCAAAGGTAATTGCACTTGCAGTTTCAAACGGACTTGTTGCATTTGCAGGTTCACTTTTCGCACAGTATCAGGGCTTTGCCGACATCAATATGGGTAGAGGCGCAATCGTTATCGGTCTTGCCGCTGTTATCATCGGCGAGGTTCTCGGCGAGGCTATCTTCCGTAAGCGTATGAACTTTGTTGTAAAAATGCTCTTCGTTATTGTGGGCGGTATTCTTTATTATATTGCAATGGGTATTGTTCTTTGGCTCAAGATGCCGACAGACGATACAAAGCTCTTCACAGCAATTATAGTTGCAATCTTCCTTGCAGTACCTTATTTACAAAAGAAGAGTAAAACCTCCTTTAAAAAGGTAGCTAAAATGAATTTAAAGGCTAACAAGGCAAACGGAGGCAGTGACAATGCTTGATATTATTAATATTCACAAAACCTTTAATAAAGGCACAATAAATGAGAAGGTCGCACTCGACGGTGTAACACTTCACTTAAACGAAGGCGATTTCTGTACAATAATCGGCGGCAACGGTGCGGGTAAGTCAACTACACTTAATGCCGTTGCCGGTGTATGGCCTGTTGACAGCGGTCAGATTCTTATTGACGGCGTAGATGTAACGGGACTTCCCGAGCATAAAAGGGCAAAGTATCTCGGCAGAGTTTTCCAAGACCCTATGACAGGTACTGTTGCCGATATGGAAATTTTGGAAAATCTTGCCCTTGCGGCAAGAAGAGGCAAGAAAAGAGGTCTTAGCTGGGGAGTTAAGAAATCCGAAAAAGAAGAATACAGAACACTTTTAAAGCAGTTTGAACTCGGTCTTGAGAACAGAATGACATCAAAGGTAGGTCTTCTTTCGGGCGGACAGCGTCAGGCAATCACCCTTTTAATGGCTACAATCAAGAAGCCTAAACTTTTGCTTCTTGACGAGCATACAGCGGCGCTTGACCCTAAGACTGCGGCAAAGGTGCTTGAACTGAGCGATAAGATTATTGCCGAAAATAACCTTACAGCCCTTATGGTTACACATAATATGCACGATGCGATTGTGCACGGTAACCGCCTTATTATGATGGGCAACGGAAAGGTTATACTTGATATTTCAGGTGAAGAAAAGAAAAAACTCACCGTTGACGACCTCTTGCAGAAGTTTGAAAAGGCGAGCGGTTCTAAACTTGAAAATGACAGAATGCTTTTGAGCAAAGGCGAAGAATAAGATTTTGTTTTTGTCAAATTTGATTAAAATTTTATTTCACAGCAACGGGGCTGTTTCATCTTCACAAATGAAACAGCCTTTTTGTAAATACTTTATAATTTTCATCATTTTTTAATTTTTATGTAACTATTTTGCGATACAAGAATTGTAATTGTCGAAATCAATAAAAAAATATATTATAATTCCTTTATGTAAATTAGAATACTCCGAAATCTTGTAAAATATGATGTTGAAGATAAGTGACTGAGGTGATAAGGTTATGAAAAAAGCTTTAATTATTTCTCACTCTGTGCAAAGTGCCGAGGCTCTTTCACAGCTGCTTAAAATTGAGTATTTTACGCAGATTTCTATTGCTGATAATTCTAAAACAGCAAAAAAACTTGTTGAGAACGATGAGTTTGACCTTATCTGTATTAATGCACCTCTTGCAGAGGAAAGCGGTATTGAGCTTTCCATGCATTTTGCGAGAGTAACCCGTTCAAGCGTGGTTATTATTGTTCCTCAAAAAAACGCAGACGATGTAAACGATGCTTTGACCGAGCACGGTGTGCTTGTAATAGCCAAACCTATTAATAAGCATTTGTTTCATCACTATTTGCAGTTTACGGAATGCTTCAGAATGAGAATGTTGACCGTAAACGAGGAAAATGAAAAGCTCCGCCATATTGTGGAGGATATGAAGATAATAAACAGAGCCAAGCTTCTGCTTATTACCTGCCTTAATATGACAGAACAGGAAGCACATCGCTACCTTGAAAAACAGGCGATGGATATGAGAATGAGCAAAATGCAGATTGCAATGCAGGTTATTAAAACTTACGAAAACTAATTATGCAAAATTTCTGAAAGGAATGTGTATTTATGAGCCGTAAAGCATATTTGATACTTGAAAACGGAACTGTTTTTGAGGGCAAATCATTTGGTGCAGAAAAAGAAACTATGGGAGAATTGGTTTTTACTACAGCTATGACCGGTTATCTTGAAACACTCACCGACCCTTCTTATTACGGTCAGGTGGTTATTCAGACTTTCCCTTTAATCGGTAACTATGGTGTAATTCCCTCTGATTTCGAGAGCAAAGTGCCCTCACTTAGAGGTTATATTGTAAGAGAATGGTGCCAAGCTCCCTCTAACTTCCGTTGCGAGGGTGATCTTGACACCTTTTTAAAAGAGTCGGATATTCCGGGCATCTACGGACTCGACACCAGAGCACTTACAAGAATTGTTCGTGAGTATGGTGTGCTTAACTGCAAAATTGCTTATTCGGGCGAAGTTACCGAAGAAGAGCTTGCAGAGATTAAGGCTTATAAAATAGAACAGGCTGTAGAGAGCACAACAATCAGCGAAAAAGAAGAATTCAAAGCTGAAAACGGCGACCTCAATGTTGTTCTTATGGATTTCGGTGCAAAGCACAACATAGGCAGAGAGCTTGTTAAGCGTGGCTGCAATGTTACGGTAGTACCTGCTCATACAACAGCAGAGCAGATTAAAGCTATGAATCCTGACGGCATTATGCTTTCAAACGGTCCGGGAGATCCATCGGACAACACTGCAATTATTGCCGAGCTTAAAAAGCTTTGCGAATATAAAATTCCTACATTCGGTATCTGCTTAGGACATCAGCTTTTGGCACTTAGCCAGGGCGCTAAGACAGAAAAACTTAAATACGGCCACAGAGGAGCTAACCAACCTGCAAAAGAGGTAGAAACAGGCAGAGTTTACATTACTTCTCAAAACCATGGCTATGCGGTTGTAAGCGATAGTATGCCGTCAAACGGTGAGGTTAGCTTTGTAAACGGCAACGACAACACCTGCGAGGGCGTTAAGTACAACAATATGCCTGCCTTCTCTGTTCAGTTCCACCCGGAGGCTTGCGGCGGTCCGCACGACACAGCGTTTTTGTTTGACCGTTTCATTGATTTGATGAAAAACAACAAATAAAACTATCCATAATTTATATACGAATTTGATTTTTAAATAAGGATAAGGAATGATTTTATGCCACTTAAAAGCAACATTAAAAGAGTTATGGTAATCGGTTCGGGTCCGATTGTAATCGGTCAGGCTGCTGAATTTGACTACGCAGGCACACAGGCTTGCCGTGCGCTTAAGGAAGAGGGACTTGAGGTTATTCTCGTAAACTCTAACCCTGCTACCATTATGACAGATAATGCAATGGCTGATAAAATTTATATCGAGCCGCTTACACTTGAAACAGTTAAAAGAATTATTAAAAAAGAGCGTCCAGACAGCCTTCTTTCCACACTCGGCGGTCAGACAGGTCTTACACTTTCTATGCAACTTGCAAAGGAAGGTTTCCTCGATAAATACGGAGTTCAGCTCCTCGGCGCTAATCCAGAAACAATTGACAAGGCAGAGGACAGACAGATGTTCAAGGACACAATGCTTGAAATCGGACAGCCTGTTATTCCGTCACTCGTTGTAAACGATGTTGAGTCTGCAGTAAAATTTGCAGATGAAATCGGCTACCCTGTAATTATTCGTCCTGCATTTACACTCGGCGGTACAGGCGGCGGTATCGTAAATGATGAGGAAGAATTAAGAGAGATTACTTCAAACGGTCTTGAGCTTTCACCGATTACACAGGTTCTTGTAGAGAAATGTATTTCGGGTTGGAAAGAAATAGAGTTTGAGGTAATGCGTGACAGCGAAGGCAATGTTATTACTGTCTGCTCAATGGAGAACTTTGACCCTGTTGGCGTACATACAGGCGACAGTATCGTTATTGCTCCTACCGTTACTCTTGCAGATAAAGAGTATCAGATGCTCAGAAGTGCGGCGCTCGATATTATCTCTGCCTTAAAGGTAGAGGGTGGCTGTAACTGCCAGTTCGCACTTAATCCGGAAACATTTGATTATGCCGTAATCGAGGTAAACCCAAGAGTTTCCCGTTCATCGGCTCTTGCGTCAAAGGCAACAGGTTATCCTATTGCAAAGGTAGCGGCTAAGATTGCTATCGGCTACACACTTAATGAAATCAAGAATGCTGTAACGGGTACAACATACGCTTGCTTTGAGCCTGCTCTCGACTATGTTGTAGTTAAATTCCCAAAATGGCCGTTCGATAAATTTGTATATGCAAACCGCACACTCGGTACTCAGATGAAAGCAACAGGCGAGGTTATGGCTATTGCTCCTACATTTGAGCAGGCTATTATGAAGGCTGTAAGAGGTGCAGAGATTTCTCACGATACACTCGATGATAAGGAATTTGCTCAACTTTCAAATGCGTCTGTTTACGACAGATTAAGCGTTTGCGATGATAAGAGAATTTTCTGCGTATATGAGGCACTCAAGAGAGGCATTACTGTAGAGCAGATTCACGAAGTTACACTTATTGACGAGTGGTTCTTGGAGAAACTCAAGAATATCATTGCTGTTGAGAATGAGCTTAAAAACAGCGAGCTTACAGATGACCTCTACTACAGAGCAAAGAAAATGGGATTCCTCAACAGAACTATTGAGGCTATTACAGGTAAGAAATGCGAAAAGAACCTTTTGCCTGTATATAAAATGGTTGATACCTGCGCCGCTGAATTTGAGGCACAGACACCTTACTTCTACTCAACCTTTGATAAGGAAAACGAGGCAGAAGAGTTTATTAAGAATAATAAATCAGACAAAAAGACAGTTATCGTATTTGGTTCAGGCCCTATCAGAATCGGTCAGGGTATCGAGTTTGACTATGCGTCTGTTCACTGCGTATGGGCACTTAAAAAGGCAGGCTACGATGTTGTTATCGTAAACAACAACCCTGAAACCGTATCTACCGACTTCGACACTGCCGACAGACTTTACTTTGAGCCGCTTACAACAGAAGATGTTATGGGTATCATCAATACAGAAAAGCCATACGGTGTTGTAGTAGCATTCGGCGGTCAGACAGCTATCAAACTTACAAAGCATATGAGCGACTGCGGTGTTAATATTCTCGGTACTTCATATGATGCCATTGATATGGCAGAGGACAGAGAGCGTTTTGACGAACTCCTTGAGAAATACCACATTAAGCGTCCGAGAGGCGTAACGGTTATGACAACCGATGAGGCTCTTGAGGTTGCCGAAACAATCGGCTATCCTGTACTTCTCCGTCCGTCTTATGTACTTGGCGGTCAGAATATGATTATCGCATTTAACGAGGCTGATGTTAAGGAGTATATGGCTATTATTCTTGCACAGAATATAGAGAACCCAATCCTTATTGATAAATACTTACAGGGTACAGAGCTTGAAGTTGACGCTATATGTGACGGTGAGGATATTCTCATTCCGGGTATTATGGAGCATATTGAGAGAGCCGGTATCCATTCCGGTGACTCAATCGCTGTATATCCTGCTTGGAATATTTCTGACAAGATGACACAGACAATCATTGAAAGTTCTAAGAACCTTGCTATTGAGTTACAGACAAAGGGTCTTGTAAATATTCAGTACCTTATCTATAATGACGAGCTTTATGTAATTGAGGTAAATCCCCGTTCATCAAGAACAATTCCTTATATTAGTAAGGTTACAGGCGTACCTATGGTTGACCTCGCTACAAGAGCAATGCTCGGCGAAAAGCTCAAGGATATGGGTTACGGCACAGGTCTTTACAGAAAGAGCCCTTACATTGCAGTAAAAGTTCCGGTATTCAGCTTTGAAAAACTTATCAATGTTGATAACCACCTCGGACCTGAAATGAAGTCAACAGGTGAAGTTCTTGGTGTTGCAGGTACTCTTGAAGAGGCTCTTTATAAGGGACTTATCGGTGCAGGTTACAAGATGAAGAAAAACGGCGGTGTATTTATTACTGTTCGTAATTCCGATAAGGCAGAAATCGGCGAAATTGCCAAGAAGTATTATGACCTCGGCTTTAAGATTTATGCTACAGAGGGTACAGCAGCCGTACTTAAGAAATACGGTATTGACGCTGTTGCCGTAAAGAAGATTCACGAGTGCAAGACAGACAACACACTCACACTTATTGAGTCGGGTAAGATTCAGTATGTAATTTCAACTTCCGCAAAGGGCAGAATTCCGTCAAGAGATTCTGTTAAAATCCGCAGAAAGACAGTTGAGAGAAACATTCCTTGTCTTACAGCTCTTGATACCGCAAACGCACTTGCGGATTGCCTTAAGAGCCATTATTCACAGCACAGTACAGAGCTTATAGATATTAACCATATGAGGGATGAAAAAGAAATGCTTAAATTTACAAAGATGCAGGGCATCGGTAATGACTATATTTATTTCAGCACTTTTGATCAGGAAATCAACAATCCGGAGGCTCTCTCTGTAAGACTTTCAGACAGACACTTCGGTATCGGCGGCGATGGTATTATTCTTGTTTGCCCATCTAAGGTTGCTGACGCTAAGATGAAGATGTACAACCTTGACGGTTCAGAGGGCAAGATGTGCGGTAACGGTATCCGTTGCGTGGGTAAGTTCCTCTATGACCACGGTATGGTTGATTACAAGGAGAAAGACGAAATCACAATTGAAACCCTTTCAGGTATCAAGAGCCTTAAGGCTTACACAACCAACGGTGAGGTAACAAGCCTTAGAGTAGATATGGGCAAGGCAATTCTTGATCCAAAGGAAATCCCTGTTGCTATGAATAAGGACAAGATTGTAAACGAGCCTGTTACAATCGGCGACAAGGAATACAACATTACCTGCGTATCTATGGGTAATCCACACTGCGTTGTATTTATGGATGACATTGACAATCTTGACATTGAAAAGATTGGTCCTATGTTTGAAAACGATAAACTCTTCCCGGAGAGAGTTAATACAGAATTTGTTACAGTTCTTGACGACCATACAATCAAGATGAGAGTATGGGAGAGAGGTTCAGGCGAAACATGGGCTTGCGGTACAGGCGCTTGTGCGGTAGCTGTTGCGGCTTGTGAAAACGGCTTCTGCAAAAAGGGCGACGATATTAAAATCAAGCTCAAGGGCGGTGACCTTGTCATCAATTACACAGACGAAACCGTATATATGACAGGTAACGCCGAAAAAGTATTTGAAGGAGAGATTGAGGTATAATTTATGGCTAATCATACTGAAAAAAAAGCTAAAAAATATATATTTGTAACAGGCGGCGTAGTATCCGGTCTTGGTAAGGGTATTACAGCAGCTTCTCTCGGCAGACTCCTTAAGGCAAGAGGCCTTAAGGTAGTCGCTCAAAAACTTGATCCGTACATCAATGTTGACCCGGGTACAATGAGCCCGTATCAGCACGGCGAGGTTTATGTAACTGAGGACGGCGCAGAAACCGACCTCGACCTCGGTCACTATGAGCGTTTTATTGATGAAGACCTCAACAAGTATTCAAATCTTACAACAGGTAAGGTTTATTCAAATGTACTTGAAAAAGAGCGTCACGGCGATTACCTCGGCAAAACAGTACAGGTAATCCCGCACATTACAAATGAAATTAAGTCTTTTATTTACAATGTAGGTGAAAAGACTGACGCCGATATTGTAATTACAGAAATCGGTGGTACAGTAGGCGACATTGAAAGCCAGCCTTTCCTTGAGTCAATCCGTCAGGTTTCGCTTGAAGTCGGCAGAGAAAACAGTATTTTCATTCATGTTACACTTGTTCCGTACATTAAGGGCAGTGAAGAGCATAAATCAAAGCCGACACAGCATTCGGTTAAGGAACTCCGTTCACTCGGTATCAACCCTGATATTATTGTTCTTCGTTGTGACGAACCGCTTGAAGAGAGTATCTTTAAGAAAATTGCTTTGTTCTGTAATGTAAAGCCTGACTGTGTAATTGAGAACATTACACTTCCGACTCTTTATCAGGCACCGCTTATGCTTGAAGAGAGCAACTTCTCAAATGTAGTTTGCCGTGAACTTAACATAGCCACAGACAAAACACCTGACCTTACAGAGTGGAAAGAAATGCTTGAAAGAATCAATAACCGTTCAAAGAAATGCAAAATTGCTCTTTGCGGTAAATATGTTGCACTTCACGACGCATACCTTTCAGTAGCCGAGGCACTTCGTCACGCAGGTTACGAAAATTCCGCTGATGTTGAAATCAAGTGGGTTGATTGTGAGCTTATCACAAAGTATTCGGCAGATGACCTTTTAGGCGATGTTGACGGTATTCTTGTTCCGGGCGGCTTTGGCAACAGAGGTGTTGAAGGCAAGGTAATGGCTGCCAAATATGCTCGTGAGCACGATATTCCGTACCTCGGTATCTGCCTTGGTATGCAGACAGCAGTAATTGAATTTGCTAAGCATGTACTCGGATATGAGGATGCAAACAGCGGTGAGTTTGCTCCGGAGGGCAAGCACAATGTAATCGACCTTATGCCCGAACAGCTCGGTATTGAAGATATGGGCGGTACAATGCGCCTCGGTGCTTATCCTTGCGTTATCAAGAAAGGCTCAATTATGGAAAGAGCTTACGGTAAGCCTGAAGTACAGGAGCGCCACCGTCATCGTTATGAATTTAATAATGATTACAGAGAAGAAATTGAAAAGGCAGGTATGATTATTACAGGTACATCACCTAATGGTATGCTTGTTGAGGCAGTTGAAATTCCTGCCAATAAGTTCTACATCGGTGTTCAGTATCACCCTGAATTTAAGTCCCGTCCTAACAGAGCACATCCGCTTTTCAGAGAGTTTATTAAGGCTTCGCTTGATAAGTGATTTTGGAATTTTCTTGGTTTTGGCAATTATTTGTCATTAACCTTTTGCCCATATATCAGAAAAGGATTGATAATAATGCAGATTAATAGAAATTTTGACAACCTCGTGCCAAACTATCTTTTTGCAGAGGTTGCATCAAGAACAAATAAGTATATGCAGGAACACCCTGACAAGAAGGTAATTAAGCTCGGTATCGGCGATGTAACACTTCCGCTTGCTCCTGTTGTAATTGAGGCTATGAAGAAAGGTGCGGAAGACCTTGCACATAAGGATACTTTTAAGGGTTATCCCGATTATGAGGGCTATGCATTCCTCAGAGAGGCTATTTCTAACTATTATGCAGGCTTTGGCGTAACAGTTGGCGCAAACGAAATCTTTGTGTCCGATGGCGCAAAGTCAGACTGCGGCAACATCGGTGACATTTTCGGCAAGGATAATGTTGTTCTCGTTACCGACCCTGTTTACCCTGTATATGTTGACTCAAACATTATGGCAGGCAGAAAGATTGTTTATGCTAACTCAAATCGTGAGAATAACTTTGCGGCTCTCCCTGATGAGAATGTAAAGGCTGACATCATCTATCTCTGTTCACCTAATAACCCAACAGGTTCAGCCTATACAGCTGACGAGTTAAAGCAGTGGGTTGACTATGCAATCAAGAATGACGCTATCATTCTCTATGATGCAGCATATGAGGCATTTATTACAGAGGATCTCCCTCGTTCAATTTTCGCAATTGAGGGTGCAAGAAAGTGCGCAATTGAGATGTGCTCACTTTCAAAGACAGCAGGCTTTACAGGTACAAGATGCGGCTACACAATCATTCCGAGAGAGCTTGAGCGTGACGGTCACAACATCTACAATACTTGGTATCGCCGTCAGGCAACAAAGTTTAACGGCGTTTCTTGGCCTGTACAGTGTGCAGCTGCCGCTGTATTCAGTGAAGAGGGTCAGAAGCAGATTAAGGAGAATATTTCTTACTACCAGGATAATGCAAAAATTATCTCATCAGCTATGGATGAACTCGGAATTTATTATACAGGCGGTAAGAACTCACCGTATATTTGGCTCAAGTGCCCTAATGGTATGGGTAGCTGGGAATTCTTTGACCTCCTTCTTAACGAGGCTAATGTAGTAGGTACTCCGGGTGAGGGCTTTGGTAAGAACGGTGCAGGTTACTTCCGTCTTACTTCATTCGGTGACAGAGAAAACACAATTGAGGCAGTTGAAAGAATTAAGAAGTTACTTTCTAAGTAATTTTATTTCTGCCAAAGTATAGTGATTATTTGAATTTTAAAGGTGCTGTAAAAAAACAGCCCAAATAAAAAATGACTGCATTCTAACCGAAAGGTAGGAATGCAGTCATTTTTCTGTAATGGAATATCTTTGAGTTTGACTTTGTCCGTTTTCATAAATATATACACTGCCTCTGCAATAAGGACATCGGACTGTCTGCGTTGACCTTACGCTCTCCAAAACAGTACGCTTTTATCTTTATTATGGCTGATTCCTATATGTGTTCCTTTAAATCCTTGACTTTCAAATTCAACTTTGATATCATCTAAAAAGAGCATAGGTTTCTCTCCTCCATTGTTTGTCTTGTCAACTACAATTCTGGAGCTTCCTATGCTCTTTTTCAATATTTACTTTTGATTATCCCACATTTTTCCGTGATGAGGGAAAAAAGAATCAAAATTTTGAAGTTTTGATTCCTTTTTGCTATTTATTTGTTTTGATGTTTATTTTTATTTAATACTTTCCCTACCACCAAACTGCTCAAAAAAGCCGCAAGCAAAATCCATGGAAGAATTCTTGCGTCGAAGCAGAGTAGGAGAAGTACGGTTACTGCAAGAGGTTTTCGCATTGTAACACCGAGAAGTGCTGCGGTAATTACTGCTGCGCAAAATGCGGTATCAAGTCCCATAAGTAGGGCTACACCAAAGCCGATACTCACTCCGCAGAAAATAACGGGGAAGAAATGACCGCCTTTCCACCCTGATTTAATGCAAACATTTGTTATTACAAGTTTTAATAATCCTGAAATTATCAGTATCCACGGCGCAAATTCTCCGATACCGTTATTTATCTCGTTAATGCTGTCTTCACCCGAAAACATTACAAGCGGAAGGTATGTACCGAAAATTCCAAGAATAATTCCGCCGAGTGTGGTGCTTATTATTATTCCTAAACTGCTCTGAATTTTATCAAATAAAATTTTGAGCAGTTTTTCTGATATTATAAATAAAAGTCCAGCTAAAGTGCCGAGAAGTGCAAGAGGAATACCCCATAGTCTTTCAGTATTTGTAATGTTGTATTCCCCTATTCTCGGTAATCCCATACTGCCGCCGAAAGCTTGATTCAGTAAAAATATTGTTCCTGTTGCAAACAGCACAGCTACGATATTTGAAATTAATTTGCCTGTGCGTATATCGGTTGCTTTGTCTTGGGTATCTAATTGTTCTTCATTTGCTGCGGCAAGACCAAAAAGCGGTGCATAAAAAATAGCCGTTAATGTGGCGCTCACACCTGTTTGCATAAGTTCAGGTATCTTACTTTGTGCATTCTTCATATGATTGCCTGCCCAGTAACAAAGTCCGACAATAACTCCTGTAAGTCCTGCTTCCGGTCCGATACTGCCGCCGAAAAGCAGTGGAATAAGTGCGGAAATACAAAGCAACAGAACTTTATTGTACGGATAAAATTTATCTCGCTTAACTTTTTTCATTACTTCTTCAAGCTCGTCGGGGACTGCTTTTGAGATTTTTTGATATATTCCAAGAAGTATTCCGCCGATTGTACAAACTGCAAGAGGATAATATGTAAAATTAATATTTGACGGAACAGTTTCCCATATAAAGCTGATTCCAAGGCTCATTAATTTAAGAAATAGCCATACTATACAGGCTATTACCGCACCGCTGAAACCGCAAAAAAGATAATAGATGAAATTGTTGGCAAGTGTACTTTTTTTCATATGTTGCCCTCCCCATTAAAATTATATGATTTCTTTTGAGTGTTGTAATACGCAATTGTGTCTATATTGTCAAGTATAAATTGTTGGACATTGCTGTCATATAAAACGACTTTATATGAACCGTACATACCCAAGCGTTCCTGTGTTGTGATGCCGAGTTGAATACCGTTTTCAGTTGGGATTTTATGATTTTTACCGTTTTCGTCGGCAAAATATTCAAGCATATTAATTTTTATAAGCCAATTAGTTATGCTTGTTGTTTTAATTCCTTTCATTTCCTCGGTATCAATCAAACTGTTAAGCTTTTTGGTAATTTCGGTAACTGTAATTGGGTTATCATCAAATACATAATCTGCTAATTGCTGCGGTGTAACAGAAAAGGGAATTTTACTGTTTTTCTTTTTTTGAGGATTGTTGTTATTTTCGATTAAATTTCTAAGTACATCGGAAACATAAAAAAGACATCTTGAAATATGTATATTATTTATAGTATCGTTTTCTGACGCCAATTCATTGGTTATTGGATTTATTCCGTTGGCGAGTTTGTCAAGATATGATTTTGCTTTTAAAAGTTTTTCGCTTTCGTTCAAGTTAATCACCTGCTGCAGCTTTTATTAGGTAGTATGTATTTAAAATTATACCATATTGATATAGAATATTGCAATTAATTAGAGAAAAAATATCGAAAATTTAGCTAATATGTTATATTAAAGTGCTGAAAGAAACTTTGTTGTGAAACAATATAATAGCTATTATTGGTGATGAAAGTGCAATTCAGCCTAAGTGTTTTGTTTATTAGGTCGAGAGATGTATTGCAAATTGAGATAAGCAAATATTTAAACATAATTATATTTTATTAGATAACTATGATAAAGCGGTTGCCGAGATCGGATAGTGGTATAGATTATGATTTATAGCATTTATATAAGATTTTTATATCGCAATAATTTAATATAATATAAAATAATATTGTAGATGATATGACCCCTAAAAATATTAAAATATTTTAAAAGCACTCTATGATTTGCAGAACTCCTGATTGGTTGGTATTTGTTTTCACTCTCTCAGGGGCAAGGATTACTGCTGTTTTTGCAAATAAAGCTGAACCCAAAATTTTGTGTACTATAATCAAATTTAATTGTAGGTTTTCTTGCAAATTAACAATGATTTTGTAAAAAAATGCAAAATAGTCAAATTTATATTGGTCAATATGCATATATTAAAGAAAAGTGCCAATTTATTAGTTATATTAATCTTAAATAAGCTTTTTTGTTGATATATTGAACTTTATGTGATATAATTATGAAAAAGTGTAGTGTGTAAGTGTGTGCATATATTAAGAGGTATTAATTATGAACAGAGAAAAAACAATTTACAATAGAATAATTAAGAGAATTTTAGATGTTATATGCTCTTTTATGGCAATTGTATTTCTCTCAATAGTTTATTTACCAATTTGTGTAGTTATAAAATGTACAAGTAAAGGCCCGATTTTCTTTAAGCAAAAGAGAATCGGAAAAGATAAAAAATATTTTAATATACTTAAATTCAGAACAATGAGAATTGATACTCCGAAAGATTGTCCTACTCATTTGTTAAAAAATCCGGAACAATATATCACTAAAGTTGGCAAATTTCTGAGAAAAACAAGTTTAGATGAATTGCCGCAAATTTTCAATATATTTATAGGTGATATGAGTGTTATAGGACCTAGACCTGCACTGTGGAATCAAGATGATTTAATAGCTGAAAGAGATGAATATAACATTAACAATTTAACCCCCGGGTTGACCGGTTGGGCTCAGATTAACGGAAGAGATGAACTTCCTATACCTGAAAAAGTACAGATGGACAAGGTTTATTATGATAATTTGAGCTTTGCGTTTGATGTTAAGTGTTTGTTTATGACAGTTGTCAGCGTATTTAAACACGAGGGAGTAGTGGAAGGCGGAACAGGAGCTATGAGTGATGAGCAATAAGAAAAAGAAAATTTTGATTCTGACTAACCATTCTTATATGCTTTATCGTTTCAGGAAAGAGTTAATTGAAGAGTTGATGAAGAATAATGAGGTAATATTAAGTATGCCTTTTGTCGGTCATCATGAAGATTTTATGAATATGGGTTTGCACTGTATAGAAACAAAAATGGAGCGAAGAGGTATAAATCCTTTTACCGATCTTTCTTTAATTAATTTTTATAAGAAAATGCTAAAAGAAGAAAAACCAGATTTAGTTATAACATATTCAATTAAGCCTAATATTTATGGCGGACTAATGTGTTCTAAGCTAAAAATTCCTTTTTATGCTAATGTTCAGGGCTTAGGAACAGCTTTTCAAACAAAAGGTCTTGCGCAATTTGTTACTTTATTGTATAAAACCGCTTTTAAAAAAGTACAAACTGTATTTTTTGAAAATCAGGTTAATGCTGATGAATTTAAAAGCAGAAAAATCATACAACCTGAAAAAGAAACCGTATTAAACGGTGCAGGCATAAATTTGGAAATATATAATTACCAACCATATCCGCATAATAAACCGCCAAGATTTTTATATCTTGGCAGAATTATGAAAGAAAAGGGTATGGATGAACTTTTTGAGGCATCGGAGAAACTGCACAATGACGGCGAGAAATTTATTCTGGATTTAGTTGGCTTTTTTGAAGATGAGTATAAAGAAAAAGTTGACCGACTTGTTGAGAAAGGCATTGTTGCATTTCACGGCTTCCAGGAAGAACCTCGACCTTATTATGCAAAAGCAGACTGTGTAGTGATGCCCAGTTATCATGAGGGAATGAGTAATGTCAATCTTGAGGCTTCTGCTACCGGCAGACCGGTAATTACCACAAATATTCCCGGATGCAGAGAATCTGTGGAAGACGGAATTACAGGCTGGCTGTGTGAATCGAAAAATGCAGATAATCTTTACGAAAAGATGAAAATGTTTTTAAATACAAATATTACTACTCGTGAAGAAATGGGAAAGAAAGCTCGTAAAAAAATGGAAAAAGAGTTTGACAAAAATTCGATTGTGAAACAAACTATAGCCGCATTAGATTTAAATTAAATGTTTAATATAGATTGTTGGAAGGATTAGTATGATAAGAGTATTACAAATTGTAACATATATGGGCAGAGGCGGTCTTGAAACTATGATAATGAACTATTATAGAAATATTGATCGCAATAAAGTTCAGTTTGACTTTCTTGTTCATCGTCAGGAAGAAGCTGATTATGATAAAGAAATAGTTGCTTTGGGCGGTAAAATTTATCATATGCCAATGTTAAATCCTTTTTCAAAATCTTATTTTAATGCTTTGGATTCATTTTTTAAAGAACATAAATATGATATTGTACATTGTCATTTAGATTGTATGAGCGCATACCCTCTAAAAATAGCCAAAAAAAATGGTGTAAGAGTTAGGATTGCTCATTCACACAATAAAAGTCAAGATAAAAATTTAAAATATCCGATTAAATTATATTCTAAGAGATTAATTCCAAAGTACGCTACACATTTGCTTTCTTGTGGAAAAGAGGCAGGCGATTGGATGTTTAACGGAAAGCCGTATACAATTTTAAATAATGCAATAGATGCCCAATCTTATCGTTTCGATAAACAAATTCGTGAAGAAATGAGAGAACAACTTGGCTTTAACCAAGAAGATTTTGTTATCGGCCATGTAGGCAGATTTAATCCTCAAAAAAATCATAATTTTATAATTGATGTATTTAATTTTGTGCATAAAAAGAATACAGCGGCGAAACTGGTGCTTGTTGGTACAGGCGATGGACAGAAAGCAATTAAAGAAAAAGTAGAATCTCTTGCATTATCTGATAGTGTTTTATTTTTAGGTAACCGAACCGATGTAAATAAAATTTTACAGGCTATGGATGTATTTCTTTTTCCGTCACTTTACGAGGGTTTGCCGCTTTCTATAATTGAAGCTCAAGCTGCCGGATTACCATGCGTTATATCCGATAATGTTCCACCGGAGTGTATAAAAACAGATAGAGTTTTTCGTTATAGTTTAGAAAAGCCTTTAGATTTTTGGGCGAATAAAATAATAGAGGCTGCAAAAATTGAGAAAAATGATACATATGATGAAATTGTAGCTTCCGGATTTGATATTAAAAATAATGCAAATAAACTGCAAAACTTTTACACTTCGTTTTGTTATGGAGAATGAAAATGGCAACTTTAACTGTATTTACACCATTATATAATAGAATAAATACTTTAAAAAGAACTTATGAAAGTTTAAAAAGACAAACATCCAAGGATTTTGTTTGGCTGATTATTGATGACGGTTCTACTGATAATCCATATGAGATTATAAAGGAATGGATTAAAATTAATAATGGCTTTGAAATAAAGTATGTTTACAAAGAAAATGGCGGAATGCATACAGCGCATAATACGGCTTACGAAAATATTGATACCGAACTCAATGTTTGTGTAGATTCGGATGATTATATGCCGGATAATGCGGTGCAATTGATTATTGATTGTTGGAATAAAAACAAAAATAAAGGTTATGCCGGTATAATTGCACTCGATTTTGCCGATTCAACAAAAAAAGTAATTGGCAAAGAATTGCCAACAGACAAAGAAAGCACAACCCTTATGGGGTATTATAATAATGGTGGCTTTGGTGATAAAAAACTAATTTACAGGACAGATATAATAAAACAAACGCCTCCGTATCCTGTGTTTGACAATGAGAAATATGTTGCACTTGCATATAAGTATCATCTGATTGATGAAAAATATGAATTAAAAATACTTAATGAATGTGTTTGTATTGTTGATTATCAAATGGACGGTTCGAGTACAAATATGTACAGACAATATGTAAGGAATCCAAAAGGATTTGCTTTTTGGAGAAAAGAACAAATGAAACACAGTATAAATACCAAACAAAAGATAAAGGCTTGTATTCACTATGTTTCAAGTTCTTTAATAGCTAAAAATAAACACTTTATAAAAGAATCACCGGAAAAGTTTTTAACAGTATTAAGCGTTCCGCTTGGATTTCTGTTAAAGATAATCGTTGTAAAAAAATCAAAATCTTCTTATATGAAGGTTGAAGGGATTTAGTTAATGAATGTATTTGTATATACAACAGTATTAGTATTAATATTGTTTTATGTTGGCAGAAAACCGCTTGATAAAAATATTACAATTGAAACCGAAAAGACTAAGATAAGAGATACAAATACATTATTTTTTATTTTAGGAACATTGTTATTAGTGTATGTAACAGGACAAAGATTTGATTTTGGTGATACTATAGCATATTGGGAAATCTTTACTAAAGCTATGCCAATTGATGAGTGCATATCCTCCTTTTCAATTGGAAACGAATGGTTGTTTCAGTTTTATATGTCGTTCATACATACTTATATATCTACTGACCCGAGAGTTTTTATTGAAATTACTTCATTAATAACTATTTTCCCTTTAATGTATTTTTTATATAATTATAGCGGTGATTTAAAATTTGCTTTTTATATTTTTATAATGTCCGGCTGTTGGGAACATTCAATGAATGGACTGAGACAGTATTTGGCTACTGCAATAATAGTTGCGGGATTTCAACTTTTAGCGAACAGAAAATGGTATTTGTTTTTACCGTTAGTATTTATTGTTGCTCAAATACATACATCGGCATATATTTTTTTGCTTTTGTATTTTATAACAAATACAGAAGCTTGCGGTAAAATGACAAAATTTATTTTAGCTATTTCAATATTAATTGTAATTACATCCCCATTGACAGGAGGATTTGTTGATAACCTGTTATCGGGATCGGATTATGGTGATAGATATTCCGGACAAGAATGGAATTACAGCATAAATATCTTCAGAGTATTGGTAAGTGTTGTGCCGATTGCTTTAGCTTTTTTCAATAAAGATCTAATGAAAAATAAATATAAATATTACAACACTGTATTTAATATGGCTCTGTTTTTCACTGTATTTACAATGGCAGGAGTGTTTTCATCTGTGTATGCCAGATTTAATATATATTTCGAAGTATTTTCTGTATTGCTATTGGTATGGAATGTTAACGAGATGGTAGTTAATTCAAAAATTCCGTGGATAAAAAATGCGGCATATATCTGCTATACATTATATTTTATATATCAAATCGTATTTACTTATGGTATGGGATGGCATACTAATTACCAATTTTTTACTAACAGCTATGGACAAGTATCTTGGATATAAATTTTTAAAAGGTGCAGCTTATGAATGAGATTTTTAAATATGATTACTATAGAATGACAGGTAATAGCTATTCTTTTTCTTTTAAAGCTAAATTTAGTTTATTTTTATATCATCAACTTAAATTTATGTATTTATGGAGAAAATTAAAAGTAAAAAATAACTGTATTAACAGAGCAAGATTATATAGATTGACTAAAAAATACGGTTTAGAAATTTCACTGTCAGCCACAATTGGAAAAGGGTTATATTTAGGACATCCATACAATATTACTGTGGCATCAGATGTTATAATCGGTGATAATGTTAATTTACATAAAGGATGTACTATAGGTAGAGAAAATAGAGGAGATAGAGCAGGTGTTCCTAAAATTGGTAATAATGTGTCGGTTGGTATAAATTCTACTATTGTCGGTAAAGTCAATATAGGAAATGATGTTATGATTGCACCAAACAGCTTTATTAATTTTGATGTACCTGATCATTCGGTAGTATTGGGAAATCCTGCAAAAATTCATTCAAAGGAATATGCTACAAAATGTTATGTGAACTTTTTAGTTTAGTGTTTTAATACAAATGGAGAATAAAATGATACCTAAAAAAATACATTATTGTTGGTTTGGCAGAGGAGAGAAATCAAAAAAAATCAAAAAATGCATTGAAAGTTGGAGAAAATATTGTCCGGACTATGAAATTGTCGAATGGAATGAAGATAACTTTGATGTGTATCAAAACGCTTATACTAAATATTGCTATGATAATAAGAAATATGCGTTTTTGAGCGATTATGCCAGATTGTTGATTGTATATTTTGAAGGCGGTATCTATTATGATACTGATGTTGAGGTAATAAAACCAATTAACGATTTATTAAAAAATAAAGCTTTTGTCGGCTTTGAAGTTAATGAATATATTAATACCGGTATTGGTTTTGGAGCAGAGAAAGAAAGTTCTGCAATAAAATTAATGATAAATGAATATGATAAACTTTTGGATGGAAAAAGCGGTACAGTAGGTTGTCCTATTTTAAATACAGAAGCTATAAAAAAATTAGGATTGCAGCTTAATGGAAAAACTCAATATTTAAATGGTATAACCGTATATGCTTCGGATTATTTTAATCCTTATGATGCTCCCACAGGAATATTAGAAAAAACAAGTAATACTTATTCGATTCATTGGTTTTCAGCTTCTTGGATGAGTAAAAATAAAAGGTTAAGATGTGATATTATGAAACCAATACATAGAATGTTAAGGAAAATTAGATGAAACCATATTTAAAAGTAATTATTAATAAAATTAAATTAACTTATATAAAAGTTATTAAATGTAAACAATTAAAATTATTCGGATATCAATTGTTTTCGTATAATTCAAAGCTTTTGTTTTCAAAAAAATCCAGTGTTTATTTAGGTGATAAAATTATTAATGACGGTCGTATTACAATAATTGTAGATGACAATGCAAAATTAATAATCGGTAATAATGTTTATTTTAATGAAAATAATATGATTAGTGTTAAATCATCTGTGGAAATAGGTGATGGATGCCAGTTTGGCCCAAATGTGAAGATTTTTGATAATAATCATATGTTTACTTCTAATGAAGGAGTGCTGCCGTTACATAAATCATCACCAATAAAAATTGGTAAAAAATGTTGGATTTCCTCTGATGTTATTATTTTAAAAGGGGTGTCTATAGGCGATAATTGCGTAATAGGTGCCGGGTGTATTATTAAGGACGATATACCGTCTAAATCTATAGTAACATTACAAAATAATTTGAAAATAAGACATATTGAGGATAAAGCATGAAAAAAAGAATTCTTTTTACTATGCCTTCTATGTTTATGGGAGGCGCCGAGAGAAGTTTATTGGGATTACTCGACGCTATTGATTATAAGAAGTATGATGTTGAACTTTTTTTATATAGACACGAAGGAGAATTTTTAGAATTTATTAATCCTAAAGTGACAATTATACCGGAAATAAATAAATATAAAACATTTGATGTTCCTATAGTTAGTTTAATAAAAAGTAAATTGTATTTATTTGGTATTTCGAGGATTATAAGCAAAATATTTTTAAAATTACATTGTTTACTGTCTAAAGAAAAAGAGGGAGTATGGATGCATATGCAATATACTTCTCGTTTTTTACAGTGGATTTTACCTAATATACCCGGTGAATATGATTGTGCTATCTCTTTTTTGGGCGTTCCTGATGTTTTGGTTAACAAAATTAATGCTAAAACAAAAATCGCCTGGATTCATACAGACTATGATACACTAAATCCATCAAGAAGATATGATAGATTAGTTTATTCAAAGATAGATTATATCGCAAATGTGTCAGATGATTGTACAAGAAAATTTTTGAAATATTATCCTGAATTTATTTCCAAGTCAATAACAATAGAGAATATCTTAAGTTCTAAATTTTTGGAATTTCAATCAAAAGAAAAAATAACGGATTTTAAAGAAAATTCAATTATAATACTCTCAATCGGTAGATTTTGTGAAGCTAAAAATTTTGATAATGTCCCTGCAATATGTAAACTTATACGAGAAAAAGGGTTAAATATAAAATGGTATTTAATTGGTTTTGGCACAGATGAGGAAATTATCAGAAGTAAAATAAAAGAATTTGATATGGAAGATAATGTTATTATTCTTGGCAAAAAAATAAATCCATATCCATACATAAAAAATTGTGATTTATATGTACAGCCGTCAAGATATGAGGGAAAAGCTGTAACCGTTCGTGAAGCTCAAATGCTTTGCAAACCGGTTGTTATTACAAAATTCGCTACATCATCAAGTCAATTGAAAGACGGTTATGATGGTATTATAGTTCCTATGGATAATCAAGGATGTGCAGATGGCATAGCAAAGTTATTAAATAATAAAGTACTTATGCAACAGCTTTCTGAAAATTGTGCTGAAAATGATTATTCAAATTCTCAAGAAATAAATAAAATATATGAAATTATTGAAAATAGTTAATTGTGTGTTAGGATATTTTTATGAATAAAGTTAAAGTTAGTGTTGTAGTTCCTGTATACAAAGTTGAAAAATATTTAGAGAGATGTGTTAATTCTATTATTAAGCAATCTCTCAGTGAACTTGAAATAATTTTAGTAGATGATGGTTCTCCTGATAATTGCGGAATAATGTGCGATTCATTTGCTGATAAAGATAATAGAATTAAAGTTGTACATAAAGCAAATGGTGGTTTAAGCAGTGCAAGAAATGCAGGCTTGAAGATAGCTACAGGTGAATATATTGGTTTTGTGGACTCTGATGATGATATTGAAACTGATATGTATGAAAAAATGTATAATGCAGCACTCAAATATAAAGTTGACTTTGTTATGTGCGATTATCAAAGAATTAATAGTAACAGAACTAATTTCAACAAAACACTTGATATTGATTCTGGTTTTTATGATAAAGAAAAAATCAGAAGCGATATTTTTCCAGCGTTGATTATGGGAAGTAATATTGACTATGGACCATTACTTTCAGTTTGCCTTTGTCTATATAAGCGTCAGTTTTTGACTGATAATTCTATTACTTTCGCAAATGATGTAAAATGGTCAGAAGATAATTTGTTTAGTGCTATTGTCGGATATAAATGTAATAGCTTTTATTATTTAAAAACCGAATATTTATATCATTATTATTCCAATCCGGGAACTATCACAACTTCATATAGAGCGGGAGCATGGAATGTTTACTGCAAAATGAATGAGTATTTACATAATTTTTTTGATCAAATTTCTGATTATGATTTTTCTGAACAACTTAAAATCCATATGATATATTATGCATGTAATTGTTTAGGTATGGCTTCTAAGTTGTCTGAAGAAGATGCTTTATATGAAATGAATATGATATTAAATTCACAAGAGTTAAAAACAGCTTTTAAAAATTTGCACTTATCAGATATTTCCATAAAATTAAGATTTCAATTATATCTAATGAAACATAAGAAAACCAAAGTATTATATAAAATATATAATAAAAAAGGATGAAAAAATGACTTTACTTTCGATTATTATGCCTGTATATAATAAAGAAGAATATATAGACAGGGCTATACAATCAATTATCGGTCAAAATTTTAAAGAATGGGAATTAATAATTGTAGATGACGGTTCAATAGATAAGTCGCTTAGCTTATGTAAAAAGTATGAAAATGAAAAAATAAAAGTTATAAGTATTGAAAATAACGGTGTTTCTAATGCAAGAAACATTGGTTTGAATATGTCTTGTGGCGATTTTGTAACTTTTATTGATGCTGATGATTATGTAGCAAGTGATTATTTGGAAAATTTGTATCAGCCACAGTATGATTTTATAATTTCAGGTTTATCAAAAGTAAGTAAGAACAGTGAACTGATAGATACAATTAAACCTCTTAACAATGGTGTAATCAAAATAGATGATATATGTAAAAATTTTTATAAAGAACAGATGGACACCGGTATTTATGGATTTGTGGCAGGTAAATGTATTAGAAAAAGTATTATAACTGATAATAGTATTTCATTTGACAAAAGTATAAACTTAGCAGAGGATTATGATTTTTTCCTTAAAATTTATAATAAATTAGATAGTATACTATTTTTAGATTATTCCGGATATTTTTATTTAATCGGTACAGACAATTCCGCCATTGGTATGTCTGATAAAAAAATTGATTTTATAAAGCAAATTGAATTACAAAATAAAACAAGAACTTTTTTGGAAAATCACAACTCTTTTGGAGAAAATGAAAAAAATCTATATATGAAAAGAGTTGCCGGATACATATACACAATATTAATTAATTGTAACTGTAATTCATATAAATCATATTTATCTGATTATAAACGATTAAAAAATACTATCCAAAGAGTTAATCCCAAAGAAGTAAATTCAATATTAATAAAAGTTATTTTATGTTTATATAATAAAAACAAATATAGTCTTATTTTTATCTTATTAAAAATAAGAAGAAAACTGGGTAGATAATATGAAAGTAGTAATGTATGTCCATGGCGGGAGTAAAAACCATGGTTGTGAAGCTATAGTAAGATCGACTGCACAATTGCTTAAATTAGATTTAAATCAATCTATACTTTTGTCATATAATTGCAGTGAAGATCTTCAGTATGGTTTAGATTCTGTTGTACAATTGCGACAGGAGATAAATACAATTAATCGAAAGTCTTTAGATTTTGTTAAAGCATATTTTATGCAGAAAATTTTTAATAAATCTATTTATATGGACGCTTTACTTCATAAGCAATCAATTAATCAAATTAATAATATGGATATTGGTTTATTTGTAGGAGGAGATAATTATTGCTACTCTGATGCAGAAGTGTATCCTATTGTGAATAACTTAATAAGAAAAAAAGTCAAAAAACTTGTGCTGTGGGGTACATCTGTTGAGCCTTCTGTATTAGAAAATAATAGAATAAGAAAAGACATTAAAAAATTCGATTTAATTATTGCAAGAGAAAGTATATCTTATAATGCTATAAAGCAAGTAAATCCTAATACAATATTATTGCCTGATCCCGCATTTTTTCTTAATATTGAAAAGACAGAGTTACCCAAAAACTTTGTAAAAGGTAACACAATAGGTATTAATATCAGTCCGATGATTTTAGATTATGAAAAGAACCGTGGAAAAACATTTGAAAACTATGAATGTTTAATTGATTATATCATTGAACAAACTGATTATAATATTGCATTAATTCCGCATGTAATATGGGATTCTAATGATGACAGAAAAGTATTGCAACAATTATATAAAAAAATATCAGACAAAAATAGAATTTCTGTTGTAGATGATCATAATTGTAGGCAACAAAAATATATTATAAGTCAATGTGCTTATTTTATTGGTGCCAGAACGCATTCAACCATTGCTGCGTATTCTACTGGCGTACCAACTTTAGTTGTAGGATATTCTGTGAAAGCAAAAGGAATTGCTAAAGATTTGTTTGGTACATATGATAATTATGTTATTCCTGTGCAGGATTTGAATCAGAAAAACAATTTATTAAATTCTTTTTTATGGCTTGAAAAAAATACAGATAGAATAAAAATTACATTAAACGATAAGATTAAAGAGTATTCTGAACTTAAAGAAGAGTACTTGAAAGGATTAATTAATGGTTAAAACAGAAAACTGCGAAGCTCTTGTGTCTGTTATAATACCCGTTTATAATGTTGAAAATAATATTTCATATTGTATAGAATCAGTATTAAGACAAACATATAAAAATCTTGAAATATTGATTATAGATGATGGTTCAACTGATAACAGTTACAATATATGTAAAAAGTATGCTAATAACGATAATCGAATAAAAGTAATACATCAAGAAAATCATGGTATTTCATATGTTCGTAATTTCGGAGTAAAATTAGCTAAAGGTAATTACATATTCTGGATAGATAGTGATGATTATATAAAAGAAAATATAATTGAAAAGCTGTATGAAAATTTAATTAAATGTGACGCAGATATTTCTATATGCGATTTTATAAAAGGCAGTGAAACAGACTATATATTTCCAGATAGTAATAATATTGCCGTTGAGTGTTTTGATAATAAAAGAGGTTTAGAATTAATTTATAAAAATGATCATTATTCTTTTATTATGGCTGCCTCTTGGGCTAAGCTTATTAAAAAGGATTTATATAACGGATTACAATATCCTGACGGTAAAATTTTTGAAGATATTTATATGAGTCATCATCTAATTAATAAATGTAAGAAAATTGTATTTACAAAAGAAGTGATGTACTATTATTATCAGTGGCCGGAAAGCATTCTCGGGAAATAATTCAGTTATGGAGTATGAGCTTAATTCAAATGCTGCTTTTGAATATAAGACAGTTTTAAATAAATTATATTATGGTGAAACATATCCACTGAATCGTAAAAAGCTAAATAAGTAAATACAGAAAAGTGGCAGAAAAACTAATCCATTAAAGATATTTTTTAACTCGGTATTAAGGAGACTGCATAATGAAAGTTAATCAACTTCGTGTGGGTACATTACTATCGTATGTCAATCTTGCAATAGGTAGTATTATACCTATGATATATACCCCAATTATGTTAAGAATACTTGGTCAAGCTGAGTATGGCTTATACAGTTTGTCAAACTCTATTGTTGGATATTTATCATTATTGAATTTTGGATTTGGCAGTACAATTATTAGATATATATGTAAGTATAGAGCCGAAGGCAAGAAAGAACAAGTAAGAAGCATATTTGGTTTATTTTTGATAATATACGGAATAGTATCTGTTTTAGTAATTATCGGCGGATTTATATTAATGTTATGTACTGATTCATGTTTTTCTAAGGGTCTTACGCAACAGGAAGTAGATAAACTTAAAATATTGATTGTTATGATGGCATTTAACACAGCCATTGCCTTTCCAATTAGTGTTTTTTCATCAATTATTACTGCATATGAAAGATTCATATTTAGAAGAGTTATTGATATTTTTTCTACAGTTTTAGCTCCAGTTGCTAACATTATACTATTATATTGTGGATTTGGCTCAATCGGTATGACATTCTCAGGACTCCTACTTAATTTTATTGCCTGCCCTGTCAATATATACTATTGCTTTAAGGTTTTAAAAATAATACCAAAATTTGTACGATTTGAAAGTGTATTTATTAAAGAACTGCTCGTATTTTCAGTGTACATGTTTATAGGAACTTTGGTAGATATGCTGTTTTGGACCACAGATAAGGTTATTTTAGGTGCGTTGGTAGGAACTGCAGTTGTTGCAATTTATAATGTTGGCTCGACATTTAATAATATATTGATGCAGTTGTCGCAAGCTGTATCCGGTGTAATTGGTCCTAAAATCAATTCAATGGTTACTTTGGATGGAGAAAATACTCAAGCTTTGTCCGAGGTTTTTATTAGAGTCGGAAGATTACAGTATCTTTTGTTGGCATTAGTAGTTTCGGGTTTTATAGCTTTAGGTCACCCATTTTTAATTATGTGGGCAGGTGAAAATTATGGAGAATCTTACTATATAGCACTGGTAACAATGATACCTTTGGTAATTCCGTATATTCAAAATACCGGGCTAACAATTGTAATAGCTCAAAATAAGCATAAATTTCGTTCTTTGGTTTATTTAGCAATAGCCATATTAAATGCAGTATCCACATATTTTATAGTACCTTATTTGGGTGGTATCGGAGCTGCACTGTGTTCTTGTGTATCCTATATTTTAGGTCAAGGAATAATAATGAATATATATTATTACAAAGTTACTAAAATCAATATTCCTTTGTTTTGGAAGAATATTTTATGTATGTCATGGATTCCTACACTATTATGTGTAATGACATTTATAGTGTCAAATTTTGTGAATTTTTATTCCTGGAGTGTATTTTTATTTACTGTTTTGATATATGTAGTATTATATTCAGTTGGTAGTTGGTTCTTCTCCATGAATGATTATGAGAAGGATGTTATTCGTGTGCCAATTAATAACCTACTGAATAAATTAAAAAAGCGAAAGGCGTAATTAAAATGAAAACAGCTGTAGCCGGAACATGATATGTTGGCTTATCTATTGCCACTTTGCTTGCTCAACACAATGAAGTTATTGCTGTTGATATTATTCCAAAAAAAGTTAAACTGATCAATGACATATTATCTCCGATAAAAGATGAATATATTAAAAAATATTTTAAGAAAGAAAACTTAAATCTATATGCTACCTTAGATTATGAAAATGCATACAAGGATGCGGATTTTGTTGTAATAGCAACACCAACAAACTATGATTCTGATAAAAACTATTTTGATACATCAGCTGTTGAAGATGTTATCAAACAAGTAATAAAAATCAAATCACAAAGCAAGCATTTCATTGAGCGTGTTTTTGGTACAAAAAACGATCCTATGCATAATAACAGAGCAAGAAGTGGCGTGTCGCTTGAGAATATAAAAGATGCTATACTATCTGATAAAGAACCTATATACAGTAGTAAAAACGATAGTTTTGTATTTACTAACTCTAAATGCCAAGTATCTATTAATGCCAACGGTAATCTTATTCAAACCAATCCAAAGAAGGTAAAAAAATGAAATTTATACTTACTAAAAAACAATTTGATTTTTTAATTACACTTGATAATGTTAATAATTTTATTTTGAAACATTCTTTTGAAAATAATAATGCCATTTTCTTTGTAGATGATATTAGTAGTTTTCAGGATATTATTTACTTTAATGTTGTCGAATACGGAATGGATAAAGAAGGTGCAATAAATTCAAAAGGCAAACAGATATATGCTGTAGCTTTTCGCACAAAACGAGAAAAGTTTTCGCATAAAATAGAAAAAGTGCGTTTTTGTAAAAATGTATAATGTTGCAAAAAAATACCCACGCAGATTTGGATTTTCTGCGTGGGTATTTTCATTTTTTATTCATTTTTCTGTGTCCATTTTGCTCTACAATAAGGTTTTTGCCTGTCTTTTTAATCTTATTTGGTTTGTATTCAAGCAGTTCTGAAATGTCGCAGTCAAAAACCTCGCATATTCTATCCAAATGTTCAAGATTAATTCTATCACACATTTCATTA
>ERZ827423.37-NODE-37-length-171315-cov-19.803369_pt1 | contig 171315 bp, 145 predicted proteins | sample MGYA00519775_ERZ827423 | MGnify/ENA primary metagenome ERZ827423 (study PRJEB31778, sample SAMEA3449296) | human gut metagenome | biome: human gut; feature: human-associated habitat; material: faeces | place: United Kingdom | collected 2010/2012 ... | reverse complement strand
TAGGTTTATATTTCATTGACGGCCTGCCTTTCTTTTTAGGCAGCAGCCCTGATTTGCCGTAGGCAAGGTATTGCTTTTCCCATTGATAGATAGTGGAAAAATTAGGGATAGAGAAAAGGGCTGCCGTTTCTTTTAATGATAACCCATGCTGCCAGCGGTGCTCAAGGACTTTTTGTTTAAAATCCGGGGAATATGAACGATTTTTATGGAGGAGCTGCTTAATGCCGCCGTGGTTGTAGTGGGCGAGCCAAGCGTCTAAAGTAGAATGTGATGGAATATTTAACATTCTTGTTACAGATTCTACTGTATTATCTTTGAGCACCATTTGTACTGCTTTGATTTTAAATTCGTCTGAGTATTTGGTCATGAAAAAACTGCACCTCCAAAAGTCTAACTTTTGGGGTGCAGTTCACTTTTTGGGTGCTGGTTGTTTATAGCGCTGCTTTTTTGTTTGCTTCTTTTATTAAACAATCATTGCAAAGCGTTTTGGAGTGAGTTACGGGCAGGCGTTTGCCGCATTCTTTACATCTGGCAATGAACATTGTTTTATCGCCTATCAGCAGGTTATTGATTTTAATGCACAAGCGCTGTCTTTCCGCCAAAAAGTCATCAAAAAAACCAAACGTGTTTGCCAGGCGGTAACGTATTTCGTAAGCGCGGTACTGCACTTCGCAGTCTGTTAAATTGTCGGAGCGGCCTTCCGGTAACGGCAGGGCTTCGCCGTTATTTATCGCTAGGCAGCAGGAGCGCCAATAGCTCATCAGCTGCGGGTCGGAAGTATTAAAGGGGCAGCGGATAAGTTTAAAAAGGTCTTCGGTAGCAAATGCCGCAGCGTCGTTTTTGAGGAATTTCAACAAAATAAGGGCTTCCGTCATCCGTTCCCGCCGGAAAGTTTTATCTAAAAGCAGACGTTCCCATTCTTCAAGGTATATTTTTAAATCTGCATCGCCGGTAATTACCTCCTGCGGAAAGGGTAATGTTATGTGTTTCAGCGGTACTATGCCTTTGGCTAATGCCGATTGAATATGTTCCGGGCGCGTCATGCTTAAAACTTCGCCCGCGTCAAATTTGCCGTATCTGCCGGCACGTCCGGCAATCTGGCGTATTTCGTAAATCGAAAGCGGGCGGTAGGCACCGTAATCCCACTTGTCTGTTTCGCAGAAGATAATGCGCTTTATCGGCAGTGAAACGCCCATGCCGATAGCGTCCGTTGCTACAACTACGGTGCTTTCACCGCTGTTAAACCTGCGTATTTCTTCGCGCCGTGCGGCAGGCGGCAGCCATCCGTAAATTACGCTGGTTTTAACGCCCATGTCTTCCAGCGCAGCGGCTATTGCCAACACTTTTTTGCGTGAGAATGCAATTAAGGCATCGCCCTGCTGAATATCGGCAAGGCTTTTAAAAATACCGGAAAATTTCAGCGGCGCAAGGCGCTCATAGTAGTTTACGGTATAACTGGCATTGATGGAGTTTAAAAGAGAGATAATTAAATCTGCGGCTTCCGGTGCAAGGCACAGGTGAATTTCATCAGCGTTAAGCTGCAAAATGGCTTTTGTCCAGTGCTGCCCGCGCCGCTCGTCTGCTATCAGCTGGCACTCGTCAATAACCGCAACATCGTAATGGGCGTCAAAGCAGCAGGTTTCAATAGTGGAAGACAGTACCTTGGCAAAAGGTACATCCTCACGTTCTTCGCCGGTAAGCAGGGAACAAAAGACGCCGTTATAATTTAAGGTATCAAAAATCTCCAGCGCTAACAGGCGCAGTGGGGCCAGATAAATGCCGGTTTCGGCTTTTGCAAAACGCTTTAAGGCGTGATAGGTTTTACCGCTGTTGGTAGGGCCGATGTGAAGAACAAAATTTCGGCCTGAGTTTGGCACGGATTCAAACAGGGTGTTGATACTGCTTGCACGAATAAGTGCTTTGCGCACGGTTTTGCGCTTTTTGGCGTTGGGCTCGCTGCCTCTGGTTGAATAATGGTCATGCTGAAATTTCTTTCTTTGCATTATTTCTTCCACAACGGAAATCGGCCAGGCGTCCCTTAATTTATCGCTGTTTTTGGAGGTGCTTATTTTAACCGGCGCAGGAAAGAAACGGCCTATAAATTTATCGTTTATTAAAAAACGGCGCTTTAATTCTCTTTTGGTCATGTATTCGTTAAAACGCTGTTTTGTTTCGGTCATTTATGGTTTCACCAACTTTTAAGCTATTTTGTTAAAGCAATTATAAAAATTATTTTATCATATTTTAAGCAGGCGTTTAAATAAAATTAACGTAAAAATGAATATCACGCAGAATAATAAAACCTCCCGCTTGTATAAACGGGAGGTTTGGTGTTTTAACGTACTTTTTATGCCTTGATTTCAATTTCCATCAGGCAGTCGCCGCTTTCGATACGGCTGCCGGCCGCTACGTGGATTTGCGATATAATGCCGCTGATAGGTGCGGCGATGGTGGTTTCCATCTTCATTGCTTCGGTTACGATAAGCGGGGTGCCTTTTTCGACAGCCTGGCCTTTTTCAACCAGCAGTTTAACAACGGAACCGGAAAGGGTTGCGCCGATTTCACCGGGGTTGGTTTTATCGGCTTTTTTGCGCGTTACGTTGGTAGATTTAACATTTCTGTCTTTAATATCAATTTCACGCGGCAGGCCGTTGAATTCGAAGAAGATGGTACGGATGCCGTCTTCGTTTGCTTCGCCTATCTGCAAAAGCTTGATAACGAGCATTTTGCCCTGTTCGATTTCAACTTTAATTTCTTCGCCGGTTTTCATGCCAAAGAAAAAGGTAGGCGTATCAAGTACGGAAACATCGCCGAATTCGGCATGGCGTACTGCCCAGTCGCTGAATACTTTCGGGTACAGGCAGTAGCTGCTTACAGCTTCGTCGCTGGTCGGCGCGCCCATTTCCGCAAGGCTGGCGCGTACTTTTTCAAAATCTGCCGGTGGCAGTGCAGCACCGGGGCGGCCTTCGATAGGTTTGCGCCCTTTAAGAATAATTTGCTGCAATTTCTGCGGGAAGCCCTGATACGGTACGCCCAGGCGGCCTTCAAAGAATTCTACAACGGAAGCCGGGAAGCTGAGCGAATCGCCTTTGGCGTAAATGTCTTCTTCGGTAAGGTCGTTCTGCACCATAAACAGTGCCATATCGCCAACCATTTTGGAAGACGGCGTTACTTTAATAATATCGCCGAACATCATGGAAACGCGGTGGTACATATCTTTAATGTCTTCCCAGCGTTCGCCGAGGCCTACTGCTTTAGCCTGCTGCTGCAGGTTGCTGTACTGGCCGCCCGGCATTTCGTGGATGTAAACTTCCGGGTTGGGGTAAGAAACGGTGTTGTCGATTGCTTTATAATACGGACGCACGCTTTCCCAATAACGGGACATTTCGTTAAGTGCGTTAATGTCAAGGTGCGGCTGGCGCTGATGACCGGAAAGTGCGTAGTACAGGCTTGCGCCGCTCGGCTGGGAAGTTCCGCCGCTCATAGCGCTCATGGCTACGTCAACAATATCTACGCCGGCGTCGATAGCGCGGGCATAAGTGTAAATGCTGTTGCCGCTGCCTTCGTGCGTATGCAGGTGGATAGGCACGTTAACGGCTTCTTTAAGGGCAGAAACAAGCTGGTAAGCTGCTTCCGGCTTCAAAAGGCCTGCCATATCCTTAATGCAGATGGAGTTTGCACCGGTTTTTTCCAGTTCTTTCGCCATGGTTACATAATATTTAAGGTCGTATTTATCACGGCGCGGGTCTAAAATATCGCCGGTGTAGCATAATGCAGCTTCGGCAAATTTGCCTGCGTCGCGTACAGCGTCCAGTGAAAGGCGCATATTTTCAATGCCGTTAAGGCTGTCGAATACGCGGAACACATCAACGCCGTTTTTCGCGCTGAGGCGGATAAATTCTTTAACAACATTGTCCGGATAGCTGGTGTAGCCAACGGCATTGGCGCCGCGCAGCAGCATCTGGAACAGAATGTTCGGGCATTTTTCGCGGAACTGGCGCAGGCGTTTCCACGGGCTTTCGTCAAGGAAGCGGTAGGCAACGTCAAAAGTTGCGCCGCCCCAGCATTCAAAGCTGAACAGGTTAGGCAGCTTGGCTGAGGTAGTACCGATAACTTTCAGCATATCGTTGGTGCGCATGCGGGTTGCAAGCAGGGACTGGTGCGCGTCACGGAAGGTTGTATCCGTAAACAGCACTTCTTTCTGGTCCATAACCCATTTGGAAAGCCCTTCCGGCCCCTGCAAATCCAAAATCTGCTTGGTGCCGTCGGCAGGGGTGCCTTTAAACGCTTTGGGCAGGCTGAGCGGGGCAAATTCCGGTTTGGGCTGTACGCCTACATTGTTGTAGCCGTTAACGGTTACATCGGCAATGTAGTGCAAAAGCCTGGTGCCGCGGTCCAGCGTTTTCGGGAAGATGAAAAGTTCGGTGTTTTCATCAACAAACGAAGTATTGTAGCTGCCGTCGAGGAAACTGGGGTGAGCCAGTACGTTTTCAAGGAACAGAATATTGGTTTTAACGCCGCGGATGCGGAATTCTTTTAAGCAGCGCAGCATTTTGGTAATGGCAATTTCGTGGGTAAGGCCGTGGGTGGTTGCCTTAACCAAAAGCGAATCGTAATACGGGGTAATAACGGAGCCCGTAAAAGCATTGCCGCCGTCCAGACGCACGCCAAAGCCGCCGCCGCTGCGGTAGGCAATCAGCTTGCCGGTATCGGGCATAAAGTTGTTGGCAGGGTCTTCGGTGGTAATACGGCACTGAATGGCATGGCCGAAGCTGGTAATTTTTTCCTGTTCGGGAATGCCGATTTCCGGGCTGTGCAGGGAATAGCCTTCGGCAATTTTAATCTGGGTCTGCACAATATCAAAGCCGGTAATTTCTTCGGTAACAGTATGTTCAACCTGAATACGCGGGTTAACCTCAATAAAGTAGAAGTTGCCGTCCGGGGTAACGAGGAATTCAACCGTACCGGCGCTGAGGTAATTAACGTTTTTCATCAGCTTAACGGCTGCGTCGCAGATTGCCTTGCGCAGTTCGGGTTTAAGCGAAAAGGCCGGGGCAATTTCCACCAGTTTCTGGTGGCGGCGCTGTACGGAGCAGTCGCGCTCGAATAAATGCACAATGTTGCCCTGCGTATCGCCCAAAATCTGAACTTCGATATGTTTCGGGCTTTCAAGGTATTTTTCAAGGTAAATTTCATCGCTGCCGAAAGCCTTCATTGCTTCGGATTTAGCCATGTTGTATACGGTTTCCAAATCTTCGTTGCTGTTTACCATGCGCATGCCGCGCCCGCCGCCGCCGTTAACGGCTTTAAGCATAACGGGGAAGCCGTGCGCCTGCACAAAACGGTAAACGTCTTCAACGCTGTCAATCGGGCCGTCGCTGCCCGGAATCATCGGAATGCCGGCAAGCTTGGCCTGTTCGCGCGCATTAACTTTGTCGCCGAACATAATAAGGTGTTCAAGGCGCGGGCCGATAAAGATAATTCCTTCTTCGGCGCAGCGTTTTGCAAGGTCGCTGTTTTCGCTTAAAAAGCCGTAACCGGGATGGATGGCGTCTACATCGTGCTCATGCGCGATACGGATAATGTCTTCAATATCAAGGTAAGCATCGATAGGGCCTTTGCCTTCGCCGACAAGGTAGGCTTCGTCAGCTTTGTTGCGGTGCAGTGAAAGTGTGTCTTCTTTTGAATAAATTGCCACTGTGCGGATGCCGAGTTCGTTGCAGGCACGGAAAACGCGGATAGCGATTTCGCCGCGGTTGGCAACCAGTACAGACTTAATTTTTTGCATAGTATACCCTCCTTCGGATAGCACTGTACCTATTTTATTAAAAAAAGTTACTAATTGCAATGGTTTCAGCGTAAGTATTTCTGTATACAGAAAAACATAACGGCATGCAGGGAAACATGCCGTTTAAAACAGTTAATTTTTTAAATATTTGTCAAAAAAGGCGGTAATAACATCAAGCACCGGCTGCTGAACCCAAAACGTGCCGCATAACAAAGCCTCCTTAAAGTAACGTACATATTTATTATAATACCGCTTTATTATGCGTGGCAAATTGCAGGCACTGTTAAAACTTCAATTTAAAATAAAATAACGATATGGTATAATTTTAATATAAAGGGAAAGATGAAAGGTGTGGGCAGCATGAGAAGACTTTTAAGTTTTATTTTTGCAATTTTAATAGCAGTTTTTGCCGTAATGCCTAATGTTTATGCTGAAGCGCAAAAGGATTACGGTAATTTGGATATGAATAGGTGGGTGTATGTTGCTTCTGATACACAAAATGTGGATTTATTAGTTGATGTAACATCTTTTGATTATAGTTCTTCAACAGTAAATAAATTAGTCTGTAATTTGTGGGTATGTTATTTTAGACAAGATACCAGTCGAAATCTTCAAAATTTAACTGTTAATTATTTTGATAAATCTTTTACAATAGATTCTATGGTATCATATGATAAAGATGGTAATATAGAATATAATTATACGAATCCATTATCAGAAAGAAATAAAATAGTACCTGGGTCAATGGCTGAAATTATATATTATGTTGCTTTTCCACCAGAATTAATGGAAAAATTAAAAGAAGAAGCTATGAAAAATAAATAATATTAGGATGTCGTAAGCAATGAAAACACTTTACTTATCAACAGCATATTTGGATGACTTGATGGTTAGAATGGCGCACCACAGTACGGCGATTGAAGGCAACAGCCTGACGCAAGGCGAAACCAAAAGCGTACTGATTGACGGTTATGTGCCGCGCGCTATTGATTTGCGCGAATTGAACGAGGTTTTAAATTATAAAGCCTTTACTAAAGAAATGGTGCGTTTTTTACAGGAAGGGCGCGAAGTAAACGGTGAATTTATTAAAGAAATTCACGCTGTTTTGTGCCGCGAAGCAATAGAATCTGTACCTGGAAAGTTTAAAACACAGCCCAATATGGTTATTGGTGCAGATTTTATACCATCGCCGCCGTACCGTGTGCCTATGGATATTGAACAGTGGCGGCAGGATTTAGATTATCAGCTTAAAAATGCTGCTAATGCCAGAACTATGGTAGAAGCAATCTGCCGCCAGCATTTACGCTTTGAGCGGATTCATCCTTTCCCGGACGGAAACGGGCGTGTTGGGCGTGCGCTGATGGTTTACAGTGCATTGCAGCAAAAGCTGCCGCCGATAGTAATACCTGTTGATGAAAAGAAAAAGTACATTAACTTTTTAAACACCGAGGATTTAAACGGGTTTGTGGAATTTTGCCTTGCATTGCAGCTAAAGGAAGTGGAGCGCATAAAAATTTTAGCTGATGAGCGCGACAAGGTGTTAGAAATTTATACAGATGAATAAAAAGGAGTTTGGCATTGTGCCAAACTCTTTTTGCGTATATGCAGTTAACTTTGCAGATGTCACTCCAGCAAATTATTTTTGCGCCAGCCTTCGCTTTTCCAGCGGTAAATAAATACCAGCGCGCGCAGGCATTCATCAAGGCACATGGCAAGCCATACGCCCACCAGTCCCCAGCCAAGGTGCAGGCCAAAGAACCACGCGCCAAGCGTTGCCACGCTCCACATGGAAACAAGCCCCGTCGTTACCGGCCATTTAATATCGCCTGCCGCCTGTAAACTCATAACCATTACCATGTTCACGGCGCGCCCGGCTTCAAGGAACACTTCTATTAAAAAGATATGCCGTCCAAGCTCCAGCACTTCGGGGTTATCGGTAAAAATGCCGTAAATGCTGTCGCTGTTAAAAAATAAAAGCAGCGTTACCGTTGTGCTGATGGTAACGGCAATGCGGATGGTTTTCCATACGCGTTGTTCAACGGCGTCAAGGTCGTCAGCGCCGATTAAAAAGCCGACGATAATCTGCGTTGCCATGGCAAGCGCCTGCGAATAGATGTAGGAAAACATAGCAATGATATAGGCGTAAATTTTGGTGGTAATAACCACAATACCCATTACGTTAACAAAGCGCATAATAACCATCTGCGAAATCTGGTAGGAAAGCGATTCGCCGCCGGAGGGCAGCCCCAGGTACAAAATTTTATACAGCGTGTTTTTGGGGAACGGGCGCAGGTATTTAAACGAAAGGCGGATATCAATAAATTTGCGGAAAAAGTACAAAATTAAAAGCAGCCCCAGCACCTTACTGGTGTTGGTGGATATTGTTACGCCCAAAACGCCGAGCGACGGTATCGGCCCCAGGCCGTGAATTAAAATGCAGTTGCCTGCGATATTGATAAGGTTCATCACTACGGAGGTAATCATGGTGATTTTTAAAAGGGAATATCCGCGGAAGAACGAAATAAAAGAGATATAGGCAGACTGCACTACAATAAAAAGACCTATGTAGCGCAAAAAGAGCGAGGCTTCGGCCCAGATGTCTGCTGGTACATCCAAGAGGCTTAAAAAGAAACCGTCAAAAATAAACAGCGCCGCGCTGATGATAACGCCGAAAACCATATTGGCAAGCAGGGCAACGGTGCAGACTTCGGCAACTTTTTCGCGGTTGCCCGCGCCGCGGTGCTGGGCAATTAAAATGGTAGCTGCCATGCTGATTACGCTGAGGGCGAGGATAACGATATTGATAATCTGGTTGGCGTTGCCTACGGCGGCAACAGAGTGATGCGAGTAATGGCTGAGCATGAACTGGTCGACATTGCCGACCATCATCTGCAAAAGTATTTCAATAAAAATTGGCCAGGTCATTTTAAAAACGGAAAGTTTTTGCGTGCCTTCGGCGTTTTTTACTGCGGACATGATTGAGCTCCTTATTTTTAAAAGTTTTTAAACAGAGAAAATAACTATATTATAGCAGTTTGCATTGTATTTACAAGCAGAAAAGTGTAAAATAAACAGCAAAAAATAAATTCGCAAAAGTCTGAAAAAATGAAGTTAACCATAAATACATAAAAGGTTGACAATAAAAACGGCAAAACTTATAATTAAAAAGTAAAGGTGTGGTGAACTATGTTAAAACTTATCAGGGCATTATCAGAATACAACGGCCCGACTTATGACGGTGCGGTAATGGCAAGAGCCGTTATTAAAGCATCCGTGCTGGAAAACGGAGATTACTCAACGCGCCCGGTAAAAATGGCGCCGCCGCGCATGGGCATTATCGAGGCTTATAAAGAAGGCGCGGCTTCGCTGACGGTAACGCTGCTGCGCCCGCTGGTGCGTGCCGGTGAAATGCCGGAAACGGTGCCGCAGGGCGAAAAACAGCTGAGCTTTGTTATTGATAAGCCGGAAATTAACGCTTATCTTGATGCCGTGGACGATACTAATTCCATTCACCGCGGCGAAAACCCCGTTGTACCGGGGCTGTGCATGATTGAGCATTTGTGGCGCGCTTTAAATAAGCCGCTGCCGCTGAACTGGGATGTTAAATTTAAAATGCCTGCTTTTGCGGGAGAACAGATTGACATATACAAAAACGGCACGTCGCTTGACGGTTACTGCGGCGGGCGCGAGCTGTTTACGGTAGGTATAAAGGAGAGTTAAAACAATGAATGGCACAAACAGGCCGGACGGTGTCCGCGAGATGGTAAAAATGGCGCTTTTAATGGCGATGAACTGCGTATCGGCGTATGTAATAATTCCACTGCCGTTTTCGCTGTCGCCAATATCGCTGCAAACGGTGTTTGTAAATCTTTTGGGCTTTTTGCTTACGCCGCGGCAGGTGCTTATTACCATGTGCGCATACCTGTTAATGGGGCTTGCGGGGCTGCCGGTGTTTACGGGCGGCACGGCAGGACCGGGCAAACTGTTTGGGCCTACCGGCGGATATATTTTCGGCTTTTTAGTGGCAGCGCTTATCATCAGCTGGCTGCGCGGCAATAACTATGGCTTTAAGCGCTGCGCATTTCTGGGCGTTGTTATCGGCATACCGGTAATTTATCTTCTGGGCGTGGCGCAGCTTAAATTCATTACCGGCATCGGCTGGGAAGAAGCCGTTGTTACCGGCGCTTTGCCGTTTATTCCGATGGATGTGGTTAAGTGCATAGCGGCGGCGTATATTACGGCGCCCATTCAAAGAGCGATTGGCGGCGGGCGCTGATGGATAAGGTTTGTTTAATTGGCGGGCTGCGCAGCTATATTGGGCTGACTGGCGGCGTGTACAGGCACGTACCGGCAGAGCTTTTGGGCGCAGCGGTGCTGAAAGCGGTAACGGAAAAATATAATGTTGTGCCGCAGCAGATAATTTGCGGCAACGGCGTGGGCGCGGGCGGCAACATTGCGCGCCTGGCGGCATTGGAAGCAGGGCTGCCGGAAAGCATACCCGCCGTAAGCGTGGATGTGCAGTGCGGCAGCGGGCTGGAAGCCGTGGCAATGGCGGCGGCAAAAATTGAAGCAGGCGAGGCGGAGGTAATTATTGCCGGCGGCTTTGAAAGCACATCTACCCAGCCGCGGCGCGGCTACAACGCCAACCACCCAGATTATAAGGGCGAAGAAACTTACAGCGTGGCTAAGTTCATGCCGGGCATTCACCGCGAAACGGTTATGCTGGAGGGAGCGGAGCTTACAGCAGAGCGTGAACACATCAGCCGTGCGGAAAGTGACCCCTGGGTTCTGCGCAGCCATAAGCTGGCGGCACAGGCAGCGGCAGACGGCGCTTTAAGCGATATTATAGTGCCGTGCTTCGGCGCGGTGCGCGATGAAGGCATACGCCCCAAAATGAGCCAGCGCCTTTTGGACAGGCTGCCTTGCGTACTGGAGGGCGGCAGGTTTACCAATGCTGCCAATGCCTGCCTGACTAATGACGGCGCGGCGTTTGTGCTGCTGGCAAGCGAAAGCTATGCCAAAACGCATAACCTTGCGGTGCAGGCCAAAGTGCGGCACAGCGCGGCAACTGGCGGCGACCCATTGGTAAGCCCCAAAAGCGCAATACTAGCACTTAATGCGCTGCTGCAAAGGGCCAGGCTTTCGCATACGCAGATAGACTGCTTTGAACTGAACGAAGCATTTGCCGTTATCGACGTTATGTTCAGCCGTGCCTTTCCGGGGCATGAAGAGGACTATAATGTTTTCGGCGGCGCGCTGGCGTACGGGCACCCTTACGGCGCTTCGGGAGCAATTATTTTGCTGCACCTGTTAAAATCGCTGCAAAAGCGCGGCGGCAGGTTTGGTGCGGCATCCGTAGCGGCGGCTGGCGGCGTTGGCACGGCACTTTTGATTGAGAGATGTTAATATGGATTACTTGCAGCTAATTGCAGAAAAGCCGCCCGAAAAGGCGGCTTTAATAACAGAAGAACATACTTATACCTACGGCGAACTTGCCGCTCTGGCGCGTGAACGCAGAAAAACGGCGGGCGGCGCACGCAGGGTGTATTTTATAAAAAAATCCGCAATAGCGCAGCAGCTTATTGAGTTTATTGCCTTTGCCGGAACGGACAATGTGCCGGTGCTGGCCCCGCAGGAAGCGGATACGGAGCATTTAAAAGATATTGTGCCGCCGCCGGAAGCCTGCATGGGAGCAATGACCAGCGGCACAACCGGCAGGGCCAAAGTACTGTTCCGCACTTATGAAAGTTGGGCAGGCTTTTTTGAGGAGCAGAACCGCGTGTTTGGCATAACGCCGGACAGCTGCATGTTTGCGCAGGGCAGCCTGGCTTTTACCGGCAACCTTAATTTATATATGGGCGCGCTTTATGCCGGTGCTTCGGTGGCTGCGGCCGGTAAATTCCGCCCGCGCCTGTGGCAGGAAATGATTTTAAAGCACAGCTGCGACGTTGTTTATTTAATACCAACCAAACTGCGGCTTTTGGCGCGCGGCTGCAAAACGCCGCTGAACTGCGTTAAAAGCATTATTGCCGGTTCGCAGGGGTTTGATAAAAACGATTTGGAGGCAGTAAAAGCCGTACTGCCCAATGCGGAAATGACGCTGTATTACGGCGCGAGCGAGTTAAACTATATAACCTACATTAAAGACAGCGAAATGACCGGCGACCGCACGTTGATAGGCCGTCCGTTTAAGGGCGTTGGCGTAAGCGTGCGCAATGGTGAAATTTATATCGACACCAAATTTCATGTTGCCGGCGTAAAATGCCCGGCAACGCTTGGCGACTGCGGCAGCATTGATGAAAACGGAATGCTGCACTTTTTAGGGCGCCGCGACGATATGTATAACATTAACGGCATTAAAGTTTCCGGCTTGAAGGTGGAAAGCGCGCTGCTTGACTGCGACGGCGTGGAAGATGCGGCGGCACTTGCTGAAAAAAGCGGCGGCAAAGATGTGCTGACAGTGTTTGTGGTTGGCCGCGGGCTGAATAAAACCGGGCTTTTGCAGAGGCTGCACGGCAAACTTACGGAGCATGAACTGCCCAGGCGCATAATTTTTACAGACGCCCTGCCGAAAAACGAAAGCGGCAAAACAGACAGAAAAAGGCTGAAAGAGCTGTTATAAAAAAGAAAACCTTGTTGTTTAAGTTAAACAGCAAGGTTTATTTTTATGCTTTTTACAGTGCCGTGCCTTTAGCGGGCATGGTAAAATTTGCGGTATCAATTCCTTCCAGTTTCAGCAGCGCCAGTTTTTTAGCCAGCCCGCCTGCGTAGCCTGTCAGGCTGCCGCCTGTGCCAACCACGCGGTGGCAGGGCACAATAATGCTTATGGGGTTATGCCCAACCGCGCCGCCAACTGCCTGTGCGGACATCTGTTTTAAGCCTCTATGCGCGGCAAGCTGCGCAGCAAGTTCGCCGTAAGTAGTGGTTTGGCCGTAGGGAATTTGCAGCAACAGCTGCCATACTTCTTTGCGGAAGGCGGTTCCTTCCAAATTCAGCGGCGGTGTAAAATCCGGCCTGCGGCCGCCAAAATAAATATCCAGCCAGCGCACGGCTTCATCAAAAACCGGCAGAGTTTTGGCTGCGGCAGTTTCTGTCAGCCCTTCGGCAAAATATTTTTGCCCGTCAAACCACAGCCCGGTTAAGGCATTGCCGTCGCTGGCCATGGTTATGCCGCCTAATGGCGATTTATAAAAACAGGTGTATAACAAGGCGTATCACCTCTCTTAAAATTTGCTTTGCCAAAATTGATATTTTAGTGTTTATAAGCACTGCGCGGTGTTTTTATATAAATTTGCCGGTAACGCTTGCAGGTGCGGCTTTAATCTGCGCGGGCGTGCCGCAGGCAACAACTGTGCCGCCTTCGGTGCCGCCGCCTGGCCCCATGTCTATGATGTAGTCGGCGTTTCGGATAACATCAAGGTCGTGCTCGATAACGATAACGGTTGCGCCGCTGTCAATCAGCCGCTGGAATACGTCCAGCAGCGTTCTTACATCAAGCGGGTGCAGCCCGATGGTTGGTTCGTCGAAGATGAAAACGGCATCGCTCTGGCTTTTGCCCATTTCGCTGGCCAGCTTCAGCCTTTGCGCTTCGCCGCCCGAAAGGCTTGGTGTTTCTTCGCCGAGCGTAAGGTAGCCGAGCCCCAAATCTTTTAAAACCTGCAAACGCTGGCGCACGGTTTTTAAATCCGCACAGGCGGTAAGTGCGGTGCTGATGTCCATGTCCATTAAATCAGGCAGGGTGCAGTACTGCCCGTTGGCAGCCGGGTATTTTACTTTGGCGGCGTCTTTGCCGTAGCGGCTGCCGCGGCAGTCCGGGCAGGGTATTTCCACGTCCGGCAGAAACTGCACGTCAAGGTTGATTACGCCGGTGCCGTCGCAGGTTGGGCAGCGCAGCTTGCCGGTGTTGTACGAAAAATCGCCTGCTCTAAAGCCGAGCGTTTTGGCGTCTTCCGTTCTGGCAAAAATTTTGCGCAGTTCGTCATGCACATTGGCGTAGGTTGCAACGGTGGAGCGCACGTTAATGCCAATCGGCGTGGCGTCAATAAGTTTTACGCTGCGTATGCCGTCAGCCTGCACGTTAAGCACGTGCTCCGGCAGCTTTTGCCCGCTTGTGGCGGCGGTAAGACCGGGCACAAGGCTTTCCAGAATCAGCGTTGTTTTGCCGCTGCCGCTTACGCCGGTTACAACCGTAAGCCTGCCTTTGGGTATATCAACCGCAAGCGGCTTTACGGTATGGATGGCGCCCGTTTCAAGGTGGATGCGCCCTGCGGCAAACATTTCTTTTTCTGCTGCCTGTTTTCGTATTACGGAGCTTTCCGCCTTTAAAAACGGGCCTATTTTGGAATTTTTATTCTGCGCAATTTCAGCTATGGTTCCTTCGGCAATAACCTGCCCGCCTTTGGCACCTGCTTCTGGTCCCATTTCAATCAGCCAGCCCGCTTCTTTTAAAATCTGGGTGTCGTGGTCAACCAGCACAACGGAGTTGCCGTCTGCCACCAAATCGTGCATAACGCCGGTAAGCCCAACGATGTTGGAGGGGTGCAGTCCTATGGAAGGCTCGTCAAGCACATATAAAACGCCGGTGGTGCGGTTGCGTACGGCGCGGGCAAGCTGCATGCGCTGGCGTTCGCCGGTGGAAAGGGTGCTGCTTGCGCGGTCAAGCGTTAAATAGCCAAGCCCCAAATCCATCAGCCTTTTGGCAGCGGTTTGGAAGCTTTCGCAGATGCTGGCTGCCATGGGGCGCATTTCCGGCGGCAGGGTGCCGGGAACGCCGTTTACCCAGCCGGTAAGCTCTGTAAGCGTCATGCGGCAGGCTTCATCAAGCCCTATGCCGCGCAGACGCGGGGCGCGTGCAGCGTCCGAAAGGCGGGAGCCGCCGCAGTCCGGGCAGGTTTCCTGCTTTAAAAATTTTTCCACGCGCTTCATGCCTTTTTCGTCCTTAACTTTGGCCAGCGCGTTTTGTACGGTGTAAACAGCGTTGTAATAGGTAAAATCAAGTTCTCCTGCCTGGTTGCTGCTTTTTGCTTTGTAAAAAATATGTTTCTTTTCGGCAGGGCCGTGATAAACTATTTCTTTTTCTTCCGGCGTAAGGTCGCGGAAGGGCACGTTGGTGCGCACGCCCATTGCCCGGCAGACGTCTGTCATCAGCGACCACATCAGCGTATTCCACGGGGCAACTGCGCCTTCGTCGATAGTAAGGCTTTCATCCGGCACGAGTGTTGCAAGGTCAACATTGCGCACAAGGCCGGTGCCGTCACAGGTGCGGCAGGCGCCCTGGCTGTTAAAGGCCAGCTCCTCTGCGCCGGGCGGCCAGAACCTGGCGCCGCATTCCGGGCAGGTAAGCTGCTGCTCGGCGGCAACGGCAAGCGTCGGCGGCACGTAGTGCCCGTTAGGGCAGCGGTGGCTTGCCAGGCGCGAAAACATCAGGCGCAGGCTGTTTAAAAGTTCCGTGCCCGTGCCAAAGGTGCTGCGTATGCCCGGTATGCCGGGGCGCTGGTGCAGTGCAAGCGCGGCAGGCACGTACAAAACTTCGTCCACCTGCGCTTTGGCGGCCTGCGTCATGCGGCGGCGCGTATAGGTGCTGAGCGCTTCCAGATAGCGGCGCGAGCCTTCGGCGTACAGTACGCCCAGTGCCAGCGAAGATTTGCCGCTGCCGGAAACACCGGCAATGGCCGTTATGGTATTCAGCGGCACGTCAACATTAATGTTTTTTAAATTATGGACGCGCGCCCCGCGGATTTTAATTTTATCAATCATGGTTTTCTCCTGTTAAAGCCTGCAAAGAACAAAACGGCGCATGGATAAACCATGAGCCGCCTGTTGAAAATGTGTTATTTGTTAATCTGTCCGTCTACGCCTTTAACAAACCAGTCGATGGAGAGCAAATCCTTATCGGTAAGAGCCTGCCCTGCCGGTACGCGTTCTGCGCCGGTCTGGTCATACAGCGGGCCTGCAAAAACAACAAGTTTGCCGTCGATAATATTCTGTTTGGCAGCGTCAGCCAGTTTTTTGGTTTCGTCCGTTACAGCCGGGCCGTAGGGGGCAATATCTACAACTTTGTCTTTCATGCCGCCCCAGTAAGCGGAAGATTTCCAGGTGCCTGCCTGTACTTCTTTAATGGTTTTTTCATAGTAAGGGCCCCAGTTCCAGATGGCGGAAGTAAGGGAAGCCTTCGGTGCGTTGGCAGACATATCCACGTTGTAGCCAATGCCGTAAACGCCGCGTTCTTCGGCAGCCTGCTGCGGGCCGGGGGTGTTCTGGTGCTGGGCAATAACGTCCGCACCGGCGTCAATCAGCGTTAACGCTGCCTGTTTTTCGGTGGAGGGGTTATACCAGGTGTTGGTCCACAGAACTTTTACTTTAGCGTCCGGGTTAACGCTCTGCACGCCAAGTGTAAAGGCGTTAATGGCGCGGATAACTTCCGGAATCGGGAATGCGGCTACAAAGCCGATGGTGTTGGTTTTGGTTTGTTTGCCCGCAACAATGCCGGTTACGTAGCGCGCTTCATACATGCGGCCAAAGTAAGTGCCAACGTTGGGCGCGGTTTTAAAACCGGAGCAGTGCAGGAAGGTAATATCAGGGAATTTTTTTGCTACGTTAATGGTGGGGTCCATATAACCAAAGCTGGTGGTGAAGATGATTTTGTTGCCCTGTGCGGCAAGCTGGTTGATAACACGCTCGGAGTCGGCGCCTTCGGGTACCGATTCCATAAAGGATGTTTCTACATCGGGCATGTTTTTGGCAACGTACTGGCGGCCGAGCTCATGAGCCATGGAATAGCCGCCGTCTTTGGCGGAACTTACATAAACAAAAGCGGCCTTGGTTTTGCCTGCGGCAGCTTCGTCTTTTTTATCGCCGCCGCAGCCGGCCAAAAGTGCGCCGCATGCCAGCATGGCAATAAGGGAACAAGCAAGGAATTTTTTCATTGTTTAACCTCCGTCCGTAATTTTATATTTTAATTGTAGCAATTTGCAGCCTAAAGTGCAATAACCACGGCGGCAACACGCAACATTTTGTGAAAAAACTATAAAGGGCTTGTCAAAAAAGGCTTTTAAAGCGATAATTATAATGAGTATTTATTTTTAGGATTAGGACGGCGCGTATGTCAGAAAATAACGGCAGTACAGGCAATAAAAAATTTTTAAAGGGCACGTTAATACTTACGGCTTCCAGTATGGTGGTTAAGGTTATCGGCTCCGTAAACTGGATTATTTTATCGCGCATTCTGGGCGGCGAAGGCATTGGGCTGTACCAGATGGGCTTTCCGATTTATTTAATGGCGATAACGGTATCGTCGGCAGGCATACCGGTGGCAATTTCCATCATCACGGCCGAAAAAGTGGCGGAAAACGACTTTTTCGGTGCCAAAAGAGTGTTTAACGTATCGTTGCGGCTGCTTTTTATCAGCGGACTGGTGTTTTCTTCGGCGCTGTGGTTTGGCGCAGGCTGGCTTATCGAAAATCACTGGATTCGCGATGCCCGCGCTTATTATTCCATTATCGCGCTGGCGCCGGCAGTATTTTTTGTAACCTTCCTGGCCAGCTTCCGCGGTTATTTGCAGGGCTGGCAGATTATGATGCCGACGGCGGCTTCCGAAGTTGTGGAACAGCTGATGCGCGTTGTTACCATGATTGTGTTTGCCTACATGTTTATGCCATACGGGTTGGAATATGCGGCAGGCGGCGCAAGCATGGGCGCGGGCGTAGGTGCGTTCTGCGCGCTGCTGGTGCTGATGTGGTTTTACGCACGGCTTAAGCGCAGCCTGAAGGATAAAATTCAGGGCGCGGTGGCGGCCAAAAAGCCGGAGGCGGCGGGCAAAATTATTATGCGCCTGCTTAAACTGGCGCTGCCGGTATCGCTTTCGAGCCTGATGCTGCCGGTTGTGGCAAACCTTGATTTGCTGATTGTGCCGCAGCGCCTTGAAGCGGCGGGGTTCAGCGTCGGCGAATCGACGGAGCTGTTTGGTTATTTAACTGGCATGGCGGTGCCGCTTGTTAATCTTGCTACTATTTTTACGGCGGCCATGACGATAAACCTTGTGCCTGCCATTTCCGAATCACGCACGTTAAAGGACGCGGCCGGCATTAAGGCCAAAATAAGCACGGCCTTTCGCGTGGCAATGATTATAACCATGCCGTGTTCCGTGGGGCTGTACTTTTTAGCAGGCGACGTTGCTTCCTTAATTTACAATGCGCCGGGCGCGGCGGGGGCAATCCGCACCATGAGCTTCGGCATTTTCCTTTTGGGGCTGCACCAGATAAGCACCGGCATTTTGCAGGGGCTTGGCAAAACCGCACTGCCTGTTATTGCCATGATACTTGCCGCAGCCATTAAAGTTTGCTTAAGCTGGGTTCTTACCGCGCGGCCGGAGCTTGGCATTAACGGCGCTTCGCTGGCAACGCTTGCCGATTTCGGTATTGCGGCGCTGCTTAATATGGTATTTATTTATAAACATGCGCATTATTCGCTGAGCCTTGACGGCATTTTTAAACCGGCGCTTGCTTCGGCGCTGATGGGCGCTGCCGTGTACGGCGTGCTTGTGGCGGCGCAGGGTTTTGGCGCGTGGGCCATTCTTGCGGCAATGATTGTTGCCGTGCCGGTTTACGCAGTTGCCCTAGCGGGTTTCGGCGGCCTTACCAAAGAAGACCTGGAGGACATTCCCTTTATCGGACGCAGAGTGCTGGCAGTGGGCAGGCGTTTTGGCTATTTTAAATAAGAGGGCATAAAAATGAAAAGCAGCAAGTTTTATACATTCACCCTTCCCAATGGCAAAAGCTATAAAATACCTGCGCTTGTGTTTAAGGTTGGCGCAGTATTTGCCGCTGCCGCCGCATGCTTTGGTGTTTACGCGGCATTTGCTTTTGTGCGCTACCACGCGCAGCAGCAGGAATTTGCCGAGTACCGTGCGCATAAGGCAGAGTACGAAGAACGCATGCAGGGGCTTTTGGATGATAACGAAAAAATGCTGCGCGACATAAACGAAATGGCTACTTTGGAAAGCCGCCTGCGCCGCGCGCTGATACGCGACCCGGAAGCAGGAATAAAGCTTGTCGCGCCGCAGCAGGAGAGCGCTCCGGCTGACGTTAAGCCCGGCTACACAGGGCAGGGTGGCCCGGCAGAACTTGGCATGATTGAAATGCTTGACATTTTAACCGTGCAGAACAAAAACATAAAACAGCAGATTGACGACAAGAAAACTTCCATGAAAGAGCTGCTTCTGGCGATGGAAAAACGCAGCAATTCGCTGAATGCTTTTCCGGATTTATGGCCGGGTGAAGGCGGCACAATCAGTTCGCCTTACGGCGGGCGCATGGCTCCGGTTGGCGGCGGCTATGACTGGCATCCGGGCATTGACATTGCCGTTGATTTCGGCACGCCGGTATATGCTTCGGCAGCCGGTACGGTAGAACAGGCAGGCTGGAACGGCGGTTACGGGCGCTATGTAAAACTTGACCACGGCAACGGCTACGAAACTGCGTACGGGCATATGAGCGGCATTGCCGTAACAGAAGGCGAAGCCGTGCGCAAAGGCGATATTATCGGTTTTGCAGGCAGCAGCGGTTACAGCACCGGCCCGCATATTCACTTTGAAGTGCTGGTAGACGGGCAGTTTGTAGACCCCATGTACATGTTAAGCAGTAAATAATCCGCATAAGCGGAAAATATAAAATAATTAAGCGGAGGCGATTTTATGAAAAAATTTATTTTGCTATTAACCACGGTTTTAACGCTGGCTTTTGCTGCAAGCTGCTTTGCAACCGAAAACAGCAGCGCGCTGAATGATGCGGAAGGCTCTGCACAGAAGGTTATTACCGCGCTGGTTGCCAGCGACACTATGGGCTACAAGGATGCTGAAAAAGCCATGTCGGCAGACCTTGCCAAACAAATGAACGTTAACACTTTTATTGCCATGCAGCGCCAGGTGCAGGAAAAATTCGGCAAACATAAGGAAACCAAGTTCTTTTCGTTTGAACGTTTTGACAAAGCCGACCGCCTTACCTACATTGCAGGTTTTTCTAAAGAACCTGCCGTAAGCATTGTGTTTACGCTTGACAAAAAAGGAAAAATTACCGAGTTCAGCCTGGCTGCACTGGAAGTACAGCAAAACGAAGAACAATAAAATATTTTGCGGGCATGCGCCAATAGCGTATGCCTTTTCTTTTTGCAGGAATACGTTAAATTTGGCAGTTTTCAGCTAAAATTTAACATATCCTTAATGGTGGCTGAATAATCCTCCGTTATAATCAAGGTATCTTGTAATACGTTTGATTTGGAGGAGTAAAAATGACTAATCTGAATGAAAAAATTTCCCGCAGAAAATTTTTACAGCTTACAGCCGGTGCTGCCATCGGCGCCGCTATGCTTAACGTGCCGGGCATGACCTTTGCAGCAGGCGCTAAAGTTAAAGCTGCTTCTTACAACAATCTGCCGGACGCTGTAACGCTGGCAGCCAATTCCGAACTGGTACAGCTTTCTTACCAGAAAATTAAAGACGCTGTTAAAACCATTCAGGACCCGTCTTTGGCACGCATGACTATGGATATCGTCAACAACCCCGTGCCGACCTTTATGAATAATTATCAGCTGCCGGGCAGCAAACGCACCGTTTATAACAAACTTGTTGCCGCAGGCCTTCTCGACAGCAGCAAAACCTCTTTGGAAAACTTCATGCCTCCGTACAACGGCAGCCTGCCGCAGCCGTTCTATTCCGCACCCGGCAGCGGCTATGCAAGCCACCATGCTTATCCGGGCGGCCTTGCTACCCATACCGCGGCCAACCTGCAAATTTCCGAAGGCATTTACAATACCTACACCGGCCTGTTCAACAGCGATATCAGCCATGACATCGTAATCGCTGCCCAGGCACTGCATGACCTGGCAAAACCGCTGGTATTCCAGTGGAACAAAGACCAGTCCTCTCTGACCGAATATCAGATTGCAGGCACCGGCGCTCATCACATCTTCAGTATCGCCGAAGTTATTTACCGCGGCTTCCCGGTTGAAGAAATTGTTGCCCAGTCCTGCGCACACACCATTCCGAGCGGCAAAGACGAACAGGTTGTTGTCGGCTACCTGAAAGCAGCAGCTATCATCGCCGGCAAGGACGCTGAAAAACTCGGCCTTGTTACTTCCAAAGGCACTATTCCTACTCCGCATAAACAGGAAGGCTACATCACCAGTCTCGGTGACCATGACTTCGTACTCAGCGGCCCGGCCTGCCAGAAATCCGTGGCAATCCTCAAAGAAATTGCTGCCAAAGATTACGGCATGAGCAAAGCTGATTTGGAAGGCGAACATTTCAACCGCTTCCGCAACTATATCGGTGCGCAGTATTCCATGATGTATATCGACAGTCTTGCTTCCACTAAAAACGGCATGGACAAAATCCGCCAGGCAGTGAAGAACGTAATTGTTAAATAAGCCTGCGGTGCTTGACAAACGATTGAAGTAGCATTATTATAATTATACAAACGGTTAAATAACCACCAATGGTTAACGAAATTAGGGCGTGTTGCAGCACGTCCTTTTTTCATGCAAAAAATAAAGCCGTACAGTTGCAGCTGTACGGCTGAATATAACTTTGTGTTATTTGACAAGAGTAAAGAGTTTGATATAATATAAGCAAAGAGATAGCTGGTAGTGGTTCACCGGCTCTCCTGTGATTAATTAAAAATTAAGTGAAGAAGACCGTGTAACCGTGTTATACGGTTTTTTTCATGCCTTATTTACGGTATGAAATGAGAACTATGAGTGTAGCAAAAGCTATCATAAGTGATAAAGCTTCGTATACAGTCACAGAAATCACCTGCCTTGGCAGGAAAACCGATATACCAGCTATCTCGCAGAGATAATTATAGCATACGAATATCTGATTGAAAAGATAAAAACGCCATCAGGAATAATTGGTAATTACTCCTGGTGGCGTTTAAAAATTTTTAAATATTTTATTTTTTGTTTGCCGCTACATCGCTGAAGGCTTTTTCGGCGGCAGCAATAGTTTTTTCGATATCTTCCGGCGTATGTGCCAGTGAGATAAAGTTGGTTTCAAACTGGGAAGGCGGCAGGTAAATGCCCTGTTCCAGCATGCTGTGGAAATAGATGCGGAAGGCATCCAAATCACTGGTAGCGGCAGACGCGTAATCCGTAACGGGTTTATCGTTAAAGAATACGGTGAACATGGAACCGAGGCGGTGGCACTGTACGGGCACGCCTGCTTTTTCTGCCGCGCGCTGCAGGCCGCCAACCAAAATAGCTGTGTGGCTTTCAAGCGCTGCACATACATTGTGTTCTTCCATGTAGGTAAGGTTGGCAATACCGGCAGCCATAGCCAGCGGGTTGCCGCTTAAGGTGCCTGCCTGGTACATGGGGCCGACAGGCGCAACCATTTCCATAATGGCGCGTTTGCCGCCGTAGGCAGCTACCGGCAGCCCGCCGCCGATAACTTTACCTAAGCAGGTAATATCCGGGTCGAGGCCGTATAAGCCCTGCGAGCCGCCCTGCGAGGAGCGAAAGCCGGACATAACTTCGTCGCAGATAAGGAGTGCGCCGTATTTTTTGGTAATTTCGCGTACTTTGGCAAGGTAGCCGTCATGCGGAAGCACAAGGCCCATGTTGCCGGGGGTGGGTTCCATAATAACGGCGGCAATGGTTTCGCCCTGAGTGCGGAACACTTCTTCCAGTGCGGCTTCGTCGTTAAACGGAATGGTAATGGTGTTGGCGGCAACGTTTTTCGGTACGCCCGGGCTGTCGGGAACGCCAAGCGTTGCGGCGCCGCTGCCTGCTTTAACGAGCAGGCTGTCGTGATGGCCGTGGTAGCAGCCGATGAATTTAACAATGTTATCGCGTCCGGTATAGGCGCGTGCCAGGCGCAGTGCGCTCATGGTGGCTTCGGTGCCGCTGTTTACCATGCGTACCATGTCCATGGAAGGCACAAGGCGGCATACGAGTTTGGCAAGTTCTGTTTCGGCAAGTGTCGGTGCGCCGTAGGAAGAACCTTTTTCGGCAGCTTTTTTAATGGCTTCGGTAACAACCGGGTGCGCGTGGCCCAACAGCAGCGGGCCGTAGCTTAAAACGTAGTCGATATATTCGTTGCCGTCGATATCGGTAAGTTTGCTGCCTGCGCCGCCGGCAATAATGGGCGGTACGCCGCCTACGCTGCGGAATGAACGCACGGGGCTGTTAACGCCGCCGGGAATATATTGTTTTGCTTCTTCAAAAGCGGCTTCGGATTTTGCGTGCTGCATGTCGTCCTCCTATTCTCCGCGCAGCCAGCGTGCTGCGTCAAGGGCGTGGTAGGTAATAATCATTTTGGCACCGGCACGTTTAAAACCGGTGAGGGTCTCCATAACAATGCGTTTTTCGTCAATCCAGCCTCTTTCGGCAGCTGCTTTAACCATAGCGTATTCGCCGCTTACGTTGTAAACGCACAGCGGGCGGTTAAAGGTGTCCTTTACGCGGCGGATGATATCCATAAAGGCCAGCGCCGGTTTAACCATAACAATGTCGGCGCCTTCTTCAATGTCAAGTTCAACTTCGCGCAGTGCTTCATCGCTGTTGGCAGGGTCCATCTGGTAGCCTTTGCGGTCGCCGTGCTCCGGTGCGGAATCGGCTGCGGCGCGGAACGGGCCGTAATAGGCGGAAGCAAATTTTGCGGAATATGCCATGATGGGGATATTGGTAAAACCTTCTTCGTCAAGCGCGGTGCGGATGGCCTTAACATAGCCGTCCATCATATTGGACGGGGCGATAATATCGGCGCCGGCCTTGGCGTGGGATACTGCAACTTTGGCTAAAAGCGGCAGGGTTGCGTCGTTATTTACGGTGCAGCCGTTTTCCAGTACGCCGCAGTGGCCGTGTTCGGTGTATTCGCACAGGCACACGTCGGTAACGATTACAAGGTCGGGGTATTTTTCTTTAATCAGGCGGCAGGCCTGCTGTACAGGTTCTTCCATGTCCCAGGCGCTGCTGCCGGTGGCATTTTTGTAAGAAGGGATGCCGAACAGGATAACTGCCGGGATTTTCAGTTCGGTAATTTCGTCCAGCACTTCCGGCAGGCGGTCGAGCGACCAGTGATAGTTGCCGGGCAGGGATTCGATTTCGTGTTTAACGTTTTTGCCGGGAACGACAAAAAGCGGATAGATTAAGTCATTGACGGAAAGCTCTGTTTCGCGGATCATGCTGCGCAGGTTTTCGGTTGCGCGTGTGCGGCGCGGGCGGTAAATGGGAAAGCCCATGGTGATCACTCCTTAATATAATAGCTTTTTATGGCATCCGTTAAACCGTCAATGGTAAAGGTACCGGCGGTTACGGCGGGTGTTAAACCGTTTTTACGGCAGGTTTCGGCAGTTACGGGGCCGATTGCAGCAAGGGCAACGCCTTCAAGCAGTTCTTTGCTGCCGCCCAGCACTTTTAAAAAGTTGGTAACGGTGCTGGAGCTGGTAAAGGTAACCATGTCAACTTCTTTATTTTGCAGTGCGTCCATAAGTTCTGCTGCGTTTTCGCATACTGCCGCAGTTTCGTAGGCGGTAATAACGTCTGCTTCCGCGCCGAGCCTGCGCAGGGTTTCGGGCAGTACTTCGCGCGCTTCTTTGGCGCGTGGGATAAGCACTTTGTCGCCCTTTTCAAGCTGGGGCGCAAGGGCTTCTGCAAGTTCTTCCGCCTTGTATGTGCAGGGAACGAGGTCGGCTTTAACGCCGCAGCTTTGCAGTGCTTTGGCGGTGCCGCAGCCAATGGCGGCAATTTTTACGCCTGCCAGAGCGCGTGCATCAAGCCCTGCATGGGCAAGGCGTGCGAAGAAGGCTTTAACGCCGTTGGCACTGGTAAGCACCAGCCATTTATAGGTATGAATGTTTTTAATTGCTTCGTCAAGCGGGGCGTAGGTTTCGGGCGGCACAATTTTAATGGAAGGCGCTTCGATAACCTTTGCTCCTTCAGCTTCCAGCTGTTTGGTAAGGGCGCTGGCCTGAGAGCGTGCACGTGTTACAACAATGGTTTTGCCAAACAGAGGCTTGTTGTCGTACCAGCGCAGCTGCTCACGCAGTTTTACCACGTTGCCTACAATAAAAATGGCAGGCGGTTTCAGCCCTGCGGCAGCAACATCTGCGGCAGCAGTGCCGACGGTGGTAACAAGGGTCTGCTGTTCGGGATGGGTGCCCCAGCGGATAACGGCGGCCGGGGTATCGGCGCTGCGTCCGTTTTCAATAAGTTTCTGCGTAATTTTGGGTATGTTTTCCACGCCCATTAAAAATACCAGCGTGTCAACAGCGGTGGCAAGGCCCTGCCAGTTAATGGTGCTTTCGCCTTTGGTGGGGTCTTCGTGGCCGGTAATAACGGCAAAGCTTGTGGCAACGCGCCTGTGCGTTACGGGGATGCCGGCATATTCGGCAACGGCAATGGCGCTGGTTACGCCCGGTACAAATTCAAAGGGCAGGCCTGCTTCCAAAAGCTCAATGGCTTCTTCGCCACCGCGGCCAAATACAAAGGGGTCGCCGCCTTTAAGGCGGGCAACGGTTTTGCCTTCGGCAGCAAGTTTTACCAACAGTTTGTTAATATCTGGCTGGCGCATGGTATGGTTGGCAGAGGCTTTGCCTACGTAAACCATTTCCGCATCCGGGCGGGCATAGGCTAAAATGCGCGGGTCGGCCAGACGGTCGTACACAACGGCGTCTGCCGCCTTTAAACATTCCATTGCCTTAATGGATAAGAGGCCCGGGTCGCCGGGGCCTGCGCCGATGAGATATACTTTTCCTTGTTTTGTCATATATTCCTCTCCTTACAGGATAGCGGCAAGAATTTCTCTGCCGCCGTTATCAAGCATTTTTTGTCCAAGCGTGCGCCCTAAAGTTACGGCGTCGGCTGCATTGCCTTCTGCGGTGTCGCGCAGCACGGTGCTACCGTCTAAAGAAGCAATAACTGCTTCCATGGCAATGCGCCCTTCGTTTACTTCGGCGTGCACGCCGATAGGCACCTGGCAGCCGCCTTCGAGCAGGCCCAGAAAGGCGCGTTCGGCATCGGTTGCCTGTTTGGTGGCTGTATCGTTTAAAAAGTCCAGCATCTGGCGGACTTTAAAATTATCGGTGCGGCATTCAATGGCAAGAGCACCCTGGCCAACGGCAGGCAGGCAGTAGCTCTGCGGAATGATTTCCTTAATTCTGTCTGCGTGGCCGAGGCGTGTAAGACCTGCGGCGGCAAGAATGATGGCATCCATCTGCCCTTCGTCCAGCTTTTTGAGGCGTGTGTCTACGTTGCCGCGCAAATCAACAATTTTTAAATCCGGGCGTCTGGCCAGAAGCTGCGCGCGGCGGCGCAGGCTGCTCGTGCCAAGCACGCTGCCTTCGGGCATTTCTTCGATGCTGTTATATTTGTTGCTTACAAAAGCGTCGCCGGCGTTTGCGCGCTCGGTAATCGCCGTCAGGCACAGCCCTTCCGGCAGTACGGTGGGCATATCCTTCAAGCTGTGCACGGCAAGGTCAATGGTGCCGTCCAAAAGCTCCTGTTCTATTTCTTTGGTAAACAGGCCTTTGCCGCCTATTTTTGCCAGCGGCACATCCAAAATGCGGTCGCCTTTGGTAACTATCTTTTTAAGCGTTACCTCGCAGCCGGGGTATTCCTCGCGCAGGCGTCCGGCAATATAGTTGCTCTGCCACATGGCTAAAAGGCTCTGCCTAGTCCCAATAATCAAATTTGTTTTCATCGTCGATGTAGTCCTCTCCTTTATCGTTCAGCAAAAACAGCTCGCAAATCACTTTGCGCAGGCGTTCTTCGTCCGGCGTTCCGGCAGCGGCGTTCATGGCCGTCATCGGCTCGCGCAGGAATTTATGTTCCAGGCGCTGCGTCATAATGTCGATAATGCGGCGTTCATGCTCCGTAAGTTCCGGCATTTTGGCAAAGGCGCGTTTCAGCACCTTTTCACGCAGAAAGTTCATTTTTTCGTGCAGCTGCACCATAACGGGGCGCATGGTTAAATAACGCAGGCGCTCTTTAAGCTCGGAAATTTCTTCTTCAATAATTGCTTCCGCCATTTTGGCTTCGTGAGTGCGGAAATGCTTGTTGGTATCAACAACGCCTTCCAGGTCGTCGATATTATAAAGCGTAATACCTGGCAGCTGCGCAACTTTGGGGTCAACGTCGCGCGGTACGGCAATATCAATCAAAATCAGCGGCCTGCCTCCGCGTTTGGCGGTTACCTCGCGCATGTCCTTTTCGCGGATAATATAATGAGGTGCGCCGGTGCTGGTAATAATGATGTCCGAAGTTTCGGCCTGTTTAAGATATTTATTGTAGGCGATGGCCGTGCCGTTAAACTTGTCGGCAAGCTCTTTGGCGTGGTCAAAATTGCGGTTGCTTACAAAAATCGTTTTGGCGCCTTTGTCAATTAAATGGCGCGCGGTAAGTTCACTCATGCGCCCTGCGCCAAGCACTAAAATATTGGCGTCTTCAATGCTGCCCAAAATATCCATGGCAAGGTCAACAGCAGCGCTTGATACCGATACAGAGCTGTAAGCGATTTTGGTTTCGGTGCGCACGCGCTTGCCGGTGGCAATGGCGCGGTTAAAAATGGTATTAAAAATCGTGCCCGTCATGGAGTTTTCGCGGGCAATCTGGTAAGCGTTTTTAATCTGGCTTAAAATCTGCCCTTCGCCGATAACCAGCGAATCGAGGCTGGAAGCCACTTTAAACAGATGGCGCACGCAGTTGACGCCGCTTAAGTTGTAAAAGTATTCTGTTTTGTAGCCGTCGCCCGCCAGATGCTTAACCAGCGTCTGGATGAACTTCATGCCGCTTACGGGTTCTTCCAGCACCATGTAAAACTCGGTGCGGTTGCAGGTGGAAAGCAGCACTGCTTCGTCGAGGTTGTCATAATTGCGCAGGCGGCGCAGAATGCGGGCTATGCGGTCGGCGCTGAAGTTAAAGCCTTCGCGGACTTCAACCGGCGCGGTTTTATGGTTCAGCCCTAAAACTATTAATTGCATTTGTAATGCGCTCCTTTAATATATTCAGATGGCCTTCGTGCAAAAGGCCAATACTTTCTTCATCAAGCATTTTCTGCCAGAAGGCAGTGCGCTGTGCGGGCGTCAGCGGCAGCTGCTGCACTTTTTGGCGTGCTTCTGCCAGAAAATCCGCAAAAGCGGCAAAATTACCGCCGTAGGTTTTAGCCATATCCTGTGCCAAAAGGCGTGAGAATGCAGGCAGACCTCCGCCGAAAGCGGTAAAGGTTAACCTGCCGCTGCTGCGCTGGGCGGGTACGCTGAAATTGCCAAGTTCCGGCTCTGTTATAACGTTAACAAGGCACGGCGCATCCTGTGCAATAATGCGGTTCAGCACCGCGTCGTCCGTTGCGGCAACCGCTAAAAAGCAGTCGGCATCGCCTTTTTGGTAGCCGCGCAGGTTTAGGGCAATGCGGCCTTCACCGGCCAGTTTTATTAAGGCTGCATCCGCCGCAGGCGCGGTAACCGTAACCTGTGCGCCGGAAGCAAGAAGCGTGCGTACTTTGCGCAGGGCAACATTGCCGCCGCCGATAACGGCGCAGCGTTTGCCGTTAAGGTTAAGCACTGCCGGATAGCTGAACAGATTTTCTTCCATATTATAAGCCTGCCTTGCTGTGACTTTTGTTTAAAAAATTACATAAAGATACAACTACAATAATACCATAAAATAGGAAGTATTTCAAGTTAAAAATAGGTTGCAGCGGTATGAAAATGTGTAAAAAAGTATCAATTAAGATAAGAGGATTTAAAGGCGCTGCCGCAGAATAATAACAAGGCAGGCAGCGGAGGAGGGATTTATTATGAATTGTGCATTTTGCCCGCATCACAAATGCTATACGGAGGGCCAGAACTGTACAAAATATTCACATGAGGAGGTCTGCGGTTTTTACAGCGAAGATGACCGCAGAATGATGCGTGCCTCATCGGCAACCGAAAGCCGCAACTATATGAAAATGACGCGCCTTGAAGAAAGTGCGTTTTTTGCCAAAGAACTGGGCGTGAAGAAAATAGGCATTGCCTTTTGCATAGGCCTTGCCAACGAAGCGCATTTTTGCGCGCAGTATTTTAAAAACCAGGGCTTTGCGGTGGAATCGGTTTGCTGCAAGGTCTGCTCGGTTGATAAAGATATGCTGGAGCTGGAAAAAATTAAGCCCGGCAAACCTGAAGCCATGTGCAACCCCAGAACGCAGGCGCAGCTTTTAAACAGCGCCGGCACGGAACTGAATTTTATTGTAGGCTTATGCGTTGGGCATGATATGCAGTTTACCATGGCCAGCAAAGCGCCGGTATCGTGCCTTATTACCAAAGACCGCGTACTTGCCAATAACCCGGCAGGGGCGGTGTACAGCCGTTACTGGCGCAGAAAGTTAGGAATACTTGAGGACGGAACGGTGTAAATAAAAAAGGGTGCAGCTTAATGCTGCACCTTTTGACATTGATAGTTATAAAGGTTATAATAATGAAAGAGAGATAACCTGATGTTGGCGCGTCAGTCCTCTCCTCTGAATTTTTTGAGAATTGAAAGAAAGGCTGCCGGCCACGGTGGCCTTATTTCATTTTAATGCTATTCAGCGTTTAGCAGAAATAATGGTAGCAACAAGAATACCGAAAGCTACCATTAACGATAACGTTTCGTAAGTGCTCATTGCTTCACCACCTCTCCATAACAGGAGAGAAGCGGACTATCAGATTATCTCATAGGCGATATTATAGCATAATAATATATTTTATAAAAGCGAACAGCAGGCAAATATTTTGCTTGTTGTTTTTTGTTTTATTTACTTTTTATTTACGTTGCATCTTTGCATGTACGTTAATGTATCTTTATTTAATTTTTTATTCATGTTCATTCTTTTGATTGAGCAAAAGAACGAACCAAGAAAACTCACGCGGCTGACAAAAATTTACACGCGGCACACTGCAAGCAATAAAAATTCCCACGGAACTCGCTACGCTCAAACACCGGGAAATTTTTATTGCTTTTTAGCAAATGCCGCTAAATTTTTAATGCCGCGATTGCATTTAACCCGTACTTTTTTACTGCTTAATTTAGTATCTTCTGACTTTGTATCGTCTTTTGCTTCTACTTTTTATCAAAGATATTATGAAACTTACGGTATTGTAGCATTTAAAAATTACGGCAACATTTTTGTTTTTTGAAAGAAATAGTCAAAGTGCGAATTTTGGCGAAACGCGACATTCAAAAAATAGGCAAACCAGAATTAAGGCACTTGCAGCATTTGCCGAGGACTGTTTGAGTTTGCGCAGCAAACGAGTTCCGCAGGCGCTGAAAGTGCCAGCTTATCTATTGCATTTGCCGTTTATTTTTTGTTGGAGCGAAAACTTTTTGGTTACTTTTTAGTTATAAAAAGTAACATGAGTAAAAAGTAAATAGAAAATAATTAAAGTATCATCAAAGACGAAAACTAAAGAATAAACATAACTAATAAAGGAAATGTAGAAAATAAAACGTAACTGTAAAATCGAAACTCCAAAAACAAATCATTATGGAATTATCTGAAAACTATTTTACAAATGTTCTGACAAATGTTAAAATTAAATTATCATAATTGTGAGGTGGATGTAATGTACGTATTAACTTTACCGGTATTGAGAAAAATGCTGCACACCGCAGCAGTTGACCTGAAAGACAACGTTCAGTATTTGTGCGAGCTGGACAGCGTTGCCGGTGACGGCGACCACGGCATTGCCATCGGGCATATTGCCGATATTTTAAAATCGCACAGCGACGATACTACCATTGCCACCATGAACCTTCTGCTGGAAGGCATTGGCGACGCATTTATGGGCGTTAACGCAGGCAGCAGCGGCCCGCTTTGGGGCACAATTTTTTCCGGCATGGCAGACGGCATTGACGACCAGCAGGAGCTGACGGAAATTGAGTTTAAGCGTATGTTTGCGCAGGCTAAAGAAGATTTTATGGATGTAAGCAAAGCCAAAGTGGGCGATAAAACTCTGGTAGATGCTTTTTACCCGGCAGTAGGCGCCATTGCCGAAACCGAAGGCAGCATTGAAGCGCTACTGGACGCTGCGGCAGAAGCTGCCAAAAAAGGCGCCGATGCAACGGCAGACATGACCGCTAAATTCGGACGCGCCAAAAATGTTGGCGAACGCAGCCTCGGCCATAAAGACCCGGGCGCCGTATCCATGGCAATTTTCTTTGCCGGGCTTGCCAAAGGCGCAAGAGCATAGTTCTTTAAAAAGCGGCGGCTTTTTAAAAATAAATTACGCATTAATGGAGGTTGTAAACAATGAAAAAATTTATCAATGACCCTGAAAATTTAACATCGGAGCTTTTGGAAGGCCTTGCCCTGAGCAATCCCGACATTGTATCTCTGGAAGACGGCAACCTTGTAGTTAATAAAAAATTAAAAGACGCAGACCGCGTAACCATCGTTACCCTTGGCGGTACCGGCCATGAACCTGCCATCAGCGGTTTTGTAGGCGAAGGCATGATTGATATTTCCGTAGCAGGCAATATTTTTGCAGCCCCCGGCCCGCAGTCCTGCGTTGAAGCCATTAAAATGGCAGATAAAGGCCACGGCGTACTGTTTGTTGTATTAAACCATGCCGGCGATATGCTTACCGGCAACCTGACCATGAAACAGGTTAAAAAACTCGGCATTAAAGTTGCCAAAGTTGTTACCCAGGAAGACGTTGCCAACGCACCGCGCTCCAATGCGGATGACCGCCGCGGTCTGGTTGGCTGCATTCCCCTTTATAAAATTGCCGGTGCTGCTGCAGCACAGGGCAAATCCCTTGAAGAAGTTGCCGAAATCGCTCAGCGCTTTGCAGATAACATGGCAACCATCGCCGTTGCCTGCGTAGGCGCAACTCATCCGGCAACCGGCATGGAAATTGCCCATATTGAAGACGGCATGATGGAAGTTGGCATGGGCCAGCACGGCGAAGGCGGCGGCGGCAGCATGCCGCTGAAATCTGCGGACGAAACCGCCGTTATTATGATGGACGCGCTTTTGAAAGACCTTGACGTTAAGAGCGGCGAAAAATTAATGGTTATCATCAACGGCAGCGGCGCAACCACTTTAATGGAACAGCTGATTGTATTCCGCAAATGCCATAAATACCTTGCCGAAAAAGGCATTGAAGTTGTGGCAAGCCATGTAGGCGAACTTTTAACCGTACAGGAAACCGCAGGTTTCCAGATGTTCATTGCCCGCATGGACGACGAACTGACCGCTTTATGGAATGCTCCGTGCCGCACTCCGTATTACAGAAACTAAGGTGAATTACTATGGCAGATAAAGAAGGCAATATCATAGCAAAAGATTACGGCATCGGCATTAAGCCGCCTGCGCAGACTTTTCATGTAAAAGGGCTGGGTCACGCTGAATGGGGCATGAAAACAAGGCTTTCGCATATTTTTGCGGAAGACGGCCGCACCATTATGCTGGCATTTGACCACGGCTACATTATGGGCAGCACGGCAGGGCTGGAAAGGCTTGATTTGGCAATTCCGCCCCTTATGGAATACGCCGACTGCCTGATGGCAACCCGCGGTGCGCTGCGTGCCTGCATTCCGCCCGACTGCCGCAAGGCCATTGCCCTGCGCTGCACGGCTGATACCTCCGTTTTGAAGGACGATATGAGCCATGGCGTTATCGGCGTTGGCATTGAGGATGCTATCCGCATTAATGCTTCCTGCATGGCAGTGCAGTGCTTTGTTGGCGCTGACGGCGAGCTCGGTTCGCTGGAAAATTTAGTGCGCACCGTTGATGCCGGCGAGCGTTATGGCATTCCCGTACTCGGCGTTGTGGCCGTAGGCAAGGAAATGGAACGCACCACGCGCTATTTTGCACTGGCAACTCGCCTTTTGGCAGAACTTGGCGCGCACATGATTAAAACCTATTACTGCGAAAACTTCGAGCAGATTACCGCTGCCTGCCCCGTGCCTATCGTTATTGCGGGCGGCAAAAAAATACCCGAACTTGACGCTCTTAAAATGGCGTACCGTGCCATCAGCGAAGGCGCAGCCGGTGTGGACATGGGCCGCAATGTGCTGCAGGCCGAAAACCCTGTGGCAATGCTTAAAGCCATCCGCATGGTTATCCACGAAAATGCCAAACCGGAAGAAGCCTATAAAGCTTACGAGCTGATGAAGGAGGAATAACCGATGAAAAAATTTATGCACGTTGGCGTGCCTACCGATAAAGTAATGGAAGGCAGCGTATATGCCGAAGGCATTAAAACCCATATCGTTCCGCCGGAAACCAATGAATTCGGCATTGAATACCTGCGCTTTGAAAAAGACACCCCGCTGCCGCAGGAACTGCAAACCCTTGTGCATGTTGCCTACCAGGTAGACGACATGGACGAGCAGCTTAAAGCCAACCGCGTGGTTGTAGAACCGTGGATGGCCGACGAAAATACCTGCATCGCCTTTATTATGAAGGACGGTATTTTAATGGAATTAATGGAAGTAAAATAATTGCTTACGGATAAGGAACTTGCCGGGCTGGTGCAGGCAGCGCGCCTTTATTACGAAGACGGGCTGACGCAGGCCCAGGTAGCTGCCAAAATAGGCGTGTCGCGCCCGCAGGTAAGCAAAATGCTGGCGCACGCACGCGAAGCAGGCATTGTACACATTGAAATACGTCCACCTGTTGCAGGCGATGCAGAACTTTTAAAACTTTTACAGCAGCGCTTCGGCATTAAAGGCGGCATTGTACTGCCGCAGGCACAGCGCGAAGCGCTCTTGCGTGAAACTTCGGAATATCTGGCGGGCGAGCTGCGCTACGAAAAAAACATAGGCCTTGGCTGGGGTTATACGCTTGGCGAAATTGCGGGCAAAATGGCTTCTGCCGGAGGGCTTAAAGGCAGCGGCAAAATATTTCCGCTGATTGGCAGAACCGCCATACCAAACCGCGGTTACCGCGTTAACGAACTGGCCCTGCTGCTTGCCGGAGGAACCAGGGAAGCTTTCCGCCTTGAGGCAGAGGCTTTTCCGGGCAGTCGCGAAGCGCGCGACGCCATGGAAGATACGCCGGATTACCGTCAGGCTTTGTCGCTTTGGCAGGATACCACGGCGGCGCTTGTGGAAATACGCGCTTACCCCGGTGTGCCGGATGAAGCGACGGCGCTGCGTTTTGAAGACGCGCTGGAGCGTCAGCAGGCGGTTGGCAGTTTGCTTTCGTACTATTTTAATGTACGCGGCGAATTTATCAGCGGCGCAGGCGATTTTGCCGTGCGCGTGCCGCTGAAAACTCTGGGGCAGCTGCCCAAAGTTGTTGCCATAGGCCTTACGGCAGGCAGCAAAGCCGTGCTTGGCGCACTGCGCACAGGCCTTATAACGCACCTTGTTGTTACCGAAGACATAGCGCGCAAAATATTGCAGAAATAAATATGGCAAAATAAAAACAACCCTCTTGTACAGCAGGTGCAGGAGGGTTGTTTGGCGCTGACGGGAAATTCGCAAGCTTAGCCGGATTATATGCAGATAAGCAAAAAGAACTGCATATAAATAAGGCGTTTTATGTGCAGAAACCATATTAATATAAAATGTCTGCCTTAGGCATACATTTACACAACAATTACCAGAAAATTTTAAAATTTTGGTTAAGGAAGTTTGTTTTTTATGCGGATAAATGGTAAAATAGATGATAAAATAGTAGTATTGTTGTTTTGAGGGGACATTTTGAAGAATGGAAGGATGGATATTATGAAAAAAAGAGGACTTAAAAAATTTGCTGCAGGCGTAACCTTGCTTTTGGCATTGGGGCTTCTGGCGGGTTGCGGCGGCGAAAAAAAGGAAGCAGGAAGTAAAGCGCAGTTAAACGTAGGTATTGTACAACTGGTAGAACACAGTGCGCTTGATGCCGCCAATAAAGGCTTTGTAGACGGCCTGGCGGAAAAAGGCTTCAAAGAAAACGAGAATGTTGCTATCGACAGGCAGAACGCGCAGGCTGACCAGAGCAATTTGCAGAATATTGCTCACCGTTTTGTCAACAACAAAGTTGATTTAATCTGCGCCATTGCAACTCCTGCCGCGCAGGTTATGGCCAACGCCACGAAGGATATACCCATTGTGGCAACCGCCGTTACGGATTACGAGGCGGCCAAGCTTGTTGCGTCGAACGAAAAACCGGGCGGTAATGTTACCGGCACCAGCGATATGAACCCGATTAAAGAACAGGTTGATTTGCTTTTGAAAATCGTGCCGGATGCCAAAACTATCGGCACCGTTTACTGCTCCAGCGAAGTAAATTCTCAAATTCAGATTGAAATTATGAAAAAAGCGGCTGCTGAACGGGGCGTCAATGTCATGGAAGCAACGGTTTCCACGGTAAACGATATTCAGCAGGCAGCACAGAGCCTTGTAGGGAAGGTTGACGTGGTTTATGTGCCCACTGATAATGTAATTGCATCTTCCATGCCTACTTTGGTTTCCGTTACAGATAACGCAGGGCTTGCGGTTATCTGCGGCGAAGAAGCCCTTGTAAAGGGCGGCGGTCTTGCAACGCTCGGTATTGATTACTACCAGCTCGGTAAGGAAACCGGCGAGATGGCGGCTAAAATTTTAAAAGGTGAAGCCAAACCGGCAGAGATGGCAATACAGACTCAGAAGCAGTTTAAAACCGTCGTTAACGAAGCAGGCGCAAAACGCCTGGGCATTACTATCCCGCAGGATGTGCTGCAAAACGCGGAAATTGTAAAATAACGCGTTGAATGCAGAAAAAAGTTTACCTTAGGGAAGGAATGAGTTATCCATGAAATTATCTAAAAAAGCGCGTGTTTTGGCTGCGGCTTTGGCTTTAACACTTGCCGCCGGTATTATGGGCGGCTGCGGCGGTGATAAAAAAGAGGAAGCTGCTGCTAAAAAAACAGTTAATGTTGGTATTGTACAACTGGTAGAACATGCATCGCTTGATGCTGCAAATAAAGGTTTTGTAGACGGGCTTGCCGCAAATGGCTTCAAAGAAGGCGAAAATGTTGTTTTCGACCGCCAGAATGCACAGGCAGACCAGAGCAATTTGCAGAACATTGCTCACCGCTTTGTAAGCAACAAGGTTGATTTAATCTGCGCCATTGCAACACCTGCGGCACAAACCGCTGCCAACGCAACAAAAGATATTCCTGTTGTATCTACTGCCGTAACCGATTATGAAGCGGCAAAACTCGTTGCTTCCAACGAAAAACCGGGCGGCAACGTTACCGGTACCAGTGATATGAACCCGATTAAAGAACAGCTTGACCTTTTGCTGAAACTTGTGCCGGATGCCAAAGTTGTAGGTACAATTTATTCTTCGAGCGAAGTTAATTCGCAGATGCAGGTAGAGCTTTTAAAGAAATATGCTGCTGAAAGAGGCGTAGAGGTTAAGGAAGCAACCGTTTCCAGCGTTAACGATATTCAGCAGGCGGCACACAGCCTGATTGGCGAAATTGACTGCCTGTACCTGCCTACCGATAATGTTATGGCATCGGCAGTGCCTACGCTGATTAGCGTAACCGAGCCTGCCAAACTGGTTATGACCTGCGGCTGGCCCGATACCGAAGGCAGCGTTGCCGTAATAGGCATTAACTATTACGAACTTGGCAAACAAACCGGCGAAATGGCAGCCAAAATTTTAAAGGGCGAAGCCAAACCGGCTGAAATGCCTATTGAAACCCAGAAGAAATTTAAGGTTATCGTTAATAAAAAGGTTGCGGAACGCCTTGGCGTAACTGTTCCGGAAGAAATTTTAAAAGCTGCTGAGGCAGAATAAAAAGAGGCACTGCGGGTTTCCCGCCCGGAAACCCGCTTTTACTGCTTGCTTTGGAGGAGATTAGATGATCGATATTTTAATGCCGACAATAGCACAGGGGCTGTTGTGGGCAATTATGGCGCTGGGCGTTTACATTACGTTCCGCGTGCTTGATATTGCCGATTTGACTGTTGAAGGAAGTTTCCCACTTGGTGCGGCTGTGGCTGCGGCCATGCTTTCGGAAGGTTATTCCGTTTCTGCCGCTTTTGCCTGTGCTGCCGTTGCCGGTATGCTGGCGGGCGTTGCTACCGGTTTTTTACATACCAAACTGAAAATACCGGCGCTGCTGGCAGGTATTTTAACCATGATTGCGCTGTATTCCGTAAACCTGCGCGTTATGGGCAAAGCTAACCTGTCGCTTTTGCGTATTGATACAATTTTTACGGAAATGCAGGCCCTGACCGGCCTTGACAATGTTTATACGGTGCTTGCGGTAGGGGCTGTTTCCGCCCTTATCTGCGTTATTTTTATCTACTGGTTCTTCGGTACGGAAATTGGCGCTGCCATCCGCGCTACCGGCTATAACCAGCAGATGATCCGCGCTCAGGGCGTTGATACACGCATTACCATTATTCTGGGCCTTTTAATCAGTAATGCACTGGTTGCCTTAAGCGGCGCGCTGATTGCGCAGAACAACGGCTTTGCCGATGTCGGCATGGGCACCGGCACAATCGTTATCGGCCTTGCGTCCGTTATTATCGGCGAAGTGCTTTTTGGCACCCGCAGCTTTAAAAACTGCCTTATCAGCGTAGTGCTGGGCAGCGTTGTATACCGTATTGTTATTGCAGCGGTACTGCAAATGGGCATGCCGCCTAACGATTTGAAACTGTTTACGGCGCTTCTGGTTGCATTTGCGCTGTCGCTGCCGCTTGTTAAAGACAAGGTCGGCATCAGAAAGGCGGTGAAATAATGCTGCACGTTGAACATATCCATAAAACATTTTTTGCGGGCACCATTAATGAAAAGGTTGCTTTGCAGGATTTATCGCTGCATCTTGCGCCCGGCGATTTTGTTACCGTTATCGGCGGCAACGGCGCGGGCAAATCCACACTGTTAAACTCCATTGCCGGTGTTTTTCCGATTGACAGCGGCAAAATAGTTATCGACGGCGTTGATATTACCAAAACGCCGGAGCATAAACGCGCAAAATATATCGGCAGGGTTTTTCAGGACCCGATGATGGGCACTGCTGCCGGCATGATGATTGAAGAAAACCTGGCCATTGCCGCACGCCGCGGCAAAACGCCAGGCCTTAAATGGAGCCTGAATGAAAAAGACCACGATTGGTTTGTGGAAATGCTTAAAGAGCTCGACCTCGGCCTTGAAAACCGCATGACGGCTAAAGTGGGTCTGCTTTCCGGCGGGCAGCGCCAGGCACTGACGCTTTTAATGGCAACAATAAAACGCCCGAAGCTTTTGCTTCTGGACGAACATACCGCTGCGCTCGACCCGAAAACGGCGGCCAAGGTGCTTTCGCTTACCGAGCGCATTATTGACCGCGACAAGCTGACGGCGCTGATGATTACGCACAATATGCGCGACGCGCTGAAATACGGCAACCGCCTGATTATGATGTATAACGGGCGTATTCTGGTAGATGTTGCCGGTGAAGAAAAGAAAAACCTTACCACGCAGGATTTGCTTTTGATGTTTGAAAAAGCTGCCGGCAACACGCTTGACAGCGACAGGCTGCTTTTGGGATAAGGAGAAACGCATGGCTGAACTGGAACGGCTGAAACAAATAAAATGTTTTTTGTTTGATATGGACGGCACCATTAATCTGGGCAATACGCTTATTCCCGGCATGGACGCGTTTTTTAAAAAGCTGCGCTCTTATGGCAGGGATTTTTACCTGGTTACCAACAATTCTTCCAAAGGGCACAGCCATTATGTGGAAAAAATGCGCCGCATGGGCATTGAGGTAACGCGCAAAAACGTTTTAATCAGCAGCGATGCTTTTGTGTATTATATGCAGCAGGTTAAGCCCGGCGCCAGTTTGTATGTGCTCGGCACCGATTTATTAAAGGAAACCATTATTAAAGGCGGCTTTAAGCTGACAACGCTGCTGGAAGAAAAAACGGATTTTGTGGTTGTCGGTTTTGATATGTCGCTTGATTATGAAAAGCTGGCCATAGCCTGCCGTTTGATTGACCGCGGTGTGCCTTATGTGGCTACGCATCCCGATGTGCGCTGCCCCATTGAAGGCGGCGAGTTTATACCCGACTGCGGTGCCATGATTAAGCTGATTGAAACAGCAACCGGCAAAAAGCCCATTGCCGTTACCGGCAAACCCTATCACTACATGGTAGATGTTGTTATGGAACGCACCGGCTATAAAAAAGACGAAATTGCCATGGTTGGCGACCGTCTGAGTACCGACATTGCCTTCGGGCTGAACAACGGCATTTTATCCGTACTTGTTTTAACCGGCGAAGCCACGCTGGAGGATGTGGAAAAGGAAAACATCCACCCCGATATAATTTTGCCGCACGCGGCAGATATAGCAAAATATTTTTAAAAAATTGCCCTGCTTTGAGCAGGGTTTATTTTTATTCTGCCTCATTTTGTTGTATAATTAATTTAGGGAACTTATGCTAAACCTTAAGTTTTGGGAAAGGCAGTGAGAATTATGGATTTTAAAAAAGTTACCTTCTTAAAAGTTTATACCGGTGAAGACGTTATTGTTGAAGATATGCCGCTTTTTAAGGCCGTTATTAAAGAGGCCATGCGCCTTAAACTGGCAGGCGGCACGGTTACGCGCGGCATTGGCGGTTATGCTTCGGTTAAGCGCGGCATCGATTATAAAATCGGTTCGTTCTTTACGGGGCTGCCCAATATGCCGGTAACGGTAGAAATTGTAGATACACGTGAAAATATTGAAAAAATCCTGCCCTGGCTGGAAAAGAATGCCACCAAAGCACTGGTGCTGGTAGAAGAAAGCACCTGCCTTATTACCGATTATATGCGTGAAGAAGAAGCTAAAAAAGCCCAGGAGGCTAAAAAATAAAACAACATCCCCGGAGGAAGATGCTGAATGAGAGAATTTTTTGATGTTGCCCTTATCGGCGGCGGTCCTGCCGCCGTTTTTGCTGCTTACGAGTTTTCGTTGAAGTACCCGGAATTAAAAGTGGTTATTCTGGAGGAAGGACACCCCATTGAGCAGCGCAAATGCCCGCTGGCGCAGAAAAAAGTAGACCACTGCCTGCGCTGCGTGCCCTGCGATATTATGCGCGGGTTCGGCGGCGCCGGTGCGTTTTCGGACGGCAAATATAATTTTACAACGGAGTTTGGCGGCTGGCTGAACGAATACCTGCCCCATAACGAAGTTATTGATTTGATTGACTACGTTGACGAGCTGAACTGCCGCCACGGTGCGCCGGGCGAATATTTCAGCACCAAAAACTGCACTATCGGCGCCAAAGCGCTGGGTTATGACCTGCACCTTTTAAATGCCAAGGTAAGGCATCTGGGTACGGAAAACAACCTTATTATAATGGAAAATATCTATAAGCATCTGCTGGAAAACGGCATTGAAATCCGCTGCAACAGCCACGTGGAAAAAATACTCCGCGAAGGCGAAAGGTTTGTGCTGCCGGTACGCGGCAAGGGCGAAATTGAATGTACTTATTTAATTGCTGCCCCCGGGCGCGCCGGTGCGGAATGGTTTACCGAGCAGTGCAAGGATTTGGGGCTGAGCTTTATTAATAACCAGGTGGATATCGGCGTGCGCGTGGAAGTGCCTGCGCAGGTGTTTAAGCACATTACCGATGAAGTGTACGAGGCCAAGCTTGTGTACCGCACCCAGCGCTACAACGATTTGGTGCGCACCTTCTGCATGAACCCCAACGGCTATGTTGTGGCCGAAAACACCGACGGCATTGTAACGGTTAACGGGCACAGCTACCGCGACCCGAAACTGCACAGCAACAACACCAACTTTGCGCTTCTGGTAAGCAACACCTTTACCGAACCGTTTACCGAGCCGCACCAGTACGGCAAGCGCATTGCTTCCTTCAGCAATATGCTGGGCGGCGGCGTGCTTTTGCAGCGTTTCGGCGATTTGATTAACGGACGCCGCACCAACGAGCGCCGTTTGAAAAAGAGCTTTACCAAACCTACTTTAAACGCAACTCCGGGCGATTTAAGCCTGGTACTGCCCAAACGCCAGCTTGACGATATTATTGAAATGATTTACGCGCTGGATAAAATTGCCCCCGGCATGGCCAATGCCGATACGCTTTTGTACGGCGTGGAAGTTAAGTTTTACAGCGCGCGCCTTGAGCTGGACGGCAAACTGGAAACCAAAATACACAACCTGTTTGCCTGCGGCGACGGTGCAGGCATTACGCGCGGGCTTTCGCAGGCCAGTGCCAGCGGCGTGCATGTGGCAAGGCAGATTGGCGAACGCGCCAGAAGCGGCAAATAACTGAACGGGCGGGAAGATAAACATGGTAACACCGTTAATAAGCATGCTCGGAATTACCAAAAAATTTCCGGGCGTTATAGCCAACAATAAAATAGATTTAGAATTATATCCCGGCGAAGTACATGCGCTGCTGGGCGAAAACGGCAGCGGCAAAAGTACGCTGATGAGCATTTTAACCGGGCTTTACCAGCCGACGGAAGGCAAAATACTGGTTGACGGCAAAGAAACGCAGTTTTCTTCGCCTGCTGACGCCATTGCAAGCGGCATCGGCATGGTGCACCAGCATTTTAAGCTGATAGAATCCTTCACCGTGGCGGAAAACATTGCCTTAAGCGATACGCACGGCAGCTTTAAGCTGGATATGGCACAGCTGGAGGCCGACATTGAAGAATTAAGCAGTTACTACGGCTTAAAAATAGACCCGCACGCCTTTGTGTGGCAGCTTGGCGTCGGCGAAAAGCAGCGCGCGGAAATTCTGCGTATGCTGTATCACAAAAGCCGGGTGCTGATACTTGACGAACCTACGGCGGTGCTGACGCCGCAGGAAACGCGCGAGCTGTTTGCCAACCTGCGCAAAATGGCCGACAACGGCTGCGCGGTAGTGTTTATTTCGCACAAGCTGAACGAAGTTGAAGAACTGGCAGACCGTATTACCGTTCTGCGCGGCGGCGTGGTAAGCGGACGCATGGAAAAAAGCGAAATCAACCGCGGCGCGCTGATACAAATGATGGTTGGGCGCGAGCTTAACACCAACTATCCGCATAAGCCTGCCGGTAGCGGCGACGTGGTTTTAAAACTGGAGAAAATCTCCGCCCTTGGCGATATGCACACGCTGGCGCTTGACAATGTGAGCTTTGAAATACGCGCGGGCGAAATTTACGGCATTGCCGGCGTAAGCGGCAACGGGCAGCGCGAGCTGGCGGAGGTTATTGCCGGTATGCGCCTTTCCATGGGCGGCAAAATGTATTACCGCGGGCAGGATTTTACCAATAAACCGCCGCGTGCCAAAATTGAAGCAGGCATCAGCTATGTGCCGGAGGACCGCCTTGGCACCGGCCTTGCACCGAACTTAAACAGCGTTGAAAACATTATTTTAAAAGAATACAACGGGCGTTTTGCCGAAGGCTGGCGCATTAAATGGCAGGCAGCCGTAAGCGCCGCCAAACATATTGTTGAAGAATTTGACATTAAGCAGGGCAGCATTTACCAGCCGGTAAAAATGATGAGCGGCGGCAATATCCAGAAGCTGCTTTTGGGGCGCGAAATTGCAGCCAAACCTCAGCTGATGGTAGTGCTGTACCCCGTGCGCGGGCTGGATATCGGCGCGATTGAAGCCGTACACAAGCTGCTTTTAAAACTTAAAGAAGAAAACACGGCGATACTTCTGGTTTCCGAAGAACTGGAAGAACTTGCAGCCCTGGCAGACCGCGTGGGCGTTATGTTTGCCGGTAAGCTGATGGGTGAATTTGCCGTGCAGGATATGGATATTGAAAAAATCGGCGCGCTGATGGCCGGTGTAACGGATAACGGAGGTGAGGGCAAATGAAGGTAGTTCTGGAAAAACGCCTGGAACAAAGCCTGAAAGCGCAAATCGGCCTGCCCGTACTTTCGGCGCTGATGGCACTGGTTTTTTGCGGCGTGTTTTTTGCCCTTACCGGCAAAGACCCGCTTCTGGTATATGAGAGCATGTTCAGCGGCGCGCTGGGCAACGATTACGGCCTTTCGGAAACTTTCGTAAAAATGATTCCGATGGCGCTGTGCGCACTTGGCATTGCCGTTGCGTTCCGCATGCAGATTTGGAATATCGGCGCGGAAGGCCAGTTTTACATGGGCGCCTGCGCTGCAACCTGGGTGCCGCTTAATTTTCCCGATTTGCCTGCGGCAGTTATGCTGCCCGCGATGTTTATTTTGGGCGCGCTGGCAGGCGGCTTGTGGGGCCTTGTTGCGGGCTGGTTTAAAACAAAATGGCTGGTTAACGAACTTATCAGCACTTTAATGATGAACTACATTGCCATTTTGTGGGTGGATTATCTGGTATACGGCGACTGGCGCGACCCTAACGGGCTGAACTTTCCTTTAACGGCGGCGTTCCCGGATGCGGCGATGCTGCCGAGCTTCGGCGATTTGCGCATACACGCCGGTATTTTTGTAGTGTTTATTGCGGCGGCAGTGTTTACGGTGCTGTTTAAAAGCTCGCGCTGGGGCTATGAAACAATGGTTATCGGCTCCAACCCGGCGGCAGCGCGCTATGCCGGTATGGATATTGCCCGCAACGTGCTTATTGCCATGTTTATCAGCGGCGCGGTATGCGGGCTTGCAGGCATGGTGGAAGTTTCGGGCATTGTAGGCAAGCTGCAGCACGGCATCAGCCCGGGCTACGGCTACACCGCCATTATTATAGCGTGGCTGGCGCGTTTGAACCCGCCCGCCATTATTCTGGTATCTTTTCTGTTTGCAGTTATTCATGTGGGCGGTTTTATGCTGCAAACAATGGGCATTTCCGCAGCGGCGGCAACCATGCTGCAGGGCGCGGTGCTGTTTTTCGTGGTTGGCACGGAAATTTTTACCGGCTACAAACTGCGTATTGTGAAAGGCGGTGCTGAAAATGAGTGAAGATTTTATCGTTTCGTTGTTGGCTGCCGCCATCACCATGGGCACGCCTCTTTTATACGCCGCTTTGGGCGAGGTTATCTGCGAGCGCAGCGGTGTTATTAACCTCGGCGTTGAAGGCATGATGCTTATCGGCGCCTGCACCGGCTTTATTGCGGGCAACAGCTTCGGCAGCCCATGGGCAGGCGTTGCGGCGGCTGTTGCTGCGGGCGCGCTTTTAGCGCTTATCCACGCGTTTTTAACCGTAACCCTGCGCGCCAACCAGGTTGTAAGCGGCCTTGCTGTAACCTTGTTCGGTACAGGGCTCAGCGGTTACCTTGGGCAGGATTACGTAGGCCAGCCTGCCGGTGCGGTATTCGGCAAAATTGCCGTGCCGCTTTTAAGCGATATTCCCATTATCGGCAGCATTCTGTTCAAACAGGATGCGCTGGTGTATATAAGTTACTTTTTGGTGCCGCTTGCGGCGTGGTATTTTTATAAAACGCGCAGCGGGCTGTTTCTGCGTGCCATGGGCGAAAACCCGGCGGCGGTAGATGCGGCGGGCATTAATGTTTTCGGGCTGCGCTATTTATATATTGTAGTTGGCGGCGCACTGGCGGGCGTTGCCGGTGCGTACCTGTCGCTTGCCTATGCCCCCAGCTGGCTGGAGAACATGACGGCAGGCCGCGGCTGGATTGCCGTTGCGCTTGTAATTTTTGCTCTGTGGGACCCCTGGCGTGCCATGGCAGGTTCGTATCTTTTCGGCGGCATCGACGCACTTGGCTTTAATTTGCAGGTGCTCGGCGTGCCGGTATCGGGCTTTATACTTAATATGCTGCCGTACATTTTTACGGTGCTGGTGCTTGTGCTGGTGTTAAAACGCCGCGGCGGGCGCAGCGCATCCCCGCAGGCTCTGGGCCTTTCGTACGACCGCGAGGAAAGATAACCGTAAAAATTTGCCGCTTTGCAGGATTTTATTAAAAAAAGTAGAACATTTTAAAACATAAAAGATATGGCAAAAGCCATATCGGGAGGTGTGTAGTATGTTTAAAAAAATTCTGGTGCCTGTCGACGGTTCCGAAACGTCCTGGCGCGCACTTAATAATGCTTTGGAAATTGGCAGAAAATTTAACAGTGAAATTGTTGTAGTAAACGTTATCCAGCCGTACAATAACGCAGCTCTGCTGGCAGTACCGCTTGACCACAGCACTATCAGCCGCGGTAACAGCGAACTGGAACGCATCGGCGACAAAGTGCTTGAATACGCTAAAAACATTGTTGGCGATTATCCGCATGAAGTAAGCTACGATATGGAAGTTGGCCATCCTTCGGAACGCATTATCGCCCTTGCCAAAAAAGTTCAGGCAGATGCAATCGTTATCGGTTCCCGCGGCCTTTCCGGCATTGCCGAATTTTTCCTTGGCAGCGTCAGCAGCAAGGTTTCGCAGTATGCGGCTGTGCCTGTGCTGATTGTGAAATAAAGTGATACTATGCTGAAAAAATTATTGGTAGCAATAGACGGTACTGAATATTCGTGGCGCGCGCTGGAATATGCCATCGGCATAGCCAAAATGGCGGAATCGGAGATGGTTGTTTTAACCGTTGCCCGCGAGGGCTTGCAGCATACGCCGCAGCTGCCGCTGGAAGGCGAACTGGCCGGTGATGTAAACGGGCCTGCCATGCAGGTAGGCAACGAAGTTCTGGGCGCTGCTAAGCATATAATCGATGAACAGAACATTCCCTGTTCTTATGTGCTTGTTATCGGCACACGTCCTGCGCCGGAAATCATTAAGCAGTGCCGCAAGGAAAAGTGCGATACCATTATCATAGGCACGCGCGGTTTCGGCGCTATTGAAGGTCTGTTTAAAAACAGCGTCAGCCATATAGTAATCGAAAATGCTTCCGTGCCTGTAATTGTAATAAAATAATAAGCGAAAAGTAAGCCTTTGCCTTAACGGCAGGGGCTTATTTTTTATGCCGCTTAAAAGGCATAATTATAAAATAATTAAAATGGATATTTATAAAAAAGACTGCAGAATTGCATTGTGTATTTTAATAAATAATAAAAATATTACTCTTACAGCTAAAAACCAAACTATAACCATACTTGTCAGTTTTGGCTCCAATATGTTAAAATATATTAACATCAATTAATGTAAAGTTATTAAAATAAAACAGACTTTTGTATTTATAATTGTTTGGGGAGTGATAGTTATGAAGAAAACCGTTGGGCTGGCGGCAGTGTGCCTGTTAGTGGCAAGCAGCGCTTTAGCGCAGTCGCCGATACCTACTTTTGACAAGGAAGCTGTTACGCCGCACCCGTACAACCGTACCGGTCAGCAGGATGTTATCAGTGGGGATGAAACTCCATCCGGAGAATTCCGCCCCGGTAACACCGGTACAAAAGATGACCCTGCTTTTTATGTTAAAAGCATTAGGATTACCGGCTTTGAACTGCCGGATAAAGTGGGACGGCTTCAGGAAATTTTAAACAAATACCAAAAGCGCAGCGTTAAAGTTGCGGAACTGAATAATTTAACGGCAGAAATTACGGCATACGCCAAAGAATGCGGCTATACGGTTGCGCAGGCGGTTGTTCCGCCGCAGGAAGTTGCAGGCGGCAGCCTTGAAATAAAAGTGTATGTAGCCAATTACGATAAAATAAATATTACGCAGAATGACAGCGATATTGCTACAAGCGTGCTGAATAACTATCTTAGCGGCTTAAAGCCGGGCAGCACCATTACCGACAGCAAACTGGAAGACGCCATTAACAACATTAATGACCTTCCGGGCGTACAGGCACGGGCTGTTTTAAAACCGGGCGGCGAGCCGGGCACAACCAGCCTTGATGTTGAAGCAACGCGCAGGCCGGTTTGGAACAACTATGTATTTGTTGATAACGGCGGCGGCTATTGGAGCGGACGTTACCGCTACGGCTTTAATACCGAAATTAACAACCCCGGCAAAATAGGCGATAAATTTATTTTAAACGGTATGCTTTCCAGCCACGATGTTAAAAACTACGGCATCCGCTACGAACTGCCGGTTGGCAGCCGCGGCACCCGGGTTGGTATTGCTTACAGCCAAAGCTCTTATGAAATGAGCACTAACAGCTTTTACGATACGCTCGGCAAATCAAAAGGCATCAGCCTTTACGGCATGACGCCGGTTTACCGTGACCGCAGCAACCGCATAACCGCGATTTACGGTTACGACCACCGCGATATTGAAGATGAGCTGCGTTTTAATTTGGAAGATTTAGGCAGGTTGAGAACAGAAAAAGATGCCGATGTATGGCATGTTGGCATCAGCGGCAGCCAGTACAATGTAAACCAGTTTACGCAGTACAGCTTAATTTACTGGTACGGCGATATTGATACCGAAGGGCAGAATGCTTATTATGACGGCGGCTACCATAAACTGACCGGCGACTTGCTGAATGTTTGGTATGACGGCGACTGGAATTACCGCATTAAAGCCAGCGGGCAAATGGCAAGCCGCGCACTGGACGGCAGCGAACAGTTTTACCTTGGCGGCATTAACGGCGTGCGTGCCTATGGCGCAAGCGATGGCTACGGCGACCTTGGCTACCTGGCAACGGCTGAAATCCGCCGCGCAACCGGCATTGAAGGTTTGGAAGCAGCAGTGTTTATCGACAGCGGCGCCGTTAAAAATAAATACGACGGCACCATGGACCACCTGGCAGGCTGGGGCGTTGGCTTACGCTATGCCAAACCCGGCGACTGGTATGCCCAGCTTGATTACGCCCGCAAGATTGACGCGCGACCTGACCGCATTGAGCGCGATGACCATGACGGCAGGCTTTGGTTCCAGCTTTATAAAATGTTCTGATTAATATTTATAAATATATTAATGAAGTTGTGAAATAATATTACGGAGGGTTTAAAAGTGAGCAAACATAAAAATCTTAAACGTAATTTACTGATATGCCTTTTGGCAGGTTCGGCAGTAATGTATACCCTGCCGCTGCATGCAGCAACCAGCGTAGTGGCAAATAATGCGCTGCCGCAGAACGGACAGTTTTTTAACGGCAATGAATTTATTCAAGGGACAGCAAATGAAAAGGGTAATGGTTTTGATTTTGCAGACATCGGCAGCATTACCAAACCTAATGATTTAACGATGAATGTTCATCAAAATAATCAAAATGCTGTCATTAAATGGGATAGCTTTGATGTAGGCGGCAATGCAACAGTAAATTTTACAGCAGCTGATGCTTTTAAAAATAATTTTAATACTTTAAACTATGTTAACAGTGGTTCAGCTTCGCAGATCTACGGTACAATTAATGGTTTAGGTGGTAATATTTATGTTGTAAATACTGCTGGCGTACAGATTGGACCGAGCGCACAGATAAATGTGGGCAGTTTGCATGTGTCGAATAAAAATTTAGATAATATTAATTGGGAAGAAATAAATAATAAAAATCCTAATATTAATGACATAATGTCGCAAGGTACAACAGGTAACGCCGCTTTAATGAGCCTTGGCAATATCAACGCCACTAAAGTTATTTTTGAAGGCAACGGGCGTATCGTTATCGATAGCGAGCGTATTACAAATGATGCCAATAATGCAACATTTAGAGTAAATACTAACGATGCCGGTAATGTGCTTATTGGCTATGATGCTTATGAAGAAACCTTTAACGGAACACAAGCTAATAGTTATAAAGGCAAAGATAAAATTTTTAGTAATGTATATGAAAATGGCTCTGATACAGCAACCGATGTTAAAGGTTACATGTGGGTTGAAGATGTTGAACAACTGCAAGCCATTAACACCAACCTTGGTGGTAACTATGCGCTGAGAAATAGCATAGACGCTACAAGTACTTCGGGTTGGAGTGATTCTGAACATGATACAAATAATGAAGGCTTTCTTTCTATAGGTATTGATGATAATGGAAAAGTTGCTGAAACAAACATTAATAACGAAACAAAATATGGATTTTATGGAAATTTTGATGGTATAGATTATAATATTTTTGGCTTGACAATTAATAGAGAAGATACTAATAATGTAGGTTTGTTTGGTGTTACACATGACGCAAATATAAGCAATGTAACTTTAGTTGGCGGCAGTATTACTGGCCAAAGTGTGGTTGGCAGTGTTGTTGGCGCAGCATTAGGCAGCACACATATTACTAATGCAACAAACAGTGCTTCTGTAACAGGTACTACTGATGTAGGCGGTATTGTTGGTGCAAGCAGAAATGAGATAATTTCTGATGGGAATAATGGCACTATTAGTGTAGATACCAATGCTGTGTTTACAGATCTTGTAAATACAGGCACGATAAAAGGTACAGATTTTAAAGATAATGTAACTGATACAAGCATTTCAAATACTGGTGGCCTTATTGGTTATATGCATAACGGAACTTTAAAAGGCAACAGCTACAACCTCGGCGACGTTTCTAGTGAAGGTCATAATGTCGGCGGGTTAGTTGGCCATGCCGTAAATTCCACTATCGGTGATGGCACTAATCTTGTTTATAACCGTTTGGACGTTGGAGGTGCTTACAATGTTGGTGGCATTGTCGGCAATATGAAAGGTACTACCGTACAAAACGCCGAAAACAGTGGTAACGTAATGGCGACAGGGTATGATACAGAAAATTATATTTATAATACTGCTAATACTGATTTCGATAAAACTCATGGCGAAAATAATGATGGCGTTGGCGGCGTAGAAGTAAATGTAGCTAATGTTGGTGGTATTGCAGGAAATTCAAGTAATAGTAGCACAATAGAAAATGTTACTAATACTGGCAATGTAAATAGTAATACTGATACTTATGAGCATAATCATACTTATTATACAGCTGGTAATGTCGGCGGTGTTGTCGGTCGTGCAGAAAACACCAATATTACTAATGCAACTAACCGCGAGAACGAAGTGCGCGGTGCGCATAACGTTGGCGGTGTAGCTGGTTATTTTAGTGGTATTGGTACAGTTGATGGCGGCATCAATGACGGTGGCGATATTATGGCTACCGGTGCACGCGCAGCAGCCGGAGTTAATGGTAATGTTGTAAATGAGGCTGGTTTTGCAAGAGAACAAGTTCGTCCAGGTACTGTTGGTGATGAAACCTTTATTATTGGCAATATGGGTGGTGTTGTAGGTTATATGGATGGCGATAATGTTTATGTAACCGGCAGTGCTAACCGTGGTACAGTACATTCTGAAGATATTACTGATCCTGGTAATATACTTTATATTAGTCAAGCTGCTAATACTGGTGGTATAGTAGGCAAAATTAATAGAAATAAAATTACTGACGGAGAAGGTAATATTTTAACTAATGAAGCTATTCTTGCCGGTATAAAAGAGGGAAGCATTACAGCTGCTGTTACTGATAGTTATAATGCTGGTGATGTAACGGGTTATTCAGGTGTTGGCGGCGTAGTTGGTATGATGTATAATGGAGAAGTTGCTGACTCTTATAATCTTGGTTCAATAAACACGACAAGAAAACCTAAAGGTGGTGACAGAACCTCGGTTAATATGGGCGGTGTAGTTGGTGATACTACAGAAGGATCTGGCGCAAGTGCTGTTATTTATAATGTTTATAATAAGGGACAGATTGGTGACGATGATTATGAAACCTATGCGCGCCATGTAGGTGGTATTGTAGGACGTTTAAGCGGTATTGTTGATAAATCATATAATACAGGTGCTATATATAACGGATATAGTGTAGTCGGCGGTATTGCTGGTTGGTTCTATGATGGAACTATTAGTAATTCATTCAATACTGGCAACATTACTGTTAATAATAAAGAAACTTTAAATTCAGGTACACAGGTTGGTGGCATAGTAGGTGGTATTGGTGCGTACAATGGAAGTGATAAAGTTAATGCCATTTATAATGCATATAATCTTGGTACCATAAGAAGTTTTAATGATGAATATCAAAATAGTCCTAACAATGTTGGTGGCATAGTAGGCAAAGTAGTTGATGGTGGTTCAAGTCAAAGTACAGCAGCAAAAGTAGAAATAAAAAATGTTTATACTACCAGTAATATATATTCCAGTGATGATAAAGGAGCTGGCAGTATTTATGGAAACAACGAAATAGGGAATCGCTTAACAGTAGACGGTGCTAATTATATCGACTTAGGAAACAGTGAGTTTACTAATCTTGATAATAGCAATCCTAACGTAAATAAAGTTGATTATGGAAATAGATATAATAGTACTGCATATAATTTTGTTGAACTAAATACTGGTGATAAAATTTGGGATGATGGTAATGGCGCAAATGTATCTGAAGATGCTTATTGGCGTATTTATAAGAATGAAGACGGAACTGGAACTACACCGATTTTAAATGCTTTCCTGCCAAATGCTGAAGATTACTTTAGTGGAGAAACTGGTGCTGTAAATCCTATGGAGGGTATTAGTTCTATTCAATACGGTACGGCTTATGATCCTTTGCTAACTATCATCAAAGCTAATGAAGATTTAACTTTTGATTGGGGTGCTCTTGGTATCCAAAATGATGGTGGTTTAGCAGTGTATAATGCTGGGCTTACTTTAACTGATTTTAAAGCAAATGGTGGCACTGGTTATTTTGGCGGTATTATTTATGCTGATGAGGCACTTAACTTAAATGGTACTAATGATATTGCTCTTGGCAGTGCTTCGCAGATTTATGGTTCTGATGTTACTATTGAAACTAATGGTAAAGTAACTATTTATGGTGATGTAACGTCAACGGGTAATCAAAAAGATAATGACACAACTGGCAATATTACCATTAATGCCAGTGACGTAGATGTTTACGGCACTTTAACATCTGCTAAAAGCGGTCAAGAAATTCAAGTGAGCGGTATTGCTGACAGTGCGGTAAGCAATTTTGATTTTGGCGATGTAGACGATAAGGCTAAAGCCGCAACTGATATTGGTAAACGTTTTGCACATACTACCGGCGAATCAGCTGTTGACGGTAATATTACCATTACTGCTAACGGAACTGCTGACGGCAGTGGTAACGTAAACTTGTATTTTGGCAACAAACAGGAAGGCCTTATTACAACCGACGGCAATTTAGAAGTAACTGGCACCGGTGATGTTTATGTTGACAGCGACCTTGACATCGGCGGCGATTTAACATTAGAAGCAGGTGCTGGTAATGAAGCATTGCTTGATATTACTAATATCGGACAAGTACAGAATAATCACGATAATGAGAAAGCCAAAGAAACATTGCATAATTTCTTAGATCATTTTGCAACTAACAAAATCAGCTTTGGAGAAACGCAAGACGCTAAAATTACCGTTGATATGTGGAACGGAAATAATTTAGACTTAGAGAAATTTGATGATGGCAATACTACTTTAGTAAGCAAATTAAATAGCCTTAACGTAGATAGTGCTGGAGATAAAACTGCTAAAGAATTAACACATATCTGGGTAAATATTGGCGAGCAGTTGAAGAATATTCAAACTGCTGATGATAAAGCTCTTGATTATAATTTCGCCCTCAAAGGCGACATCAATGCCAGTGATGTAACTGGTTATAAAGCTATTGGTACGAATAGCGCTAATGGCTTTACCGGAACCTTTGACGGACGCGGCAACCGCATTATTGGGTTAAAGGTTGATAACAATAATGGTGATGCTGGTATTTTCAGCACTATTGGTAAAGATGGTACAGTTAAAAACGTAAATATTTACAGCGGCAACTTTACTGGTGGAACTTCTGCCGGTGCTGTTGCAGGTATGAATAGTGGGCGTATTGAAAATGTAACTGGCTTTGGCAATACCGTAACTGTAACAGGTGAAAGCGGTAATGCAGGCGGTATTGTTGGTGTTAACAAGGGTGATAATAAAGGTAATATTGTTACTAATGAAGATGGAACAATTACTTTAGAACCTGTTGATGGAAAGGATTTAGCTACTGGTATTATTGATGTTGAAAGTATCGGCAGCGTAATCGCAGAAGGCAACAATGCTGTTGCGGGCGGTTTGGTAGGCACTAATGAGGGCGCACTTGGTAACAGTTATAGCGATAGTGCTGTAACTTCTACTTTAGCTAATAACCAGGCAGGTTTAGGCGGCGTTGTAGGTGTTAATACAGGCGATGTACAATATGTAGACAGCCTTGGCGTAACCAATGGCGGTACAACCGGCAGTAGTAATGTTGGCGGTGTTATCGGCATTAACAACGGTAATATGTACAGCGGCTATAACGAAAGTATCGTCAGCGGTAAAGATAATGTCGGCGGTATTATTGGCGATAATAGCAGTACAGTTGCAAATGTTGTTAATGCAACAAGTGTTACTGGCAAAGATAAAGATAAGGACAATGTTAGTGAATATGTAGGTGGATTGATTGGCAGTAATAATGGTAATGTAAATAACGGCAGAAATAATGGTACTATTACTGGTACTAAGTACGTTGGTGGCATGGTCGGCAATAATGCTGCCGGGTCAACTTTAACTAACCTTGTTAACGATAGTTCGGCAGCTATTACTGGCACGCAATATGTTGGCGGTATTGCTGGTAATAATGCAGGTGAAATTACGGCTAATAATAGTAATCTTATAAACCGTGGCAGCATTACAGGTAATCAATATGTTGGTGGTGTTGCAGGCATGAACACTGGTGAAATAAGCAATACTGTTAATAGTGTAGTGCTTAATGCAACTGGTACTGATGCTAAATACTTTGGCGGTGTAGCCGGATATAATAACGGAGTAATTGGAACTGTAACAAATACTAGTGTTATTGATGTTACTGCCCAATATGGTACTTTAGTTGGCGGTATTATTGGATTTAATGATGCAAATGGAACGTTAGCAGGTGAAATCGTTAACGAAGGTAATATTTCTGGTGAATCAGAAGTAGGTGGAATTATCGGTGAAAATATCAATCAGAGTATTTTAAATAATGAAGGTAAACCACGTTTAACAATCAGTAATAAAGGTAATGTAAGAGCAACAAATGGTGGTGCAGCAGGTATTTTCTATGATAATCAAGGTGTTATAAATAATGTAGATCTTATTAATGAAGGTACAGTAACTGGCGGCACGGCTAAGGATAGTGTGACTGGTGGTTTATTTGGCAAAAATTCCGGTAAAGTTACAAATTCTATACTTACTAATAGTGGTATAGTAACTGGTGGCGGTACTGTTGGCGGCTTGATTGGTGATAATAGCGGTAGTGCAAGCGGTTCTGTATTTACCAATGACGGTATAGTAGAAGGTGAGGATAAAGTTGGTGGTTTGTTTGGTATCAACAGCGGCAGCTTTAATACATCTTCGTTAATTAATACGGTTAATGCACAGGTTACCGGTAAACAAGAAGTTGGCGGTTTAATTGGAAAAAATACCGGTAAAATTGAAGGCGGACGTGATGACGCTGATAGTTATTACAAATACCAAATTTACAATAATGGTGTTATTAACGTAGGTACTTGGACAGATAATGATGGCGACGGAATAGTTGATGCTGGTGAAATTCAAGGTTTGGCAGAAGGTGCAACAAGTACCAATATCGGCGGCCTTATTGGTTATAACACAACTGAAATTATCAATGGTGTAGAACACACCGGCAGCTTAACCGCAGGCTACAACACCGGCGCAATCAATGCAGGCAGCAGCTCTAACGTTGGCGGCATCGTTGGCAACAACGCAGGTAAAGTTGACCAGGTATTTAACACTGTTATGACACCGGAAGGAGAAGGTGCAATTACCGGCGGTAATAATGTCGGCGGCTTAATAGGTACCAATAGCGGCACATTGAGCAATGCATATAATACGACGGAAGTTAAGCCGACTAACAGTGGTGTTGTTGGTAATGCGGTTGGCGAAAATAGCGGCACAATTACTAATATCTACGCAAGCAATACCTCCGGCAATTTAATTGGCACTGGTTATGATAATGGTAAGGTAACAAATGCTTATAGTTTCTCAAATGATGATAACGACATTGAGAACATAACTGTTATTGCTGAAGATAATAGGCAAAACAGCGACAGCTATAGTGGTTTTGATTTTGATGGTACTAATACTAAATCGCCTGTTTGGAAAAACTACGATGGCAGTGGCAATCCGTTGCTTAAAGTATTCCTTACCAAAGCTTCTTACAGCGGTAATAGTGAATTTACTTATAACGGTCAAAATCAAGGAGTTGATATAGAAAAAATTACTGCGTTTGATCAATTAAATGCTTACAAAAATGCAAATGACTTGCTTCAAAATTTGACTAATAAAGATTCTGGTAATTATACTATCTATTCACAGCAAATTGCTGCCAGTGGCAAGGGAGAAGATTTTAATCCTAACAATCTTGGCTATGATATTGATACAACATATACTATAAAAAAGGTTAATTTAAAGGTTTATTTAGATGAAATTAGCCGTAAATATGGTAATGCAGCTATTACAAATATCACTAATGGCAGTGATGATTATGGATTTAATTTTGGTAATATAGTTTTAACACAGGAGATGTTAGCTGAATTAACTTCTGATAATTTGGGATTTAATATAGTTGAAGATGGAGCTGTTAAAGATATAACTGGCGATAGAAAAACTAATAATGCTGGTGAATATAATTGGAGAGCTACATTTAGTCTGTCTGATGAATTAGCAAAGAATTATCAGTTTGATAATAACGGCTCTACAAATTTTGAAATTACTAATGGTAAATCTATAGTAACTGCTGTTGATTTGACTATTGATTTGAATGATATAAGCAGGGTTTATGGTAACCTTGATAAAGGTAATTATCAATTCAATGCTACTGGTCTTGTTAATGGTGATGAAATAGCAGATTTGATTCTTAAGGTAACAAATGATGGTGCTATTGCTGCCGGAACAATTGATAATCCTCAGAAAACTGCTAGTGTGGGCACATACGAGTGGAGTGGTACAGTATCTAATGCAGATAACACTTTAAGTACAAATTATAATATTAAATATGTAGATGATGGAAAGGCTGTATCTGAAGTAACGCCTGCGAAGTTAAATATCAAAGTTGATAATGCTAACACTACGGTCGGCAAAATGCCTGGCGAACTTACCGGTACTGTTGAAGGATTAACCAATGGCGATACTTTACCGGCACATGATTTTGCTCTTAAAGATGATTCTTTCATCAGTGTTTCCGGTAATCATGAAAATGTTATTGGTATTGTAATTGGCGGTAAATTCTATGAATTAGGTGACGCAGATTGGTCTAATGGTTTGTTTGCAAACTATGATGTTAATTATGAAATGGGTGATTTAGCCGTTTCTGTTGTTGAAATGCCTGATAACTGGCCTAACAACCGTTGGGATTATCTGTTTGGCGACAATCCGTTTGACCGCAACGAAAACTTCCGCGAACGCAAGGCAGAAGTAAACTTTGTCGACGGCGCAATGGAGATTTAAGCAGTATAATTTTTACAACTTAATAATCGCGTTAGCCTGAATTTGGCAAACAAAAAACAAAACGCCTGCGGAAAACTCCGCAGGCGTTTGTGCGTTGTATGGTATGGAATTTATGGTAGTTTTGTCTAAAGTGGTCGAAATCGACCAGTTTAAAATGTGACTATTTATTTTTGTCAATTTCTTTTATACTTTCAGCAGGTGTAGGCAGGTTTTCAGGCATGGTGCCGCCAAGTTCTTTAATGGTTTGGCGCACGGTACGGGCAACTGTGTAATGCGCTTTGTTGGCTTCTTCTTTTGTGGTTATGCCTTCACGGCGTAGTTTTGCTTCGGTCTGCGTAATGCGGAAGAGATTAGCGCCAAGTTCTTCGCTGCTCATGTTGTCTAAAATTTCCTGATTGCCTTTTAAACCTTTGCGGCGTTTAATATCACCGGCAGTTTCACCACCGTATAAACCCATGTAACCGCTGTTTTGAAACAGTGCAAAGTCGAGGCTTGTTTTAACGCCTGCTGCAAAAGCTGCGTCGGCAAGGGCTATGTTTTGCTGCTTTATATCTTTGCGGGCAGAAAGACGTGCGTCAATTTCTTTATTAAGCGCTTCGGCTGCTTCGATATCGTGGATGCGGTCAGCACCGAGCTGTGCCAGCCATTGTTTAAACGGTTCTGCTTTGGGTGAGGGTATCGATTGGATAATACGCAGTATGCCTTCTGTATCGGCAACGTCAGTAAGGCGCATTTTGCCGTCACTGGCTTTTAGTTTCAAACGTACGATTTTTTCGTACGTTTCATTTGCACCTTCAGATTTTAGTTTACGCTTTAAATCGCTCCAATAGCGTTTTGCGTTGCTTGCTTCGCTTAATGCACCTACTACATCCACAACAGAAAAATACCATTGTTGTTCTTCATCGTTCCATACGGAGCGTATTTGACTGGTTTGAAATTCTTTAATGCTTTTCATACATATCTCCTTATCATAAATAAGCAGTTTGCAAAGGTTGTTTACAAACTGCTTATGGAGTGGTTGTGTTTAGTTGCTGAAAATATACTTCCTCAATACGACCTGTCGCCCATTACGGGGTGCTTGCCGGGGGCAAGGTGCAGGCGTTTTGCAAGTTCCACTGCTTCTTCAAGCGGCAGGTCGCCGGCGCGCTCACCGTTTTTTTCAAATACGCAGTGCGGGTCTTCGCTGCCAACTTCGCCGCCGGGCAGGTAAATATATTCTCTGTTGTCGTTGTCGGCAAGTATAATGCCTGCAAGTAACTGTTCCGCTAAAATTTTGCTCATTGCTGCTCCTTAAAACATGCGGCGTTTCCACAGCCAGTAGCCGGTAACACCGGCAACCAGAAGCGAGGTGCCGCCTATTACGAGAAATCCGTACGGGCTGTCGGAAAGCGGCACGGGCACGTTCATGCCCCATAAGCCGCCGATGGTGGTTGGTATGGCCAGTATAATCGTTACGGACGCTAAAAACTTCATTACAAGGTTCAGATTGTTGCTGATGATGGAGGCGAACACTTCCATCATGCTGTTTAAAATGTGGCTGTACATTTCAACCATTTCGATAGCCTGCTTGTATTCGATGATAACGTCTTCCAGCAAATCCTCGTCTTCTTCATACAGTTTGATGAGGTGCGCGCTCTGGTTGGTGGAGCGCAGGCGCAGCAGTTTTTCGGTTACAATGTAGTTGCTGCGCAGGGAGGTTGTAAAGTATGTTAAGGATTTCTGTAAGTCCAGCATGTTAAAAAGTTCGCTGTTTTCCATGGATTTGCGCAGGTGCTGTTCCAATTCGTCAGTGCGTTTGATAATAATGCGGATGTATTTCAGATATAATGTTGCCGATTTATAGAGTATCTGAAAGAGAAAGCGCGTTTTTTTAAAGGTACTGAACATTTTATAGTTGTAGGAAGAAAAATCGGCGATAACGGCGTTAGGCTCCAGGCAGACGGTTACAATGTAATCTGCCGATACGATAATGCCGAGCGGCAGGGTGTCGTAATCTTTGTTGCTGCGCAGGACAGGGATGTCGATAAGGGTGAGTATCTGGTCATCCTCTGTTTCGATACGGGATTTTTCTTCATCGTCAAGCGCGGCGCTTAAAAAGTCCATCTGAATGCCGGTGGCGTCCGCCACTTCGTGCAGTTCTTCGGGTGAGGGACTGACGATGTCTATCCAGCAGCCTTTTTCCAGGCTGTCCAGTTCCAGTTCGTCCATGCCGTTATTGGTGCTTTTCATAATTCTGTACATTGGCGGTCCCTCCTTCCGTTTGCAATGTGAATTAAAGCCGCAGCGCGGGGCTGTAAATTTAATTCACTCTGCAATCTTTTAAATATTCGGCACAAAAGCGCAAAATCCTTGTTAAAGGCGTGTTTTAGTTAAATTTTTTACAAAATTTTAAACTGCAGGGGCAGAGTTTTTACTTTTCTTTAATAAAAATTGTTGATATAATATAACTAATTTTAAAAGCAGGAGGGTAGTATTGTAGCTTAGAGCGGATTTTTTGTGAAGAAAGGTAGTGCAGCAGGATGAATGTTCAGTTGATTATTGTTGTTGTGTATATTGCGCTTTTGTTCGCAATAAGTTTTTACGTTAAAAGCAGGGCAGATAAAGGCTCTGCGGAGTATCTTTTTGCGGGGCGCAAACTTGGCCCGGTGCTGATTGCCGTTAATATTACGGGGCTTGCCGTTGGTGCGGCTTCTACCGTTGGCGTTGCCGAAAACGCTTACAAGGTTGGCATGGCGGCAGGCTGGTACAACGCGGCGTGGAGTGCGGGCGCCATTATTATGGGCCTTGTGGCGGCGGGTAAGCTGCGTGCCATGAAGGTTTCCACCATTCCGGAATTTTTTGAAAAATATTACGATACCAAAGGCCGCGTTATCAGCGCGGTTGGGCTTGTAATTATCATGTCCGTTATTACGGCGCTCCAGTATCTCGCCGGCGGCGCAATTCTGGCTTCGCTTCTGCCCGAATATTTTTCGTTCCGCGGCGGCATGATTGTAAGTGCGGTGGTATTTATCGGCATTACGCTTATCGGCGGTTTGTGGTCGAGCGGTTTGTCTAATATCGTCAGCGTTGTTTTAATTTACGCGGGCATTTTATATTCCTGCGTGGCAGCGGTGGACCACAGCGGCGGGCTTGATGCCATTGCGGCGCAGCTTCCGGCCGGGCTTGACTGGTTTGACCCGTTTGCAGGTATTCCGCTGGCCGTTATTATCGGCTGGTTTATTGTTATGATTACGCAGGCCATTACGGCGCAGGGCCCTGTGCAGATTGCCTGCGGTGCGCGTGACGCCAAAACCGCGCGCAACGGCTTTATTCTTGGCGGCCTTTTAATTTTCCCGGTAGGCTTTTTGTGCGCGCTTTTAGGCATTATCGGCAAGGTGCAGTTCCCGGAAATTTCGGCAACGCTGGCTTTGCCTAAGGTTGTTATGGCGCTTGACCCAATTGCCTCTGGCACTACGCTTGCGGCACTGTGGGCAGCGGATGTATCTACCGCCTGCACAATTCTTCTGGGCGCAGGTACGCTGTTCAGCCAGGATATTTACAAACGCTTTATTAATCCGTCCGTAACGGACGACCGCTTTGTTAAAATTAACCGCCTGACTATTTTGGCGGTTGGCATTATAACCTTATGGTTTGCTTTTAACGCTGCCGGTATTTTAAAAACTATGGTGGCAGGGCTTTCGATGACGACGGCGCTGACCTGCGTATTTTTGTTTACGGTGTTTGCGCCCGGCTTGTGCCGCCGCAGCAGCGCGTTCTGGACTACCCTGGCCGGGCTCTTGGGCCTTGTTGTATGGGAATTTGTACCGGCACTGCATGTTTTGCAGCATGTAATTTATTTTGAATGGCTGCTGTGCATTATTGTGTTCCTTATTGTAGCCGTGTTAGACAAAACACCTATTAAAAAACCGGAAATGGTGGAGGAAGACTGACCATGGCAGAACAAAAACTGACGAGCATTGAAATAGGGCGTGCGGCACTGCGCATTGCCGTTACCGAAAACCGCACAGAGGAACAGCGCATTAAAGAGCAGCTGGCGGCAAAGGGCATCCGCAGCACGGCGGTTGATTTTGGCGGCGAGTTTATGCCGAGCGTTGTTAAAATTGTGGAGCGTGCTGTTGTGGCGGCGCAGCGTCAGGGCATTGTTACGGAAACCCACGTCGGCGCGGGCGCAGTTGCAGGCGCTGCCCACGCTGCTTTGGAGCAGCTTGTTACGAAGGCGGCAGGCTTTAACGTGGGCGGCAAAATCGGTATTGCCCGCAGCGGCGAGCATTTGTGCGTTGCCATTTATATGGCGGTGGGCGTGCTGAACCTTGACGAATTGTGCGTGGCTTTGGGGCACCGCTCACTGGCAAGTGAAGAATAAAGGAGCAGTATGAATATTATAGACATTATCGGGCCTGTAATGATTGGCCCTTCAAGTTCGCATACGGCGGGAGCGGTAAGGCTGGGGCTTTTAGCTGCCGGTATTCTGGGTGCGCCGCCTGTTAAAGCACAGATTGATTTGCACGGCAGCTTTGCGCATACCTACCGCGGGCACGGCACGGATGTGGCGCTTTTGGCCGGGCTTATGGGCTGGCTGCCTGATGACGCGCGTATTCCGCAGGCGCGTAAATATGCCGCGGAAGCAGGGCTGGAATATAATTTTGCCAAAGTAAACCTTGGCGATTTAACCCACCCAAATACAGCGCGCTTTACGCTGACTGCAAAAGACGGCAAAAGCTGCGAGGTTATCGGTTCCTCCATCGGCGGCGGGCAGGTTAAGGTATCTGCTATTGACGGCGCGGAGGTTAAATTGGACGGCAAGCTGCCTGCGCTGTTGGTATCGCATACCGACAAGCCCGGCGTGATTGCGCTTGTAAGCAGCACGCTGGCAAGTGCGTCCGTAAATATCGCAACCATGCGCGTGTTTCGCAAAAATAAAGGCGGGCTGGCAACTATGGTGCTTGAGTGCGACCAGAAAGTGCAGCCTGCGATAGTACAGCTGCTGGCGGCGCTGCCGCCTATTGACACGGTGCGCTTTGTAGACAGCGTGCTTTGAGGTGAAAGATGGCAAACGACAAAATTTCATTAAACGCATTAATAGAAGAAGCAGAAGCGGCAAAACTGAGCCTTAACGCTTATTTGCTGCCGCAGAGCGCTGCTGAACTGGAAATTACGGAAGAAGAACTGCTTGCCAAAATGGCGCAGATGCTGAAAGTGATGGAAGAAGCTGCAGCCTACGGGCTGACGGGCGTGCGCTCTCACAGCGGCTTAACCGGCGGCAGTGCGCTTAAACTGCAAAACGCGGCAGCGCAGCCCGGTTTTAATAAACTTTTGGGCGCTCTTGCAACGGACGCCGTAACTTATGCCCTTGCCGTAAGCGAATGCAACGCTGCTATGGGCAGAATTGTGGCGGCTCCCACGGCCGGTGCGGCAGGCGTGCTTCCAGGCGTGCTGCTGGCTTTAAAAAAACACTGCAATTTAACGGAAGAACAGCTGGCACGTGCGCTTGTTGTGGCAGGGCAAATCGGGCTTGTAATTGCAGCCCGTGCCTCGCTTGCAGGTGCGGTTGGCGGCTGCCAGGCAGAATGCGGCAGTGCGGCGGCCATGGCGGCAGGCGCTGCTGTTGACGCTTTGGGCGGCACTCCTGCGCAGGCAGGTACTGCCGTAAGCATTGTTTTTAAAAACATGCTGGGGCTGGTGTGCGACCCTGTGGCAGGGCTTGTGGAAGTGCCCTGCATAAAACGCAACGGCGGTGCGGCAGTGCAGGCGCTTTTGGCGGCAGAAATGGCGCTGGCAGGCATCGGCAGCTTTATACCGGCGGATGAAGCCATTGATGCCATGAAGTGGGTGGGCGATTCCATGCCCTGCGCGCTGCGCGAAACTGCGGGCGGGGGCCTAGCGCAAACGCCTACGGCACTGGCGTGGGCCAAAGCGTGGTTTGAACGAGAATAGCCGTAAAAAGCGGTTTTGTAAAATTAATGACATTTTATATTAAAAATTTTTACAAAAAATATTGACAGAACCTGTCTGCTATGATAGAATTACATTCGTCGCCAAGCGTATCTTGGTAAAATGGTGGCTGTGGTGAAGCGGTTAACACGGCGGATTGTGGCTCCGTTACGCGAGGGTTCGAATCCCTCCAGTCACCCCATATTTTTTGGGGCGTAGCCAAGTCGGTAAGGCACGGGACTTTGACTCCCGCATGCGTTGGTTCGAGTCCAGCCGCCCCAGCCAAATAACGTGATCCACTAGCTCAGTCGGTAGAGCACCTGACTTTTAATCAGGGTGTCCCGCGTTCGAGTCGCGGGTGGATCACCATTTTTTTATCTGTTAAACGCTGTACCAATGCAGGTGCAGCGTTTTTGTGTTTTCTGTTGGAGCAACCAATCAGAGTGTATTGGGAGCAACGTGGGGAGAATAACTGGTAAAAATAATAACGCCGCGGCTTGTGTCACGGCGTTTCTTTCTGCTGTATTTTATTTTAGCCTTCCGTCCGGCGCTTTGCTTCTCTTTCTTTTTGCAGGGCTTCCTGCTGCTGTTTTTCACGCTTGCGTATATCGCGCAGGCAGCCGAAAAAAACATAAAGGAAAAAGCAGTTTATGCCCAAACCAACAGTTGCCACATACATACGCCCCGAAGGGTCCATACCCTGTGAACAGCTATAAAAAATCCAATTCCAAAGGCCCATAAAAAGAGCGAAAAAAATATATAAAAACGGGCGTGTAACTTTAGGGTCGTCTGTTTCATAAGTCCACCAGACGCCGTGCCCTTTGCGGTATTCCAAGCCGCCCGGCCCGTCATGCTCCACAAAGCCGTCTTTGGGCGTCTGGCGTACAATGCCTTTTTTACTGTAACTGCCGTTGGCGTTCTTTTTAAAGGAGGTAGTTTTTTCTTCCATAATTGCCTCCGCGGGTTTACTGTCATAATAGGTAACATAGATTTTAAGTTAATTACTTTAATTTTATTATATAGAACAGATTCTATTTTATCTATCAGACTTATGTAAAATTTAAATGTTGAAAAATTGAGCCGCTTAATATATAATAATAAAGTCAATTTAAATGCGGATGTGGCGGAATTGGCAGACGCACCAGACTTAGGATCTGGCGCCTTCGGCGTGCAGGTTCGACTCCTGTCATCCGCACCAGTAAATTAATTCCGAGTCTATTTCAAAATGAAATATAGATTCGGAATTTTTTATAAAATTATCAATAATTACAATTTTTATACTATAGTTTTTTTAGTATTAAATTAAGGAGTGAGTAATATGGCATCAAGGCAAACATATCGAATTGTAGTTACTCATGATGGATTAAATAAGTATCGTGTTGTTAAAGGGGAAACTTATAATGAAGCATCAAGAAAAGCAGACGCACTTAAAGCGCAATGGGATGCACAATGGGATAGAATAGTTAAAAGGCAAGAACTTAAAATTTATGAACAAAAATCTGAACGACGTGCTGAATTATTAACATTATTTGCAAATAAAATGCAAGAAGCTCTGGATAATATTTTGTTAAATGATTTATATCCACAAAAGGTTTTACTGAGTGAATTAAAAGATAATTCGGCATTTAAAGTACAGTATCCAGAAACACCACATTATCAAGATGTAAAAGCAAGACCTTATAGATTTGACGAAAAGTATAATCCTAAACTCTCTTGGTTTAAGAAATTATTACATAAATTTATAAAAGCTCAAGAAGTTGAATTTAAAAGAATACATGATGAAGAATATGAAAAAGATTTGAAAGAATGGGAAAATGAAAAGGCTAATACAGAAAAAAATAATTTGAAAATGCTTCAAGAGTATAATGAGAATATAAAAAATTGGACGGAAAAACGTAATGCTTTTGAAAAAGCTCAAAATGAGAATAATCAAAAAGCAGAGTTTATGTTTAAGCAATATAAAGCTGGCAATAGTGAATGTGTAGAATGGTATTTTAATTACGTTTTAAGAAAAATAAAAATACCGTTTAAATATGAGAAGTCATTTGAAATTGAATATAATTATGATAATAAGAGCATTATTATAGATTTAGTATTACCAGCTATTGAAAATATACCAAAGCTAAAAAATGTAACTTATATAAAATCAAGAAAAGAATTAAAGAAGACTTATTACAACGATTCTTATCTTAGAAAAAAATATGATAGTGTTATATATCAAATTGTATTGCAAACATTAAATTATATTTTTGCAATGAGTAAAGATGATTCATTAATAGAAACAGTAGTTATTAATGGGAAAGTAAAAACTATAGATAAATCTATAGGAAAATCTATAGAACCTTACATTCTTTCAGTACGTGCTACGAGAAAAGACTTTGAGGATATTGACCTAGATAATGTTGACCCTAAAGCATGGTTTAAAAGTTCTAAAGGTATTTCTGCTCCAATTTTAGCCGATGTTACTCCTGTTGCGCCAGTCTTGAATATGAAAAGAACAGATAATCGCTTTATAGAAGGATATGATGTTGCAGATAGTTTGGATGATAGTATAAATTTAGCTGCAATTGACTGGCAAGATTTTGAAAATCTTATTCGTGAAATATTTGAAAAAGAATTTAATGCAAATGGCGGTGAAGTAAGAATCACACAAGCAAGCCGTGATGGCGGTGTTGATGCAATTGCTTTTGATCCAGATCCAATAAGAGGTGGAAAAATTGTAATTCAAGCAAAAAGATATACTAATGTAGTTGGTGTTTCTGCTGTGCGAGATCTTTATGGTACAGTTGTAAACGAAGGTGCAACTAAAGGTATACTTGTTACTACTTCTAATTATGGTAGCGATGCTTATAGGTTTGCAGAAAATAAACCTATTACTTTAATGAATGGAGCAAATTTACTCTATTTATTGGAACGGCATGGTTATAAGGCGAGAATTGATTTAAAAGAAGCTAAGATGATATTAAATCAATAAAAGGTCACTATATATTTTTATAGCAATAAAAAACGTCCTGCTTTGGCAGGATGTTTTTTTATGCCCGTTTTACATTTTTACGCGATAGTTTTATAATAAAAATATCCGTTATTTTTTATTGAGGGAGCAGATGGTTTATGTTAGGAACGATTGTAAATACCTGCACTATTTTAACAGGCAGCTTTGTGGGCAGCTTTTTAAGCCGCGGCATCAGCGAAAAATATAAAACAGCGCTGTTTGATGCTTTGGGGCTGGCAACGGTTGGGCTTGGCGCCAACGCCGTTGTGCATAACCTGCCCAACAGCGAATACCCGGTGCTTTTTATTGCAAGCCTTGCCATTGGCACCATTATCGGCACACGGCTTGATATTTGCGGGCGTTTTAACGCGCTGCTTGCGCACTGTAAGGGCGGCGGCAAGCTGGCGGAAGGGCTTTCTACGGCGATACTTCTGTTCTGCATCGGCACGCTTTCCATTTTAGGGCCTATTGAAAGCCGCCTTAACGGCAACAATACTTACCTTTTTACCAATGCAACGCTTGATTTGGTATCTTCCATGATTTTTGCCTCTACTTACGGCTTTGGCATTGCCATTGCGGCGGCGGTGCTGTTTTGCTGGCAGGGCAGCATTTATCTGTTTGCCGGTGTTATTGCGCCGTATTTAACGCCGGGTATGATGACGGAAATATCGCTTTTGGGCGGCATTTTCCTGCTGAGCAGCGGCGTTGGCATTTTGCAGCTGCGCGACTGCAAAACCTTAAATATGCTGCCTTCGCTTTTAGTGCCGCCGCTGTGGTTTACTATTTTAAGTTTTTTACAGTAATTTTAACAGAAAAATATATGATAATGTTACACTGTGTTGACGAATTAGCCGGAAATGTTTATAATTAGTATCATAATATTTGATATTTAATGAAAGGTGTTGTTTGAAGTGAGTGCTACATACAGTGTTTATTTACCTAATTACAGCGTTGGGCCGGACTGCTACGAAGCAATTCCGTCCGTAACGGCAAGATATGGCAAAAAGGTTGTTATTATCGGCGGCAAAACCGCGCTGAGCAAAGCCCAGGATGCAATTCTTGCAGCTGTAAAAGGGCACCTTGATGTTACGGCTGTGCTTTGGTACGGCGGCAACTCTACCTATGAAAATGTTGATATGCTGATGAATACCAAAGAAGTTCAGGAAGCCGATATGGTATTTGCCGTTGGCGGCGGCCGCGCTGTTGACTGCTGCAAAACCATGGCGGACAAAATGGGCAAACCCGTTTTCACTTTCCCGACCATTGCTTCCAACTGCGCTGCCTGCACCGCTATCTGCGTTATGTACAAACAGGATGGCAGCCTCGCCGGTTACTATTATCCGAAACACTGCGCAGAACATACTTTTATCAATACCAAAATTATTGCCGAAGCACCGGAAAAACTTTTGTGGGCCGGCATTGGCGACGCACTCAGCAAAGAATGCGAGGTTTTGATTGCCACCGAAGGCAAAAAGCTTTTAAATACCCCGCTGCTGGGCCGCGCTCTGGCAGGTGCCTGCACAAAACCGCTGTTTGAATACGGCAAACAGGCTTTGGAAGACTGCAAAAACAATGTTGTTTCCGAAGCAATTCAGGAAGTTGCTCTGGACATCATCATGAGCACCGGCATTGTTTCCAACCTTACCACCACCGAAAACGATTACTACTATAATTCTTCGCTGGGACACTGCTTCTACAACGCTTACACCGGCCTTGCCTGCGCAGAACGCCATATGCACGGCGAAGTGGTTTCCTTTGGTGTAATTGTGCTTTTAACCTGCGACAAGCAGTTTGAACTGCGCGACAAGATTGCAAAATTCAATAAGGAACTGGGCCTGCCTGTAACCTTAAAAGAACTGGAAGTTGACGAAGCCGGCCTTGAAAAAATCCTTGACCGCGCACCGGCAATTCTCGAATGGACAAAAACTCCGTACGAAATGACCCGCGAAAAATTCAAACAGGCTATTTTGGACGCCGACGCTTACGGCAAAACCCTGTAATAACATACAAAACAAAAAATCCGCCTTTAAGGGCGGATTTTTTTATGCCTTGGCAGATTTTTGCTGCTTTGTATATTATTTTTAAAGTGCCAGCCAGTTTACTTTATACCCCTGCTGCGTAAGCATGCGCGCCAAATCTGCGCCGTTAAGCCAGATGGTGGCGGTGTTTGTTAAAAGCGGCACGCCGATAAGGCTTTCTTTAAAGGCTGCGTCAATAATAACCGGTACGCGTCCTTCTGCATCTTTTAACGCGCCAAGCGGCGTAACGGAACCGGGCGGCAGGTTCAGCATGGCGTCCAGTTCTTCTGCGGCAGCGAAGGTTAAGCGGCGGCTGCCGAGCTGTGCACGCAGAGCCTTTAAATCCAGCTTTTTATCCTTAGGTAAAGTTACCAGCCAAAAGTTCTGGTGTTTGTCGTCGCATAAAAACAGGGTGCGGGCAATCGCTTCCGGGTGCGGCAGCTTTAAGGCTTCGCCTTCTTCCACGGTGTAAATGGGCTGGTGTTCAGTAATTTCAAAAGTAATGCCTGCCGCGTTCAGTAGGCTGATAATTTCACTTCTTGCTGCAGCCATCAGATATGCCAGTTTTCAAAGTAGTTAATCTGCATGGCGGCGCGTACATCGTGCAGGGTTTCGGCTGCCGCTGCGCGCGCGGTTTCGCTGCCTTGTTTTAAAATCATTTTTACTTCGTCAAGGCGCTGCTCCCACATATGGCGGCGTTCGCGGATGGGGGCCAGTTCTGCCTGCATTACGTTGTTGAGGAATTTTTTAACTTTTACGTCGCCCAGACCGCCGCGCTGGTAATGCGCTTTCAGTTCGTCAAGGTTTGCGTATTCCGGCAGAAATTCCGCAAAATGTTCGGGGCGGGAGAAAGCGTCCAGATAGATAAATACCGGGTTGCCTTCAACCTTGCCGGGGTCTTCCACGCGCACGTGGTTCGGGTCGGTAAACATCGACATAATTTTCTTTTTAATAACGTCCGCTTCGTCGCTGAGGTAAATGCAGTTGCCCAGCGATTTGCTCATTTTGGCCTTGCCGTCAATGCCGGGCAGGCGCAGGCAGGCTTTGTTGCTCGGCAGGATGATTTCCGGTTCGGTTAATGTTTCGCCGTAAACGCTGTTAAACTTGTTAACAATTTCCTTGCACTGCTCCAGCATCGGCAGCTGGTCTTCGCCGACAGGCACTGCCGTTGCGCGGAAGGCGGTAATATCGGCCGCCTGGCTGATGGGGTATACAAAAAAGCCTACGGGAATGCTGGCTTCGAAATTACGCATTTTAATTTCGGTTTTAACGGTCGGGTTGCGCTGCACGCGCGATACGGTTACAAGGTTCATATAATATGCGGTGAGCTCTGTAAGCTGCGGTACGGCAGACTGAATGAAAATGGTGGATTTTTCCGGGTCAATGCCGCAGGCAAGGTAATCAAGAGCCACTTCCAGCACGTTTTCGCGCACTTTTTCGGGGTGCTCGGCGTTATCGGTCAGCGCCTGAGCATCGGCAATCATAATAAATACCTTGTCAAACTGGCCGGAGTTTTGCAGTTCCACACGTTCTTTTAAAGAACCGGCGTAATGCCCAACGTGGAGCCTGCCGGTCGGGCGGTCGCCCGTTAAAATAATTTTCTGCATTTTCTTACCTCACAATCAAATAATATCGTAAAATCCGCCCTGGCGGAGATATAACTAATTTATATTATAACACAAATTTTGCTGTGTTAAAACAAAGCATATCTGCGCCGCAGCGCGATTTTAGTTTTTAAATTCTTATTTTAGTAAAGTTTATAATTAACTTATTTGCTTGGCAGTATAAAAAATCCACAGAACAAAATTCTGTGGATTTTTTATGTTTATAGTGTCTTACAATCCTGCCTGTTCTACGCCGCTGAAAAGGTAGCCTAAATGCGTAGTATTGTTTAAAAGGACGGCGCGCCATACGCCTTCGTTATATTCCAACACGTTAATGCAGGCGTTATCCTGCTTGATGTGCCAGAAGTGGCTCATATCAAGTCCCAGCAAGTCGCAGATAATGGCTTTGTTTACTGCATCGTGCGCGGCAACGAGAATTGTTTGGCCTTCGTATTTTTCTGCGTATTCGTCAAAAGCAGCACGGGCGCGCCGGCGTACGTCTTCCAGATTTTCGCCGCCCGGCATCTGCACTTTGTGCGGCTCTGTATGCCACGTTTTAAATTCTTCGGGGTAATGTGCCTGTATTTCGCAGGCCAGTTCGCCTTCCCACGTGCCGTGGTTAATTTCCGTAAGTCGTTTGTCGCTGTGTACCGGCAAATGGTGTAAATCGGCACAGGCCTTGCAGGTTAAAAACGAGCGTTTTAAAGGGCTTGAAATACATAAATCAAGATGTACGTTTTTTAACCCTTGCGCCAAAAGCCCTGCCTGCGCAAAGCCTTTTTCGCTCAGGCGGGTGTCTTCCTGCCCCTGGTAGCGTCCCTGTAAATTCCAGTTGGTTTCTCCGTGGCGTATTAAAATAATGCGTACCATATTATCCCTCGCAGTTTATAAGTTTCACGTCGATTATGCCTTCTATGCCGCGCAGCTTCAGCATAATATCGTTAGGAATGTCGCCGCTGGTGGCAATCGCCATCAGGTTGGTGCCTTCAATGGCGGTGCTGCCTACCTGCATGCCGTTGATGTTGATGCCTGCGCTGCCGAGCACGGTGGCAATCTGCCCAATCATGTTTGGCTTGTCAAGGTGCGGCGCCAGCAGCAGGTAGCCTTCGGGCTTAAAGTCCAGGCGGAAGCGGTCAATCTGCACAATTTTGGCTTCTTTGCCTGCAAACAGGGTGCCGGTAAGCGTGTGCTCGCCTTTTTCGGTGGCAATTTTTACATTAATGGCGGTGCTGAAGTAGCCTGTGCGGTGCGATTTTACGTCGCGCACCTGCAAATGGCGTTTTTTGGCAATGCCAGGCGCATTTACAAAGTTAACGCTGTCCTGCAGAATTGGGTTCAAAAGGCCTTTTAAAAAGGCGGTGGTCAACGCCTGCGTTTCCGTTGCCGCAAGTTCGCCGGTGTATTCCAGTTCCACTGCTTTAATCGGCCCTTCGGCCAGATAAATGCCAATGGTGCCGAGGCGTTCTGCCAGTTTGAAGTACGGAGCGATAACGCTGGCAACGCTTTTGGGGATGGGCGCCATGTTGACGGCCGTCATAACGGGGCGGCCTTCCAGCGCGTCGATAACGCCGTAAGCAACATCTACGGCAACGCCAATCTGCGCTTCAATGGTGCTGGCGCCAAGGTGCGGGGTCTGCACAACCTGCGGCATGCCGATAAAGGGGTTGTTTTCCGGAGTCAGCGGTTCTTCGGGATATACGTCAATGGCGGCTCCGGCCACTTTGCCGCTTTTTAAGGCTGCGGCAAGGGCTTCGGTATCCACACAGCCGCCGCGGGCACAGTTTACAATGCGCACGCCGTCTTTCATTTTGGCAATGGCTTCGGCGTTTATAATGTTGTGCGTTTCTTTCGTCAGCGGGGTGTGAATGGTGATATAGTCGGATTTGGCCAGCAGTTCTTCAAACGGAACGAGCTCCACGCCAACCTGCTGCGCGCGTTCTTCGGTAATATACGGGTCGTAGCCGATAGTGGTCATTTCCATGGCCTGCATGCGCAGGGCAACGCGGCTGCCGATACGCCCAACGCCGATAATGCCGAGCGTTTTGCCCTGTACCTGAATGCCGTCAAAGCTCTTTCTGTCCCATTTGCCGGCCTGAATGGAAGCGTGCGCCTGCGGAATGTGGCGCGTCATTGCCATCATCATGGCAACGGTGTGCTCCGTGGCGGCAATGGTGTTGCCTTCCGGCGCGTTCAGCACTACAATGCCGCGTGCCGTCGCTGCGGGAATGTCGATATTATCAACGCCGACGCCCGCGCGGCCGATAACCTTTAAGTTTTTGGCGGCGTCGATAACCTGTTTGGTAACCTGCGTCTGGCTGCGTGTTACAAGGCCGTCATATTCGCCGATGCACGCCAGAAGTTCTTCCACCGGCATGTTGGTTTTTACGTCTACGTCAAAATGCTCGCGCAGCAGGGCCACGCCTTTTTCGCTTACGTCATCGCTTACAAGTATTCTCATCATTCATTCCTCCGTTTATTCGTGTTTTGCCTGGTATTCTTTCATAAAATCCGCAAGGGCGCGGCAGGCCTCGGGCGTTACGGCGTTGTAGGCCGATACGCGGCAGCCGCCTACAAGGCGGTGCCCGCCAATGCCTATGAACCCGCGCTTTTTGCCTTCGGCGATAAAGTCTTTTTCCAGTTCCTGCGTGGGCAGGTTAAAGGTAATGTTCATCAGGCTGCGGCTGTTTTTTTCGGCGTGGCCGCGGTAAAAACCACGGCTGGCGTCGATAACGTCATAAATAAGCTGCGCCTTTTCGCGGTTGCGCGCGGCAATGGCTTTTACGCCGCCCTGCGCCTTAATCCAGTGCAGGGTTTTGTTAACCATGTAAATAGCAAATACCGGCGGTGTGTTGTACAGTGAATCGTTATCCGCATAGTTGCGGTAGCTCAGCATCGGCGGCAAATCCGCACGGGCGGTTTCTAAAAACGCCTTTTTAACAATTACAATTACTACTCCGGCAGGGCCGAGGTTTTTCTGCGCCCCGGCGTAGATAAGGCTGAACTTTTTCACATCTACCGAGCGGGAGAGGATGTCGCTCGACATATCGCAGATAACCGGAACGCTGACATCTGGAAAGTCCTGCCATTCCGTACCGTAAATAGTGTTGTTGGCGGTTATGTGCAGGTATGATGTATTCGGTTTAAGCTCCAGCTTTTGCGGAATGTAGCTGTGGTTTTTATCTGCGCTTGTGCAGGCTTCGTAGGCTTCGCCGAAGCGTTTGGCTTCCGCCATGGCTTTTTTGGCCCATACGCCGGTGTTGGCATAGGCAGCACGTTTGTTGGTCAAAAAGTTGGCTGCCGTCATTAAAAACTGCAAGCTGCCGCCGCCCTGTATAAATAAAATTTCGTAATCCTCGGGAATTTCCATCAGCTGGCGCAAAAGCGCTTTGGTTTCCGCGTGCATGGCGGCGTATTCCGGGCTGCGGTGGCTCATTTCAATAATGCTCATGCCGGTGTTTTTATAGTTTAAAAATTCTGCCCGGGCTTCCTGCAAAACTTCCAGCGGCATGGCCGAAGGCCCGGCGTTAAAGTTGTAAACTCTGTCCATAATATCCCTCCAAAATAAAAATAGAGAAGCCGTCCTTGGGACGAGCTTCTCTTTCTCGTGGTGCCACCCAAATTCAGCGCGCAGGCAAACGGCAAAGTGCTGGTAAAAAATAAAACCCCCATCCCACATGGGACGAGAGTTACCCGCGTTGCCACCCAAATTGCCTTACGGCCATCTTTAGTAACGCTGTATCGGGCGCTGTCCGGCGGATTCGTCACCCGCATCTCCGGAGCGGAACTTGCTGCACGCTGCTGCCGCCTCGCATCTTCCGGCGGCTTTCTGAAAACATTGTTGCTGCTTTTTCTCCATCATCGTGTTGCTGTTATTAATTTATAGGGCTATTATAGCAGGTTTGGGGGGCTTGTCAACAAAATAACGGCAAAAAATAAAATTTAAAATAAAACGCGGCAAATTTGTAACGCAGTTTACAAAATGCAAGCCGCCAATTTAATAAGGCAGGCTTATAAATAAACAGAACTTATTTAATTAATAAGTATAACTTATAAATAAGCGCAGGCAATAAAAAAGCCCGGCTGTAAATGCCGGGCGGGTGAAGCTCGTTATTATTTTGTTTCTGCGCTTTCAAGCTGCGGTGCTGCTGCGTCTTCAAGGCCGCCTACGTTGCCGCGCAGTACGGCGCCGGTTTCAACGGTGAGCTTTTCACAGCGCACGTCGCCGGTAATAACGCTGCTGGCAAGCACTTCCAGCGTGCCCTTGGCAACAATGTTGCCTTCAATTTTGCCTGCAACCGTCACATTGGCGCCAAAAATATTGGCCTTGATATTGCCGGTTTCACCAACAACAACATCGCTTTCCGAAAACACAATGCCGCTGAAGGTGCCGTCGATACGGATAGAACCCTGCGCGGTAATGTTGCCGGTAATCTGCGTGCTTTTGCCGATATAGGCTTCAAAATTATCTACCGCCACTTTAGGCAGGGCGGAATTTGTTTTTGCATTATTATTGTTTGAAGAACCAAACATTGTCTTGCTCCTTTAAAACTATCTGATTAATTTAAGCGGGTCGGAATCCTGCCCGTTAATGATAACTTCGTAATGCAGGTGCGGGCCGGTGCTGTAACCGCTGCTGCCCACATAACCGATAACGTCGCCTTTTTCCACATACTGGCCGGAAGAAACTTCAATAGACGACATATGCCCGTAAGCAGTTTCGTAACCGTAACCGTGGCTGATTTTTACATAACGGCCGTAACCGCTGTACCAGCCTGCGTATTCCACATAACCGGTTGCGCCTGCGTAAACCGGCGCACCGTAGTCGTTGCCGATATCAATGCCGGGGTGGTAATCGTAACCGGTGCCGCTGAACGGGTTGGCTCTGCCGCCGAAGCGGGAAGTAATTTCGCCGCCGGCCGTAGGCCAGATGTCCGGAGTAGCGTCAAGCTTTGCATTGCGTTCATGAAGCTGTGCCAGCAAATCGCCGAGCACTGCTTTTTTCTGCTGCATTTCGGTTTGCAGGTTTTTAGCCTGGGCTGCGGTAACATCAATCATTTTAATGTCCGCCGGTGCGGAAGGGCCGCCTTTGCCCATGTACTGGCTGCGGTCAATGCCGCCGCGGGAAGGCTGCTGGCTTACATTGCTGCCAAGGGCTTTGCGCACTTCGTTTTCCAGCGCGGAAAGCTCGGCCATGTCCTTCTGCATTTTTTCGTTTTCTTTCTGCAGTTCGGCCAGTTTCTGGTCCTGCGCTGCTTTATCGTTGCGGTAAGCTATAAGTTCGTTCTGTTCCTGGTGTGCCTGGTAAACAACCATGGAAGATTTTGCTGCAATGCCAATGCCTGCCAGAAGCAGGATGCCGCAGACAATGCCGATTTTTTTCAGCAGGCTTGCGCGGAAGCTGAAGCTTTTCGGTTCTTTGCCGCGGTGGGGAATGAACATAATCGTATATTCGTTATCGACTTTACGCTGCTGTCGTTTTAACGGTTCCATGCATAAACTACTCCTAACTGATAAAACTTTATTCTGTCCGCTTTTACACAAGTACTATTATATTTTCTCACAAATCGCCTTAAAAAACAACCGAAAAGCCGTAAAAAAATGTGAAATATTGCTAATTTAACATAATTTGCTGCTAAAACAGCACAAATTGCTGTTATGTAGGCTGTGAGGGCATAATAGTTTACACGGTGAAGAACTAACGGCAATAGTTATAAAATACATATAAACAGTTAATTAATATACATTTTTTATCAGTAAGGGTAGCGCTGCTCTCTTTTTTTATTTTGTGCATGAAGGGGTGGAGTTTACTGCTTACGGCACTATCTCAGTTTGGAGATTGTGCCTGTTTTGCGCGGGCATTTTGGCTAATACTGCTAACGTACGGTAGTACTTAGGGAACAAGGTATAATTATATATAATAAACTTGCGGTTTATTGGGAACAAGGTAAGAACGTAATACGGCAAAGAAAAGATAAAGAGAAAAAACAGGAAAAAAAGAGAAAAGAAAAGAAACTCACCCATATAAACGGCAAAAGCGGGGCAAAAATTAACCATGCGCAAAAAAATTAAGCAAAAATTTCCGGCAGCGGCAAAAAATAAATTTTGCGCGCAGGTAAAGTTTTAAGCCATAAAATCCGTTTATATGGGTGTAAGGGGTTTGCAAAATAAAAAACCGCTGCCGTAAAAAGCAACGGTTAGTGTTTAAATATCAGGCATGAGCCTGCAAGTTAGAAAGTTACAGGTTTGCCGTAGTATGCGCAGGTTAAAACCTTAAGCATGGCTTCGTCGTCAATCGGGCGCGGGTTGGCAAGGGTGCAGGGGTCAAGCACAGCGTTGTGGGCTATTGCCTCTGCATTTTCTTTAAACAGTTCTTCGCTTACGCCGTTAGCCTGATAGGTCTGCTCAATGCCAAGTTCTTTGTTTAATGCGCAGATGGCTTTAACAAGCGAATCGGTAAGCTGCTTGTCGGTGCCGCCGGGCAGGCCGAGGTAGCGTGCAACTGCTGCATAGCGGTTCATGCATACGCGGGAGTTGTACTGGATAACGGACGGTAAAAGAATTGCGTTGCAGCAGCCGTGCGGAATGTGGAATACTGCGCCGGTTTTGTGCGCCAGGCTGTGGGCAATGCCCAAAAGCGCGTTGCTGAACGCCATGCCTGCGAGGCACTGGGCAATGTGCATTTTGCCGCGTGCTTCTTTGTCGCCGTGGTAGCTGTCCAAAAGGCTGTCAAAAATATCGCCGATTGCTTTCAGTGCCAGAGCGTCCGAAAAATCGCTGCGCGCAGTGGCAACATAGGCTTCCAGTGCGTGGGTTAAAGCGTCCATGCCGGTATGTGCGGTAAGCTTGGGCGGCATGGTCAGCGGAATGTCGGTATCAAGCACGGCAATATCCGGGGTAATTTCAAAATCGGCCAGCGGATATTTAATGCCGCTGGAGTAATCGGTAATAACGGAAAAGGCAGTTACTTCCGAAGCGGTGCCGCTGGTGGACGGAATGGCTACGAAAATTGCCTTATTGCGCAGTTTGGGCATGGTGAACGGTGTTTTGATGTCCTCGAAGGTTTTATCGGGGTGTTCGTAAAATACCCACATGGCTTTGGCTGCGTCGATAGGGGAGCCGCCGCCGATAGCAACGATAACGTCCGGCTCAAATTCGCGCATGGCCTGTGCGCCTTTCATAACTGTTTCTATGGAAGGATCGGGCTCGATGCCTTCAAATAAAGCGGTTTCCAGTCCGGCAGCTTTCAAAACCTCCTCGGTTTTCTGCAAAAAGCCGCCGCGGCGCATGGAGCTGCCGCCGGTGAAAATCATGGCTTTTTTGTGGCCTGCCAAAACCTTCAATTCATCAAGGGCGCCCGGCCCATAGTAAATATCGCGTGGTAAAGTAAAGCGTGACATGTAATCGCCTCCTGTTTTCTTAACTGCCTTTATTATAACACATAATGGTTAGCTTTAGTTGACTTTTCTGTGAAAAATTAAAAATTATTATTAAATAAATTTATAAACTAATTTTGAAAATTAACATAAAACGGTAGAGTATTGCGCCGATTTACTGTATAATAGAAATATTAACAGTAAAGGAAGTGATTTTTTGGCAACACAAATGCAGCTTGCCCGAAAAGGCATTATTACCGAAGCAATGAAGCAGGTGGCAGCCTACGAAGGCGTAACGGAAGAATTTATCCGCAAGGGCGTGGCCGAAGGCACGATTGCCATACCGCTTAACATAAACCATAAAAACGTAACTCCGCGCGGCGTGGGGCAGGGGCTGAGCGTTAAGGTCAACGCCAATATCGGCACCTCCAGCAGCTATCCCGACCCGGAGCCGGAGCTTGAAAAGCTGGCGGCAGCGATTGCAGCGGGCGCCGACAGTGTGATGGATTTATCGACCGGCGACAATATCGACGCTTCGCGCAGGGCCATTATCGGTGCAAGCACGGTTATGGTGGGCACGGTGCCTATTTACCAGGCAACGGTGGAAACCATAAAAAAACGCGGCGCTGTTGTGGAAATGACGAAAGAAGATTTGTTTGAAGTTATCCGCCAGCAGGCGGCAGACGGTGCGGACTTTATGACGATACACTGCGGCATTAACAAAAACGTGCTTGACATGCTGACCGGCGAAGGGCGTGTGATGGATGTTGTAAGCCGCGGCGGCAGCTTTATTACCGGCTGGATGCTGCACAACGGCAAAGAAAACCCGCTGTACGAATACTATGACGAAATTTTGGACATCTGCGCCGAGTATGATGTTACCATTAGTTTGGGCGACGGTTTGCGCCCCGGCTGCCTGGCCGACGCAAGCGACCGCGCGCAATTACAGGAGCTTTTGAACCTTGGCGAATTGACGCAGCGCGCGTGGGCCAAAGGCGTGCAGGTAATGGTGGAAGGGCCGGGGCACGTGCCTTACAACCAGATTGCCGCCAACATGCAGCTGCAGAAACGCGTGTGCCACGGTGCGCCTTTTTATGTGTTGGGACCTCTCGTTACAGATGTTGCGCCTGGGTATGACCATATTACCTCCGCTATCGGCGGCACGCTGGCAGCCATGAGCGGCGCGGACTTTTTGTGCTATGTAACACCTGCCGAGCATTTGGGACTGCCCGATATTAACGACGTGCGCGAAGGCGTAATTGCAGCGCGTATTGCAGGCCATGCGGCCGATGTTGCTAAAGGCTTGCCCAAAGCTGTAGCGTGGGATTTGGAAATGGCGAAAGCGCGCAAAAACCTGGACTGGAAAAAACAGATTGAACTTGCCATTGACCCGGTTAAAGCGCAGGCTTACCGTGATAAAAAGAACAAAGCCGACGACGAAGCCTGCTCAATGTGCGGCGATTACTGCGCCGTGAAAATTGTTGGCGAATACCTTGATAAATGCAAGGGGTGCAGAAAATAATACGGCAAAAACCGTATTGTTGCAGGCTTTATCTATTTGCTTTTTAAATTAAGCCGTGCTATAATGAAAGCACGAAATGGGATTGATGATGTCCAAATGTACACATCAAAACAAAAAACCGGGAGCTGCAACTCCCGGTTTTTTTTTATATAATTTTAAGCTGTTTATTTTTTATAAGTTTCGTGCGGCTGCAATAAATCGTTATTGCTGAACGCACTGACAGGCTTTAACGGCTGCGGTGCTTCGGTATCCGCCTTCAGGCGCTTGCTGTACCAGCATACGTCCAGCCAGCGGCCGTGCTTAAACCCGGCAAGTTTGTGCGTACCGGCATCCGTAAAGCCCATGCGCTTATGAAAGTTTAAACTGTTTTGGTTAATTGCCGTTATGCAGGCGTAGGCGTTATAATAACCCTGCTTTTCTAAAATATCAAGCAGCGCGGCATACAGGCACTCGCCGATATTTTGCCCGCAAAAGGCAGCGTCCACATAAACGGACAGGTCTACCGTGTAATCATACGCCACGCGCTCGTTATAGGCGGAAGCGTAAGCGTAGCCGAGAACTTTGCCTTCGCGTTCGTACACAAGGTACGGGTAGCGGCTGCTGATGGCTTCAACGCGTGCGGCAAAATCCTCCGGTGTTGGTACTTCGTATTCAAACGAGATAACGGTATCCGTAATATACGGCGCGTAAATTTCTAAAATGCGTGCGGCGTCCTGAGAACGGACGAAACGGATTAAATCTTTCATTTTTGGTTCCTGTCTTTTAAAATGCGGCGCAGAATGGCAAACATAACTTCGGCAGCGTCATCCTGCATTTTAAAGGAAAGGCTTTGCCCGTCATTCTGGTGCGCTTCTATAATATTGGTAGAAAGGTCGGCTGTTTTTAAATCGTCCAGGCGGATTTGCTTGGCCAGTTTTTTGCTTAAATAAATAATGCGGCTGTTGGTTAAGAACAAATACCCGGCGTCGATAATTACGGCGGTTTCTTCCATAACCTGCGGGTGCTCGATGTGTTCACCCTTAAAGGAGATGGTTTCGTCGATGCGCAGCTTGCGCGTCAGCTGGTAGTAGTTGTCCTCTTTGGCAACGGTTTTAACTTCGCACAAAGCGGCCTGCCCTGCTGCGTGGCAAATTTCGCCGCCCTCCAGCGGAAAATCAACTTTAACATTGCCCAAAGGCGCGTTTTCGGCGTTCCACAAATAGCGGTATTTGGTTAAAGCGTTGTCGATATTGGCTTTAAATTCGTAGGGAATATCCAGTTTGGCGCACATGCCGCGCAGCTGCTGCTCGTCCTCCGGCGTAAAGCGTTTGGCGTCAGCAATGCGGTCAAACTCGCCGTTAAAGTAATCGTTAAAAACCTGCTTGCGGAAGTCGAAGCCGTCTTCGTAATCATAGCCGAACAGCTCGTTAATGGCGGCGATGGTAAGGTTTTCCTCGCCGGTTACAAGTCCGCGGCAGCGCGAAAAATAGGCGGATTTTTTAGCGCCGTTATCGGCAAGGCGGCACAGGTTTTCGGGAATTTCCAAAATTTCCGCCATATGGGCGCGGTCATTTAAAATGGGGTCGTCCTTGCCCTGCGCGCTCGAAAAAGCGTTGTCGGCAACCTTGCGGTAAATGGCGCTGCGCTGGTCCATATTGGTGTCGCTGAATTTACAGCCCCACTTTTTAAAAATAGCGGCAGCTGCGTCTTTTGTCAGTTCCTGCGCGCTTTTGGCTTCCGTTAAAATATTATTTATTTCTGCAAAGGCGTTCTGCTGGGGCTTGGAGCCAAACAGCCTGCCCATAAAACCCTGTTCTTCCAGTTCCTGCTTTTTAAATCCTTTCACGGTCACACATCCTTATTAATGTAATAAATTAATTATACAATATCCGCGGTTATGCCGCAATAAGCGGTTTAAAACGCGGAGTTTACACAAATGTCACAACTAATATTTAGGATATGTTAAAATGTTAATATAGGATATTATCGTGCGGAGATGATATAGATGAATATTTTTGAGGACCGCGGCGGCGGCAAACTGCACTGGAAGCTTAATTTGTATGTTTTATGGGTGTGCGTGTTTTTTACCTGTGCAAGCTATACCATGTGCGTGCCGTTTTTGCCGGTATATCTTTTGCAGCATTTGGGCGTAGCCCAGGCTGATGTCAATTCGTGGACGGGCCTTATTTATTCCGTCACCTTTTTTACGGCGGCCATTATGGCGCCTTACTGGGGTGCCCATGCCGACCGTATCGGCCAGCGCCTGATGGCAATACGTGCGGGCTTCGGCCTTGCCGTAACCTATGCCTTAATGGGCATGTGCCAGAGCCCGGAACAGCTTTTTGGCGTGCGTCTTTTGGCAGGCCTTGTAAGCGGCTTTGTGCCGGCTTCGCTGTCGCTGGTTTCTTCAACCCTGCCTGCCGTTAAAATGGGCTGGGGCATGGGGCTTATGCAGACGGCCGTTGCCTCCGGCAGCATCCTCGGGCCGATGCTCGGCGGTTATGTAAGCGCCTGGTTCGGCATGCGCATGTCGTTTTATATCGCGGCGGGCGCGCTGTTTGTTGCAACCATTATGGTTATTGCCTTTGTGCGCGATGTGGAGCACGAAAAGGGCGAAGGCAAAGTTATTCATATCTGGGCGGATTTAAAGGCATCACTGCAAAATAAAGGGCTGCTGTTTGTAATGAGCATGTTCTTTTTGGTGCAGGTATGCGTAATGATTGTGCAGCCGTTGATTACCATGTACGTATCGTACCTGTTGGGCGGCGTTGTTAACGACGACGTTGTTAAAACTGCCGGCATTATCTTCTCGCTGGCGGGCATTGCCGGTATTATCGCCGGGCCGTACTGGGGCAGCCGCGGGCAGAAGCGCGGTTATACCAAAACGCTGTTTATGGTGTTTATCTGCGCTGGCGCAATAAATATGTGCCAGTTCTTTGTGCACAACATCTGGCAGTATGCGGCGGTAACCTTTATTTACGGTCTGTTCCTCGCAGGTGCGGTGCCTAACATTAACGCCCGCCTGGTTGAAGTTACCGACCCTTCCGTGCGCGGCAAGGCCTTTGGGCTTGTAACCAGCGCGCAGCAGTTCGGCGGCGTGGTTGGCCCGCTTTTAGGCGGCTTTTTGGGCGGCTTTTTGCCGACGCGCCTGATACTTGTTTTAACGGGAGTAATTTTGGTATGCGCCGGTATTTACACTTATTTAACCAAAGTGCGCGGCGTGCCGCAGAAGGCCTGAATGCAGGTGTGTAGCAAATTTAAACCGGCAAACTGTTAAAAACTGAACAGTTTGTGAAAGCTTTAAAATTAAGGGGGCAAAACCCCTGATTTAGCTTGACAAATTTTGTATACAATATACAATAAAGCTGTAAGCAGCATAAAAGGGGGAATTTTACAATGCTTATTAAAAAATTTGAAGGCAATTCGCCGAAAATTGACCCGAAGGCTTTTGTAGCCGAAACCGCAGTAGTTATCGGCAAAGCAGAACTGAAAGAATACAGCAGCGTATGGTATAACGTAACCATCCGCGGCGATGTTAATGAAATTAAAGTTGGCAGATATACCAATGTTCAGGATAACAGCGTGCTGCACGTTTCCGACAGCCATGCCTGCATTCTGGGCGACTATGTAACCGTAGGCCACTGCGCGCTTCTGCACGCCTGCACGGTTGAAGACCATGTGCTTATCGGCATGCACTCCACCGTTTTGGACGGTGCTGTTATCGGCAAAGGCTCCATTGTGGCAGCCGGCGCGGTTGTAACCAAAAACACCATCGTTCCGCCGTACTCCCTGGTAGCAGGTGTACCGGCCAAAGTTATAAAAAAACTGCCGGAAAACACCGATGCAACCCACGCACAGGCAGTTAAATACGAAAACCTGTGGACCCGCCGTTACAACGAACTTCCTGATGGCGGCGGCGAAGAATACCATGGCGAAAAAATTGTATAATTAATTTACAGCTTAAAAGGTACGGTTTATTGCCGTGCCTTTTTTGTTTAACAAAGGTTGTTGTATACACTGCCTTTAAATTTACAAACCCTTGTAAATAGTGTATACTAATTATATATGCACTTTGCATATCCTCACATAATTCAGCAGTTATAACGATGAGAAAGAAGGGAACCACATGACAAAAATGAAAACCATGGATGGTAATACCGCTGCGGCTTATATATCCTATGCGTTTACCGACGTGGCAGCTATTTACCCCATTACACCGTCTTCGCCTATGGCGGAAGTTGTTGATGAATGGGCGGCCCAGGGCAAGAAAAACCTGTTCGGGCAGACTGTAAAGGTTCAGGAAATGCAGTCCGAGGCAGGCGCTTCCGGCGCTGTACACGGTTCTTTGCAGGGCGGTGCCCTTACTACCACTTATACAGCTTCTCAGGGCCTTCTTTTAATGATTCCTAATATGTATAAAATGGCCGGTGAACTTTTGCCGGCAGTGTTCCATGTATCCGCACGTGCGCTGGCAACCAGCAGCCTTTCCATTTTCGGCGACCATCAGGACGTTATGGCAGCACGCCAGACCGGTTTTGCACTGCTTGCCGAAGGCAGCGTGCAGGAAGTTATGGACCTCGGCGGCGTGGCGCATTTATCGGCAATTAAAGGCCGCGTGCCGTTTTTGAATTTCTTTGACGGTTTCCGTACCTCGCACGAAATTCAGAAAATTGAACTGATGGATTACGATAAACTGGCAGGCCTTTTGGATTGGGAGGCTTTGGCAGAGTTCCGCAAACGCGCACTGAACCCTGACAACCCTGTTATCCGCGGTACGGCGCAGAACCCGGATATTTACTTCCAGACCCGCGAAGCAGTTAACAGCTATTACACCGCGCTGCCGGAAATTGTTGAAAACTACATGAACGAAATCAACAAAATTACCGGCCGCAACTATGGCCTGTTTAACTATTACGGCGCACCGGATGCCGAAAACATCATTATTGCTATGGGCAGCGCCTGCGAAACCATTCAGACCGTTGCCGAAAAACTGAACGCCGAAGGCAAAAAGGTTGGCTTACTTGCCGTTCATCTGTACCGTCCGTTCAGCGTTAAGCATTTTATGGCGGCAATTCCGGAAACCGTTAAACGCATTGCCGTGCTTGACCGCACTAAAGAGCCGGGCGCATTCGGCGAACCGCTGTACATGGATGTGCGCGGCGCGTTCTATGACGCAGGCCGCAATCCGCTGATTATCGGCGGCCGTTACGGCCTTGGCAGCAAGGATTTGACCCCGACCGACATTCTGGCCGTTTACGAAAACCTTGAAGCCGAAAACCAGAAAAACAACTTTACCATCAGCATTGTTGATGACGTTACCAATACTTCTCTGGCAGCCAGCCACGAAATTGATGTTACCGGCGAAGGCACCAAGAGCTGCAAGTTCTGGGGCCTCGGCAGCGACGGCACCGTTGGCGCAAACAAGAGCGCAATTAAAATTATCGGCGATTACACCGATATGTACGCTCAGGGCTATTTTTCCTACGATTCCAAAAAATCCGGCGGCATTACCGTTTCGCACCTGCGTTTCGGCAAAGAGCCCATCCGCGCTCCGTACCTTATCAACGCTGCGGATTTTGTAGCCGTACACAACCAGTCCTACGTTGATAAATACGATGTTACCGCAGGGCTGAAAAAAGGCGGTACCTTCCTTCTTAACTGCAACTGGAGTGCAGAAGAACTGGAAAAACATCTGCCCGGGCAGATTAAACGCTATATTGCCAAAAACGATATTAACTTCTATATTATTGACGCTGTAAAAATTGCACAGCAAATCGGCCTCGGCGGACGCATTAACATGATTATGCAGTCGGCGTTCTTTAAACTGGCCGACATTATTCCGCTGGAGGATGCTGTTAAATACCTGAAGGAAGCGGTTGAACACAGCTACGGCCTGAAGGGCAAAGACGTTGTTGACATGAACAACGCCGCTATCGACATGGGCGTTAACGCCGTTGTAAAAGTTGACGTTCCCGCTGCCTGGGCTGACGCTGCCGATACCGAAGCATCTGCAAAATCCGGCAATGATTTTATCGACAACATTCTTGTGCCGATGAACCGCATGGAAGGCGACAAACTGCCTGTAAGCGCGTTTAAAGACCATGAGGACGGCACTTTCCCGAGCGGCACCGCTGCTTACGAAAAACGCGGCATTGCCATCAACGTTCCGGAATGGCAGATGGAAAAATGCATTCAGTGCAACCAGTGCGCGTTTGTATGCCCGCACGCTGTTATCCGCCCTGTGCTGATGACCGAAGAAGAAGCTGCGAACGCTCCGGAAGGCATGCTCAGCAAGGACGCTATCGGCGCCAAAGGCTTAAAATTCCATATGGCAGTATCTCCTCTGGACTGCACCGGCTGCGGCAACTGCGCTCAGGTTTGCCCGGCTAAGGAAAAAGCCCTGGTAATGAAACCTTTGGAAACCCAGCTTGCCAAAACCGAAAACTGGGATTACGCAATGAAGAAAGTTGCGCCCAAACCGAACCCGATGAATAAAAACACCGTTAAAGGCGTGCAGTTTGAACAGCCGCTGTTTGAGTTCAGCGGTGCGTGCGCAGGCTGCGGTGAAACCCCGTATGCCAAACTTGTTACCCAGCTTGTTGGCGACCGCATGATGATTGCCAACGCAACGGGCTGCTCCTCCATCTGGGGCGCAAGCGCACCTTCCATGCCGTACTGCAAAAATGCGGCAGGACACGGCCCGAGCTGGGCAAACAGCCTGTTTGAAGATAACGCCGAATACGGCCTTGGCATGTACCTGGGCGTAAAACATACCCGCGAACGTGTTGCTGGCCTCGTAAAAGAAGCGCTGAACCTGCCCGTAAGCGAAGAACTGAAAGCAGCTATGCAGAACTGGCTTGACAACATGAACGTAAGCGACGGCACCCGCGAACGTGCCGAAGCGCTGAAAGCGGCACTGGCTGCCGAAAACAGCGATAACGCTCTCTTAAAAGAAATTGCAGGCCTCGGCCAGTACTTTGTAAAACGCAGCCACTGGATTTTCGGCGGCGACGGCTGGGCGTACGATATCGGCTACGGCGGTCTTGACCATGTTCTTGCCAGCGGCGAAAACATCAACGTAATGGTATTTGATACCGAAGTATATTCCAACACCGGCGGCCAGTCCTCCAAGGCTACTCCGGCTGCGGCTATTGCTAAATTTGCGGCCAGCGGCAAACGCACCCGCAAAAAAGACCTTGGCATGATGGCCATGAGCTACGGCTACGTTTATGTAGCGCAAATCGCCATGGGTGCGGATAAAAACCAAACCCTTAAAGCCATTGCCGAAGCAGAGGCTTACGACGGCCCGTCCCTGATTATTGCTTATTCGCCGTGCATTAACCACGGTTTGAAGGCAGGCATGGGCAACAGCCAGCTGGAAGCAAAACATGCTGTTGAATGCGGTTACTGGGCTAACTACCGTTACAACCCGGAACTGAAGGAACAGGGCAAAAATCCGTTCATTCTCGACAGCAAGGAGCCTACCGGCAACTTCCGCGAATTCTTAATGGGCGAAGTACGTTACTCCGCACTCTTAAAACAATTCCCAGACCAGGCAGAAGCATTGTTTGAAAAAACAGAGCATGACGCCAAAGAACGCCTTGCAACCTACAAACGCCTTGCAGGGAAGGAATAAAAAGGCTGCAATTAAAAAACGCATAAACTAAAATAAAAAACGCCGTGCTTTACGCATGGCGTTTTTGTTTTGTGCGTTTGGGTTTTAGTTTTGGCTTTTAAGCGCTTCCTCCAGCGCAATGGCAAGCTGGTCGGGGCAGCTGGTGGGCTTATTGCCGCACTTAATGCCTTTTAAGCGGCGGATAACTTCTTCTGCCGGCATACCGGCCACAAGCTGCGAAATGCCTGCGGTATTGCCGGGGCAGCCGTTAATAAACTGCGCGTGTTTTACAATGCCGTTTTCTACTTCCACGTCAATGGCTATGGAGCAGGTTCCGCGGGTTTTATATAACAAAATAAAGCCTCCTTTAAAATTACTGCAACACAATTATACAGCAATTTTGGCTGCCTGCAAAGAAACTGCACCGGCGTTTTTGCATAAAGTTCACTTTTGCGGGCAGGATTTTACAGGTAAAAATGGAAATAAGCATAATATGGATTAGTTTACGCTAAATGATGTGTTGAGTTAAAAGGAGTTTATATGATTATTGGTATCGGCTGCGATTTGGCAGAGGTAAGCCGCATAAAAAGGGCGCTTGGCATGAAGGGTTTTGCCGCGCGTGTGTTTACCCAGCACGAGCAGGATTACTGCATGGCACGCGGGGCGCAGGCGTATGCCAGCTTTGCCGCACGTTTTGCCGCCAAAGAGGCTTTTGTAAAAGCTGTTGGCACGGGGCTGCGCGGCGGGCGGCTGACCGAAATTGAGGTTATAAACGACGCACTTGGCAGGCCGCAGCTTGTTTTATACGGTTATTTTAAAGATTACGCCAAAGGGCTTGGCACAGAAAAAATACATTTAACATTAAGCCATACCAAAGAGCTGGCAATGGCGCAGGTAATTCTGGAGGGATAACAAATGAAACTTGTATATGCGCATGAAATGGGCGCGCTTGATAAAAAAGCGGCGGAGGAGTTTTATCTGCCGACGGCAGTTTTAATGGAAAACGCCGGGCGTGCAGTGGCAGAAACCGCAGCGGAGCTTTTGGGCGGTGATGTATACGCCAAAAGCGTGGTTGTGTTTGCCGGTAAGGGCAACAACGGCGGCGATGGTTTGGTGGCGGCACGCTGGCTCAGTGCCGGGGGCGCGCGCGTAAAAATCTTTCTGGCTTCGCCGGCGGCGGATTTTACCGGCGCGGCAGGCGTGCAGCTGAAAATTTGCGCCAAAAGCGGCCTTGCCGTTACGGAGCTGAAAGAAGAATGTGACTGGAACTTGGCGGAAATTGCCGCCGCCCATGCGGATTTAATGATTGACGCGCTGCTTGGCACCGGCTTTAAGGGTGAGCTTGGCGGCAATTACAAGCGTGCCTGCCTTTTGATGAACGGCGCGCGTGCGGATGTGCTGGCGGTGGATATTCCGAGCGGCGCGCAGGCAGATACCGGCGAAGCGGACGAAAACGCAGTGCAGGCAGCCGCAACCGTAACCATGCAGCTGCCTAAGCCAGGGCTTTATTTATACCCGGCGGCGGAACTTGCTGGCAAAATTATTACTGCGCCGATTGGCATGCCGGAGGCTTTAACGGAGCAGGCAGAAGGGCATAAATACCTTTTGGATTCGGAAATTGTGCGCGATTTTCTGCCCATCCGCAGCGGTAACTGCCATAAGGGCGAAGCAGGGCGCGTAACGGTGGCGGCAGGTTCGCCGGGTTACACGGGCGCGGCTGCGCTGTGCGCGCAGGCTGCCGTTAAGGCAGGTGCGGGGCTGGTAAGCCTTTACACGCCGCTGTGCTCGCGCGAGGTACTGGCGGTTAAGCTTACGGAAGTAATGGTAAAAGGGCTTATCGAACGTATGCCGGGCGTTTTGGGCGGCGGCGCCGCTGCCGAAGTGCTGGACGCTGCGGCAAAATCGGATGTTTTGGCAATCGGCCCTGGGCTTGGCACCAGCGAAGCAACCGGCGAGGTAATTTTAAATATTCTGGAAAACTACGAAGGCACGGCGGTTATCGACGCCGACGCGCTGACGGCGTTAAGCCGCAAAACAGAAATTCTGCCGCAGATTAAATGCACTAAAATACTTACGCCGCACCCGGGCGAAATGGCGCGTTTGTGCGGTTTAAGCGCAGCCGAGGTTGATGTGCGACGCATTGAACTTGCGGAAAAATACGCCGCAGAATGGAACTGCGTGCTGGTGCTGAAGGGCGCACCGACGGTTATCGGCTGCCCGGACGGCACGGTGTATGTTAACACAACCGGCACGCCAGCCATGGCAACCGGCGGCTGCGGCGATGTGCTTACGGGCATTATTGCCGGGCTGTGCGCGCAGGGCATTGAAGCGGAAGCTGCCGCTGCGTGCGGTGTGTACCTGCACGGGCTGGCAGGCGAGCTTGCCGCAGACGGCTGCATAGGCCTTGCTGCCGGTGAACTGGCAGCCTTTGTGCCGGAAGCACGCCGTATGGCGGAAAACGGCGAAATTTAAGTGAAATTTGCCTTGGCAAACTGCGCTTTTGTTTACAGAACTTTATAAAAATGATAAAATTATTTAGTTAAACTTTGCAAAAAGGAGTGACGGGGCTTGCATAAAAAAATCATCTGCTGCCTTTTGTTTATAATAAGTATTTTTGCCTGTGTTTCCGCCTACGCCGCCGAAGTAACGGATGTGCGCTGGGGGCTGGACAGGTTCAATGTGCTTCGCCTCGTTGTGGATTTGGATTCGCCGCCCGGCTACAATATCAGCTTTCAGGGGCAGACCATGCTGGTAACGGTTAATGCCAAACTTGATGAAAAAGTAACCCGCAGCTTTAAAATGCGCAGCACGCTTGCGCCAACCATGACCGTTGAAGAAAGCGGCGGCAATACGGTGCTGAAGCTGCCTCTTGCGCGCACTATCGGCACGCAGGATTACAACGCGTTTACCTTAAAGAACGACCCTGTAACAAAACGCCCCAACCGTCTGGTTGTGGATATTACCGCTGATAAAACGGCAACGCCGAGCGTGGTTATTCCCAAAGCAAATACATCTGCCGAAAAGGCCAAGGCGCCTGTAACAGTGCCCAAAACGAGCACGGCAAAAACAACGGTGCCTAAAACAACAACACCTAAAACTACGGCTAAAGCAACCGTGCCTAAAAAAACGGCTGTTAAAACCGAAGAAAAGAAAACTGCCAAAAGCAGTTTTAAAACTGACGGCGGCTTAAAGGGCAAAAAGATTACGCTTGATGCCGGCCACGGCGGCAGCGACCCGGGGGCAATCGGCTCTAACGGCACGCGCGAAAAAGATGTAACGCTTAAAATTACCAAAAAAGTGCAGGAGCTGCTGAAGAAAAAAGGCGCCAAAGTGAGCATGACGCGCACCGGCGATACCGACGTTTACGGCCCTAACGCCAGCGATTCTCAGGAACTGCAGGCCCGCGTTGATGTGGCGGAAGACAACGGCGCCGATGCTTTCATAAGCATTCACATCAATTCTTCTACCAATAAAAGCGTAGGCGGCTTCTCGTCCTACTATTATCCCAAAACAAATAACGACGCCCGTCTGGCACAGGCTGTGCAGGACAGGCTTGTTAAAAACTTCGGGCTGGATGACCTTGGCATACGCAAGGCAAACTTCTATGTAAACAAACGCTGCAGCATGCCGTCAACTCTTCTGGAACTGGCATTTATCTCCAACCCCAAAGAAGAAAAACTGATGAACAGCAACTGGTATATCAACAAACTGGCAAAATCCATTGCCGATGGCATTGAAGATTATTTTAAATAACGGAGGGTACTTAAAATGATGAAAAAATTTTTAACAGTACTCTGCGTGGTACTGATGACTTTGTTTGCCGCGGCCTGCACGCAGGAAAACAACGCCGTGCTGCCGGACGCCAATGCTGTTGCAGACAGCCGTGAACATACGGTAACAATTTACCGCGTACCTGCTGACGGCACCGAAAAAATGTATGCCGAAAAGGTAACCGTTAAAGGTGATAAGGAAGAACTGCCGCTTTTGGCACTGGAAGCGCTGATAAACACCAAACCGCAAAGCGATAAGCTTATTAACGCTTTTCCAAAAGGTTTAAAAATAATCAGCCTTACGGTTGACAAAGGTGTGGCCGTTGTAAATTTAAGCAAGGAAATTTACAATATCGAAGCCGGTTCTTATACCGAAATGATGCTGACTTCGGCCATAACCAATACGCTGACGGAGTTTCCGGAAATTAAAAAGGTAAACTTTTTAATAGAAGGCGATAAAAAAGCCAGCATTAAAGGGCATATTGATTTGATGGACGCCTTTGAGCGCGATACGGATATTATAGCAAAATAACAAAGGCAGTACCGGCAGGTTCCGGTACTGCTTTTTGGCATTACAACGAATTTAGCGAAAGGATATGAAACATGGAAATTTACTGCAAGGACAGCGCGGCAACGGAAGCGCTTGGCAGGCTGCTCGGCACACTGGCGCAGGACGGCGACGTATACTGCCTCACCGGCACGCTTGGCGCGGGCAAAACGCTGTTAAGCCGCGGCATGGCAGCCGGGCTTGGCGCCGATATAAACGAAGTGAACAGCCCTACCTTTGCCATAATGAATGTGTACAGCGGCAGGCTGGAAATGCGCCATTTTGATTTGTACCGTATAAAGGACAGCGATGAACTTTATAACACCGGCTTTGGCGAATACTGCGGCAGCGACGGGCTGACGGTAATAGAATGGGGCGAACTGTTTATTGACGAGCTGCCCGAAGAATATCTGCATATTACGATAGAGCTGGAGGGCGCGGGACGCAGGTTCGTTTTTGAACCGCACGGGGCGCGCTATGAAAAACTTTGCGGGGAAGTGGAAAAAAATGCTGGTACTGTCAATTGATACGGCAACCAAAGCCTGCGCCGTCGGCTTATGCCGTGACGGCAAAATTTTGGCCGAATATAAAATAAATATGGGCATGACCCACTCCGAAGGGCTGATGCCTCAGCTGGAACAGCTTTTGGAGCGCACCGGCGTGCAGAAGGCAGACATTGATTTAATTGCCGTAAGCATGGGGCCGGGGTCCTTTACGGGGCTGCGCATTGGCCTGGCAACGGCCGAAGCACTGGCCTACGCCTGGAAAAAGCCTTTGCAGGGAGTGGCAACGCCGCTTGCCTTGGCCTATAATCTGCCGGTAAGCGGCATAGTGCTTTCGCCCGTTCTGGACGCGCAAAAGGGCAACTATTACCAGGCGCTGTATGAATGGCAGGACGGCGAAGTTGCTGAACTGCAAAGCGTGCAGGTAGTAAATAAACAGCAGCTTTTGGAAAACCTTGCCTTGCAGGGTAAACCTGCCGTTATTTTGGGCGAATGTGCCAAGCTTGAAAACATGGAGCTGCCCGGGTGGTGCAGCCTTGCGCCGGATTATCTGCGCCTGCCGCAGGCAGCGGGTACGGCACTGGCCGCACTTAAAGCTTATAACCCCGAAGTGCAGAGCGGCATCTTCGGACTGGAGCCTTACTATATCAGAAAATCGGAGGCAGAAGAACTATGGGAACAGAAGCACGGGAAACAGTAATCCGCCAGTTTTCTGCCGGCGATATTACAGAGGTTTGCAAAATAGAAAACAGCACGTTTTTTGACGCCTGGAGCGAAAGCATGTGGCTGGACGAACTTAACAACAGCCTTACAACATACATTGTTATGGAGGAGAACGGGAAGGTTACAGGCTATGCCGGGTACTGGCTGGTGGCAGGCGAAGCGCAGATTACGCGCGTAGCCGTTGCCGCTGAAGAGCGCGAGCGCGGGCTGGGCACCAAACTTACGGCAGCGCTGATTAACCTTGCGTGGAATGAAGGCGCCGACGCCATAACATTGGAAGTGCGCCAAAGCAACGCAGCCGCGCAGAAAATGTACTTAACCTGCGGCTTCCGTGCCGAAGGAGTACGCCCCGGCTATTATGCCGATAACCACGAAGACGCCGTAATTATGTGGCTGTACAGGGAGGCTGAAACCAATGAGTGAAGACATTTATATACTCGGCATTGAATCGAGCTGCGACGAAACTGCCGCTGCCGTTGTAAAAAACGGGCGCGAGGTTTTAAGCAACATCATTGCCTCGCAGGTGCCCATTCACCGCAAATACGGCGGCGTAGTGCCGGAAATTGCCTCGCGCAACCATATACGCAACGTACTGCCGGTAATAGATGAAGCGCTTGCCAAAGCACAAGTGCCGCTGGAGAAAATAAACGCCGTTGCCGTAACCTACGGGCCGGGGCTTGTAGGCGCGCTGCTGGTGGGCCTTTCGGCAGGCAAAGCGCTGGCCTGGGCGGCAGATAAGCCGCTGATAGGGGTAAACCATCTGGAAGGGCATGTATTTGCCAACTTTTTAAACGACAAAGACCTCAAGCCGCCGTTTCTCGCACTGGTTGTAAGCGGCGGGCACACGGCGCTGCTGGTTGTAAAGGATTACAACAGTTTTGAGCTTCTGGGCCAGACCCGCGACGACGCCGCCGGTGAAGCCTTCGATAAAGTGGCGCGTGTTTTGGGACTGCCTTATCCCGGCGGGCCGGAGGTGGAAAAACTGGCGCTTGGCGGCAACCCGCTGGCCATAGATTTTCCTCGTGCCAAACTGGGCAACAATTTTGAATTCAGCTTCAGCGGTTTAAAATCGGCGGTTATCAACTACCTGCACAACAAACAGCAGGCGGGCGAAGAAGTAAACCGCGCCGATGTTGCAGCGTCGTTTCAATATGCCATTGTGGACGCGCTGGTGCAGAAAAGCGTGCACGCCCTTAAAGAAACGGGGCTGAAAGAAATTGTACTTGCAGGCGGCGTATCGGCCAACAAAACCTTGCAGAATACACTGGCAAAGGCGGCAGAACGCGCCGGAGCGCGCCTGGTTCACCCAACTCCGATACTCTGCACGGATAATGCAGTGATGATTGCCTGCCGCGGTTATTTTATGTATATCAATGGTGAGAAAAGTCCCCTTGGTTTGAACGCTGTTCCATCGTTAAAATTGGGATAAACACTGTCTATAACGTGAACTCCAAACTGTGGAAAACGTGCAAAACTCTGTGAAAAAGCATAGAATTGCAGCTGATGATTGCGGAAAACTCTGTGCATAATGTGGATAACACTGTGAATTACGGTGTAAAACACTAATGTTGTAAATTTTTTGAAAACTTGGGATTAACACTATGTTAAAAAATCTTAACAGTGAACAGAAAAATATACTGGCTTCCATCAGGCAGGGCATGGATTTTGCAGCCGATATTGCCCACGCCTGCATTACAGTGTACCTTGCGTCGGATGACAAACGTTTTTTGCGCGTTTACCATCAGTCCATGCCCAAAACGCAGTTTTTGCAGCAGCCGGAACTGGCACCCGGGCGTGAGGTACGCATCAGCGAAGAACCGCTGATTGCCCGCTGTTTGCAGCGCAATGTTCCGCTTGAAGGCAAGCGCGAGCTGAGCCTTGGGCAGTTTGCCGGCGTGCGCGTGTACCCCGTGCAGGACAGGCGCGGCAAATGCTTTGCCGCCGTGGTGTTTGATTTAAGCGGCGTTGACGATATTTTTATTAACGTAGCGTTTGAATTTTTAAAAACGCCCGCGCGCCCCGAGCAGGACAGCGAGTTTTACCGCCGCCTTGCACCGGGCGATGCGCTGATGGTGGTTGACGCGGATAAAAAAATAATAGCGGCCAATTCCACCGCACGGCATATTTTTCAGGTGGTGGGCATTACAACGCCAATCGGCCTGCGTACCAACAGCGTACAAATTAACTGGCCGCTTGTCGGCATGGTGCTTAAAACAGGCACGGCCGAAGGCAAGGAAATCCGCCTGCGCGGCATGCTTTTGGCCATGCGCGTGGTGCCTGTCGGCGGCACGGCGGAAGCAAGCTACGCCATTGTAATTTTGCGCGATATTACCGAACTGAAAAAGCGTGATGAAGAACTGCTTGTTAAAGCGGCGGTAATTAAAGAGATACACCACCGCGTAAAAAACAACCTGCAAACCATTGCCAGCCTTCTGCGCCTGCAAATGCGCCGCGCTAAAGCGGACGAAACAAAAAGCGTGCTGCGCGACTGCATCAGCCGCGTAAACAGCATTGCCGTTGTGCACGAATTTTTGGCGCAGCAGGGCAGCGGCACGGTGGATATGGCAGCGGTGGCGCAGGGAATTTACAAAGCGGTGCTCAGCGGCATGGCCGCGCCGGAACTGCGCCTTACAACCGGATTCAGTGCCGATAATGTTGTTATTCCTTCGGAAAAAGCAACCAGCATGGCACTGGTATTAAACGAAATGCTCCAAAACTGCTTTGACCATGCCTTTACAGGGCGCACGCAGGGCGCCATCAGCGTGGAGCTGAAAAAAACAGAAAGCGGCTGCCGCCTTACAGTATGCGACGACGGCAACGGCCTGCCGCCGGGCTTTAACGGCGTGCCGCAGAGCAGCTTGGGCCTGCGCATTATTAAAACCATGGCCGAAGCTGATTTACACGGAACTTTTAAAATAGAAAACAGGCCGCAGGGAGGAACCTGCGCCGAAGTAGCAATACCTTTGGGGGGATAAAAATGGAAGGGTTAAAAATTATTATTGCCGATGACGAAGCGTTAATCCGCCTGGATTTGCGCGAAATGCTGACGGAAGCGGGGCATACGGTGCTTGGCGAAGCATCTGACGGTGAAGAAGCCGTGGAGCTTGCCCGGCGTTTGAAGCCGGATTTGGTTATTATGGATGTAAAAATGCCGAAAATGGACGGTATTACGGCAGCCGGAATTATTACCGGCCAGCATATTGCGCCCGTGCTTCTTTTAACGGCTTACAGCCAGCAGGATGTGGTTGAGCGCGCCAACAGCAGCGGCGTAATGGCATATCTGGTTAAGCCGGTGCGCGAAGAACAGCTTTTTGCCACCATGCAGGTAGCCATTGCCCGCTTTAAGGAATACCAGAAGATGGACAGCGAACTTGCCGGCTTGCGCGAAAGCCTTGAAACACGCAAGCTGCTTGACCGCGCCAAAGGCATATTAATGGCGGCACACGGCTTTACGGAAGACGAAGCATACAGCAAAATGCGCCAGTACAGCATGAACCGCCGCATAACCCTTAAAGAGCTTGCCGAAGCCGTTATTGCCTCGGCAGAAAAGAAAAAATAAATATTATGAAAGCTGAATAAGAGCAATAAAAAAACGGTACCCGTAAAAAGGTACCGTTTTTTTATCAGGTCTTAATCCTTATTCAAATGTTCGTCCAGCATGCCCTGGTTAACGCTGCTGAGCGCACTTAAGAGTTTTATTTTCAGGCGGGTAATGCGCAGGGCTTCCACTTCTTCCACGGTAATTTCCGCCTTGGGCAGTTTAACGGTCTGCCCTATCTGCGGCTGCGTGTTAAGCTGCGTGTAAACCCAGCCGCCAATGGTGTCGCACTGGCTGTCGTCAAGTTCAAGCCCGAACAGGTCGTTAACATCCTCTAAAAGCATTTTGCCGTCAACGGAATAGCTTTTATCGGTTTCTTCTTCCACTTCGGGGCGTTCTTCGTCAAATTCATCCTGTATTTCACCGACGATTTCTTCAAGAATGTCCTCGATAGTTACCATACCGGCGGTGCCGCCGTATTCGTCAATCAAAATGGCAAGCTGTTTGCGTTCCTTCTGCAAAAGGCGCAGCAGGTTGCTGATAGGCATGGAAACAGGCACTTCCAGCACGTCGCGGGCCAGTGTGCTTAAGTCAGGCTTTTGGCCGTCGTTAAGGGCGCGCAGCAAATCTTTAATATGCAGAAAGCCGATGATATGGTCTTTATCCTCGTTGCAGATGGGGTAACGCGTCATGCGTTCCGTCAGCGCGGTTTTGATGTTTTCATCAAAGCTGTCTTCAAGGTACAGGCAAATCATATCTGTGCGGGGCACCATGATTTCGCCGGCACTGCGTTCGGAAAAGTCAAAAACGTTATCGAGATAGGTAAGCTCGCTTTTGTCGATATAGCCGTATTTATAGCTTTCTTCCATCAAAATGCGGATTTCTTCTTCGTTATGCGCTTCTTCCGCTTCGCTGGCGGCGCTGATGCCCATGCGGCGCAAGGTCCAGTTGGCAACATGGTTTAAAAACCATACGGCCGGGTACATCAGCTTGTCGAACATAATCAGCGGGCGTGCAACAAATAAAACAATGGCTTCCGTTTTTTGTATGGAAAGCGATTTCGGCACCAGTTCGCCAAGTACAATGTGCAGGGCGGTAATTACGGAAAAGCCTACCACAAAGGCCAGTGTGTGCTCAAGCTGCGGCGGCAGTTTAAGCAGGGCAAATACCGGCGCCAGCATTTTGGCAACGGCAGGTTCGCCAATCCAGCCAAGGCCGAGCGAGGCAAGGGTAATGCCAAGCTGCGTTACGGAAAGGTAGGCGTCAAGGTGTTCCGTTACCTGGCGTGCGTAAACCGCGCTTTTGCTGCCTTCTTTAATTAAAGTGTCGAGCCTTGAAGGGCGCACTTTAACGATAGAAAATTCTGATGCCACGAAAAAGCCGTTAAGCGCTACCAGAAATAAAATTACAATAATGTTTAAAATTATCACGAAATAATCCAAATAATGTGTTTCCGCTTGGGAAACAGTCACCTCCGCTCTAATAGCAATATTTTTTTAATTGTATCATATATTCGGGCGCGTTCAAAAGGTTAAATCGGCATAAATTGGCGTTTATGGGGTAATTTTGGGCTTTGGTTTGCCAATGCTTCCGCACTGACCATTGTAAAGGGGCGTAACTTGTTTTTTAGCCGTTTTTCGCGGTATTAAAGGCAAAAAATACCCGGTAGGCGTTAAAACGTGCCGGGTATTTGTAAATTTTGGGTAAATTGCACAGGTTATTTAATGTAATAAACGCGGTTTTCCTTGCGCGGTGCGGCCTGCGGTTCGGGAGTGTCTGCATAGCCTAAAATGCAGTGGCCTATGCCTTCGTAGTCGCCTTCAATGCCAAGCTGTTTTAAAATTTCCCTGCCTTCTGGCAGTTCAAATTCTTCTTTTGCGCGGTGAATCCAGCAGCTGGCAACGCCGAGCGCGTGGGCGGCAAGCATTAAATTGCCCATGGTAAGGCTGCCGTCGTAAACATAAGTGGGATATTTTTTATCGGCCAGTACAATAACAACAACCGGTGCGCCGTAAAACGGGTCAATATCGGGTTTGCTAAAAATTTTGGCGTTTAACTTGCTTAATTTATCGCGCATTTCTTTATCGGTAACGGCAATCATAATGGGGTTTTGCGTGCCGTGCCCGCTGGCGGCATAGGTGCCTGCTTTTAAAATTTCGTCCAGCACTTCCTGCGGCAGCATATCGGGTTTATATTTGCGGCAGCTTCTTCTGGTTAAAAGGTTGTTCATTGCTTCGTTCATATTTAAAACCTCCTTTGGGGGCGTATGCCCTTACAAATTTAATATAGCACCGCGGCGGCGCTTCGTCAAATATCCGCAGGGGCGGATGTGCCTGCCAAATTAAAATGTTTTATGCAAAATTTGCGTTAAGATATGGTATAATTAATAGATGTAAATTTTTATAAAGGACGGTAATTATGCGTTTAAGAAAAAAGCCATGGATTGAAGTTGCAATGGAAGAAGTAAAGGATAAATATGTGCTGATGCACAATCTGGAGGATTATAAAGGGCACTGGCAGGAGCGTTTTCCCGGAAAGCGCCTGTGCCTTGAAATTGGCTGCGGCAAGGGGCGCTTTTTAACCGGCATGGCGGAACTGCACCCGGAAAAGGCTTTTATAGGCGTGGAAACGCAGCACGATATTTCGTATTACCCGGGCAAGTATATTATGGATAACAAACTGGAAAACGCCGTTGTTATCTGCGCTAACGCAGAGCAGCTGGAGGACTGGTTTGAGCCGGGCGAAATAAAGGAACTGTATTTGAATTTCAGCGACCCGTGGCCGAAGGCGCGCCACGCCAAACGCCGCCTTACGCACAGAAACTTTCTGGCAAAATACCAGAGGCTTTTGGGCAGCGGCGGGCACCTGCGCTTTAAAACGGACAACAGGGCTCTGTTTGATTTTTCGGTAGAGGAGTTTAAGGAGTTTGGGCTGGAAATTATTGCCCTGAGCTACGATTTGCACCATTCGGAGTACGAAAACGAAGTGCAGACGGAGTATGAGCAGAAGTTCAGCGCTTTGGGCACGCCCATTAATTTTTGCGAGGTTGTGTTTAAGTAGAGGCATTTTATGCAGAAACACTTTTTTATCTGGGACAATACGCGTGACGCAGTAATATGGATTACGCTGATGCTTTTGGCGATAGGCTGCATTAATGTTTTCAGCGCCAGTTTTGTTGAAGCGACGGATATGTTTGGCGACGGCTATTTTTATTTAAAACGCTATGTTGCGTTTGCGGCGGTTGGCTTTGCCGTAATGCTGTATTTGGGGCTGCGCGGCCCTGATTACCATTTATGGCTGAGCAAGCACTGGCTGAATATTATTTATTTTTCGGTACTGTTTTTGCTGATTGCCGTTGATACGGTTGGCGTTACAACCAAGGGCGCGCAGCGCTGGCTGTATATAGGGCCGTTCAGCTTGCAGCCTTCGGAGCTGGCAAAGCTGGCAGTGATTATGGTGTGCGCCGGCGAGCTGGGCAAGCGGCTGAAAAAACATCTGCGCCCGGCATTATTTGATTACCCGGGCAACAAAACGATGGTAATGGCGCTGATATACGGAGCCTTGGTTTTGAAACAGCCGGATATGGGCACGGCGGCAATTGTTGTTGCGCTTTCCGTGGGCATGTATATTCTGGCAGGGCTTCCGCTGCGCATGCTGCTGCTTTTAATGGCGGGCGGCTTTGTGGGCGTTGTGGGGCTTATTGCCATTGCGCCGTACCGCCTGCAAAGGGTTCTGGTGTGGTATGACCCGTGGAGCGACCCTTCCAACGCGGGCTACCAGATGGTGCAGTCGTTAATTTCCATCGGCAGCGGCGGTGTTTTGGGCGTGCCCTGGGGGCAGGGCAGCGGCAAATTCTTTTATCTGCCGGAGGCGCATACCGACTTTGCCTTTGCCATTTATTGCCAGGAATGGGGCTTTGGCGGCGCCGTATTTTTAATTTTTCTGTTTGCGCTTTTGGGCATTGCGCTGTTCCGCATGGCAGCTGCCTGCCGTGATGAGGAGGGCTTTATGCTCATCAGCGGCGTAACGCTTCTGGTTGTGGGGCAGGCTGCGGCCAATATGCTGATGGTATGCGGTTGCCTGCCGGTTATCGGTGTGCCGCTTTCGTTTATAAGTTACGGCGGCACTTCCATGGTGGTATCGCTTACGGCGCTGGGGCTGGCGCTTTCGGTTTACAAGGCGGAGGTTAAGCGCGAAAAGCGCGAAGAACTGCTGCGTGATGCCGGTATGCCGCCCATTATGCCAACCTCTGATTTAAGGCGCAGGGGGTGGCGCAGATGAGAAAAGAATTTAAGTTTTACAGCAGCAAAAAACGCTTTTTTGGGCTGTTTGCATTAATTTTTACCGTTTTTGCCATAGTTATCGGGCGCCTGGTGTGGCTGCAAATTATACGCGGCGACGCAATGGCGCGGCAGTCGATGGCACAGGCCATGGGCACGGACGTAATGTATTCGCCGCGCGGGGCGATTGTGGACTGCAATGGCGAAGAACTTGCCGTAAGCATTATGGCAAAATCGCTGTATGTTGACCCTGTTGAAATGGAGGACCGCCCGGACAGCGCGGCTGCCAAAAGCGGGCGCAATGTTAAGCGCCTGGCGGCAGATTTACTGGCAGGGCCGCTCGGCATCAGTGCCGAAAGCCTGTACAGCGATTTTACTACGGAAGCACGTTTTATATGGATTAAGCGTACTCTGACGCCGAAAGAGGCGGACGAGGTAACGCGCATAGTTAAGGAAAACAAGCTGCCGGGCCTGCACTTTTTGGAAGAAAGCAAGCGTTACTACACCAAAAAGAGCATGGCCGCTCAGATTCTGGGTTTTGTAGGTACGGATGACAAGGGACTGGCCGGTATTGAGCTGGCGCTTGATTCCGTAATTAAAGGCGCCAAAACTGAGCAGGAAGAAATGGTGGACGCATTAGGACGCCCGATGGGCGAAGCGGGCATGAACCATTCGCGTCCGCAGAATATGCCGACGGTGTACCTTACCATCGACAGCAAAATTCAGTTTGTGCTGGAGGACGCGCTTGACCGCGCCATGAAGGAAACCAAATCGCGCGCGGCGGCAGCCATTTTGATGGACCCGCACACCGGCGCGGTACTGGGCATGGCTTCGCGCCCGACCTTTGACCCTAATGATTTTGGCGAATACCCCGTTTCCACCTGGACTAACAGGGCAATTTCCATTATTTATGAGCCGGGTTCTGTTTTTAAACCGATTGTAGGCTGCATGGGGCTGAGTGAGAATATCATTACTCCGCAGACCGTGTTTGAGGACAAGGGCAGCATTAAAATTGCCGACCGCGTTATCCGCAACTGGGACGGCGAGGGGCGCGGGCAGGTGCCCTTTGAGGATATTATTAAATACTCCATCAACACCGGCATGGTGCAGCTGGGCATGCAGCTCGGCGCAAACCAGATGATTGATTACAGCAAAAAGTTCGGCTTCGGCCAGCCGACTGGCATTGAACTGCCGGGCGAGGAAAGCGGCATTTTATACAGGCCGGAAGATATGTACGAGCCTGATATTGCCACCATGGCCATCGGGCAGGGCATTGCCGTAACTCCGCTGCAAATGCTGCGCGCCATCTGCGCCATTGCCAACGGCGGCGAACTTCTGGAGCCTTACATTATTGATAAAATTGTAATGCCCGACGGGCGCGTTTTGCGCCAGGGGCAGAAGAAGGTTGTGCGCCGCGTTATTACCGAAGATGTTGCCGGGCAGATGCGCATGATGATGGAAAAAGTAGTCAGCGAAGGCGGCGGCAAACCGGCGCATATTGCTGGCTATCAGATTGCTGGCAAAACCGGCACGGCAGAAAAACTTGCCGAGCAGGGCGGTTATGCCCCGGGCGAATACATAGCGTCTTTTGTAGGCTTTGTACCGGCGGCTAATCCGCAGTATGCAATGCTGGTAATGCTTGATACGCCGCAGGGCGCGTTTTACGGTTCGCAGGTATCGGCGCCGGTATTTAAAGATACTTTGCAGCAGATACTCGTTGCCAAAGGCATTCAGCCGAGCACGCACGAAGGGCTGCCTTCGTTTGAGGAAGATGCCAAAGACAGGGCCAAAGCCGTTAAAGTGCCGGTAATGGAATTTTTGCCAGACAACAAAGTAAAGATACCGGATTTTACCGGGCTTGACATGCGCCAGACGGCAGAACTGGTGCAGCGCGGGCATCTGGTGCTGGTGCCTTACGGCAGCGGCAGGGCGAAGAAGCAGTCGCTTGCGCCGGGAACGGTTGCCGCGGAAGGCACAAAACTGGAAATATGGTTCGAATAATTTATCTCTACCGGAAGGAAAAAGGAACTCCGGCAGAGAATAAAACAAAGATATAGTTATTTAAGTGCAGAAAAGGGAGGTACCAAGATGTTATCGGATATTGAAATTGCTCAAAAGGCGCATATGCTGCCCATTACTGAGGTTGCCGCAAAACTCGGCATCGGTGAGGAAGATATTGAGTTATACGGACGCTACAAGGCAAAACTTTCCATGGATTTAATTAAAAGAGTGCAGGATAAGCCTGACGGAAAACTTATTCTGGTTACGGCCATTACCCCGACCCCTGCCGGTGAAGGCAAATCCACCACTACGGTAGGCCTGGCACAGGGGCTTGCCAAAATCGGGCAAAAAGTTATCGTTGCCCTGCGCGAACCTTCACTCGGCCCCTGCATGGGCATTAAGGGCGGTGCAGCAGGCGGCGGCTATTCTCAGGTTGTGCCTATGGAGGACATTAACCTGCATTTTACCGGCGATTTCCATGCCATAACATCTGCCCATATGCTTCTGGCAGCCATGCTTGACAACCATATTCAGCAGGGCAATGCGCTTAACATCGACCCGCGCCGCATTGTGTGGAAACGCGTTGTTGATATGAATGACCGCGAACTGCGCAACATAGTTGTCGGCCTTGGCGGCAAAGCGCACGGCGTACCGCGCCAGGACGGCTTTGATATTACCGTAGCTTCGGAGGTTATGGCTATTTTGTGCCTGGCAACCGGCCTGCACGATTTAAAAGAACGCCTGAGCAAAATTATTGTGGCTTACGATTACAGCGGCAGCCCTATTACCGCAGGTATGCTTAAAGCACAGGGCGCAATGGCAGCACTGCTGAAAGACGCCGTTAAACCGAACCTTGTACAGACTCTGGAAAATGTACCGGCCATTATCCATGGCGGCCCGTTTGCCAATATTGCCCACGGCTGCAACAGCGTAATGGCAACCAAAACGGCGCTCAAGCTTGCCGATTACACCATTACGGAAGCAGGCTTCGGTGCAGATTTGGGAGCGGAAAAATTCTTTGACATTAAATGCCGTTATGCCGGTTTAAAACCGGATGCAGTTGTGCTGGTTGCTACCGTACGCGCGCTTAAAATGCACGGCGGCGTGCCGAAAACAGACCTTGCAACACCTGATGTGGAAGCTGTAAAACGCGGCATTGTCAACCTTGAAAAGCATATCGAAAACATTAAGCAGTACGGTTTGCCTCTGGTTGTTGCCATTAATGCCTTTGCACAGGATACCCCGGAAGAACTGGAAGCCATCCGCAGCCACTGCGCCGCACACGGCGTAAACGTTGCGCTTTCGGAAGTATTTGCCAAAGGCGGAGAAGGCGGTATTGAACTGGCAAAAGAAGTTGTGGCGCTGGCAACAAGCGGAAAAGCCGATTTTAAACTTCTGTACGGCGAAGAACTGAGCCTGAAAGAAAAAATTGAAACCATTGGCAAAAAGATTTACGGTGCAGTGGGCGTAAACTATACCAAAGAAGCAAACAATGCTTTGAAGGATTTTGAAAAAATGGGCTATGGGCATTTGCCTGTCTGCATGGCCAAAACCCAGTATTCCTTCTCGGATGACCCGGCGCTTCTGGGCCGCCCGGAAGGCTTTGAAATTACCATTAAAAACTGCCGTATCGCAGCCGGTGCAGGCTTTGTGGTAGTATTAACCGGCGATATTATGACCATGCCGGGACTGCCGAAAGTTCCTGCCGCCGAAAAAATTGACGTAAGCGACGACGGTGTAATAAGCGGACTGTTTTAAGGAGAACTGTTATGGAAACTTTGATTATGAGGGGAAAACCCGTTGCCGATGCTTACCGCGAAACCATTATGCAGCGTGTGGCCAATGCGCTTGGCAAAGGGCGTAAAGTAACGCTGGCAATTATTGTTGTTGGCGATGACCCGGCTTCGCACGTTTACAAAGACCGTTTAATGAAACTTGCTGAAAGCATGGGCATTTATGTTAAAGAACTTTTATATCCTGCCGATACCAAACAGGAAGATTTGCTGCGCGACATTGCCCGCATGAACCACAACCGTTACGTTACCGGCGTACTGCCGATGATGCCGATGCCCAAACCGCTGGACAGCGATACAATCGGCGCGGCAGTTACCGCCAGCAAGGATGTGGACTGCCTGAACGTGAAAAACGTGGGCGATATGTACCTTGGCTACGGCAAAATGTCACCCTGCACGCCGCGTGCCTGCATGGCAACTTTGGAACATTACGGCATTGAACTGGAAGGCAAGCATGCCGTTGTAATCGGCCGCAGCAATGTTGTAGGCAAACCGGTTGCCAATTTGCTTTTAAACAAAAACGCCACCGTTACCATCTGCCACAGCAAAACCAAAAACATTGCCGAAATTACCCGCCAGGCGGATATTATAGTTGCGGCAGTAGGCAAGCCCTGCTTTGTAACGCCCGATATGATTAAAGAAGGCGCGGTTGTTGTTGACGTTGGCATTAACGCCGTTGACGGCAAACTGGTGGGCGACGTTGACCCTGCCGTTGTAGGCAAAGCCTCGGCTTACACTCCGGTGCCGGGCGGTATTGGCGTTGTAAGCAACATGATGGTAATGGATTTGCTTACACGCAATCAGTAACAGGGCGGCGCGTATAAATGAAAAAATTTTTATGGCTGCTGCTGTTAGTGTTGTTTGCAGGTTTTATCTTTTTTAATTCTTCGCTGCCTGCGGAAACTTCATACAAAGCAAGCGGGCTGCTTGCCCAGTGGCTTGACAGCCTGTATGCCGCTATCGGCGACCCGATGCCGGTAGACCGTCTGGAGGCACGCCTGCGCAAGCTGGCACATTTTGTAGAATTTGCCGTTCTGGCAATGATTATGGTTAATACCTTTATCAGCTGGCGCGTGTCCAACCGCGTGGCATCCGGCTACATCCTCTTTTTGGGGCTGGCCGTTGCCGTAGCGGATGAGTACATTCAGCTTTCCGTGCCGGGACGTACGGCTCAGGTTACCGATATTGTGCTGGATTTCTGCGGCGTGTTCATTATCTGGTTGTGCCGCGAAATATGGCTGTGGAGCAAAAAGTAGCGCAGTAAAATATAATAACAAAATACGTTGCAAATAAAAAACACCGCTTTTACAGCGGTGTTTTTGCGTATAATTATAAGTTTTAATTATGATTATTTTAGTTTGTTACGTTTGTTTAAGTAGTATGTTCAAACAAAATATTTATCTTAATGCGGTGATGTGTAGTTAGGGCAAAAGGTTTGTATTATAAGGTCATAAATAAAAACTGCGGCGGCTGAAATTTTTAGTTTCAATCTTCGGGAGTCCGGCCGCAAAGCCCGGACGGAATCGGAGAGCCGCAGCATTTTTACATGACCGCATTAATATAAACCTTTTGCTGAAACATTATTGCTATATTTACTTTCTTACAGCTCTTTAATAAACTTGCACAGCTTGTCAACTGCATCCTGTGAGGTGGACCAGCTGGTGCAGATACGGGCAGCCACTCTGCCGTCAGGCAGGTTTTCATAAAGGCCGAGTTTAAAATGGCTGTTTATTTTTTCGTACATTTCTTTGGTGATGATGATAAACTGCTGATTGGTGGGTGAATCAGTCAAGAATTCAAAGCCGCATTCTTTAAGTACAGCTTTAATCTGCATGGCTGTATCAATGCCCTGTTTGCAGATACGGTAGTATAAACCGTTGGTGAACATGGCTTCAAACTGAATGCCAAGCAGGCGGCCTTTGGCAAGTACGCTGCCGCACTGTTTCATCAGCGGAATAAAATCTTCTTTAATGGCGGGGTTTAAAATAACTGCCGCTTCGCCGAACAGCATGCCGCATTTGGTGCCGCCAATATAGAACACGTCGCAGTTATTGGCAATGTCCTGCATGGTAAAATCGCAGGCGGGAGAAGTAAGCCCGTAACCGAGGCGTGCACCGTCAATAAACAGGTATAAATTATACTGCTTGCATACGGCGTATAAATCTTCCAGTTCTTTTTTGCTGTACAGCGTGCCGGTTTCCGTAGGCTGCGAAATGTAAACCATTTTAGGCATTACAATATGCTCGCGGCTGGGGTCGTGCAGGTATTTTTCCTGTTCGGCGGCAATCTGGGCGGCGGTAATTTTGCCGTCCTCGTCGGGCACTACAAGCACCTTGTGTCCGCTGCGTTCAATGGCGCCGGCTTCGTGCGTGTTAATATGGCTGCGCGCGGTTCCGTAAACGCCGTGGAAGGGGCGCAGGGAGGCGGAGATAATTGTAAGATTGGTCTGCGTGCCTGCCATCATAAAATAAACGTCCGCATCCGGGCGGCCGCATTCTTTCTGAATCAGCGCGCGGGCAGCTTCGCAGTATGCGTCCTCGCCGTAGCCTGCTGTTTCTTCAAGATTGGTTGCGTCCAGAACCTCTAAAATTTCCGGCGTGCAGCCGGTAGTGTAGTCACTGGTAAAATAATACATCTTTCAGCCTTCTTTCGTTATTTGGCACGCCTGCTGCGGATAACCTCAAAAATAATCGGGGTAAGCGAAAACAGGATAATGCCCATGGTTACATACGAAAAGTTTTGTTTGATAAACGGAATGTTGCCGAAAAAGTAGCCGCCGCCGAGGAATAAAAATACCCAGGTGCAGGCGCCGCTGACATTGTAAATTGCAAAGGTGCGGTAGTGCATGGTGCCGATGCCTGCTACAAAAGGCGCAAAGGTACGCACAATCGGGGCAAAACGGGCCAGGAAAATAGCTTTGTGGCCGTGCTTGGCGTAAAAGTCTTCGGCTTTTTTTACGTACTCCGGCTTAATCAGCTTTGAATTGGCAGCAAGTATTTTATGCCCCAGGTGCCTGCCTATCTCGTAGTTGCAGGCGTCGCCGGTAATTGAAGCCACAAGGAAAATAACGGCCAGAAGCGGCAGGCTGAGCCCTTCGGCGGATGCCGCCAGCGCGCCGCAGGCAAACAAAAGCGAATCGCCCGGCAGAAACGGCGTTACCACAAGCCCTGTTTCACAAAAAACAATAATGAACAAAAATGCGTAAATCCAGTGCCCATAGGCTTCCATAACAACGGGCAGGTAACGGTCAAAATGCAGGATAAAATCGGCAATGTTGGAATAAATAGCTTCCATCGGCTCCTCCTTATACAAAAACTAACAATATTTTAACATAAAGAAACAAAAAATAATAGAAAAATAATTTGTAAGCATAAGCTGACTTTGTGCTGTCACTTTATGTTATATGTGTTATAATAGCACTATAAAATTAAATTTGTATTAAAGGAGATTTTTATGGATATTGAAGTAATAAAAGCAAAAATAGCCGAATTCAAGGCCAAAGGCTGCGAAGTTCCCGATATGGATATGATAAAAACGCCGGAACAGATTGAAGGCATCCGTGCGGCAGCCAAAATTAACAATGCCTGCCTTGATTTGATTGCCCAAAAAATTAAAGCCGGCATGACAACGGAAGAAATTGATGCGCTGGCGTATGATTTTATTACCAAGAGCGGCGGTATTCCTGCCTGCCTCGGTTTTTACGGCTTCCCGAAAAGCATCTGCACTTCGGTTAATGACCAGGTTTGCCACGGTATTCCCGATAAAACGGTGCTTAAAAGCGGCGACATTGTTAACGTTGACGTAACCACTATTTACAACGGCTATTATGCCGATGCTTCGCGCATGTTTATGATTGGCAAGGTTTCCAAACCGAATCAGGATTTGGTTGCCATTACCAAAGAATGTATGCGCCGCGGCGTGGAAGCCTGCAAGCCGTGGGCCTTTATCGGCGATATCGGCGCTGCCATTGCCCCGTTTGCACGCAAGCACGGTTACAGCGTGGTAACGGAATTTGGCGGGCACGGCGTTGGTGTGGATTTCCATGAAGAACCTTTTGTGTGCCATGACAGCAAAAAAAATACCGGCATGCTGATGGTGCCGGGCATGGTATTTACGGTTGAGCCTATGATTAACGCCGGCCGCCGCGATGTGTTTATTGACGCTTCAAACGACTGGACTGTTTATACGCAGGACGGCAGCATGTCGGCCCAGTGGGAAAACACGGTGCTTGTTACAGATACCGGCGTGGAAGTACTGGCCTGGTAAGGCGCAGCAGTACCAAATTTATAATTTAGTTTAAAACAAAATACGCATAAAATAAAAATCCCGCTTTTGGCGGGATTTTTTTGTACAATTATTTGCTTTCTTTGTTTTCGGTGCCGTCTTTAACTTCTGCCGCTGCTTTTTCGGCTTCGCGTTTGGCTTTGGCCTCCTGCATGGCGTCATAGCGGTCGTATTCGTCCCAGTCGGGATGCGCTTCGGCAATTTCGCGTTCCAGTTCTTCATCAGCGCGTTTTTCTGCTTCGGCAGCTTCTTTGCGTGCCTTAGCTTCGGCGCGGCGTTCTTCTTTGGTTTTCTTCTTTTCTTTTACGGGCTGGGGTACGGGGTCTTCGCCGAAGCGGTTAGACCCTTTGGTGCCGCGGAAGAAAATCAGGAACAAATTGAAAAGCTGGGCAATGTAAAATAAAATTGCCGCTGCAAGGTCAATGGCGGTGTTGCCGGTGTTTACGGTGCTTAAAAGTGCGCCGGAACCCAGAAGCATCCACCAGCCGCTTAAATTAAGGTCGTGCAGGCGGCGCACGCCGAGCGAAATGCTGGCGATAATCAGCGGAATATAATAAACCCAGAACACCAGCGATTTGCGCACGTTGGTGGCAAAATGCGCGGGGTCTTCCTTAAGGTGCGGTTCGGCGTTGATAACGATTAAAACAAAAAAGATACTGATAGCGCCAAGCATCATCAGGCGCATTAAAAAGGGCTTGCGGTTCAAACGCCCTTTAAAACTGAAATAATCATGTTTAAACTCTTTTACTGTCATAAAAAACCTCCGGTCAAAATGTCATACAAAAAATTATATTCGCTGCGTGCGGCGTTATTCCTGCCTGTTTTTGCGCTTTTGCTGCCAAAATGCGTGGAATTTATCTGCCAGTTCCGTTTTTCCGCATTTGGCAGGCCAAAGTTCGGCATTGGCAAAACGCATGGCTGCCGCCAGATGGTCGTACGCTTCGGCGTTGAAGCCCTGCAGCGAGCGTAGCAGTTCTTTGGCTTCCTGGCGTTTGGTGTGGCCGTCGTATGGGCAGGGGTTTTTCAGCGGGTGCAGGTTAAGTTCGTCAACCATACTGATAATTTCCGCCTCGCGGTAATATAAAAGCGGGCGTATTAAGGTGAGCACCGTGCGCGAAAGCGGCGTTACCGGCAGAAAGGTTTTAAGCTGGCCGCTGGCAACAAGGTTTAAAAAGAAGGTTTCCACGGCGTCGTCATGGTGATGCGCCCAGGCAACTTTGTTAAAGCCCAGCTCCAGCGCCGTGCGGTTGGTGGCAGCGCGGCGGAAATAAGCGCAGGTAAAGCACGGCGTGTTGGTGCGGTGCTGCCACGCTTCGGTAACATCAACTTTGCTGCTGTAATGTTTAAGCCCGTACTGCGCGCAGAAGCTTTCCAAATCAGCTTTGGGAAAATCGCTGCTGAACATGGTATCAACCGTGTAGCAGGCAAGGTCAAACTTAAAGGGCGCATACTGCTGTACTTCGGCCAGCGCGGCCGTTAAAAACATACTGTCTTTGCCGCCGCTTAAGCCAATTAGCACGCGGTCGCCTTCCTTCAGCATTTCAAATTCTATTATGCAGCGCCACAGCTTGCCTAAAAGGCTTGCGGGCACAAAAGGTTTACGGCTCATAGCTGCTCCTTAAAACAGGGTAAAATTTATTAAGCGTTCCCATTATATCACAAAATTCTGCCGAAGCACATAAAAAAGCACCCGTTTATAAAACGGATGCTTCTGTTTTAACATATCAGCCCAGGGTTTCAGTAACCTTTACCAGTTCTTCGCGGATTATAATATGCTGCGGGCAGGCTTTTTCGCACGCGCCGCACTTAATGCATTCGGCGGCTTTCTTTTTGCCGTGGCCCGTAACCAGCCAGTTTTCCTGGTGTTTGGCAGCGGCCAAATCCTTATACAGCGTGTAATAGTTCATTGCCGTAAAGCTGCCGCTTACGCCGATATTCATTGGGCAGACCTTGGCGCAGTAGTTGCAGGTGGTGCAGGGAATGAGCGGAATTTTTGCCAGTGCTTCCTGCGCCTGTTTCAGCGTTGCTTCTTCGGCGGCGGTAAGGCCTTTAAAATCCTTCATGTAAGAAAGGTTGTCCTGCATCTGCTCAACATTGCTCATGCCGCTGAGCACGGTAATAACGCCTTCCAGATGCGCAGCAAAGCGGATGGCCCAGCTTGCCACGGACATTTCCGGCTCGGCGTTTTTTAAAATTTTCTGTACGCTTTCCGGCGGATTGGCGAGCATGCCGCCTTTAACCGGTTCCATAATGATAACGGGCTTGCCGTGTTTGCGCGCCACTTCGTAGCAGCGGCGGCTCTGCACGGCGGGGTAATCCCAGTCGGCATAGTTAATTTGCAGCTGCACAAATTCCATTTCGGGGTGGGCGTTTAAAATTTCGTCCAGTTCTTCCGGCGTGGAGTGGAACGAAAAACCAACGTGCTTAATCAGCCCTTTGGCTTTTTGCTCCTGCACAAAGTCCCACATATTGTAATCGTCAAAATATTTGGTGCGGCTTTCGCCGAGGTTGTGCAGAAGGTAAAAATCAAAATAACCTGCGCCGGTTTGTTTTAAACTGGTTTAAAACTGGTTAACTGCTTCTTCACGTGTTTTGCAGTTAATCCAGGCAGCATTTTTGGTTGCCAGCTGAAATTTTTCGCGCGGGTAGCGTTCTACCAGCGCCTGGCGGATAGCGTCTTCGCTGCCGGGGTAGGCCCACGCCGTGTCAAAATAGGTAAAGCCTGCTTCCAGAAACATATCTACCATTTTTTTGGTCTGTTCAATGTCGATGGCCTCGCCGGTTTTCGGCAGGCGCATCAGCCCAAAACCGAGTTTTTTAATATCTTCGCCTAAATATGCCATAGTATCCCTTCTTTCAATTACTGCTTAGTATAATTATAAACTGCTTTATAAAAGTTTTAAAGTTCGAAGGCATTCCAGGGTTATACTTTCTCTTAACGGCAAAGCTGCGGCGTCGGTTAAATCCATGTTCATGGCAAAAACATACAGGTTGTCTTTGGTTTCGGCCCAGCCAACAAACCAGCCTACCGGGGTTTTTATGTTGTCCGCTGCCCAGCCGGTTTTGCCGTACAGCGTGCAGGCATCGGTCTGTTTTAAAACGGTTATGTCACAAACCTGCTGCTGCGCCTTTTGCGGATATGGTAATTGTCTGCGTGCAAGAGCTGTAAGCAGCTTAACCTGCTCCAGCGCGCTTATTTTAAGCGGCCCTTCCAGCCAGAAGCTGTCGATTTTACTGCCAATACTTTCGTTGCCGTAGTGCAGCTTTTTAATGTTGGCCTGCATGCGTTCCGTACCGATGCGGCGCGCCAGTTCTTTATAGGCTGGCACCTGCGAAAGCTTTATGGCGCTGCGCAGGCTGGCGTCGGCTTTCCAGCTTTCAAGGTACACCGGTTCGCCGCCATAACGGTAAAAAACTTCGTCTGCATCTTTAACTACGCCTTCGCTTAAACCGATAAGGCTGTTAAAAATTTTAAAAGTGCTGGCGGGGTAAAAACGCTCTGCCGCACGTCCGGCGTTATGCAGCCAGTAACCGTTTTTCTGTACGTCATAAATTACAAGGGTTCCGTTTACGCCATGTCTGGCAAATATATCGTTGAGGCTGCTGGTATTAACGTGGCGGTCAACGGGGCTTTCCGCGTAAGCGGCGGGCATAAAGCACAAAGCAATTATAAGTAAAACTAATAAATGCAAAATACGTTTCATGGTTCACCTCAAACAAAAAGCGCACGCAAGGGACGCTTTTATTTTTAATATTTTATTTCCAGCCGACGGTAACGGAGCCTTTAAAGTGGTCGCTAATGAATTTTTCAACTTCGGCGGACTGGTAAATTTTTTGCAGCTGCTTAATGCGCGGGTCGGCGGCATTTTCCTTTTTGGTTACAAAAATGTTGATGTACGGGGAAGCCGCGCCTTCAACCATTAAGGAATCCGTCATGGGGTTCAGCCCTGCAGGCAGCGCGTAGTTGGCGTTAATAACGGCAACGGTTACGTCCGGCAGGCTGCGTGGAATGGTGGCAGCGTCAAGCTCAAGGAATTTATAGCCATGCGGGTTGCCGGTAATATCGGCAACGGAGGTGGTAACGTCGTTAATGTCCTTAACTTCAATTAATTTCTGTTCGGCAAGCAGCAAAAGCGCTCTGCCGCCGTTGGAAGGGTCATTTGGGATGCCGATGGTTGCGCCGTCGGGGATGGCTTCACCTTTTTTGATTTTATCGGAATAAACCGCCATGGGGAAGTTTACGGTTTTAAAAACTTCAACCAGTTCAAAGCCGGGCTCTTTTTTCAGCGTGGCATCAAGGTAAGGCCTGTGCTGCATGCTGTTGGCAAAAATTTCGCCCTGCTGCAAGGCAATGTTCGGCGTTACAAAGTCGTTAAATTCCACAACTTCTATGTTTAAGCCGTCTTTGGCAGCCAGTTTCTTAACCTCGTCCATAATTTCGGCATGGGGGCCTGCGGTAACGCCTACCTTAACGGGTGCGGAAGTATCCGCTGCTTTCTCGCTGCCGCCGCAGCCAAAAATACCGAGTGCCAGAGTGCCAACCGCCAGTGCGGCCAAAATTCTTTTTAATTTCATAGTAATCCTCCTCTAAAATATTAAAATTAAAATAAATTGCTAACATTATAATTTGGTTTTATTAAGTTTTTTGCTGAGCGTGTCGCCGATAAACTGAATGAGCTGTACCATGAGAATCAGGATAACAACGGTAACAATCATTACATCCGGCTGGAAACGCTGGTAGCCGTAGCGGATGGCAAGGTCGCCGAGGCCGCCGCCGCCGAGTACGCCCGCCATGGCGGAGTAACCGATAAGGGCGATAACCGCAAGGGTAATGCCGAGCACGATGGAGTGCAGCGATTCGGGAAGCAGAACTTTGTAAATAATCTGCATCGGGCTTGCACCCATGCTTTGTGCGGCTTCGATAACGCCGTGGTCAATTTCAAGCAGCGAAGATTCGATAACACGTGCAATAAACGGCGCTGCGGAAATGGTAAGCGGCACAATGGCGGCCGTAGTGCCGATGGAAGAACCAACCAGCATACGGGTAAGCGGAATAATGGCTACCATTAAAATAATAAACGGGGTGGAGCGGGTGGCGTTAACGATAACGCCCAACACGGAGTTAATAACGGCATTCGGCAGAATGTGCCCATTGCGCGTTACCGTAAGGATGATGCCCAGCGGTATGCCGATAAGGCTTGCCAGCACGGTGGAGGCAACAACCATGTAGCCGGTTTCCCAAAAGGATTTTATTAAAAGTTCAATCATTTCATTTGACATAACCAATTACCTCCACTTGCAGATTTTGGCTGTTTAAATAATCCAGCGAGTCCTCGAGGGCTTTCTGTGGGCCTTCAATAACAATCAGCAGGTTGCCGTAAATGCGGTCTTTTAACTGGTCCAGATTACCGGACAGGATGTTGGCATCGACGCCGCATTCTTTTATCATGCCCGATACAATGGGCTTGTCGGCGTTGCCGCCAAAGAAGGAAAGGCGCACAACCATGCTGCTGCCTTCAAAATAGGTTTTGCTTACGGGCGTGCCGCTGAAGGCTTCGGGCAATTCCAGCTTGTTTACGCTCTTTACAAAATCTTTGGTTGTGGGGTTCTGCGGGTTGGTAAATACTTCAACCATATTGCCTTCTTCAATAATGGTGCCGTTTTCAATAACGGCAACGCGGTCGCAGATTTCCTTTACAACCTCCATCTGGTGCGTAATCATTACTATGGTAAGGTTTAAACGCTGGTTAATGTCGCGCAGCAGGTTCAAAATGGATTTGGTGGTCTGCGGGTCAAGCGCGCTTGTTGCTTCGTCGCACAGCAGAACTTTCGGGTTGCTGGCAAGGGCGCGGGCAATGCCTACGCGCTGTTTCTGCCCGCCGGAAAGCTGGCTGGGGTAATGGTCGGCGCGGTCCTGCAGCTGTACAAGCTCCAGCAGCGGTTCCACGCGCTTTTTGATTTCATCTTTGCCAAGCCCCTGAATTTCCAGCGGAAAGGCAATGTTGTCAAAAACGGTGCGGCTGGCAAGCAGGTTAAAATGCTGAAAAATCATGCCGATATTCTGGCGTGCTTTGCGCAGCTGCGTTTCCGTCATGGCGGTAAGTTCTTCACCGTCCACAAAAACCTGCCCGGCAGTCGGCACTTCCAGCATGTTAATGCAGCGTATAAGCGTGGATTTGCCTGCGCCTGAAAGGCCGATAATGCCAAAAATTTCGCCCTGGTTAATGGTAAGGCTGGTACGCTTTAAGGCGTGAATGTCACCCGAGGAGGTGTGGTAAGTTTTTTCTACATTTACTAATTCAATCATGCGGTGTTCCTCTTTCTTTTCTAAGGTACTAAAAAACCCTTCACAAACTGGTGAAGGGTACAAGTTTTAAGACCTCTTTCATCTGCCAGAATGTTCCGTTGGATTTGGCACCGTTTTACTAAGGATGGTTGCCGTAGCGTCATCGGGCCAGTCCCTCGTCTACTCTTGATGAATGTTTGTATGAAGTTGATGTACCAATCATACACGTTATTTACAAATCTGTCAATAAAATTTTTCTTAAAATCCGTTAAAATCACTTGACTTTTTATAAAATAAAGTATTAAAGTAAGAAAGGATAGAAAATATCCAATTTAAAATTTTACGGGTGTTAACCAAGGAGGACAGCCATGCCTGCAAAAACCAGGGATAAATTAACCGCGCAGCTGTTTAGGGCTGTTTTAAGTTTAAAAGATGAACAGCAATGCTCAAACTTTTTTGAAGATATTTGTACCATTACCGAATTAAAAGCAATGGCGCAGCGTCTGGAGGTTGCCAGAATGCTTGATGCCGGCTGCATTTATGAAGAAATTGTGGAGAAAACAGGCGCCAGCACGGCAACCATTTCGCGCGTAAAGCGCTGCCTGGTATACGGAGCGGACGGGTATAACTCCGTAATGCCCGTTTTAAGAGAAGGCGGAAAAGATGAAAATTGATTTTGCAGCTTTAAAATTTAATGTTCACGGCTATATTAATGCCATAGTGCAGGATGCCGGTACGGACGAGGTACTGGCGCTTGTTAAAATGGACGGCGAAGCACTGGCGCGCACGGCGGAAAACGGCAGCCTGTGGCTATATGACCCGGAAACGAAAAAAGCTTATAATGCTGCGGAAGACGGAGCGGCTTTTTCGGTTACGGAAATTACTGCCGGCAAAAACGGTACGGTGCTTCTGGTAAAAGCGCTGCCGGGGCGCAGCGGGCTGGGCGTATTTACGCAGCCGGTATGGCAAAGCGGCAGCCTGCCCGTGCCTGAACCGGACGGTATTCACGGCGTACTTGCCGAAATTTACCGCTTGATTTGCTATAAACGCCAGCACGGCGGCGATAATTCCGCTGCAAGGCATTTAGTTATGTCCGGGCAGGATAAAATTTTAAAACAGCTTGGCGCAGATACTTCAAGCACTATTATTGCCTCTAAAAATGACAGCAGGGCGGAAGTGCTGGACGAAATGAGCGGCCTGTGGTACGACTGCCTTGTGCTTTTGGCCTACCATAACATTAACCCGGCGGAACTTTTGGCAACGCTGGGCGACAAACGCGCCAAATAAACAAAATTTCAGCGGTAATTTAAAGTTTTTTATGATATAATAATTATTACACTAAAAATCATTACGGCAGCCAGGTCTGCCTGCAAAAAGGAAGTGCTGAACGTGGATAAACCAGTATATGTCATCGGCCACCGCAACCCGGATACGGACTCTATCTGCTCCGCAGTTGCCTATGCGTGGTTAAAAAGGCAGCTTGGCGTTAATGCCGTTGCGGCTCGCGCAGGTGCGCTGAACCCTGAAACACAGTATGTTCTTAATTATTTCGGCGTGGAAGAACCGGTTTTAATTGAGGATATGTACCCCCGTCTGAAAGATGTGGAGCTGATTGCAGTGCCCATGCTTAACGGCGAAACCAAACTGCGTGAGGTAAGCCATTTGTTTACCGACTACGGCGTGCGCTGCATGCCTGTAGGCACGCCGGAAAACATTGAAGGCGTTGTTACCGTAACCGACCTTGCCAAATGCTTCTATAAAGAACTTTGCGCACAGGAAAACGAAACCGGCGCTGTTGATTACAGCCAGCTGCTGGACGCACCGGTTAAAGACTTAATGACTACCAGCGTTGTTTCCTTCAACAACAACGAACTTCTGGACGATGTTAAAAATGCCATGCTCGATACCAATTTCCGCTCCTATCCGGTTGTGGAAGGCGGCCGCTACATTGGCATGATTGACAAGGTACGCCTGCTGAAACCCGACAAAACCCAGCTTATTCTTGTTGACCATAACGAACGCGCACAGGCCGTTGAAGGCAGCGAAGAAGCGGAAATCATTGAGGTAATTGACCATCACCGCATGGGCGGCCTGCATACCGCGGCTCCTATTTATATCCGCGAAGAACCCGTAGGCTGCACGGCAACCATTATTACCAGCATGGCAGAAGCACACAAAGTGGAACTGCCGCGCGAAATTGCAGGACTGCTTTTATCGGCAATTATTTCCGATACTCTGTATTTCCGCAGCCCGACCACCACTCAGCAGGATAAGGACGCTGCGGCAAAACTGCAAAAAATTGCCGAGCTTGAGGATTTGGAAGCCTATGCCATGGAAGAACTGAAACAGGGCTCCGTTATTGCCCGTTTAACCGCGGACGAACTGGTACGTACCGATTTGAAAGAATTTGATTTCGGCGAAACTAAAGCCAGCGTAGCGCAGATTAACATCATGGGCCGCCAGCAGGGGCTGGATAAAATGCCGGAACTTTTAGCGGCACTGGAAGCCATGCGTGAAACCGAAGGCTTTGATTTGTCCTTCCTGATGGTAACGGACATTCTTTCCGAAGCTACCGACCTTCTTGTTGCCGGTGTAAATCAGGCAAAAGTTACGGAAGCTTTCGGCAAACCGGAAGCAGAAGGCCATTACTATCTGCCGGGCGTGCTCTCCCGCAAAAAACAGATTGTGCCTCCGTTAACGGACGCTTTCAGCAAATAATGTAAAATTATTTACAAACAGGCAGCATTTTATGCGCTGCCTGTTTTTCTATGCAGAAAAAACTGATAAAAATTCACTAAAAATTGTAAAATGTTCTTGACGGCATTGTGAAATTATGGTAAAGTGTACACATCCTTTTAAAAACCGTTTGCAATTTGCGGACTGTATTGGTTTGGTTGCAGAGGAAACACGGCAACTCGCGCATAAAAACCGAAACGGAAAGTTTTGCGCAAAAGGTTTCTGAAAGGGTAAAAAATTTATTTCCCTGGAGGAATGGCAAAATGAAAAAATCTTTAGTTCTCGCAATGGCTATGGCTCTTGGCGTAACTGCCAGCGCTTATGCCGCAAACCCCTTCTCCGATGTACCGGCTGGTCATTGGGCTTATGACGCTGTAAACAAACTGGCTGCAGCAGGCGTTGTTGACGGTTATCCCGACGGCACCTACGGCGGCGACAAACTGATGACCCGTTATGAAATGGCTCAGATTGTTGCTAAAGCTATGGCTAAAGGCGCTAACGTAGACAAACTGGCAGCAGAATTTGCTGACGAACTCGACAGCCTCGGCGTTCGCGTTGCTAACCTTGAGAAAAAAGCTGACAACGTAAAAATCACCGGTCAGATCCGTTACAACTATGTAAGCCGCGACAACAGCGCTGACGAATCCTCCCTTCGTACCCGTCTTTGGGTAACCGGCCAGGTTAATGAAGACTGGACCTATACCGGCATGCTCCAGAACACTCAGGATTTCATGCACAGCGAAAGCGGTGAAGATGAAGTTAAACTGAACCGTGCTTATGTAGACGGCCGTGTTGGCGGTATTGATGTACACGCAGGCCGTTGGGACGAAGTAACCAATACCGGTAACGTACTTGATAGCTACATTGATGGTGCTAAACTTACCTATGGCGATAAAGTACAGGTATACGGCATGGTTGGTAAAGCTCCTTCCGAAGAATATTTTGCATCTTCTTCCGATCGTCTTTATTTAGCTGGTGTATCTGCTGATCTTGGTGAAGTGGATGTATATGTAAACTACTTCAAAGCTAATGATACCGGTTTCTGGGATGATACTCCGGTTGCTAAAAGAGTATATGCTGACGACTTCACTGTAGTTGGCGACAAAGAAATCTGGAACATTGGCGCAAGTTACAACTTCGCTCCGGACTTCACCCTTGCTGCTGAATATATGTGGGGCGATGAAGATCATGAATACGCTGGCGAAAAACCGGGTAAAGACGGCTGGTATGCAGACCTCGCTTGGAAAGGCGCTTCCGCTGACGAACCGGGCTCCTATGGCCTGCATGTAAGCTACTTTGACCAGTCCGCTAACGCTTACATCAACCCGACTACCGATGCTACTACCTTCGGTGAATTTGGTGGTTACAAAGGTTGGGCAGTTGGCGCAAGCTATGCATTCGCTAAAAACATCGTTGGCGTAGTTAACTATTACGATACCGAAGCTCAGGTTGGCGACGAAGACGATCAGGTAATCTTCTCCGAACTGTACTTCACTTTCTAATCTTAACCTTAACAAGTTTAATACGGAAAGCTTTAAAAGCGGATGGCTTATGCCATCCGCTTTTTGTATATCCGCGCAGGTCTAATTAAAACTAACTTCAACTTGCAGCAGCTGTATAAAATGCCAAGCCGTAAGCAGCAAGGTTTAAAATTTGCTGCTTGGCAAAAACGAAATTAAAGGTCAATAAAAAATTTAAATATTTAAGCCGCATAAATCCTTCTTATGGGAATTTGTGAAATTATATTTAATTTTTATAAAAATCGTTTGAATAAAACTTTGCTTACAGCCCCATATTTTGGTATAATAAAAATACAAAGAATGATGGGAGTTGATTACTGTGGCTGATGTAATTAATGCTGTATCCGGAAATAAAATGTTTCAGTTGAAGCAGGGCATAAAAGAACTGCGCGAACGCCTGAAAGTTGAAGAAGACCCGGATGTAATCGCCGGTATTAAAAAAGAAATTATGGAAATGGAAACCCATTACAATATTTTGGCAGACCGTTTGAAAATGCAGGACCGCGGTATCTGATTGCCTGAAAATTTGTTTTGAAAAGCGCTTGCCGTTAAGAAAAACGGCAGGCGTTTTTTTATCCGCCAGAGATTGCCAAGCTGTAAAAAAAGTGATAAACTACTACAGAAAATATTTATTTTGAAAAGTATGCCCTTTTGATAGAATGGATTTTAAGAACAGGAGAGTTTGCAGTTGGAAAGATTGATAGTTAAAGGCGGCAACCGCCTTGTAGGCACAGTAAAAACAAGCGGCGCCAAAAATGCCGTGCTGCCTATTATTGCCGCTTCTATTCTTGGTACTTCGCCGAGCAGGCTGGATGAAATTCCTGCACTGGAGGATGTACGCACTATTTGTGCTGTTTTGGAATGCCTTGGTATCAAGGTTGACGCTTCCGAGCCGCATACGCTGAAAATTGACAGCAGGGAAATTACCTCCTGCGAAGCGCCTTATGAGCTTGTACGTTCCATGCGCGCTTCGTTCCTTGTTATGGGGCCGCTTCTGGCACGCAAGGGTTATGCCCGCATTTCCCAGCCGGGGGGCTGCGCTATCGGCACAAGGCCGATTGATTTGCACTTAAAAGGCTTTGAAGCACTGGGCGTAAAAATTGAACAGGGGCATGGTTATATTGAGGCTTCTGCGCCTGAAGGCATGACCGGTGCCAATATTTACCTCGATTTTCCGAGTGTGGGCGCAACCGAAAATATTATGATGGCGGCAGCAATGGCAAACGGCACCACGGTTTTGGAAAACCCGGCCGAAGAACCGGAAATTGTAGACCTTGCCAACTATCTTAACCAGATGGGTGCGCGTGTGCGCGGAGCCGGTACCAACGTTATTACCATTGAAGGCGTATCCGAACTGCACGGCGTGCAGCATTCCGTTATTCCCGACCGCATTGAGGCAGGCACTTACATGATTGCGGCGGCAATGACCGGCGGCGATGTAATTATTGAAAACGTACTGCCGGAACATCAGAAACCGCTGATTGCCAAACTGCGTGAGGCCGGTGCGCTGGTTGAAGAAGATATCGACCGTATTCACGTTGTCGGCAGCGGCAGGCTGAAGGCCGTTGATATTAAAACCCTGCCGTACCCCGGGTTCCCTACGGATATGCAGGCACAGATGATGGCCATGCTTTCCGTTGCGGAAGGGCGCAGCAAAATTACCGAAACTGTTTTTGAAAACCGTTTTATGCATGTGGTTGAACTGAACCGCATGGGGGCAAATATTACAACAGAAGGGCGCAGCGCCGTTATTACCGGCCCGGCCCATTTAACAGGCTGCACTGTAAGGGCAACCGACCTGCGTGCCGGTGCAGCAATGATACTTGCAGGGCTTGTAGCCGAAGGGGCAACGGAAATCTGCGATATTTACCATATCGACCGCGGCTACGAAGAAATTGCAGCTAAACTGACCAGGCTCGGCGCGGATATTAAGCGCGTTGGCACGAAAGATTAAAAGTAGGTGAAAGTATGTTTTTTAACAGTGTAGATATAGGCATTGACCTTGGTACAGCCAATCTTCTGGTGTACATCAAGGGCAAGGGCATCGTGTTTAACGAGCCTTCCGTTGTGGCAATTAACAGAAGCAAAAATAAAATTCTGGCTGTGGGCAACGAAGCCCGCGATATGATTGGCAAAGTTCCGGAAAGCATTTCCGTTATCCGTCCGCTTAAAGAGGGCGTAATTGCCAATTATACCGTAACGCAGAAAATGCTGGAATTTGTGGTGGAACGTGTGGCCGGCAAGAGCTTTTTCAGCAAGCCGCGCATTATGGTGTGCATTCCGACAGGAATTACTTCGGTAGAAAAACGTGCCGTGCTGGAAGCTGCCATGCAGGCAGGCGCATCCAAAACTTATTTAATAGAAGAACCGCTTGCAGCTGCGCTTGGCGCAGGGCTTGACATCAGCGTGCCGAGCGGCAGCATGGTAATTGATATCGGCGGTGGCACAACGGATATTGCCATTTTAAGCCTCGGCGGCGTGGTTGTTGATTCTTCCATCCGTGTTGGCGGCGATGCTTTTGACGAAGCGATTGTGCGCTATGTAAAAAAAGTTTACAACGTGCTGATTGGCGAACCGACGGCAGAAAAAATAAAAATGAACGTGGCTACCGTGCTTTCCAACGGCAAATGCACGGATATGGAAGTGCAGGGGCGTGACCTTATCGCAGGCAGGCCTACCACCATTAAGGTAACCTCGGCAGATGCACGCGCAGCGCTGCGCGAACCTGTTTATTCCATTATCGGCACCATCCGCGGCGTGCTGGAAAAATGCCCGCCGGAGCTTTCGGCAGATATTGTCGATAAGGGCATGGTGCTTACCGGCGGCGGCGCGCTGGTTGACGGACTGGCACAGCTGCTGACCGAGGAAACCGGTATTAAAACAACGGTTGCGGAAAACCCGCTGGACTGCGTGGCTTTGGGCACCGGCAAGGCGCTCAGCGAGCTGAACAATCTGCGTCCGGGTTCTGTTGTCGGCAACGACTGATTAGTTAGGTTTTATAATACACAGCTTACGGGCTGTGTATTGTTTTTTCACGGAGGTAAGTTATGTTAAAAACATTCGGCAGGCTGCTTGCCGCGGCTCTGCTTGTTGTTATGGTGCCGCTTTCCGCAATGGCGGCGGAGGTTGAAAATTTCCGCTTCAGCAGCAGCCCCAGCAAAATACGTTTTGTTGTGGATTTGGACGGCAAGGTTGAATATGAAGAAATTAAGAACACCAAAAAACAGCTTGTGCTGGAATTTGACGCAAAAGTAGACGACGATATTGTCTCCAAGGTTAAGGACCCGATTATTAAAAAGGCCCGTTTGCAGGAAAAGGGCGATAAAACACGCCTGATTGTTGATTTAAACAGCGAAGCGCAGCACAAGGTGTTTGTGCTTAAACAGCCCAACCGTCTGGTGCTTGATATTTTCCGTATCCGTGTGGAATCTACCAGCAGCGATATGGGCAAAGGGCTGACGCATATTTATCGCCGTGAGGACATGAACGGTTTGCCGGTGGAAGTAAATATTTTGGAAATCGCCCCAAAAAACCGCTATATTTTAAAACCATTCAGCGGCGCGGTTAACAAAAACGGGCGCGGAACCTTGCTGAAGGCAGCCAAAGCCGTCGGCGCGCGTGCGGCAGTTAACGCTTCATATTTTGATTCTGACGGCTGGATTATCGGCAACTTAAAGCTGGATGGTGAATGGCTCGGCATGGAAAGCCAGCCGCGCAGCGCACTGGTTGTTGCCGGCGGCAAGCCGATGGTTATGCAGGACCTGGCTTATGAAGGGCGCGCTTTCTTCCCCAAACTGGGCACTTTTTTGGATGTGAAGGGCATTAACCGCAGCCGCATTGCCGATGATGTGGTGCTTTACACGCATTATTACGGGCCGGGCACAAAAACCAACCAGTATGGTTATGAAATACGCATTGCCGCTAACGGGCGTGTTACGGAAGTAAGCGGTGCAGGCAACATGAAACTTGATAAGGACAGCGTTGTGCTTTCGGGGCATGGCATGGCCGCAAAAGTGCTGGAGCGCGTACAAGTGGGCGACCGCGTACGCCTGCGTGAAACGCTTGGCAATGAAACCGCGGATGAAGCGGAACTTGTTGTGGGCGCAGGGCCTTCGCTGGTAACAGAGGGCAAGGCTGACGTGCGCAGCGCGGAAGAAAACATTGCTTACGATATTGCCCGCGGGCGTGCGCCCCGTACTGCGGCAGGCGTAAAAAAAGACGGCACCGTTATTCTGCTGGTTGTGGACGGCCGCAGCAGCAGTTCTGCCGGTATGACGCTTCAGGAGCTTGCTTCCTACCTTGTAAAACTCGGCGCATGGCAGGCTGTTAATTTTGACGGCGGCGGCAGCAGCGAGATGGTGCTGGACGGAAAAATTTTAAATACGCCTTCTGACGGAAGGGAAAGGCCTGTCAGCGTAGGCTTGGGCGTGTTCCCTACCAAAGGCTGACGCTTGCCAGAAAATTTTTAAAATAGTATAATATAGCCATGCATGCCAAGGCTGCGTGCGGCTGTTTTGCTTAAACGGAATTAAACCGGCGTGCGGCTTATGCCCAGGCCGGTTTTGCATTATTTGCGATGTGGGGACTTTATGGACACAAAAAAATTATTGCTTTTTATTTTTAGTATTTTGCTTATATTCAGTTTGCCTTTATTATGCGCTGCCAATGTGCCGCTGATGCCGGTGGAAGATATCCGCCCGGGCATGCAGGGCATTGGCAAAACTGTTATTAACGGCGACAATATCGAAAACTTTAACGTTGAAGTTATCGGCGTTACCGGCAGCGAAGCCGGAGGGTACAGCATACTTGTGCGCACAAGCGGCGACGTTATCGAAAAAAGCGGCGGCGTTGCGCAGGGCATGAGCGGCAGCCCGGTTTATATTAACGGCAGGCTGGTTGGTGCCGTAGCTTTCGGCAAGGAGTTTAACGACCCTCATTACTGCTTTTTAACGCCTATCGGGCGGATGCTTGATTTACTGAACGAAACAAGCCCGCGCCCTTCCGAGCTTGTACCCAAAAGCACAATGCTGATGGCGGGCGGTTTTACTACCAAAGGGCTTGACTATTTAAACAGCAAACTTGCGCCTTTGGGGCTGGAGGCTACCGGAGCGGGCGGCAGCGGCGGTTTTAATTCCGATAAGCCCATCGAACCGGGCAGCGCTATCGGCGTTTCCTTAATCCGCGGCGATATCCGCCTTGGCGCACTGGGCACTGTAACCTGGGTTGGCGATGACGGCAGCCTGCTTGCTTTCGGGCATCCCTTTATGCAGCGCGGCGACAGCAATTATTTCCTGGAGCGGGCCTGGATTCTGGCTTCGCTGCCCAATTTGCAAAGCGCTTATAAAGTCGGCAACCTTGGGGCAACCATAGGCACCGTAACGCAGGACCGCGGCGCAGGTATTGCGGCCCAAATAGGCGCTCCGCCGAAGGTAATACCCATGTATGTTTCCGTTACCGATTCTTCGCGCGGCGTTAACGGCAGTGCGCGCACGGAACTTATTGATGACGACGCGCTTTTGCCTTCGATGGTTGATGCCGTGACATATAACACCGTTACGCGCGTTGCAGACAGGGAAGGCGGCGGCACGGCACGTTTTAATTTCCGTATTGACGGGCGCAGCGCCGGCGGTGAACAAATTAAAATTCAGCGCGAAAACATGTATTATGCGGATGCCGGCATTTTAAAAATGATAAGCCAGGAACTGGTGCAGGCGGCAACGCTTTTGGCGCAGAATAAGTTTGAAAAAATTGACGTTTATAACATAGAGGCAAATGTAGTGCTCGGCACCGAGCCGGAAGTTGCGGAAATAATTTCCGCGCGCCCGCAGAAGCTTAACGTGCGCGCGGGTGAAGAACTGGCTATTGATGTGGAACTGCAGCCTTACCGTGCGGAAAAATTTACAAGAACGGTTAAATTTACCGTGCCCAAACAGCAGCGCCCGGGCAAAATGGCGCTGAATGTGCGTGGGGGCAGCAGCCTGGCGTGGATGCAGGAACTGATGAAACGCCAGCAGGAAGAAGGCATACCGGCAGCCAAAAAGCCGCAGCGCCGCACTTTAAAAGACTTTATTGCCGATATTAACAATGCGGACCAGAATAATGAAATCATTGTGGATATAGCGGCCCTGCCGGACCCGGATATGGCGGCGCAGCAGCAGGATACCGGCTTTGCGGCGGCTCTTGCAGGTACGCCTGCCAAGCAGAAAACAACCATGAATTTTATCGTGGACGGCACGGCAGACATTATGGTTGAAGTTACCGGCTGAAAAATTTACAAAAACGTTAAAAAGCCCGGTTTAAAATAAGCAGGGAATTTTTGCTTTATCTTGAATTATATAAAAATAACTTAAATTTTTTGGGAAAGGAAGAGGCCGATGCTGAAAAAAATATGTGCGGCCGTGGGCGGTTTTGTCATCAGGTCGTGCCACGATACAGGGCGCATAATGCAGCTGTTTCTGGATACGGCTGCGCGGCTTAAAAATGCAGATGCCAGGGAAACAATACGGCAGATGTCAAGGCTCGGCGCCGATTCTTTGCCCATTGTGCTGATGACGATACTTTTTACCGGCATGGTTTTTGCCCTGCAGACGGCAACGGAATTTGTGCGTTTCGGCGCTGCTTCTTCCGTTGGCGGCATAGTGGCAATCGCGCTTGGGCGCGAGCTTGTGCCCGTGCTTACCGGCGTGGTTGTTGCCGGGCGCATAGGCGCTGCCATAGCGGCGGAGCTTGGCACCATGAAGGTAACCGAACAGATTGACGCCTTAAAAGTAATGGCCACCAACCCGATAACATACCTTGTAGTGCCGCGCTTTCTGGCGGCGGTGCTGATGATGCCCGTGCTTATTGTTTTTGCCAACGGCATCGGCAATATCGGCGGCTGGGTGGTTGCCCATTACTACGCAGGCATCAGTAATTTTACATATGTTAATTCCATTAAAGTATTTGCCGATATTTTTGATGTTACCGGCGGCATGCTTAAAAGCATGGTTTTCGGCGGCATTATCGCCATTGTGGCAAGCCATAAGGGGCTGGGCGCCAAACAGGGTGCCGAAGGCGTAGGCCTTGCCACGACGGAATCCGTAGTGCTTTCGATAATTTTAATTTTTATTGCCAACTACTTTTTGTCGGCAGTTTTGTATGTGTGAGGTACATTAAATGGCAGAAGCGGTTATCAGTTTGCGCCAATTGAATATCACCTTCGGCACGCATACGGTGCTGGACAATATTGACCTTGATGTTTACAAGGGCGAAACGCTGGCGGTGCTTGGCCCTTCCGGCACCGGCAAAAGTACGGTGCTGCGCTCGATGATTGGGCTTCTGGAGCCGAACGGAGGGCAGATTTTCATTCAGGGCGAAGACGTAAGCGGGCTTGATGAGGACGGCTGGAACCGCCTGCGCATGAAAATGGGCATGGTGTTTCAGTATTCGGCACTGTTCGACTTTTTAACGGTGGGCGAAAACGTCGCTTTCGGGCTGCGACAGCATACTGATAAAAGCAATGAAGAAATACAGGGCATTGTAACGCAGATGCTTGATTTGGTTGGCCTGCCCGGTACGCAGGATTTGTACCCGGCGGAACTGAGCGGCGGCATGAAAAAGCGCGTTGGGCTTGCCCGCGCCATTGCCGTAAACCCGGAAATAGTTTTGTATGACGAACCGACAGCCGGGCTTGACCCGATTATGAGCCGCAATATCAGCCGGCTTATAAAAAAGACGCAGGAGCAGCTGCATGTAACCTCGGTGCTGGTAACGCATGACATGCAGTCGGCGTTTTACGCGGCTGACCGCGTGGCAATGCTTTATGAAGGGCATATCGTTGCCATAGGCACGGCCGAAGAAATGAAAAACAGCACCAACCCGATTGTAAAGGCCTTTATAGAAGGGCGCGAGATTAAAGAGCAGGTGATAAAATGAGTTCCAGCGAAGTTAAAGTAGGCGCAATAACCCTGGGCGGAGCCGCAATTTTGGCAGCGATGATAACCTTTCTGGGAACATTCAGCTTTGGCAGTGACAAATACGACATTACAATAGATTACCCGCAGGTTGCCGGGCTTATGGAAGGCAACATGGTGCGCTATGCCGGTGTGCAGGTAGGAACCGTTAAAGGCCTTGCCGTTAACGAGGACGGCATTGAAGTTACCGCCGAAATTAACGACAATGTGCGCATTCCGCAGGAATCAACGTTTTCCATTAATTCCGACGGCATTTTAGGTGAAAAATTTGTCGATATTCAGCCGCCGCCGCGTGCGGTAAGCGCTTTTCTGGAGGACGGCGACAGGGTTAAAGGCGTTCCCGGCGGCGGGTTTGACACCTTTATGAGCGCGTCCGGCGATGCGCTTGAAAAACTGGAAAACATTGCCGATGCTCTTGACAATGTTTTTGGCGACCCGGAAGTGCAGCAGTCGCTGCGTGAGGGTTTCATCAATATGAAAGACATCAGCGCCAACATGAATACTTTTACCAAGGTAATGGCTGATGTGGCGGTTGACAACCAGCAGCAGATTAACAGCATGGTTAAGCAGCTGAGCGAAATGTCGGCGCGCATGAACGCAACGGCCGACAGCATGCAGAATATTATCGGCGAAGTTAATGCCGGGCATACCGGGCAGAATTTTGCCGTAATTGTAGAGAACATGGCCAAAACAAGTGCCAGAATTGAAGAAGCCAGCAAACTTTTGGAAAAGGTTGCCAGCGACCCGCAGACCGAAGATGATTTAAAAGCTACTTTGCATAATGCACGCGAGGCAAGCGAAAAAGCCAACCGCATGCTGGGCGTTCTGGAAACGGCAGAAATAAGCGCCGATGTTACGCACAGCGCGGAAGGCGGCGACTGGCGCAGCAATCTGGGCGTAACCTTCCGCCCGCAGGACGACACTTTTTTTTACCTGGGCGGCTATGACCTTGGTGACAGCAACAAGCTGGATTTACAGTTTGGCAAGCAGTTTGACGCCGCCGATGTAAGCATGGGAAGCATGCAGGGCGAGTTCGGCGTGGGGCTTGGCTATAATATAGCCGACCGTTTCCGCCTTTATACGCAGGTATATGATTTTGACGATACCAAAGTAAAACTTGGCGGCGAGCTTAAAATTAACGATAATTTCTCGCTTTTGGGCGAGCAGACAGACTTGCGCCACGGCAGCAAGAGCAATACTTATGTGGGCGTGCGCACATATTTTTAAAAATTTGTTAACTTTAGAAAAAACAGTTGACTTTTGAAAATAAAAAATATAAAATTTAAGCACTGACTAATCAGTCAATGATTGGAGGTAAATGAAATGTTCAGTTATAAAAAAGCAAAAAACGTGCTGGCACTGACGGCTGCATTAAGCGTGCTGTGCTCCCAGTCCGTCTTTGCCGCTACTTTGGAACTGGATTTGGAAGAAACCATCCAGAGGGCGCTGCTTACCAATCCGAGTGTAAAAATTGCAGAATACAACAGAAAAGCTGCTAAAGCTGATTACAGTGCTGCTAAAGGGGCGCGCGGCATCAGCATCAGCTTGAATCATAGCACCGGCCGCGGCGGTTATGCAGACAATCAGTTTTTTGAAGGAGTTAATATTGGCAAACAAATTGGCAACAGCCACAGCAACTCCATTACTGCCAGCCTGCCTATTTTTACGGGCGGCGAACTGCAGGGGCAGATTGGCCAGGCCAAGGCTAATTACCGCAGCATGCTTTCCGCTGAAGAACAGGCTTATAATGAAATGAAAGAAACCGCAACTACTGGTTATTTTAATATGCTTAACGCAACCAATATGAAAGCTCTGCGCCAGGAATCGGTTGACCGTTTGCAGGCACATCTGGATAATGTTATTGCTCAGTACAATGTAGGCATTGTAGCTCGTGCAGACGTACTGCGCAGTGAAGTTGAGCTTGCCAACGCACAGCAGAACTATATTACCGCTTCCAACGAATATGATGTTGCTGAAGCAACTTTAAATAACATTATCGGCACACCGCTTGGCACTACCCTTTTTCTGAAGGACAGGCTGCAGTATGAGCCTTACGAAAACGATATGGCTTACTGCCTGGCTTACAGCGAACAGCACCGCCCTGAACTGAAACAGGCTGAATACGCCATAGATTCGGCAGAAGCGGCACTGGTTGTAGCGCGCAGCGGGCATATGCCTAAGGTATACGCTAATGCCAGCAACAACTGGGGCGGCAACGGCAGCGACTGGCCGGGCGACGACGATGAAAACTGGAGCGTTGGCGTAACTGCAAGCATGAACGTGTTTGACAGCGGCGTAACGTGGTCTAAGATTCATGCAGCGCAGGAAAACCTTGCCAAAGCAAAGGAATCCCAGCGCCAGATAAAAGACAATGTAGAACTTGAAGTACGCACAGATTACCTTAACCTGCGCGAGGCTGAAAAACGCATTACTACTACGCAGGTTGCCGTAGCAAGTGCGGAAGAAGATTACCACATTGCAGTTGTACGTTATCAGGCGGGCGTTGGTACCAATATCGACGTTATGGATGCGCAGGAAGCCCTGACGCAGGCCAAAACCAACTATTACCAGGCTCTCTATAATTACAACACTTCTAAAGCAGCACTCAATACTTCCATGGGCGTAGGTGTTCCCGTACCGGAACCGAGAACCTTCTCCGAACCGGTTGAAGATACTGCTGCACAAGCCGCCGATGCGCAGAGTGCAGGTACTGACGCAGCGGCTCAAACTGAAAACGCAGCTAGTGACAGCGCACAGGCACCGGCAAACACTGCTGACGCAGAACAGCCTGCCGCTGAAAATTCTGCAAGCACAAGCACCGCTGCTGAAAACGGAAATACGGCAGCTGCTGAACAGACAGCAGAATAAAATTAAACTAATTTGTATTGAAAAGCATTACATCTTGTAAAATTTAAGGTGTAATGCTTTTTCTGTTTTGAAACAGCAGGAAGATTATTTTTAACGTAGAATACATAAACTGTCAAATTATAATTTTTTCTGCGGAGGCAGATATGAACAGATTTTGGAAAATATTCCTGCTGGTTTTGGCAGTGACGGCAGCGCTTTATGCGGCGGCAGTTAAATTTATTGCGCCGCAGTATCTGGCGCAGGTGCCGGAGCTTGTTAAAACCATGTCGCAAAATTATATAAACGGTACCGTTACGGTAGAACGTTTTGACTGGAACGGGCGCCTGCAATTTACTGCTTACGGTTTACAGGTAAGCGGCACGGACGGAGAGCGCATTGCGCAGGTGCCGGAGGCGAGATTTTCCGTTTCGCCTTTGCAGGCTCTTGCCGCGCCTGCACGCGCGCTCTCGGATATAGAACTGGTACGTCCGAAGCTGTATTTAAAAATGAACGCCAGGGATGAGTGGAACCTGCGTAACTTTTTAAAGCCTTCCGATTCTTCGGAAACGCCTTTTTACGGCTATCTTGCTATTGAAGACGGTACCGTATCGGTAGAAACTCCGCACGGAAGCTGGAATTTTGGCGTTAATGCTTCGCTTGACGGCAGCGGCAACCCGAATTTTGCCGTTGACGGCACTGTTGCTTACGGCGGCGAAGAATTAAAAATTGCCGGTGTGGTAGACAGCAATGCCCACGGGCGGCTTGCTTTAAAAACGGAAAAATTTACTTTAACGGACTTTGGCGGTTTTGCTGCCGCTTACGCACCTGTGCAGAAACTTGCCGGTGAAGTTGACGGCTTGAACCTTATCTGGGAAAACGACGGCGAAAATACAAGCTTAAGCGGCAAGGGCAGCATTCAGCTTGCGGCGGAAGCACTGTTTGGCGGGGAGCCGCTGCCTGTTGAACTGGCAGGCAGCATTGAGGCTGACGGGCGTGAGATAAAGCTTGAAGATTTAGCGCTTACCGTTGGCGGAAATACGGCGCAGATAAACTGCGATGTCGATTTTAACGACCTTGAAAGAATTCAGGGCAAGGGTGAAATTAAAGCGGCAAAACTTGCTTCGCAGGGCGAAGAATTTACCAATCTGAATTTGCCCTTTACCATTGTGGACAGCCGTATAATGCTTGATGAAGCCGGTGTGGATGTGGCTCAGGGCCATCTGCGCCTTGACGGCGAATACAATATTAAAGACGGCGAAGTTTTTGCCGTTTTAAACGCTTCCGGCATTACGGATTTTGCTCTGGAAGGGTTTAAAGAAGATACTGTTGATTTGGACGGTTTGCTTGCCATTCACGGGCAGACCGGCGTAAAAGGCGAAACAAATCTGACCGTTGCCGGTAATATGGACCGCCTTGGCTGGCGTGATTTGCAGATGAGCGATGTCGATTTTGAAGCGCTGGTTGGCAGTGAAAGCTGCGAAATTGAAAAGTTTGCTGCTTTTGCCGGTGACGGCGGCGCGCTGAACCTGACAGGCAGGGTTATGTTTGACGGTTCGTTCAGCGGCAGCGGCAAAATGGTTAATTTCCCGCTGGACAGCTTCTTTACGGCTGTTGGGCAAAACGGCAGCGGCACGGCAACCGCCGGATTTAAGTTTGGCGGCGATTTGAACGGCATTAATTTTTACGCCAATACGCAGGTTAAAAACGTACATATTGCGGGGCTGGTATTCCCCGAAGCACACGGCAAAATTGACATGTCCGGCAGTGTGCTGCATTTAACCGATTACCGCGTTGCCATGGAACAGGGGTATAACCTTATTAACGGCATGGTGGATATCGGCGGCGCCGAACCTGTGGTAAGCGTAACCGTAAGCACCAAAGGCATCCGTGCCGAACCGTTGGTGGCAGCTGCGGCGCTTGGTGTTAAACTTACGGGCAATATTGATAACGAAGTAAGCGTTATGGGCCCAATATCTTCGCCGGAAATTGAAGGCAGCCTGCTTTTGACTGACGGCAGTGCCGAAGGCTTTTTGATAGACAAAATCAGCGGACGCTATTATTATGCGCCCGACGGCAGCCTGCGCCTTACCGAAGGTTATATTAAGGCGCTTTCCACCGAGGCTTCGCTGAGCGGCACTATGGATGCGGCACAGAACCTTAATTTTACCCTTGATATAACCGATATGGATTTGGGCGCTTTGCCCATAAGTGATGATACCGTAGCGCTTGACGGCTTTGTTAACGCCCAGGGCAGCCTTACCGGCACGCTTACGCATCCGGAATTTAACGGCAGCATCAGCAGTGACGCTGTGTTTATTAACGGCGAAGAACTTAAAAACATTCTTGGTACGCTTACTGCGGACGGCAGGCATAATAACCGCGTGGAGGCGTCGTTTGAACAGTCGCCTGACGGCAGGTTTGCGGCAGAACTTTTTCTGGATGCCGTTGAACGCACATTAACAGGCAATGTCGATTTTATTTACGGCAATTTGCGCTCCATTTTAAAAATGGCACGCGTGGAACTTGATATTGACGGGCTGGCAGACGGCCACCTGAAGATTAACCCGCGCGGCAGGGGCAGCGGTATTTTTGCCGACATGCGCGTTTACGAGATAAAAGTTAAAGATTTGAGCTATGATTCCATGCGCTTTAAAGGACGCCTGCAAAACGGTATTTTAAGTTTTGACGAATTGAAACTTACCGAAAGCGTTCCGGAAGCAAACAGCAAAGCGGCCGTGGAAGAAACTCCGGGTTCCGTAAATGCCGGCGGCTGGGTAAACCTGCATACGCATGAACTTAATATCAGCGCTTCGGCGCAGCATGCGAACCCGGCTATAATTACGGCTTTGATGGATGCACCGGTAAAATTAAACGGCAAAGTTGATATGTCGCTTGCTTTGAACGGCAGTTTGGAAAATCCGCAGGGCAATGCGGATATAGACCTTGTTGACGGCGATGTTGAAGGCATCGGCTTTGACGCCCTGACGGCAAAACTGAGCCTTGCCAACGATACGCTGCGCCTTGAAAATGCCCAGCTGAACAAAGATATCTACAAATTAAGCGCCAGCGGCGATATACCGCTTGATTTGCTGCGCAGCACAGAGCAGCGCCGCAATCCGGCAGCGTCCATGAATATTAAGGTTAACCTTGACAATGCGCGCCTTGGGCTGCTGCACCTTTTAACCCCGATGGTTGAGTGGGGCGTTGGCGAAACCCTTGGGCAGATAACTCTGGCCGGTACGCTGGAAGAACCGCTTGTTTACGGCGAAGTAACCCTTCACGGCGGTTCAATGAAACTGAAGGATGCGTATACGGTATTTGACAATATTAATCTTGACGTTGACTTTACCGGCAACGACATTCAGCTGAATGAATTTTCGGTGCAGATGGGCAAAGGCTCGGTAACTGCTTCCGGCAACTACGCCCTGCGCGCACAGGAAGATAAAACTTATATCATCAACGCTGTCTTTAAAGATGCGGAAATCGCTTCGGAAATTTTCTCGGGGCGTATTAACGGCACGGCGGGAATCATTCCGCAGCGCTATTTTATCCGTACCGATACGGAGGAAGGCATCCGCCGCGGCGGCATTGGCTACCGCCCGCATATTCAGGCAGATATCCGTCTGGATGACGTGCTTGTCAATATGCCTACGATACCGGAGCTTTCCGAAGGCAGCAGCAACTACGGGCTGGATGTTAAGGTAACACTTGGGCCTGATATTCACCTTTACAACAAATATTTGTACGATTTGTGGCTTTCCGGAGGATTGCATGTTACCGGCAGTACAGTGTATACTAATATAGACGGCAACATTAAGGTGGATAAGGGAACCATAACCTATCTGCGCACGCCGTTTGAAATTCACAATGCTTCGGTGGCATGGCCGGTGCCCGGCGATGTGCTGCCGACGGTAAACCTTGATGCTACTACGCGCTTCAGGCGCTATGATATTTTCCTGCGTGTTACGGGGCCGCTTGAGCAGATGGAAATGATTCTGCGCAGTGACCCGGCACTGACCAAAGACCAGATTATAAAAATGCTGACTTTGCAGCGTGAAGTAACCGGCACAAACCAGGGCGTAACGCAGGATGACTTCCAGAACCTGATGACGGTGGGCCTGGAAATGACGGTGCTGGGCGACGTGGAAGAAATCTTTAAGGAAACGCTTGGGCTTAATGAATTTATGATTTATTCCGGACGCCTGCGCACGGGGCACAGCCTTGGGCGTGAAGAAGGCGAGCTTACCGAGGATGAAAAAGACCAGTATAATATTCTGGTAAGCAAGTATCTGACGGATAATCTGCTTGTCGGCTATACGGTAAGTTCCGACAGCGAGCATGAAAGTATTTTTGCCCAGTATGATATTTCGCGCCATATGAGCATTAACTATGAACGCAACAAAGATTACGATACCACTGAAGACTGGTATGGCATTGAATATAAAGTTACTTTTTAAGTAAATTTTAAGAAATTTTAAGTAAAATTTAAGGAAGGTATGTCCATGCTGAAAGAGTATCTGGCAGAGCTGCAGAAAACGCCGCTGCTTTCCCGTGAGGAAGAAACGGAGCTTTGGCAGCGCCATGCCGGAGGTGACCAAGAGGCGTATAATAAATTGATGACGTCTTACCAGCCGCTGGTTTTTAAAACGGCGGCCGGGTTTAAGCTGCCCGAACAGCAGACGATGGAGCTTGTCCAGGAAGGCATGCTCGGGCTGTTGGAGGCGGCAGAGCGTTATGATTATAAACGCGGCATAGCCTTCAGCGTATTTGCAGTGCACCGCATCCGCGGCAGAATGCTTGATTTTCTGCATGTGGAGGACGGCACAAAAAGTTTTTCGCTGGACGATACCAATGCTGCCGGCATAGCCTGGGCTGATGTGCTGGCTGCTTCCGGCAGGACGCCGTTTGAAGAAGCCGAGCTGAATATGATTACAGACAGGGTGGCTCAGGCTTTGCAGCGTCTGCCTGCCAAGGAACAGCAGGTGCTGACGGGCATTTATCTGGAAGACCGCAGCGCTGCCGATATGGCAGACAGCATCCATGTAAGCCTCGGGCATATTTACCGTTTGCAGAAGCAAGGGGTAAAACGCATCCGCGGCATGCTGTCGCATTTTATGGCCGATTTAAAAAGAAGCTAATCGGAGAAAACAGGTATTTTTGTGCTTTTTTTAGGTTATTATTGATTTTAACGGCGGAATATGGGAAAATATAATAAATTTTGCCCTGATAAAATTTCCTGAAAAAACAGATTATATATTTATCAGTCTGTGCAGAAAGGAGTTTAGCGGTGGCAAAAGATATTTACGAAAATATAGATGATGTAAAATGCAGTCTGGACAATGCCCAGCGCAGCTTCCGCAAAAACAACGGCCTGCGCGGGGAGCTTGATTTGATGCTGGCAGAGGCATCAATCCGCTATCTGCGTGAAAAACGCGGCTTTGCCAGCGTATGGAACAGGCAGAAGCTGGCAGCGGCTTTGGCAGTGCTTTTGGTACTAGCAGGCTACGGCGGCTGGTGGTATGCAGGTATTACGCATGACGTAGAGGAAAAAACTCAGGTTATGCAGAGCGCTGTGGTGCAGCAGGCTGAACCGCAGCTGCAGCAGACAGGCAAGGCAGATAAAACCCGGCAGGATGATGCGGTTAAGGCAGCGGAACCTGCTGAGTCAAATATAAAAAACAATACAAATTATAAAAATTATTTAGCTGAAACAGATATGCAGCAGCTTGTCAGAACAGGCAAGCAGGTTCTGCAGGATGCTGATTAGTTAGGGAGGATTTGAATGAACAAGAGAAAATATGCACAGTTGTCCTTGAGTCTGGCAGCCATGCTGATGGCTGCGCCTGTGTGGGCTGCCGAACAGAATCAGTCCGCAGCGGATGTAGTTGCCAATCAGACTATGACCATTGGCGGCAAGGAGCAGATTGTCAGCCAGAAAGCGCTGGAACAGGCAAGAAAAGCGCAGGAAGAATCAGGCAAATCTTTCCCTAAAAAGGGTAAGGACGGCAAATATACTTATTATATGCATAACAATCCTTCGGAAGATATTTCTGACCCGAATTATAAAAGCGACGGTACAAAAAAATCCGGCGGCAGGATTGTAGAAATCGTTCCCGGCAAAGGCGTTGTGCGTGAAGGCGGCAGCGGTATCGAAAAAGAAGGTGCAGCAAAGGGCAGTGAAACTTCTGCGGCTGAGAATGCACAGCAGGGCGCAGCTTCCGAGCCTTATGAAAGCGGTGCCCAGGCAGTAACCGGTGAAACTGCTGTAAGCGATGAAGCTGACGGACCGATTACCGCGGGAGAAAGCCAGCCCGCTGAAATTAAAGAGCCGATGATTAGAGAAGCAGACGGCAGCCTGCGCCCGATGACGATGGAAGAACGCCAGAAATGGCAGGCCGAGCAGGAACAGCAGCGTACGGCACAGGAGGCAATGCAGCAAAACGCACAGACTAATGCCATGGCGCAGGAACCTGTTTTGAATATGCCAGTTGCCCAGCAGAGACGTGCCAGTGAACCGGCAGCGCCGTATATCGGTCAGCTGGTAACGAAGATTTCCGTAAAAGGCAACAAAATTACCAAAGCCGAAGATATCGAAGCAGTTGTTACCACAAAACCGGGCATGCAGTTAACACAGGAAGGCCTTGCCAAAGATTTGCATGCAATTTACGGTTTGGGCTGGTATTATGATTTGCAGCCGGAATTTACCAAAGTTCCGGAAGGCGTGCAGCTTACCTATCATGTACTGGAAAACCCTGTTTATAAAAAACTGGAAGTAGAAGGCAATACCAAAATTTCCACTTCCGAAATCGAAAAAATCCTTGATTTGCCGAAAGACCAGATAATTAATATTAAAGACGTTAATGTCAAAGTGCAGCGCCTTGAAGCAGAATACAACAAGCAGGGCTATATTCTGGCGCGCGTGGCTGATATCCGCATGCTGCCTGACGGCACTTTGCTTTTGCTGGTAAACGAAGGCATTGTTGAAGACTTTAAGGTTAAAGGCAACGTAAAAACCAAAGATTACGTTATTACCCGTGAAATGAAGCTGAAAAAAGGCGAGCCGTTTAACGCCAAGGATGCCCGCCGCAGCATGCAGCGCATTTATAACCTTGGTTATTTTGAAGACGTAAATATTAAACTTAACCCGGGCCAGGAACCTAACGCTGTGGAAATTGAAATTACCGTTGTGGAAATGAACACCGGTACTTTCGGTATCGGCGCAGGCTACAGTAATGCTGACGGCTTTATCGGCATGGTTTCCGTCGGCGACAGAAACTTCCGCGGCACCGGCGACAGCGTTAATGTACGTTGGGAGTTCGGCGGCGTAGATAACAAAAACTACGAATTTACCTATGTAAAACCGTGGATTGACGATAAGGAAACCAAGGCCAGCATCGTATTGTATGATGTTACCAATGAATATGCAGACTATGATATCGACGCCAACGAAATCGCGCGTTACGATAAAAAGCGCCGCGGCCAGGAATTGACTTTCAGTCGCAGAACTGATAATGAATTCATCAGCAACTATGTAACGCTGAAAAACCGCGATGATATTTATGAAGGAACGGCGGACGGTTACGAACATGACCGTGACCAGTATTATGAACCTTGGTTTGAAGACAGGACTCATCACTGGAAAGATTATTACCCTGAAGACTATAAAAAACGCCGTGAAGAAAACTTCGGCCTGACACGCAGTATTACAGTTGGCCGTGTATTCGATTCGCGCGATAACATTTATGACCCGCACGAAGGCAAACGTATCGGCTACAGCGTAGAATGGGCCGGCCTTGGCGGCGATTTTGACTTCACTAAATTCACCGGCGACTGGCGTTATTATTACCGTGCCGGCGGCGAAAATGTCTGGGCACTGAACCTTGGGGCAGGCTGGGCTGACGGCGATATGCCTTTGAGCCAGCGCTTCTCGATGGGCGGCAATGACGGCCTGCGCGGTTACGAAGACGACCAGTTCCGCGGCAACAGTATGTTAAAGGCTACGCTCGAATACCGCTTCCCGATTATCAAAAAAGTACAGGGCGTACTCTTTACCGATAACGGTTATGCCTGGGATAAACGTTTTGAAGACGATTTTGACCTTGGACTTATTAAAAACAGCGTTGGTGTCGGCATGCGCATTAACTCCCCGCTGGGCCCGGTTAAGCTTGACTATGGCTGGGGCGATGACGGCGGCAGGTTCCACTTCAGCTTTGGCGGCCAGTTCTGATTAACAAGTTATGTGGTTAATAAAGCTTTTGGTGTGCTGCCTGTGTATGGCTGCACTGCCTGCCTTTGCCGAGCCGGTAGAACGCGTTGATGTGCAGATTACCGATAATGGGGCGACAAGCCGGGTGCTGCTTGACAGAATGGGTAAAAGCATGCAGGTTGTGGCCGAGCAGCTTTTTGTCGATAAGGACAGTGTTAATATTAATGCCGCGCGCGGCGATTATGAACGTCTGCTGGCGGAAGTAGGCGACAGGGTGTTGACGGGCTATCAGATGCAGAGCGTTTCCGTTAATGCCGGTGCCGTAACAAACATTAACATTCAGGTTGCACCGTGGAGCGCAGCAGTGGATGATGTTTTTGTAGATCTGCAGTTTTCCGGCGTTGAGCCGGGAACGGCCGAGTGGCTGCAGCAGCGCCTGCCGCAGCTTAAAAGCAGGATTGAAAGCATATTAATGGGTTCCTCTGTTGATGCTTCGGACTGGGCGGGCGGCATTCTTCGCCGTATGGTGCGCAGCGAAGTGGAAAAAGAACTGCCGGAATTTAAGGCTGCCGTTGATGTGGTGCGTGAAGACAGCCGTACCGTTGTGCAGGTGGTAATTTATCCTGTCGGACAGCTGGTGCAGGACATAAATTATTCCATGGAATCGCAGTCGATACCAAATTTGCTGCTGCTTGATTTAAAACAGCGTTATGCCCAGAAGGCGGAAGCACTGCGCGGACTGCCTGTTGATTTTGTGAAAAAGCACCAGATGGAACTGGAAAATTTGCTGTTAACGGATTTGAAAAATGAAAAATCCGTGCAGAGGCATAATCTGGAGCCTTCGGTAAAACTTGTGTCTGCCAGTACGCTGGGCGTGGAAATCGGTATGGGTTCGGACAAATACAAAATCTGGTTTGAAGGCTACGGCGATATCGGCCGCAATGACGACAATATTTCCGGGCGTGCGCATATCGGCAAGTTCATTTCCGAGCAGGATGAAATTTTTGGTGAAGCAGGCGTTACGCTTGACGAAGTGGACTGGGATTTTTCCGCAGGCTATGCGCGCCACTGGGGCAAGGCAACGCTGAGTTACATGCGGCGCGGGCCGGACGGGCAGAACGTTTACCGCGGCGAGTACGATTTTACCAATAAGTGGCGGCTGCGCACGGAATATTTTTCCGGGACGGATACTACGGAAATAGCTGTCCGTTACAGAATTCACGAATTTTTGAGCGCCGAATACGTTTATTCCAACGACAAACCCTATTTCCGCATTGTGGGAAATTTATAGGCATTAGTTGAAAGATAAACGCAGGGCTGATATAATTAAAAATATAATTAAATTTGAAAGCAGGGATATTTATTATGATGCAGCAATTACGCAATCCTAAAAACGTAAAAATGATTTCCTTATTTGTTGCCGCAATCTTTGTTCTCAGCTGCTTTGCAGTAACATTGCAGCAGGGTGCTTTCACAAGCATCGCTTCTGCGGCGGCTTCCGAATCCGCAATCGGCGTGGTTAACTATCAGATGCTTCTGGCACAGTCCCCGGATATTGCCGGTGTGCAGGATGCCATGAAACAGGAGGTTGCTACCCAGCAGAAAAATTTTGATGAAAAAAGCAAGGATATGAATGATACCGAAAAGCAGCGTTATTACCAGCAGCTGCAGGAAGTAATCGCCAACAAGGAAAAAGAGCTGATGGAACCTGTGTTCCAGAAAATTGAAGCAGCCATTAAAAAAGTTGCCGATAAAAAAGGCCTGGCAGTTGTAGTTGAAAAAAATACCGTAGTTTATGGCGGTCTCGATATTACTGACGAAGTGGCAAAAACCTTGCAAAGCGGAAAATAATTTTACGGGACCCGTGAGGGTCCTGTTTGCTGTGGGGCTATGAAAGGAAGATAGTATTATGCGCCAGCTGCAAATTTTATTACTGATATTCATAGCCGTTTTTTGCCTTAGTGCCTGCGGAAATATTCCCGGTTCCGACGAAAAGATAGCCTATATTAACTGGGAAGAAGCGGTTAAGGCGCATCCGCGCCACGAAGCGCTGAAGCAGGGGCAGGCAGAATATGACAAGCTGCTTGCTTACCGTGACCAGCAGGCCGATATTGCCCATAAGCAAATAAGCGGGCTGGCTTTATTGCAGAAGATAAAACAGAACAGCAAAAGCAGTTATTATGAAGCAGATTACCGTACTTCGCTTTATGCAAAGCAGGCCGAAGAGCAGCATGAATTTAAAGCCGTTCTGCAAAAAGCCGCTGACGAGGCGGATGAAATTCTTGCGTTTGAGCGTGAAAGTATTGAAAACGATTATCAGCTGAGGCTGTTTAACCTGCGGCTGCGCCTTGATACCGTGCGTATGAAGCCGGAGGCCCGCAAGCAGGTGGAAGCGGAGCTGAAAAGCGTGCGTACCGAAATGCTGGATAAGCTGGAAGAAGTAAACCGCAGGCGCAATGAAATTATTGCCGAAAAAACCGCACCGGCGCGTGAAGCCATGCAGCAGCGCATAGCGGAATATGCTGCCGGGCTGCGCAGTGAGCTGCATGGAAAGCTGCAGGACGACATTGCCAAAGACGATAAGGATTTGCAGCAGGGGCCGGAGGCTTTCAGCAAGGTGCTGGCTGTAATTGACGGCAGGCTTGATAAGATTAAAGAGGGCAATGATAAAATTGCCTCGGAAATAAGCCATGATATTGAAAGCAGTGTAACGCGCCTTGCCAAAGAACGCGGTTATACCATTGTTTTTAATAAAGTTAAAGTAAATGTAAAAGCAGACGATATTACCGCTGAGGTAATAAAAGAACTGAAGAAATCAAAATAACAGGAGCGGATAAAAGATGAAAAAACAAATTATTGCCGGTTTACTGGCTGCAACAGCTTTGTTGTCTTTTGGCTGCAGCGGACGCAATGCGGAATTCGGCGTTGTTGACATGCACGCCGTTGAAAGCAAGGCTGCGGTTGTAAAAACCGTACAGGAAGAAGTAACAACCAAAGGCAAAGCACTGCAGGATGAAATGAACACTGCCCTGGAAGGCAAAACCGGGGACGAACGCAAAAAAGTGCTGGAAGATTATACTTCCAGAATGAATGTTATCCGTTCTGAAGCGCAGAATAAATTAAAAGCCAGCCTTGATACCGCATTAAATGAAGTTGCCAAAGAAAAGGGACTTGGCGCAGTGCTGATTAAAGACGCAGTGCCGCAGGGCGGCGTTGATGTTACGGAAGACGTAATTGCCAAAATGAAATAAAAAATCTGTAACCTGGCGGGCGGCACGGCCGTCCGCTTTTTAAATAAGCTTGTTATACAGGAGGCTGTATGATGGAAAAAACTGTCCGTGAATTAGCAGAATTTTTGCATGGCAAACTGGAAAACGACGCACCTGAATTAAAAGTTACCGGTGTTAACGGCCTTGTTGAAGCAGGTGCCAACGATATTTCCTTTGCCGTTCCGCCGCATGTGGAGCATTGCCATTTAAGCAAGGCAGGCGTTATGGTGCTTGGGTTTGATGACCCTGCGCTTCCAGATAACCGCCCGGTAATCAGGGTGGAAAATCCGCGTGCCGCTTTTGCCGCACTTTTGGAATTGTTCCGCCACAGGGCTGAAGTGGAACGTGTTGTAAGCGACAAAGCATATATTGCCCCCAGCGCGAAAATAGGCAAAGATGTGGCCGTTATGCCGTTTGCTTATATTGATGAGGGTGCTGAAATCGGTGACGGAACCGTTATTTACCCGCATGTATATGTCGGCAGAAACGTAAAGGTCGGCGCAGGTTGCCTGTTCTATCCAAGCTCCACTATCCGCGAGGGCTGCGTGCTGGGCAATAAGGTCGTTTTGCAGTCCGGCGCTGTTATCGGCGGCGACGGCTTCGGCTATATTACCGATAAAAAGACCGGCAAACACAGCTTTGTTCTGCAGGCAGGCAATGTTGTGCTGGAGGATGAGGTTGAAATCGGCAGTAATTCCTGTATCGACAGGGCTACCGCAGGCAGCACGGTTGTAGGCGCCGGTACCAAAATTGATAACCTTGTACATCTCGGACATAACGACGTATTGGGCAAAAACTGCCTTGTCGTGGCGCATGTCGGCATCAGCGGCAGCGTAACCGCCGGCGATAACTGCGTTTTTGCAGGCCAGGTAGGCACCGTAGGCCATATCACTATCGGCAACAACTGCCAGTTTGCAGGCAGGACGGGCATTACTCATAATATCCCTGATAATTCCGTTTGTGCCGGTTTCCCGGCGCAGCCGTACAAAGAATGGCTGAAGCAGGAAGCAAGCCTGCGCAAGGTTGGCGATTTGCTGAAAAAAGTAAAAGAGCTTGAAAAGGCTTTGGCAGAGTTAAAGAAATAAAGTTTTGCAGGACGTGTTGTAATTGATTGCTTATTACATAGTTAAATTTTTCAGCTGGCTGATGTGCGTATCGCCTAAATTTGTACGCAATGGCGTGGCGCATTTTCTGGGAAGCGTTGCGGTTATGGCAACGCCTGAATGGAGGCTTAAAATGGCTGCGGCCAACGTGCATGAATGTCTTGGTGTTGACGAAGCGCGCGCCAGGCAGATTGCCGAGGACAGCCTGCACCGCTTCGGCAGGATGATTGTTGAGGTTATGCGGTTTCCATTATTGAAGCCTGATAATATCGACGAACTTGTAACCGTTGACGGGCTGGAGTATCTTGAAAAAGCCTATAAAGAAGGCAAGGGCGTAATCATGGCCACCGGGCACTTCGGCAACTGGGAGCTTTTAGGCGCTACGGTGGCGCTGCACGGTTACCCGATGCTTTCCATCACGCGCAAGCAGAATAACAGCCAGATGGACCGTTTTATAAACGAATACCGTGAAATGGTTGGGCAGAAGGTGGCCTATAACCGCGGCAAAAGCGGACTTTTGGCCATCAGCCGCATGCTGAAGGAAAAGCATTTGCTCGGCGTGCTGTTTGACCAGGACACCAACGATGACGGCGTGGAAATAGAGCTTTTCGGCAAAAAATGCATTACTCCGTACGGCCCGGCAGCCTTGTCGCGTTTATACGGTTCGCCGATACTGCCGATTTTTATGCACAATAATCCGGACGGAACTTTGCGCGCCAAGATTTATCCGCCGCTTTACACGCCGCGCACCAAAGATAAAGAAAAAGATTTTTACGATGTTACCAAAGAACTGATTACGGTACTGGAGCACGAAATAATAGAAAACCCGCCGATGTGGTTCTGGGTGCATGACCGTTGGAAAGACGGACGGCAGCGTTTTGCCGGTAAAAAATAAACAGCAGACAGGAGGAAAAGTATGCCGAATCAGGAATATCAGCAGACTTTGGCCCAAAAAGTATCTTATACGGGCGTTGGGCTGCACTCCGGCAAGGAAGTGCTGATGACGCTCTGCCCGGCAGAAGTAAATACAGGCATTGTTTTTGTCAGGACGGATTTGCCGGAACGCCCGGAAATACCGGCTATGGCAGAAAACGTAACTTCTACTTTAAAGGCCACAACTTTAAGCGCCAACGGCGCGGAAGTTTTTACAGTTGAGCATTTAATGGCGGCACTGGCTGCCATGCAGATTGACAACTGCCGCATTGAAATGAATTCGCCGGAGCCGCCGGTAACAGACGGCAGCGCCGCAGTGTTCTGCGATTTGATTTTGCAGGCAGGGCGCGTTAAGCAGGAGGCTGTGCGCAGGGTTTACGCCGTGCCGAAGTCTTTTGCCGTTTATGAAGGCGATAAATATATTACCATACAGCCTTATGACGGATACCGCATTTCCTTTGTTTCCATTAATCCGCATCCGAAGCTGGGAACCCAGTATTTTGATATCGAGCTGACAGAGGAAAGCTTCTTAAAGGAAATTGCCCGTGCCCGTACAGTCGGTTTTATGCATGAAATCAAGCAGCTGCAGGCAATGGGGCTTGGCCTCGGCGGCAGCATTGAAAACGTAGTTATTTTTGATGAAGACAAGGTTTTAACGCCGATGCGTTTTGAGGACGAATTAATCCGCCATAAAATACTTGACGTTGTCGGTGATTTGTATTTACTCGGCGCGCTGAAAGGGCATGTCATTGCCGTTAAGTCAGGGCATGCGTTTAATTCGGGGCTGGCAAAACAAATCAGGGCCTATCAGTTAAAGGAGGAAGAAAAATGACCGTATTAGAAGCAAGCGAAATTCAGAAAATTATTCCCCACCGTTACCCCATGCTTTTGGTTGACCGCATTATTGAACTGGAACCAATGAAACGTGCAGTGGGAATTAAGAATATTACCATGAATGAAATGCAGTTTCTTGGCCACTTCCCCGGCGACCCGATTATGCCCGGCGTTTTAATGATTGAAGCCATGGCTCAGGTTGGCGGCGTAGCACTGCTTTATCCTGAAGAAAACCGCGGCAAAATTGCCGTGTTCGGCAAAATTGATAATGTGCGCTTCCGCAAACAGATTATTCCCGGCGACCAGGTAATTACCGAAGCGATTATTACCAAAATCCGCGGCAACATGGGCGTTTGCGAATGTAAGGGTAGGGTTGACGGCAAGGTTGCCTGCGAATGTGAATGCACCTTTGCGATTATGGACGCTAAAAAATAATTTAACAAAATACGTTGTATTTGCTGAAAAATTAAAGAAAAACGGCGTATTTTGCAGTTAACCGCTTATAAAAGCTGATTTTGGAAAGTGAAAAAAAGATTTGATTTGCGAATATATAATAGTAAGTTGCAAATCGTTTATAAGAATTTGCAGATTAAAATGAGCGGTTAATTTTGAGGAGTGAATATGATGAATTCGGTAATAATGCCTGTACATAAAATCCATCCGACGGCGATTGTGCATCCGAACGCGGTAATAGGCAAAAACGTGGAAATCGGCGCTTATGCCATTGTCGGCGATGACGTTGTAATTGGCGACGGCTGCAAACTTTATCCGCATGCCGTTATCCATGAACATACTACGGTAGGCAAAAACTGCACCTTCTTCCCCGGCTGTTCCATCGGCGCAGTGCCGCAGGACCTGAAATTTGCCGGTGAACACAGCTCCACCATTATCGGTGACGGCTGCATTTTCCGTGAATGCACCACGGTAAACCGTGCAACCGGCGAAGGCAACAAAACAATTATCGGCAATAATCTTTTAATGATGGCTTATACCCACGTTGCACATAACTGCATTGTAGGCAACAATGTTATTATGTCTAATGTGGCAACTCTGGCAGGGCATGTAACGGTTGAAGACCGTGCTGTTATCGGCGGTCTTGCTGCCGTGCATCAGTTCTGCAAAATCGGCCGCAGCGCCATGATTGGCGGGCAGGCACATGTAAATCAGGACGTGCCGCCGTTTATGATTGTATCCGGGCAGCCGGCTTATGTATTCGGCTTGAACAGCGTTGGCCTGGCACGTGCCGGTATTCCGCAGGCAGAACGCAGCCAGCTGAAAAAGGCCTTCCGCATTCTTTACCGCAGCGGGCTTTCTTTGCAGGAAGCAATCGCAACCATGGAACAGGAGCTTGACAGCTGCGAACCGGTTGAACATTTAATGCGTTTCCTGCGTACGGCAGAGCGCGGTATTTTAAGAACCCCGAAAAATTAAGGTGGTGGCTTGATGGAAACTGAAACCCTGGGGCTGCTTTCCGGTATCGGGCATTTGCCTGTTGATGTTGCAAAATCTGCCAAAGAACGCGGCTGCCGTATAGTTGCTATCGGCGTTGTGCCGGATATTGACCCGGAACTGCCGGAGGTTGCCGATGTTTACTACGATATTCATATCGGAAAAATTGGTAAGATTATTTCTACTTTAAAAAAGAATAATGTTAAAATCGTAACCATGATTGGCAAGGTTACAAAGGAAATTTTGTATAAAAAAGGCGCTATCATTCCGGATATGCGTGCTTTAAAAATACTTTCTTCCGTGCCCGACCGTAAGGACGATACCATAATGAACGCTATCGTAAAAGAACTTGAAAGCGAAGAAATTTTTGTTATGGACCAGACTTACCTGATTAAGCCGCTGATGCCAGGACCAGGAGTGCTGACCAAACGCCAGCCTACGCCGGAAGAATTGGCCGATATGGATTTTGGCTACAAAATGGCCAAAGAAATTGGCAGGCTTGATATTGGGCAGACGGTTGTTGTAAAAAACATGGCCGTTATGGCGGTGGAAGCAATAGAAGGCACTGATGCCTGCATTTTGCGCGGCGGCAAGCTTGGCAAGGACGCCGTTGTTGCCAAAACGGCCAAACCTGCGCAGGACGACCGCTTTGATGTGCCGGGCGTAGGCACCAAAACAATTCAGTCCATGATTGAATCGGGCTGCAAGGCTTTGGTTATTGAGGCAGGGCATACGCTTTTAACCGAGCGTGAAAAGGTAGTTGCCCTTGCTGATGAACATGGTATTACGATTGTTGCAAAATAATTGAAAAATTATTGAGAAAAACGCAAGGCTGGACTTAAAGTCCGGCCTTTTTGTGTTATAATATATAATGAATTGGTATGCAATAAAGTAAAACATATAGAAGAAAGGAACCGTTATGGCCAAGATACTTATTTCTGCCGGTGAGGCTTCCGGCGATGTGCACGCTGCTGCCGTAACAAAGGCACTGAAAAAAATAGACCCTTCCTGCGAAGTGTTTGGTATGGGCGGCGACTGCCTGCGTGAAGCCGGCGGCGAGGTTTTGTTTGATATAAAAGAACATGGCGTAATGGGTTTTATAGAAGTTGTGAAAAAGCTGCCGGCGCTTTTCAAGCTGCGCAGTGATTTTGGCATGGTAATGGATGAACGCAGGCCGGACTGCCTGGTTACGGTTGATTACCCCGGCTTTAACATGAAGCTTGCAAAACTTGCAAAAGACAAGGGTATTCCCGTTGTTTCGTATATACCGCCTTCTGCGTGGGCATGGAACAAAGGGCGTGCGCCGAAAGTGGCAAAGCTGGTTACCAAAATAGCTTCTATTTTTCCGTTTGAGTACGATGTTTATAAAGAAGCAGGGGCTGATGTGGAATTTGTCGGCCATCCACTGATAGATATAGTAAAGCCGGAACTTGACAGAAAGCAGGCTTTGGATTTTGCAGGCAAACAAAGCGGCCGCAGGCTGATTTTGCTCCTGCCCGGCAGCCGTTTGATGGAAATACAGAAAATGCTGCCGACGCTTCTTGACGCGGCAAAATTAATTTCTGAAAAAGAGCCCGATATTGATTTTGCCATGCCGAGAGCTTCTACAATACCGAAAGAAATGCTGGAAGGCATGATTGAAAAAAGCGGCCTGAAAGTAAAAATTGTGGAAGGGCATATTTACGATGTAATGAGCGTTGCAGACCTGGCGCTTGCCACCAGCGGAACGGTAACTCTTGAGGCTGCGCTGTGCGGGCTGGGCTGCGTTATCGTGTATAAAACTTCTCCCATATCGGCATTTATTGCCCGCAGGGTTATTAACATACCTGATATCGGGCTGCCGAACATTGTGGCAGGCAGGCATATTTTGCCGGAACTCTTGCAGGAGGACTTTACGCCTGAAAAAACGGCGCAGGAAGCACTGCACCTTTTGGAACCTGAACGCAATGCACAGATGAAACAGGATTTAGAGTACGTAAGAGAAAGATTGGGCGCCCCCGGTGCGGTAAACCGAGTTGCGGAACTTGTGCTCCGCGTAGCCAAGGAGAAAAAATGAATTTATATTTAAGGCTTTTAAAATACATACGCCCGTACATGCACCGCCTGATGATGGCTATTTTGTGCACTGTAATGGCATCGGCTTGTAATTTGTACCTGCCGTGGATTATTAAAGACGTGGTAGATAAGGTTCTGGTGCAGAAAGATACTTTTATGCTGTATGTAATAGCTATCAGCATAGTAGTAATCTTCATTATCCGTGGATTGTTCTTTTATGGGCAAAGCTATTTGATGAGCTGGGTAGGACAGAAGGTTGTTATTGATATACGCGGTGAAATTTTCCGCAAATTACAGCGTTTGAGCCTGGCCTTTTATGATAAAAATAAAACCGGTACCATTATGAGTTATGTTACCAATGACGTTGCCGCTTTGCAGACGGCAATGGTAGAAAAAGCTGTAGAGCTTGTAACGGAAGGGCTGGTTCTTATTGGCAGTATCGTAGCCATGCTGTGGTTGGACTGGAAACTGACACTGTTTACCTTCTGTACATTCCCGGTTGTTTTGTGGTTTATGGATTATTTCGGCAAGAAAATCCGTAAAAACGGCGGTGAAATTCAGGAGTGCACGGCAGAACTGACTTCCGTTTTGCAGGAAACCGTATCTTCGGCGCGGGTTATTAAATCTTTTGTGCGCGAAGACTACGAAATTGACAGATTTGATAACCAAAATAAAGAAAACTTTTATGCCAACATGAAAAATATCAAGCTGAACGCTCTGCTTACACCGACGGTTGAATTTGTAGCTGCCGTAGGCGTAACAGTTGTTATGTGGTACGGCGGGCGCAGCGTTATAGACGGCGATATTACGGCAGGTGCGCTGGTTGCGTTTTTGGTTTACGCAGTTAATATTGCAAACCCTATCAAGCGCCTTACAAAAGTTGCGGCAAGTATTCAAAAAGCGCTTGCTGCCGGCGACCGTGTTTTCGGCATACTTGATTTGCCGGAAGCCATTAAAGAAGCGCCAAATGCAAAGGTTTTGCCGCCTGTTAAAGGCAAAGTTGAATTTGATAACGTTAAATTTTCCTACAATCCGCAGGAAGAAGTTTTGGACGGCTTGTCCTTTACCGTTAACCCCGGTGAGGTAATTGCCATAGTCGGACCATCCGGCGCAGGCAAATCTACCATTGCCAGCCTGCTGCCCCGTTTTTATGATGTTACCGGCGGTGACATCCGTATTGACGGATACAGTATTAAAGATGTAACGCTTGATTCCCTGCGCGGGCAGGTTGGCATAGTGCCGCAGGAAACCATGCTTTTTAACGGCAGTGTTTACGATAACATTTTGTACGGCCGGCTTGATGCAACGCCTGACGAAGTAAAAGCCGCTGCCAAAGCAGCCAATGCCGATGAATTTATCAGCCAGCTGCCGCAGGGCTATGCAACTATGCTCGGCGACCGCGGCGTGAATATTTCCGGCGGCCAGCGTCAGCGCATTTCTATTGCCCGGGCAATACTTAAAAATCCGCGCATTTTAATTCTGGATGAAGCAACATCCGCACTTGATACAGAAAGCGAACGCGTTGTGCAGGATGCCCTTGACCGTTTGATGATAGGGCGTACGTCCTTTGTAATTGCGCACCGCCTTTCGACTATTAAAAATGCCGATAAGATTCTGGTGCTTGAACATGGCGCGCTTGTGGAAGCAGGCACGCATGATGAACTGATTGCCAAAAACGGGCTGTATGCCCATCTTTATCAAATCCAGTACCGCAGCAAGGAAACGAAATGAGGGTAGCCGATGTATATAATTTATAACTTACTGATGATTGGCGCATTTTTCCTCGTAATGCCGTATTTCATCTATCGTTCGATATGTGAAAAAGGCTTTACACGCAGGATGCGCCAGAGCCTTGGCGGTATCCGCGATGAAGAAATTGAAGCCGTTGCGCTTAAGGGCTGTATTTGGATTCACGGTGCGTCCGTTGGCGAAATTGTAGCAACCAGCCCGCTGGTAAAGGAAATCCGCAAGGCAATGCCGGAAATTCCGATTCTGGTTTCGGCAGTTACGGTTGGCGGTTATGATATGGCACGCCAGATTATTCCGGAAGCAGATGCCATTATTTATTTCCCGCTGGATTTGCCTTTTGTGTCGGAATCCGTTGTAAAACGAATCCGCCCGCGCATTTTTATGCCGGTAGAAACAGAACTGTGGCCTAATCTTCTGCGCGCGCTGCGTGAACGCAATATTCCGGTAATGATGGTTAACGGCCGTATTTCCGAAAAATCGGTAAAAACCTACCGCTATTTGTACGGCATTTGGGATGATATGCTGAATACTGTAAGCCGTTTCTGCATGCAGTCCAGCATTGACGCTGATTATATCCGCCATTTGGGCGCAGACCCCAGCAAAATTTATGTAACTGGCAACACCAAGTTTGACCAGACCTATGCAGAAGTTACGCAGGAGGATCTGGATAATTATAAAAAAGAACTGGGCATTGAAGGGGCGTATCCGGTTATTGTTGCCGGTTCTACGCATCCTACCGAAGAAAAAGCCATGCTGGAGGCTTTTAAAACCATTAAGGAAACTTATCCCGATGCGCGCCTTGTTATTGCTCCGCGCAAGCCGGAACGCACTAACGAAATTGTGCGCCTGGTTGGGCATTTCGGTTATGAAGTTGGGCTCCGTTCCAAGCTTTTGAAAATTGACGGCGTACGTCCGCAGTACCCGGTACTTTTGATTGATACCATCGGCGAACTGGGGCGCATTTATTCCGTCGGCGATGTGGTATTTGTGGGCGGTTCTTTAATTAACCACGGCGGCCATAACGTACTTGAACCTGCCGCTCATGCCAAACCTATTCTGGTTGGCCCGAGTATGCAGAACTTTAAAGATTCCTATTCGCTTTTGAGCAAGGTTGGCGCCTGCAAAATGGTGAGCGGTATACCCGAGCTTACCAAAGAACTGCTGGATATTATAAACGATGATAAACGCCGTGCCAAAATGGGCGCAGCGTCTTTGCAGGTTATTAAGGAAAACCGCGGCGCTGCTGTGCGCAGTATTGAATATCTTGAAGATTTGCTGCGCATTACTACCGTTCCGGCAACTATTATGTCGCGTTACCCGACCAATATCCGCAATCTTAATGATGAGGGCGGCATCAGCCTGCGCCATGCTGATTATATTATTCAGTATGTGTACCAGATGGTGCACGGCACGGAAACGCCTTTTATGGGCAGCGTGCTTTTAGTGGTGCTGCGTTTTTTCTCTTATTTGTACGAATTTGGCGTTTGCAGCAAATTGTGGCTGTATAACGTGGGCTTTTTTAAACAGACAAAACTTGATTGCTGCGTAATTTCCATCGGCAATATTACCGTTGGCGGCACGGGCAAAACTCCTACCGCGCAGAAAGTTGCGGCAATGATTAAAAGCATGGGCTATAATGTTGTTATCTTAAACCGCGGTTACCGCTCTCACTGGGATAAAGAGCTGGGCGTGGTAAGTGATGGCAAGAAGATTTTCATGACGGCCTATGAGGCGGGCGACGAAGCTTACCTGATGGCGAAAACCCTGCCCGGCATTCCCGTTATTATCGGTAAAAACCGTGCCGTTACCGGCCAGTTTGCCGTAGATAAAATGAAGGCCGAAGTAATTATTATGGACGACGGCTATCAGCACTGGCATTTGTACCGCGACCTTGATGTGGTGCTGGTAGATACTTACAATATGTTTGGCAACGGCTGTCTGCTGCCGCGCGGCACACTGCGCGAGCCGCTGAAGCATCTGGACAGGGCAGGTCTCTTTTTGCTCACCAAAACCGACCAGAGCTCGCAGTTCAGCCGTATTAACCTCCGCAAAAACCTTGCAAAATATAACGACCGTGCCCCGGTTATCGAAAGTATCCATCACCCGAAAAACTTTGTCGAAATTGCCGACTGGTACAAGGGCATTCATGAAAATACGCTGGAACTTTCCGAACTGGAGGGCAAAAAAGTTATGGTATTTTCCGCTATCGGCAACCCGTCCTCTTTCGAGCAGACTCTCGCCGGTATCGGGCTTGATATCCTTGAAGCAATCCGCTATCCTGACCATCACGATTACGGTATGCTGGAAATGCAGTACATCAGTGAGCGTGCGGCCAGTAAAGAAGCGGTGGCGCTTATTACAACCGGTAAAGACGCGGTTAAAATTCCGACTGAATTTATTTACTTCAACAGGGATTTGCCGCTGTACATATTAAACATGGATATTATGATTACCGAAGGGCAGGACTTGTTTGAAAAAGCTATTGTCAATGCCATTAAAAAGGAGACGAAGAAGTAATGAAGGTTTTATGTGTAATTCCGGCCCGCTATGCTTCCACCAGGCTGCCGGGCAAGCCGCTGGCGCTGATTGCCGGTAAGCCGATGATTCAGCATACTTATATGCGCGCCTGCGAAGCGGAAGAACCGGATGATGTAATTGTAGCAACGGACAACGAAAAAGTTTATGATACTGTTACCGGCTTCGGCGGCAAAGCCGTGATGACTTCGCCGGATCATCCGAGCGGAACTGACCGTCTGGCGGAAGTTGCCATGCAGTATCCTGATGTTGATGTAATTATTAACGTGCAGGGCGATGAGCCGATGATTGACCCGGATATTATTGACCGTCTGGCCAAAGCCTTTGAAGGCAATGACGATTTAAAAATGGCAACCATGAAGGTGCCGATGAAGGAAAGCGAATACAACGACCCGGCTGCTGTAAAAGTTGTAACGGATGACAACGGTTATGCGCTGTATTTTTCGCGCAGCCTGATTCCATATCCGCGCAACGAGATTGAAGAAATGCGCGTTTATAAACATGTTGGCGTTTATGCTTACCGCCGTGACTTTTTACTGCAGTACGCAGCGCTGGAACCTACCATGCTTGAAAAGGTGGAAGGGCTTGAACAGCTGCGCGCGCTGGAAAACGGCTATAAAATAAAAGTGCTTGAAAGCGATTTTCAGGGTATCGGCATTGATACTCCCGAAGATTTGGAAGCAATCAACAAGCTCTTTGCGGCAAAAAACAATAAATAACTAAAAAATAACTATCAGTAAATAAAGGAGGCAGACATGAATATAGTAACAGTTGGCAATTATAAAGTTGGGCAGGGCTGCCCCATGCTGCTTATGGCAGGCCCCTGCGTACTGGAAGGCTATGAACGCAGCCTGATGATTGGCCAGCGTGCCAAAGCCATTGCAGATAAACTCGGCATGCCCTATGTTTTTAAGGCATCTTTCGATAAAGCAAACCGTTCTTCCTATAATTCTTTCCGCGGGCCAGGATTAAAAGAAGGTTTGGCCATTCTGGCACAGATTAAAAAAGATTTGGGCGTACCCATTGTAACGGATATTCACGAACCAGCGCAGGCAGAACCAGTGGCGGAAGTTGCCGATATTTTGCAGATTCCGGCATTTTTGTGCCGCCAGACTGACCTTGTTTATCAGGCTGCAAAAACCGGCAGAACCGTTAACGTAAAAAAAGGCCAGTTCCTTGCCCCGTGGGATATGAAAAACGTTATCAAAAAAATTGAAGAAGCCGGCAACCACAACATTATGCTTACAGAGCGCGGCGCAAGTTTCGGCTATAATACTCTGGTTACGGATATGCGCGGGCTTGCCATTATGCGCGAACTCGGTTACCCGGTTGTAATGGACGCTACCCACAGCGTGCAGATTCCCGGCGGGCAGGGTACTTCCTCCGGCGGCCAGAGCCAGTATGTGCCGCATATGGCAAGGGCGGCTGCCGCAGTAGGCATCGACGCTTTGTTCCTTGAAGTACACGATAACCCGGATGAAGCTCTTTCGGACGGGCCGAATATGGTAAAACTGGATAATTTGGAAGCACTCTTGAAAGACGTGCTGGCCATAGATAAAATTGTACGCGGCTGATTGGCTGCCTGCGTTTAAAGGAGTGATTTCCTGATGGAAGATGTAATGCTGGAACAGGCGCGGCAGGTTCTGCGTATGGAAGCGGAAGCCGTGCTGGAACAGGTTGAACGCATAGACGAACATTTTAAAGCAGCGGTTGAAATGATTATGGCCTGCCCCGGCCGCACCGTTATTACCGGCATGGGCAAATCGGGCATTATCGGGCGCAAAATGGCAGCAACGCTTGCCAGCACCGGTACGCCTTCTTTTTACCTGCACCCGGCAGAAGGCATTCACGGTGACCTGGGCATGGTAACCGAAGGCGACGTTGTTATTGCGCTTTCCAACAGCGGTGAAACCGGCGAAGTGCTGCACATACTGCCTTCGCTGCGCAGAATAGGTGCCAAATTAATTGCCATGGTGGGCAATCCCAATTCTACTTTGGCAAAAAATTCCGATATTGTTTTAAATGTCGGTGTTACGAGAGAAGCCTGCCCGCTCGGGCTTGCGCCTACTTCAAGCACAACCGCGGCGCTTGCTTACGGCGATGCGCTGGCACTGGCGCTGCTTTCAAAACGCAAATTTACGGCCAGCCAGTTTGCGGTATTCCATCCGGGAGGCTCTCTGGGGCGCAAATTGCTTCTTACTGTTGAAGATATTATGCACAGCGGCACGGAAAACCCGCTTGTTAAAGCGGATATCAGCGTGCAGGACGCACTTTTTGTTATTACCGACAAGGGCCTTGGCGCTGTTTCCGTTGTTGATGATGACAACAAAATGCTGGGCGTGCTGACAGACGGCGATATCCGCCGCGGGCTCAGCAAAGGCGTGGACTTTTTAAAACGCCCGGTAACGGAACTTATGACGGCCAGCCCGAAAACCATTACCAAAGAAAAACTGGCTGCACAGGCTTTGCATATCATGGAAAGCAACCGCCCGAAACCGATTACGGTACTGCCGGTTGTAGATGCTGAAAACCATGTTATCGGGCTTTTGCATATGACTGACCTTGTACGTCAGGGCGTGGTATAATGGAAAGAAACGTAAAAAATGTCTCCAAAATAAAACTGCTGGCCCTTGATGTGGACGGCGTGCTGACGGACGGCAGCCTGAATATCGGCGCTGAGGGCGAACTTTTTAAAGCCTTCAACGCGCGCGACGGGCTTGGGCTGAGCTGCCTTCTGCGCAGTGGTGTGCGTGTGGCTATTATTACCGGCCGCAAAAGCGCCATTATTCACCGCCGGGCTGAAGAACTGGGCATTACAGAGCTTTATGAAGGCATTAAAGATAAAAGGAAAATACTGGCAGACCTTGCCGCGGCAGGAGGGCTTGGACAGGATGAAATTGCCTATATGGGCGACGATTTAAACGACCTGCCTGCGCTTTTATATGCCGGGCTTGCCTGTGCCCCGGCAGACGCTGTGCCGGAGGTAATTTCTGCCAGCAGCTTTGTTGCCGCAAATAATGGCGGGCGTGGGGCGGTGCGCGAAGTGGCCGAACTTATTTTAAAGGCACATGGCAAATGGAATGAAATTGTAAATGCTTATATGAAGCAGGGACAGGGAGATTCACAATAATGTGGCTTTACTATTTATTAAAAAGCATGAGCTGGATAATCAGCCACCTGCCCTATAAGCTGGTTGTAAAAATCGGCCTGGGGCTTGGCAGGCTTTATTACATAATTGCAAAAAAACAGCGCATAAGGGCGGAAGAAACAATAAAAGAACGCCTTGGCTATTCGGACGAACAGGCCAAAGCAACCATCCGCAGCCTGTTTATCAAGCTGGGCGCAACTTTTATGGAAATTATGTATATGCCGGCATTAAATAAAAACAATATCCGCGGGCTGGTAACCTTTGACCGCCCCGATGTTTTATGGGAAGCACTCGGCGAAGGCAAAGGCGTTGTAATGCTGGCCTGCCATATGGATAACTGGGAATGGCTGGGTGCGGCGCTGGCGTTGTCGGGCTTTCCGCTAAGCGCGGTGGAAAAACCGCAGCCGAACCATATTTACAGCGATTTTATGAACGAATTGCGCAAGGGCGTAGGGCAGGAAATTTTTTCGCGCGGTACCAGTGAAATTCTGGGCTGTGCCCGCGCCATGAAGAAAAAACGCATGCTGGGGCTTATTGCCGACCAGGACGGCGGCTATGACGGCATTTTTGTTCCGTTCCTCGGCAAAATGGCTTCAACGCCGACCGGGCCTGCTTATTTTTCCAGAAAGTTTAACGCGCCGATTGTGCCGATATTTATTGTGCGCAAGGAAGGCAATTACGGGCATCTGGCGATTGTTAAAGACCCCATTTACTACGAAGACACCGGCGACCGCAAGGCCGATGATTATAACGTAACTTTGAAAATGACGCAGATTGTTGAAGAAGTTATAAAAGAATACCCGGATAACTGGCTGTGGTTCCAGCACCGTTGGAATACCCCGTACACACCGCCGGAAGAAAAGGAGCTGAAGCAAGGTGAAAAATAAGGGGCTTTTGCTGATTGCAGGCGGCATTGCCATAGCAGCAGCAATAATTGCCTGGCTGATGTTTGGCGGCGAGGCGCCGAAGAACCCGGAAAATACCGCTTCCAATGCGGTAAGCGCAGTAGTTAAAAACACTACTGTCAGCCGCGAGCAGGACGGCAGACGCCTGTGGGAGTTTTCGGTTGAAGCGCTGGAAAGCATTTCCGGCAGCGGCGAAGCTGTAATGAAAGGCGTTAAGGGCAAAATTTACCGCGAGGATGGTTCTGTAATTGACGTTACGGCCGGCGGCGGCAAAATTAATAACGACGATAAGAACTTTGCTCTCGACCGCGGCGTAAAAGCAACGCTTTCTACCGGCGGGGAGATAACTGCCGAAGAAATCAGCTGGAACCAGAAGGACGATATTATTACGGCAACGGGCAAAGTAAAGGTTGTTAAAGATGAACATACGGCTTTGGCCGATAAAATTGTTACCAGCAGTAAATTTGACCATTTTAAATTAAGCGGACATGCCGAAGTACAGAAAGGGGAACTGTAATGATGAAAATAAAATCAGTAGCAGCGCTGGCAGCGGCTTTTATGCTGTTAGGTTCATCTGCTTTATATGTGCCGGCATTTGCGGCTCAGGGCAGCGGTTTTAATGTTAAAGCCGACGAAATTGAATATGATATGACCAGCGGCAACGGTACTGCCAAAGGCAATGTGGTAATTTTGCATGACGGCGGCAAGGCTACGGCCGCAGCTGCGGAATTTAACAGCAAAACCATGAGCGGCAAACTTACCGGCGGCGTTGTTGCCGATAAAGACGATGCCCATATTACCTGCGCAACCTTTGTAATGCATAATGAAGATTTTGTTTCCGCAGTAGGCGAAGCATCCGTTACCAAAGAAGATAAAACGCTTACGGCAGAGCAGATTGACTATCACAGCGACGCCGAATACGCTGAAACCATCGGCTCCTGGGGCCAGTTAACTTCTACCGACGGCAGCGTGCTTACGGCAGCGCAGATTACCTATAACGGCAAAACCGGCCTTGCAGAAGCTACCGGCAATGTCGATATCGTAAGCCCGCCGCGTAATTTAACCGCAAAGGCAGATAAAGCAATTTACGACACCAATAACGACGGCAAAGTAGAGCTTATCGGCAACGCTACCGCAACGCAGGACGGCAATACCGTTTCCGGCAACCGCCTGATTATGAATAACGCGGGCAATGCCGCAGCAGGGCAGCGTGCCGAAGCATTTGGCAATATTAAGATTGTGTATGTTCCCGAAAAGCAGCCCGCACAGGCTGAGGCAGATACTGCCGCAGCAGGCAGCGAAGGAACGCAGACAGAAGCTGCAGCCCAGAACGCAGCAGCAGAAACCACCGGACAAGTGGAGGCAGCATAGTGGTAATTGAAACAGCTAATCTTGTAAAAGAATATGCGGACAGACGCGTTGTAAACAATGTCAGCATTCGTGTGGAGCAGGGCAGCATTGTTGGTTTGCTCGGCCCTAACGGCGCCGGTAAAACTACTACCTTTTATATGATAGTAGGCATCATCAAGCCGGATTCCGGCACGGTAACGCTGGACGGACAGGATATTTCCGGCCTGCCGATGTATATGCGCGCGCGCGCCGGTATCGGTTATCTGCCGCAGGAGGCTTCCATTTTCCGTAAGATGACGGTGGAAGAAAATATTCTTGCCATATTGGAAGCCAACAATGTGCCGGAAAAATCGCGCTATGAAAAAATGAACGCGCTGGTTGAAGAATTTCATATCGATCATATCCGCAAAAACAAAGGCACGGAACTTTCAGGCGGTGAACGCCGCCGCGTGGAAATTGCCCGCGCTTTGGCAACAGACCCGGCATTTATTCTGCTGGATGAGCCTTTTGCCGGTATCGACCCGATTGCCGTTGCCGATATTCAGAATATGATTGCCCATCTTGCACAGCGCGGCATCGGCATTCTGATTACCGACCATAACGTGCGCGAAACGCTGAGCATTGTTGATAAAGCATACATTCTTGCCAATGGTGAAATACTGCTGCACGGCGACAGCGAGACCATTGCCAACGACCCGGTAGCGCGCAAATACTACCTTGGTGAAAACTTTAGCATGTAGGGGGGAAGAAGATGCGTTTACGTTTGTTAGACAGATATGTACTGAGCGAATTGCTGTATCCGTTCATCTTCGGTATAGCCTCCTTCTCAAGTATTTTTATCGCCAGTTCCATGCTTTACCGCATTACGCAGTACATGACAAAATACGGTGCCAGCTGGGACAGCGTGGCATGGTTGTTCTTTTACAGCCTGCCGGAAGTAATTAACTACACTTTCCCGATGTCGATGCTTCTGGCATCGCTTATGGCATTCGGCAAATTGTCCGGTTCAAGCGAAATTATCGCCATGAAATCCGGCGGCATCAGCTATTACCGCATTGTGGCTCCGGTGCTGATAGTGGCGTTTATTGTCAGCATGTTCTCGGTTGTATGGGCCGAAAAAGTTGTGCCTGCTTCCAAAGTGCAGTACACACGCGTCTTGGAATACCAGATTAAAAAGAACACCAAGCCGAAAACGCAGGACAATGTTATCATTAAAACCATGAGCGGCGACACGCAGCGTTTAACCTACGCCCGCCGCTTTGAAGAAGAATCCGGCAGAATGATGGATATTACCATCGAGGAATTTGACAACCACAAACTGGCACGCATTCAGACTGCCAAAGAAGGCCGTTGGGAAAACGGTTCCTGGCGTTTGATTGACGGTACGGTGTATTCCGTGCATGATGAAGCAGGACTGCAAAGCACTGCAAAATTTGATGAGCAGATAATTCCTCTGGACATTGCCCCGGAACAAATTTCCTGGGAACAGAAAGAGCCGGAAGAAATGACCATCCGCGAACTGCGTGAATACATACATATGCTGGAAATGCAGGACCAGCCGACCGCGCGTCACTGGTGCGAAATTTACATGCGTATCTTTATACCTATGGCCAGCTTCTTCTTTGCCATGATAGGCGCGCCGCTGGGAACACAGAAACAGCGCACAAGTTCGTCCATCGGCCTGGGGCTGAGCATTATAGTTATTTTTATTTACTACGCGATTATGACCTTTACAACGGGCCTTGGCAAAGGCGGGGCAATGAATCCTTTTCTGGCCTGCGCACTGCCGAACATTATTTGCCTGATGGTAGGTATTTATCTTTTACGGCAGAAAAATGCGTAAAAGCAATGGGGTGAGTTTATGTTTGGGTTGCGCCTGATAATTATTTTGGCTGTTGTCGGCGGCCTGATTGCATTTATTGGCGATAAACTGGGCAGTAAAATAGGTAAGAAAAAATTGTCTGTTTTCGGGCTGAGGCCGTACTATACCTCGGTGCTGATGACGGTAATTACCGGCGTGCTGATTGCGGCTACGATCATTATCGTTATGGCAATATCTTCGGACAGTGCCAGGACGGCAATGTTCGGCATGGAACGCCTGCAGGACGAACTGAGCAGCCTGAACAGGGAAAAGGCCATAGCGGCGGAAGAAATGGATAAAGCCCGTGCCGCCCTTGCTGACCGCAACAAGGAAATACAGGACCTTGACGGAGAAATTGAGGCTATTAATGCCGAAAAAGCACATCTTCAGAATGAGGTTAACAGCAGCCGCCAAGAGCTTGGGCGTGCCCGTGCGGAAGTAAACAGCCTTTCGGAATCGAAGGCAACGCTTGAAAAAGAAGTTAATTCGCTGGAGGCTACTACCGAACGCCTGCGCCGCGGCATTGTTGCCATGCGTGAGGGCGATGTTGTATACCGCAGCGGCGAAGTAATTTATGCAGGCGTTTTAAGCAGCAAGCTTGCCGATGCCGAAAACGCCAAACAGCTTGAAATGTTCCTGAGCGCGGCTAACGAAGCGGCCATGCAGCGCATGGGTATCCGCAGTGAAGAACCGGTAGGCGTTTTATGGCTGCCTAACGAACTTATCCAGGCGGCTTTAAAAGAAATTCAGGCGGCAGACGGCAATGTGTTTGTAAGGCTGCGCGCCGTGGCAAACATTATAGCCGGTGAGCCTGCAATCTGCACTATTGAACTGGTGCATAACGAATGTGTATATAAAAACAACGAGCTGATTTACAGCAAAGTTATAGATGTAAGCGGCATTAAATACGGTTTGGACCGTGAAATTTTAATGTTCCTCAATTCCGTTAACCATACGGCTGTAAGCGCCGGCGTAATGCCCGACCCGCTTACCGGCAAGGTAGGCAACCTTGACGCTGGAACTATGGTGCAGACCGGCGAAAAAATGGCGGCGCTTGGCGGCAAAGTTATGCTTAAGGCGTATGCCCGCGGCGATATTTATACCTCCGGCCCGGTGCTGCTGCGTTTAGAGGTTGAAGATGCTGAATAACGGTTTTTTGCTTGGCATAGACCCCGGCAGCTTTAAAACCGGCGTGGCGCAGGTAACGCCGCAGGGCGAAGTTTTAAACGCAGAATGGGTGGAAACAAAAAAACTTACGGAAGCACTGAACCTGCTTTGCAGCGGCAAAGGGCTGCCGCAGGCGGTAATTATCGGCAACGGTACCAATACGCAGCCGGTGCATAAAGTTCTGGCGCAGATTTTTACTGCCGTGCCGGTAATAGAAATTGACGAAAAACACAGTACGGAACAGGCACGCACTTTGTACTGGCAGCTTAACAAGCCGCACGGCTGGCGTGCGCTGCTGCCGGAAGGTTTGCGTGTGCCGCCGGAACCGCTGGACGGTTATGCAGCGGCGGTGCTTGTAAAAAGATATCTGGAGCAAAATAAGAGCAGGGATTAATGCCCTGCTTTTTTTGCAGGTATTTTGCCCTGCGGCAGCGAATAATGCAGGCAGAATTATTTTGTTGGTGATCTTATGAAACGGCTTATAAATTTATTTTTTGTAATCATGCTGTGCTGCGCAGCCTTTTTGGCAGAGGCCGCGCCGGTACAGATAGATATTTACAGCGTTAACGATTTGCACGGCAGGCTGCGTGCCGCAGAAAATGCGCCCGGCGCTGCGCGTTTGGTTGCTGCGCTTAATTTACTTAAGGCAGCTAACCCCAAAGGCACGCTTATTGTTGGCGGCGGTGATATGTTGTCCGGCAGCATCGACGCAGACAGCTTTGACGGCTTGAACGCTGTGGAAGCCATGAATATTATGGGGTTTGCCGCAAATTGTGCAGGCAACCATGCTTTCGATTATAATTTCCCGGCTATTGTGCGTCAGGCCAAAGCCGCTGATTTTCCGCTTCTGGCGGCTAATATTACAGATGCAAACGGCAATATTCCCGCACCGTTTGCGCCGTATGCCGTTGTTAAACGCAATGGCATAAAAACAGGCATTATAGGCGTGCTTGAAGGGCAGGCGTTTAAAAAAGTAAAGCCTGACCGTGTGGCAGGGCTGAAACTTACCTCTCCGGCAGAAGCGGCAAATAAATATGCCGCGCAACTCCGCAGAAACGGAGTGCAGGTAGTTGTGCTTTTGGCGCATATCGGCGGGAAGATGGAAAACGGCATGCTGACAGGCGCAATAGTGCCGGTGCTGGATAACCTGAAAGGCATTGACGCTGTGGCGTCAGGCGACAGCCATACCGTGTTTGTCTGCTCTTATAAGGGCATTCCGGCAGTGCAGGCAGGTGAATACGGCAGGCAAATAGGGCATATAAAACTGTTTTATGATGCTGATACCGGTAAAATTACACAGGCTGAGGCCAATGTTTATGAAACCGACGCTTTAACGCAAGAACGCGACAGCAAAGCAGCAGCGTTTTTGCAGCCGTATTTTGAACGCGTTGATGCCGTTTACAGCAAGGTGCTGGCTTATAATACGCAGTATCTGGCTAACGAAAAGTACGGTGAATCGCCGCTTGCCGATTATTTTATGGATTTAATTAACTGCGAACTGCAAACGGATATAACTCTTTATAACGGCGGGGCAATTCGCGCCAACCTGCCTGCGGGCAATGTTACGCTGAGAGAGCTGAAACAGATTTTCCCGTTCAACAATACTTTATATGTTGTGCGGCTGCGCGGCAGCGATATTTTAAAGGCTTTGGAGCACGGACTGAGCAGTAAAGAAATTGGCAGGGTGCGTTTTGCCGGGCTTACCGTAACGGCAGATTTAACTGCGCCGGAAGGCGGAAGGTTAATATCTGCGCAGTTGGCAGACGGCAGCATGCTGAACCCTGAGAGATATTACAGCGTTGCTGTTAATGATTTTCTGCTTTCCGGCGGGGACGGTTATACATCTGTAAAAGGGGCGGAAATTATCCGCGAAAGCGGCAAGGACCTTGATGTTTTAAGCACGGCGCTGAAAAAGGCAGGGCAAATAAATTTTGATTATAATAATAAGCGTTTGATTTTAAAGTAACGGGAGGTTAATATGGAAAATTTAAGCACTATAACTTGCGGAACTTTTTTGGAAGAACTGGCGTCAAAAGCGCCGACACCGGGCGGCGGTGCGGCTTCGGCACTTTGCGGGGCTGTTGCGGCGGCGCTTACGGCCATGCTTGCCAATTTAACTGTGGGTAAAGCAGGCAGCGAAGAAAATGAGCAGCAAACTGCACAGATTATTGCCGCTGCCGGTAAACTGCGCGAAGAATTGACGGCGCTTGCAGATGATGATGCGGCTGTATTCGGCAAATTTATGGCGGCGTATAAAATGCCCAAAACAACGGATGAAGAAAAAGCGCTGCGTACGGCTGCAATACAGCAGGCTGCTGTTGCGGCGGCTGATGTTCCCATGCAGATTGCCGAAAAAAGCATGGAGGTACTGCTCTTGGCCCGCAGAATTATTGTAACCGGCAACCCCAATGCCATCAGCGACGGAACGGTATCGGCCATTGTGGCAAGGGCAGCGCTGCGCAGTGCGTTGTATAACGTAAAAATTAACCTTGGGCTTATTAAAGACGCCGCTTATGTGGAGCAGGCAGCGGCCAAAATGCAGACGCTGGAGGCCAAAGCGCTGGAAACGGAAGCCTTTGTGCTGGCGCGCACGGATGAAATTTTAAAGTAATGACGCTTGACTGATAAGCATATTTATCATATAATAAAAAATTAGCAGGGAGAGGTGGTCGAGTGGTTTAAGGCTCTGGTCTTGAAAACCAGCGAGGTGCAAGCCTCCGTGGGTTCGAATCCCACCCTCTCCGCCACGATTTTACCGCGCCTTTTCAGGCGCGTTTTTTATTATGGGAGCGCTATGCTTTATTTTGAATACGGCGAAAAAGAACTTAATTATTTAAAAAAGAAAGACAAGCGTCTGGCTGCTGTTATAGAAAAAGCGGGGATTATTCAAAGAGAATTATACCCCGATATTTTCGTGTCGCTTGTTAATTCCATTGCGGGGCAGCAAATATCGCGCCACGCCAAAGCAAGCGTATGGCGGCGCTTTACGGAATTGCTTGGCGGTGTTGTTACGCCGCAGGCTATTGACGCAGTAACGGAGGAACAGCTTCGCAGTTGCGGCCTATCTGGGCGCAAGGCCGTGTATATTAAACGACTGGCGCAAAAAGTGCTTAATGGCGAAATTGATTTTGGCGCTTTTGCGGATATGGGTGATGAAGAAGTTATTGCAGAACTGATAAAACTGGATGGCATTGGCAAATGGACGGCGGAGATGCAGCTGATTTTTTCGCTGGGGCGCAAAAATATATTGAGTTTTGGCGATGCTGCCATTCAGAACGGGCTTAAAAGGCTGTACGGGCATAAAAAAATAACCCCGGCGCTGGCAGAAAAGTACCATAAACGTTACAGCCCGTATGCTTCGGTAGCCAGTTTTTACCTGTGGGCGCTGTCCAACGGCGATGTGGAATACGAGCGGCCGTGCAGAAACGCAGAAAAAATTTAAAATTGTTGCTTTAAATACTTGCCAAACAGCAAAACATAGTGTATACTAATTAAGTAAGTCAATTGGAGTGGTACTCAAGTGGCTGAAGAGGACGGTTTGCTAAATCGTTAGGGGGGGCAACTCCCGCCAGGGTTCAAATCCCTGCCACTCCGCCAAATTCAAGGGTTCAGAGCCTTCGAGAGAAAATCTCGAAGGCTCTTTTTTGTTTAGGGCAGGCAATAAGGCAGGCAACTATTATAATTAATAAATTAAAGGTGTTACATTTTTTGAAAAATTGCGGTTGTGAGATTTATTTATTCTTCTTTTATAATTAAATCCGAAAATAATTTTATTATTTTCGGATTCTAATTTTTATTTTAAGGAGGAATTATTATGAAAGAATTCACAACTGAATTACAGGCTTTAATGTCACGTTTGGAGAGTATGAAAGGTGATGTAAATGCGCAAACAAAAATAGGCGAAAAATTATTGCCTATTGAACGTACAGGCATCCGTTATGATTCATCTGGAGCCGTTGTTAAGTATTTTGAATCCCCGGATTTAACTTGTTTAAACCAAGAAATTTATAAGTGGCGCTCCAATACACCTGTTGTAATTGCCGCCGGAACGGGAGCCGGAAAAACTACGTGGGTATTGGATGTGCTTTTGAAAAAGGTTGCTAATGCTAAAAAGAAAATGCTGTATTTGACTAATCGTGCAGCGCTTAATGAACAGATTAAACGTAAGCTTATCGAGAACGTCAAAGAATACATGCCTCTTGCTCAATATAATTTATTAGAAAAGCAGTTGATAAATGCACTTCAGAATAACGATAATGGTGTTTGTGAAATGGGTCCTGTAGTGGTAATGACATTGCAGGCATATTATAAAGCCGATAAGGAAAGCGATATGTTTGAGGATATTTCTACCGTTGTTGTTGATGAAGCGCACTATTTTATGAGCGATGCTATCTTTAATCTCAATACTGCTGCATGTTTTAAATCGATTTTTAATAGATTCACTCAAGCAGTTAAATTATTTGTAACAGCAACTCCAGATAACATTTTGCCGGAAATTATAAAAAAAGGATACAATGCTATTCCTGGTAATTTGGTGTGGTCTTGGAGCAATGCTGGATATTATCTGCCGTATGCGTTTGATATTAGAGGGTGTAATACAATTTATAATGTAACATGGAACGAATATCTTAACGAATATAGTTATGAGTGCGGATATGCAAACCTTGGAACTTTGGTTTATATTTTTTCTGACAACGGTAAAAGTTATAAAATGAAAGCCCTGGATGATGTTGGGAATATAGCAAAATCATTGGAACCGTTGATTAAAAAAATCAAGGATACTAAAGATGGTAAGGCGATTTTGTTCATTGACAATAAAACAATCGGAAGGAAGATTGCAGATGAATTTGGAAAAGATGCGCTGTTCATTAGTGCTGAAACAAAATATGAAGGAGAAAATAGTGATGCGTATGTAGCGTATAAGCGATTATTAATAAATGAAAAATTCGCTGCTCATAAAGTTTTAATATGTACCTCTGCCTTAGACAATGGCATCAATATTGAAGATGCTGATGTAGGAATAATTTTTATTGACGCGGACGATAAAGTTAAGTTTCAACAAATGCTTGGGCGTATTAGGTTTCCAAGAGCAAAGGGTAAGAGCTACGAGCCAGAGGTCTGGTTTATAAATTATGGGCGCGAGCATTTCTGCCAAAAGCTGAAACAAGCCAAGGAACAGTTAAAAGAACTTGTGGAATTAGATAAACTGGAAGATATGGAGGAAAAGAGGATTTACTTTAACTGGTGTCTGAAAAAGGAACGAACTTTTCCGATGCAGATAGGATTAAAAGTAAATGGCGATATAGCTTATAACATTTTTGCTATTTACGAGTTAAAACGCATGGTACAATATTACGGGGATGTGATAGCTCGAATTGATGGAAAAGTCAATACTGAAGCATTGGATATATTTGATTATAGAAAATTTTTAGTAGAACACTACAAGAGCAATTTGATGTTAAAGTATCCTTGCGTACGTGCTAAACAATATTCTGTCAAAGCATCATGTCAAGTTATTAACGATATGGTCAAAATGTGCGCTCAACTTAAATTTGAGAATTTAGTAGAAAATTTTAAGAAAAAAATATTGCCAGTATTAACCGGGAAAAATGTATTTTGTGATTATGTTGCTTCATGGTTTTGGCGGCGTTATGAAATAGATAAACTGGAGAACGATAATACCGATAGGAAAGAATTAGAAAAGTATTTAGAAAGCATAGCAGAAGTAACTATGAAAAAAAGCGAGCAAGAGGAATTTTGCACCAAATTGAATAATTTTATTAATAAAATTACAGGAGGTAGTGTCAACAAGATAAAACAACTAAATAAGTTGAATGAATGGTTGAAAGAGCAAAATTTTGAATTTAAGATAACATCAAAGCAGATTGATACCACTGAAGGGCAACGACCTACGGTTTGGATAGTACAAAAAACGAACAATAACTTTGGCGGGTAGTACTAAGGCGCGCCTTAATACAAAATTAGCAACTAGAAATTTTTTCAAGTATATATAATGTGCTGTCAAAATTATTAGAAACTAAATTTTCTTTACTTCTCTATAAACCACTTGCCGTCTTCATCAAAAATCTTATACTCACGTCCTTTAATCCGGCAGATGTAACGTATGCCTATGCCGCCGCACTTGGTTGCGGCGGCTTTTCTTATATCCAGCACACGGTCAATATCAAAGCAGCGCCCATCATCCCAAATTATGGTTTTAGGTAAGGCAAGCCCGTCCTTACGGTGTTCAACAATTATGTCCAGTTCTATTCGTGGCATTTTCAGCACCTTCTTATCTAAAATATGATACCGGGTGTATGGTATGGTCTTCTTTGGGGTTAAAGCCAGTCAGATTCCGGTCTAACAGGCTTGACGCACGCAGTATGGAATCATGCCCAAATCGTTTGCGCAGGCCATCTATTGTACGGGCTAAATTTTCAGCAGCTAAATTTCTGCTCTCATCTTCAAATAGAGAAAGTTCAATCAATGTATCTGCCGTTACTAAATTAATGCCCCTCAGTGCAACGGCTCTCACCGGATAAAACCAGCGGTAATTATCCCTGAAAAGTTGCATAGCTGCTGCTATAATATCGCTGCTTAAAAAAGTAGGCCGGCTTATTTTTTGCTGCCGTGTCATGTAATACAGGTTCTTGTCCCTTATCTGTATTTCAACGCCGGTGCATTTTAAATTATAATCCCTTAGTCTTGACGCTACCGATTCAGCAAGTACTGTAAAAACAAGCTGTACATCTTCATCAGCAGTTAAATCCCTTGGGCAGGTAATTCCATTGCCAACAGACTTTACAGCGGCTTCCTGCCCAAGTAAACGCACAGGAGCAGTATCTAAACCGTTTGCAAAAAGCCAAAGTACCTCGCCCCATTTGCCGAGTTTACGGCACAAAACATCTTTAGGGCATTTGGCAATGCCGCCGATAGTTGTAATGCCGATACTTGTTAACTTACGGCTTGTTGCTTTGCCCACATACAATAAGTCTGAAGCAGGAAGTGGCCATACCAAAGACTTAAAATTATCCGGCATAATATCTGTAATAGCGTCAGGTTTCTTATAGTCTGAGCCTAATTTCGCAAAAATCTTATTGAAAGAAACGCCGATACTTACGGTAATACCGAGTTCATCTTTTACACGCTTGCGTATTAGTTCTGCTATATCATGCGCATTGCCAAAAAGAGATAATGAGCCTGTAACATCCGCCCAGTTTTCATCCAAACCGAACGCTTCAATCTGGTCTGTATAATCATATAGTATGCCTCTGGCAAGCCGGGAGAATTTCAGATATTTGGCAAAATCAGGCGGTACGGTAACAAGCTTCGGCGCTTTCTGCTTGGCTTCCCAGATTGCTTCGCCGGTTTTAACGCCCAACTGTTTGGCTATCATATTTTTAGCCAGTATAATGCCGTGCCTGTTAAGCGGGTCGCCTGCAACGGCAACGGGCAGATGCCGGATTTCAGGACGGTACAGGCACTCGACCGAAGCATAAAAGTTATTCATATCGACATGAAGAATAGAGCGCATAATAAGACCTCAAATACAAAAGTTAATACAAACGTAAGTTCGTTATAATTATAACACCATTACAAATCGAAGGCAATAACAAAAATGGTGTACGACAAATAATTAAAGGCAGCACATTGAAATGCTGCCTTTAATTATTTTAAAAATGCTTTTGAACGTACATATTCTATTACTGATTCTTTGGGAATCTTCCAGCGGCCTTTTAAACGGAAGCATTTAAGTTCACCATTGCGTAATAAATCATAGGCAGCGTTTTTGCCAACGCCAAGTATCTCCATAAGGTCATCTACGCTTAGCATGTCATTGTATTCGTCAAACATCGTTAAACCACACCTTTCAAGGTTTTATTATATTTATTATTACCATGTTATGGGTGTATTAAGAGATTAAATTTAAAACAGCTATAACATACAGTAAAACTGGCTAACGCAGATTAATCTGAAAGGTGCCTGTATCAATTACGTTGGTTAACAACAGACCTTGCATAAGTTTTGATGTCATCGATATGCAGAAGATAAATCCTACCGTATATCCCGTATGGGATTTTGCCGTTTTTAATTAGTTTATAGATTTTGGCAGAACTGCAATTAAGAATACAAGCTGCCTCGTTAACGGTATAAAGAAGTTTAGTCATTGTAATTACCTCCTTAAGGTTAATTACAATGATGTTAATACCCAAAAAGATTAAACGAACTTTATCAAGTTTAACCGTTGTTAAAAAATAAAAGAACATAACATAGAAGTAATGGGTAAAGGCTATTATATATATTCTACTTATTATTAAAGGAGCAAAGAGAAAAGTGTATAAAAGAAGCATAGAATGAATGCGTAAGGCAAGCATGAATCCGATGACTGTATGAGAGATGAAAAGTTAAAAGGCCAAAGGCCTTTTATAACAAGATACGGAAATGTATTACAAACTTCATAATCCAGGAGGCAAATAGTAATGGAAAAATTAAAAAATTTATATACTAAAATTAGTGACAACAAAGATACATCGAAGTGCAGAAACCATAACAATCAGAAAAATGAAAAGCTGGTTACGGTACGCTTCAGTAAAACAGAATACGAAAAGCTGGAAGGCAAAGCTGTAGCAGCAGGGATAAGCAAATCAGAGTTTATCAGGAAGGCTGTAATGGGAGCTGAAATTAAAGAGCTTAGCCTTATACAAAAACTGATACCTGTAATTGCAGAATGTGATAATGAAATAAACCGCTTACACCAGAGCAGCAGTGATAATGCAGGGCTTCAGGAAGAAGCACAAAGCTGCCGGAGCATGATTAACCATATTAAAAATAAGATTATGAAAACACTGGAGTGATAAGATATGGCAGTAATGACACTTATACAAAATAACAATCTTAAAAACCTGCTGAAATACATAAATAACAATGTGAGGCATGACGGTAAAGTGCTGTATTACAATGGTATTGGGTTAGACCCGGAACACGCAATACGGGACATGGAGCTTTGTAAACGTGCCTACGATAAAACAGGAGGCACGCAGGTCAAGCATATAGTAGTATCACTGGAGGCCGGAGAAGAAGATAGACTGACTGATGAAGAAATATGCAGTTTTGCAGACAGGACTGCTGATATAATATATGATAATACAGGCTGCCAGATAGCTTACGCCGTGCATGGCAATACAGATAATCTGCACATTCACTACGCAGTAAATTCCGTGCAGATAAATAACGGAAAGAAAATAGATATAGGTAGAAACTCGACCATTAAGATGACTGCTGAGATAAATTGCCTTTTGGAAGAATATGGGCTGAATACGATTGGCAGCAGACAGTTTAATGAGAGTAAAAAATAGCTCTAAGCGCAGTAAAGCGCTTAGAGCGTTTATTTTTTATACGAAAAAACAACGGCACCATCAATGCGGTGCCGTTGTTTAGTTTGCTTTAGCGGAATTTCGGGAGGTTTTCCGCGCTATAAATTATTTAAAAAGTATACGTTGCCTGTACGTTAAAACTGCCGCCCTGCCGTTCTCCTGTATAGCCGCGCATATTAAGGTCAAAGCTCCACGGGCTGTCGGGCGTGGGCTGGTAGTTAAAGCCAACTTCTGCCATTACGCTGCTGCCCTGCAAGCTTTGCGTGGGCGCTTTAAGCCCTTGCGCAGTCATGTCAGCGTCGCCGTTAAATTCATATTCATAAGCTAAGCCATAGTAAGTGCTGAACTTGTTTTCCTTATTGCTGGTAATGCGTGCGCCTATGCGCAGGCGGTCGCTGTTAATGCTGTCAAACTCAAACTCGTCATTAGCAACCTTAAAGCTGTCGCCTTCGGTATAGGTGTGGAAGAACTTACCGTAAATATCAAGGTCGCTGCTATCGCTCAGGCTGATTATTTTACCAACGCCAAGGTGTGCACCGTAGTAAGCACTTTCACTTTCGTAACCGTAAAAATTGCCTGCACCGTCGCGCAAAGCATTATCCATATCGCTCTTTAACATACCGGCGCGAAGGCTGCCTTCCGTATAAACGCCGTTTTTATTGGTGTAGCGTGCCGCAATGCCGCCGCCGTTATAAACAAGGCTGCCGTCACCGCGGAAGAACTCGTTGTTAAACTCGTTGTAGGTGCGGTAATTGCCGCTGCCGTTTTCGTAGAACACGCCCCAGCTGAACTCGCTGCCATTATCGAACTTATCGGCATTGCCCACGCCAACAATCGTGCTCCAGCCGTTAATTTTAATGTCGCTGTTCACATCATACTTGCTGCGGTTGCCGTGTACGGCGGCAAAGGTTTTAACGCCGTAGTTACTGTCGCGGCTGATGGTGTCAAGGCTATCGCTGATTAAATCCGTCCCCTGGTTTACAAAGGCTGCCGCAACGGCGCGGTTTTCGGCAACGAGGTCGATTTGGTCTAAATGTTTAACTTCTGTCAGCGTGTATTTAACACTATTGCCGTCAGAGGCGACTTCTGTCGTTCCGGTTCCTGCTATTGTTACGCCTGCCGTAAAGTTACTTAAAGCATCAACTTTGCCTTTACCTGTGCCAATACCTAAATCTTTGCCTGAATTGTTATTGCTGATAATGGTCATACTTTCACCGGCATTAAGTTCTGCACCACCTGCAAAATTAAGGCTGTTAATGTTGATATTTGTGTTGGCAAGCGCTTTTTCTTCACTGTTATTAGTAATGCTTAAAACCGTACCGCCGTTAATCCAGTCGATTTTATCAAAATTAATAGCGTCAAAATTATTGATGGCTTTAAACGTGGCATTGCCTGCCAGATTAAGAACATTATCGCTGCCGGTATTGCTGCCGCTTAAGGTCATTTTGGCAGCATTAGTATCTGCTGCAACAATAATGGTATTGCTGCTTGCACTGCCGCTTTCGCTGTAACCTGCGTAAACAATGCCGTCGTAAGTGATATTATCGCCGCTGATGTTTACAACGCCGCCGGTTGCAGTTTGGTTGCCTGCCGCATAAGCGCCTGCTACGGTTGCAACATTAGTTGTAAAGCCGTTGCCGATAGTTAAAGAAGAGGTATCTTCTGTTTGGTTGCTGTTATAACGTACAGCAGCGCTTTCATCAATAAATTTGCCTGTTAAAACGGAGTTTTTAATATCTGCTGAAATTTTAATTTGGTTATCAGATGTATTGCTGCCCGAAACGGTTAAGCTGTTAAATTTAGTGGCATAAATACCATCATTATTATTACGGTCAGCAGTATAGTAGTTGTTAGTATCAAGATTGTTTTTTATATCGTCTGCGATAGTTACTTTACCTTTAATATTTTCATCCCAACTTACAAAATGGTTATTTACACCTGTTTCATAATCGCCTGCCATTGCGATAGAGTTGATATTGATAGTAACATCTGACATATTTACTACATTGCCTGTTACATCAAGCATAGTATCTTTGCTTAAGTCAATATTATTGAAATTGATAATGTTAAAATCGTGCAGGCTGTTTACAGTACCGCTCCATCCGTCGAGCGTTAAAGTTGTTTTTTGAGGTTTAATTTGTTGGAATGGGTAACCGCCTACAGTATCTGTTGTACTCGTAAAAGCATATAAATTTGATGTGGAAACATCTGCATTGTCTCGTAAGATAATTTCACAATCACTCATATTAACAGAATAAATTGCCCATGTTGACCTTCTAAATAATATTACATCAGCATTGTTTATTTTTGTGTTACCTTCTAAAACAATTTTAATGTTATTTACCGTTATATTTCCACCATAAGATGATAAATCTGCCCCGACAACCTCCACACCGTCAACATCCTCACTGTCAACTGTAGTATCTTTAAGTGTAAGTGTTAAATTGCTAGCAGATGGCGAGCTGCTGGCAGCTTTATTGCCGATAATATTTCCGGTAATTGTTGAACTGTTGATAGTAATATTATTTTTAGTTAAACTATATGGTCGATCACCACTTTCTCGATTCGATAAACGAATACCGTAAAAATTTCCTAACGTGCTGTTGGAAACGACTATGTTATTGTTGCTAGAATTATCATTTATAAAATTGTAACCGTCAAAGTCAGAGATAGATTGATTGTTATGGCTGGTAACTTTATTATCATCAACGGTTACATCAACGGCAAAAACTTCTGCCGAAGCAAATAAATTGATAGAACTCATTGCCAAAATTGATATTAAAATTTTGTTTTTTATAGTTTTACGCATAAAAAATCTCCTTCCATACTTGCTTATTTATTACGGGAGGAGAGTTACGGAGAGAAATTACAGGTACGTAATTCCCCCCCGTGCGAACACTTTTGTTTTTCTTAATTATACCATTGACGGAGATGTTTGTATATAAAACAGATTGATTTGTGTAAAGTTTGAGGGCAATTTTATATTAAAAGCTTTTTGGGTAGGTGGTTGTACCTTTGTAGTTAGGTTATTATATTTTTATTTACAGTTTTACTCATATTACTTTTAATTTTGTTTTCGTCTTTGATTATACGTTATCAATTTTTATTTACATTTTATGTCATCTTCATTCTTTTGAGTGACCAAAAGAACGAAGCAAGAAAAGTCACGCGGCTGAAAAAATTTTTAACGCGGTTCTTTAGATAAAACTAAAATTTTCCACGGAACTCGCTTCGCTCAAACACCGGGAAAATTTTATTTTCTTTCTGTAAATACCGCTAAATTTTTAATGCCGCGATTGCACTTAACCCGTACTTTTTTATTGCTTAATTTAGTATGTTTTCCCTTTATATCGTACTTTACAGCTGCTTATTATCAAAAGATATGCAACTAATGATTTTGTACAATTAAAACTTACGGCAACATTGCTTTTGTCATAAAAATTTATCAAAGTACGAACTTGGGCGAAGCCGCGACATTCAAAAAACAGGCGAAAACTTTAAATAACAAGGCACTTGCAGCAATAACCGAGGATGTTTGAGTTTGCGCAGCAAACGAGTTCCGCAGGTGCTGCAAGTGGCA